>RCMZ01000104.1_pt1 | contig 49704 bp, 50 predicted proteins | sample 2041141 | NCBI WGS metagenome assembly RCMZ01 (sample SAMN09708263, study PRJNA481090) | Wastewater metagenome, whole genome shotgun sequencing project. | biome: sewage; isolation source: Davis station wastewater (DW) | place: Antarctica: Davis Station | collected 2010-03-01 | reverse complement strand
CCGATCATCATCATTACCTCGAACAACGAAAAAGAGCTGCCGGACGCCTTCCTGCGCCGCTGCTTCTTCCACTACATCGCCTTCCCCGATCGCGGCACCCTGCAAAAGATCGTCGACGTGCACTACCCCAACATCAAGAAAGACCTGGTGGCCGAAGCCCTCGACGTGTTCTTCGATGTGCGCAAAGTGCCAGGCCTGAAGAAAAAGCCTTCCACCAGCGAACTGGTCGATTGGCTCAAGCTGCTGATGGCCGACAACATCGGCGAAGCGGTACTGCGCGAACGCGATCCGACCAAGGCCATCCCGCCACTGGCCGGCGCCCTGGTGAAGAACGAGCAGGATGTGATGCTGCTTGAGCGCCTGGCTTTTATGAGCCGTCGCGGTAGTCGCTGATAGTCGGGCTGCTGCGCGCCGATCAGGCGCGCCACCCACTCGATATAGGGCTCGCGAGCTAGAGCCAGGCAAGGCGAAACCGAGCTGAACAGCGCAGCGTACTCCAGTACGTGAGCATGTGAAGCGAGGTTTCAACGCCGCATGGCCGACGCGCAGCAGCCCGGCCAGATCTAACATGAGGGCGCAGCCATGCTGCTTAACCTGTTCAACGAAATGCGTGCCGCCAAGGTACCGGTGTCGGTGCGCGAGCTGCTTGATCTGCTCAATGCGCTCAAGCACAACGTCGTGTTCGCCGACATGGACGAGTTCTACTTCCTCGCCCGCGCCATTCTGGTCAAGGACGAACGCCATTTCGACAAGTTCGACCGCGCGTTCGGCGCTTACTTCAAGGGCCTGGAAAACCTCAACCAGCACATCGAGGCGTTGATCCCCGATGAATGGCTGCGCAAGGAATTCGAGCGTTCCCTGACCGACGAGGAGCGCGCCCGGATAGAGTCCCTCGGCGGCCTCGACAAGCTGATTGAGGAGTTCAAGAAGCGCCTCGAAGAGCAAAAGGAACGCCACGAAGGCGGCAACAAATGGATCGGCACCGGCGGCACCAGCCCGTTCGGCTCCGGCGGCTACAACCCTGAAGGCATCCGCGTCGGCGACGCCGGCAAGCGCCAGGGCAAAGCAGTCAAGGTCTGGGACCAGCGCGAGTACAAGAACCTCGACGACCAGGTGGAACTCGGCACGCGCAACATCAAGGTGGCCCTGCGCCGCCTGCGCAAGTTCGCCCGCCAGGGCGCCCAGGACGAGCTCGATCTGGACGGCACCATCGACTTCACCGCCCGCGACGGTGGCCTGCTGAATATCCAGATGCGTCCGGAACGGCGCAATGCGGTCAAATTGCTGATCCTGTTCGACATCGGCGGCTCCATGGACGCCCACGTCAAGGTCTGCGAAGAGCTGTTCAGCGCCTGCAAGACCGAGTTCAAGCACCTGGAGTACTTCTACTTCCACAACTGCGTGTACGAGTCGGTGTGGAAGAACAACCTGCGCCGCACCTCGGAGCGCTTCTCCACCCTCGACCTGCTGCACAAGTACGGCGCCGACTACAAAGTGGTGTTCGTCGGCGACGCGGCCATGGCCCCCTACGAAATCACCCAGGCCGGCGGCAGCGTCGAACACTGGAACGAAGAGCCGGGCTACCTGTGGATCAAGCGCTTTATGGAGAAGTACAAAAAACTTATCTGGATCAACCCCTACCCCAAAGACACCTGGAACTACACCGCCTCGACCAACATCATGCGCGAGTTGGTGGAAGACCAGATGTACCCGCTGACCCTGAGTGGCCTGGAAGAAGGCATGCGCTTTCTCTCCAAATAAAAACGGGCCCGCCAGGGCCCGTGCTGTTTTGCCGCGCGCTCAAGGCGTCGCCAACGCCTCGACCTCAGCCTCTGCTGCCACCTCGCTCCAGCTACTGTCCGGATCAAAACGACCCATGCTCGTCGCCAGCTTTGCGCCGTCTGGTCCCAGGTCCTTCTCGAAAACCTGGCCCTCGTGACTGATCATAAAACTCATCACCCCGCTGTCGGCGTACTCGGCCGGCCAGGCAATCAGGGCAAAGCCACGGGTCATGTTGTCACCGAGCATGTAGTCGTAGGCACCACCCGGCGCCGAAGCACCCTGGGCGGTGAGGATGCGGTAGTGGTAACCCTGCCACTCGCCATCAGGCAGTTCGTCGCCGAACAGCGGGCCAAGCGGGCTTTCCTCGATACCCGGCTGCTCGGGCCAGTACAGGCCATCGTATTGGCCATCGCCGCTCATAAACTGCTGCGCGTATTCGAGTACTCCATCTCCGTCGCGGTCGACCTCGGCGTAGTCCATCTGCGCATCATGGTAAGCCAGCACCGCCTCCACGCTGGCCAACTCGTTGCGGCCGATGCGGCGCACGCGAATTTCCTCACCGCCAGACTTGGCATCGAAGGTCCAACCGGCCTTGCCTTGCACCAATGGCAAAGGGAAGGTCCAGGGCGTATTGCCGACCACCAGGGCGGCCCGTCCTCCTGCAGTCGGCTCGATCATATGCTTCTCGCGGTATAGGCCGAGAAAGGCATCGACATCCTCACGCTCGACGTCACCGGTCGGGATATAGCTTTGCCAGTCGGCGCCCAGCAGGGCTGCCAGGCGCTCGGCGTCCCCCTTTTCGCTACCCAGTGCGACCACCAGCGCTTCGGCGGCGGCATCCGCACTGGGATAGGCCTGTTGCGCCTGTGCGGACTGGGTCAGCACGGCCAGCAAGAGGATCGAGAACAAACGGAATCCAGCAATCATGGTGATTCTCCTGTCAGCGCCGACGGCCGCCGCCCCCAGAGGGTGCCCGGGAGGCACGTTGCACGGTGCGGCCGCTATCACGCGCCGCTTGCGGCCGCCTGGCCGCGGCTTGGCTGACCTGGCCGCGACTGACCTGAGCGCGCGCCTGCGTGGGGCTACGGGCCCCGGCAAAGGCATTGTTGCGTGTTCCCTGCGTGCTGGCGTATTGCTGACGCGCCTGCTGGCGAGCCTGCGGGTTGTTTTGCAGCCCCTGGCGCGCCTGCGTTTCCCGGCCCAGCTCACGGCTCGCGGCCTGGGCGCGCACGCGGGCCTGCGCTTGCCTGTCGAACTCGCGACTGGCCACCTCGGCCCGCTCACGGGCCTGGCTGTTGCTGGTGGCCGGGGCATCGATACCCCGCTGCTGCAGTGACTGGCGAGCCCGCTCGCGCTCCACACTGCGTGCCACATCACGGCCACGAAAAGCATCGCGCTGTTGGCTGCCAGACAAACGCTGGCCGTATTGCTCGCGACTGGCACGGTCGCGATAAGGCACGCCGTCGCGATTGATCGCGTTGTGCTGCCAGTTGTTCTGGTTGGCATTGATCTGCCGGTTGGAGTTGATGTTGTTGTAGCGATCGACATCGATGTCGATGTCGTCGTTGTCCCAGTCACAATCGCCCCACAGCGAATCGATGATCGCCACGCCGGCCGCGAAGCCCAGGCCGGCGGCCAGCGCACCGCCGAAGTAGTAACCCGGTGGTGGCGGGTAATACGCCGGCGGGGAGGACGGATAGGGCCAGGTGCCGTAGACCACGCTGGGGTTGTAGCTGGGCACGTAGACGACCTGCGGCTGGGTCGGTTCGATGATGATGGTCTGCGTGGCGGCGGGCTGTTGCACGACCTCGCTGCTACTGCTCGATGCCGGTGCAGCGGGCTGCACGCTGACGCGCTGCTGCTCGTTGGACTCCAGATGGCCGGCGGCTTGCGCCTGCCGACGCAGGCGCTGCACCGAATCCATCACCGCATCAGGCTGGGCCAGGAAGGCATCGCCCACTCGCTGCACCCAGGCCGGATCCTGCCCCAGAGTGGCCAGCGCTGCCGGGAAGGCCACCAGTGACTGCACACTCGGGTCCCAGGGCTGATCCGCAACCGCCCGCACGGCGACATCACCGCTACTGTCCGGATGCGCCTTGGACCAGGCGACGGCGTCGGCTACATCGCCCGGATAAGTCGTCGCCATCAATACCTGGGCCAGCAATGCGTCTGGATACAGGGCTAGCGGTGCCAGCATCTGATCAAGCTCAACCGTGTCGAACAGGGCATTAGCTGCTGCGACTGGAACTGGCGCCGGCACAGGGGCTGAAGCTGGGGCTGGGATTGGAACCGGGGTTGGCGCAGCGACCGGCGCCTCAACCGTCGGCACCACAGCAGGGGCCTTCACCGCAGTTGGGGTTTCCTCATCCGAACAGCCCGCCAGGGCCAATACGGCGAGCAACAGTGTGTAGCGATGACGAACACGCATAACGCCTCTCCACAGGAAGAAAGCGGGTCTGAACACAGGGCCGCGATGACGACCGTCAACGCAACCGCAACAACGCAGGCCAAGCCACACGAAGCAGGCGCTGCGACTTCACTCAGACTAGCCAATCCAGCCCAGCCTGCCGTGTTTGCATCGAGTATTAGCGCCAGCGGCGCTGGTCGTGCTGGCGCCCGAAACCCAGGGCCCAGGCGGCGCTTAGCCCGAGCAGCTCCAGCAGCCAGGCCAGCAGCAAACCGCAGCTCAGGCCCCAAGCGATGGCTTGGGGGGCCAGCAGCACCTGGTAGCTGTAGCCGTTGTAGGTTTCTTCCAGCAGTGGCCGGTCGGCTGCGGTGATCAGGTGCCAGACGCGCTGATACCAGGCGCCCTGCATGGCCCACCATTCGGCTTCCAGCTGCGCATCACGGCTGACCAGGGCGGCCACGCTCTGGCCGTCGCTGCGCATCACGGGGTCGTCACTGACCCGGTAATGGGCCACCAGCGCGTCCAGATCGCCCTTGAAGAACTTCTGTGCGGTGCTGCGAAAACCCTTGAGGCTCTGCTCCGCCTCCAGCCGATGGGCCTCCAGGCGCTGGCTGTAATCGGTGATAAACCCTGGCACCTGCACGCCCACCAGCAGGCCAAAGGTAAACACCAACAAACGTAGATAGCTGCGCAACATCTCTCTCTCCCTGAAAATTTCGGGCGGCGTTACACGCTGCCATCGGCAATGCATTCACCACGGCGCCACAGGCGCCACTCGCCTGAGCGCATCAGCGTCCAGGCCTCGTTGCTGGTCAGCGGCGCGGTGGCCAGTACGGTGACCACATCATTGGGTGAGGTTTCCGCCTGGAAATCCACGGTCAGCTCGGCATCGGTCAGGCAGGCCGGACCAAAAGGTGCCCGACGGGTGATATAGGCCAGCTTGGTCGAGCAAAAACTGAACAGCCAGTCACCGTTGCTGAGCAGGCAGTTGAACACACCCTGGCTGCGGTAGTGCGCGCAGGCCTGCACCAGCACCGGCAAGAGCATCTCCACCGTCACCGGCTCGGGGAACGCCTGGCGCACGCGGTTGAGCAGATCGCAGAAGGCTGCCTCGCTGTCGGTATCGCCCACTGCCCGGTAGAAGCTCGGCGCGGGAGCGAAATCAGCCAGTTGACCGTTGTGCGCGAAACACCAGTTGCGGCCCCAGAGTTCGCGCACAAACGGATGGGTATTGGCCAGGCAGACGTTGCCGACGTTGGCCTGGCGGATGTGGCCGATCACCGTTTCGCTCTTGATCGGGTAGCGCTGCACCAGCCGCGCCACCTCGGACTCAACGCTCGCTGCCGGGTCCTGGAACAGGCGCAAACCACGCCCCTCATAGAAGCCAATGCCCCAGCCGTCGCGGTGCGGGCCGGTGCCGCCGCCCCGCTGCATCAGCCCGGTAAAGCTGAACACGATATCGGTCGGCACATTGGCGCTCATGCCCAGCAATTCACACATGACTCAACCCTCAGCCTGCAAAGCGCGGCGCAACAACTGGACTTCTCGCTGCAGGCGCGCCTCGATGCGCGTGCGCCCCAGCGGTAGAAAACGCGTGAGAATACGCCACAGCAACGCGGGCACATCGCCACGTCGCCGCGGCAACAGATGCAGGTGCAGATGGGGCACATGCTGATTGGCCACCGGGCCGTCATTGAGCAGTAGATTGATGCCCTGCACACCCAGTTCCGGGCAGCCATACAGAGCCTTGGCCACCCGTGCGGCCAGCGCCAGCAGGGCATCGCGGGCGGGTACGGACAGATCGCCGAGCAACGGCGCGTGTTCACGGCTGACAATCAGCACATGGGCCGGACGCAACGGGAAAATATCCAGCAGGACGAGGAAGTGTTCATCCTCATGCAGCAGATGGGCCGGCATCTGGCCGGCGGCGATGGCACAAAACACGCAATTCATGGGCATTCCCTAGCTCGAACAACCCATGCTGAACGCCTGCCGCAGGCCAGGCAAGGGCCAATTACGCGGCGCTCAGATCGCGGTGATTACAGCCGTGGTTCGATGCGCAGGCGGCGATCGCCGTGCTGGTCGATGCGCGTATCGGCCTGCGGTGCGGGGTCACGCTGCAGCACTTCGCGCAGGGTCGGCTCGTCGTCAGCACCGGCGGCGGCCGCGCGTTCCTGGCGATGCTTCTGGCTCAGGCGCTCAAACGGCCAGCGGATCAGGGCAAACAGCAGGTACACAGCCATGGCCAGCATGGCGTACATGCTCAGGTCCGCCGCCGCGCGCCAGGCGTTATTGCCGACTTTCAGCAGCAGGTCGAGGGCGGTGATGGCGATCGCCGGGGCAAACAGGTCTTTGGCCGGGTCCACCACCGTGGGTGAGAACAGCAGCACCGCCACAATCACCCGCAGCGGCTCGCGCAGCCAGCGCCACAGCCAGCCAGTCATGCGCAGCCAAACCAGCAGGCAACCCAGGGCGGCAGCGCCATACAGGCTCCAGGCGAGCAGATAGTCGTGTTCAGTCATGCGCGTTCATGGCCGGGCTGGCAAAAGGGCGCTTATGATAGCGGCTTTTGCCCGTCGCGGCCTCCCCCGCCCGCCGTCTGCGCCAACCGCTCGCAGCAACCGTTAACACCCACAGAGAACCGCCCATGCCGCATGCCCCGATAGCCCGCCAAGCCAGCAGTGCCGACCCGTACGCCTGGCTGGAGCAACGCGACGACGCCGAAGTCCTGGCCCACCTGCGCGCCGAAAATGCCTATCTGGAGGCTGAACTGGCCGAGCAAGGTGCGTTGCGCGAGCAGCTGTTCGAGGAGATCAAGGGCCGCATCCGCGAGACTGACCTGTCCCTGCCCTCGCCCTGGGGCCCGTGGCTGTATTACCAGCGCACCACTGCTGGCGACGAATACCCACGCCACTACCGCTGCCCGCGCCCGGTCGATGGTGCGCTGAGCGTCGACCCAGCCCAGGAGCAATTGCTCCTCGACCCGAACGCCCTGGCCGACGGCGGCTTTATCGCCCTCGGCGCCTTCACTATAAGCCCCGACCACAACCTGCTGGCCTACAGCCTGGATACCAGCGGCGATGAGATCTATCAGCTGTTTGTTAAGGACCTGAGCAGCGGCGCCATCAGCGCACTGCCCTTCGCCGATTGCGACGGCAGCCTGACCTGGGCCAACGACAACCAGACCCTGTTCTTCGCCGAACTGGACGACACCCACCGGCCGCACAAGCTGTATCGCCACACCCTGGGCCAGGACGGCGCCGAGTTGGTGTTCGAGGAAACCGACGGGCGCTTCTTTCTGCATTGCTACCGTTCCAGCTCCGAGCGCCAGTTGATCCTCCTGCTCAGCAGCAAGACCACCAGCGAAAGCTGGGTACTCGACGCCGCCACGCCCAACGGCGAATATCGCTGCCTGGCGCCACGCGAGGACGACCACGAATACGACGTCGACCACGGCCAACTCGATGGCCAGTGGGCCTGGCTGATCCGCAGCAACCAGAGCGGCATCAACTTCGCGCTCTATGCAGCCAGCGAAGCCCAACCCGAGCGCCAGCACTGGCGCGAGCTTATCGCCCATGACCCACAGGTGATGCTCGAAGGCCTGAGCCTGAACGCTGACGCCTATGTGCTGAGCCTGCGTGAAGCCGGCCTGCCGATCATTCAGGTGCACCCCCACGGCCTGCCGAGTTATCGCGTGCAGTTGCCGGATGCCGCCTACAGCCTGTCGGTGCAGGACACCCTGGAATTTACCAGCCCGCTTATTCGTCTGCGCTACGAAGCGCTCAATCGGCCGGCGCAAATTCGCCAGTTGGAGCTGGCCAGCGGCGCCCAACAAGTGCTCAAGGAAACCCCGGTGCTTGGCCCGTTCGATGCCGACGCCTACGTCAGCCAGCGCCTGTGGGCCAACGCGGCCGACGGTACGCAAATCCCTATTAGCCTGGTGGCCAAGCGTGAGGTGCTCGGCCAACCGGCACCGCTGTACCTGTACGGCTACGGCGCCTATGGCGAAAGCCTCGATCCGTGGTTCTCCCATGCGCGCCTGAGCCTGCTGGAGCGCGGCTTCGTGTTTGCCATCGCCCATGTGCGCGGCGGCGGCGAGCTGGGCGAGGCCTGGTACCGCGCCGGCAAGCTGGAGCACAAGGCCAACAGCTTCAGTGACTTTATCGCCTGCGCCGAACACCTGATCGCCAGCGGCTACACCCGCCCGCAGCAGTTGGCCATCAGCGGCGGCAGCGCCGGTGGTTTGTTGATCGGCGCGGTGCTCAACCAGCGCCCCGAGCTGTTTGCCGCGGCGATTGCCGAAGTGCCTTTCGTCGATGTGCTCAACACCATGCAGAACCCCGACCTGCCGCTGACCGTCACCGAGTACGACGAATGGGGCGACCCGCACGACCCCGAGGTCTACGCGCGGATCAAGTCCTACGCGCCCTACGAAAACGTCCGCGCCCAGGCCTACCCGGCGATCCTCGCCGTGGCCGGCTACAACGACAGCCGCGTGCAGTACTGGGAAGCGGCCAAGTGGGTGGCCAAGTTGCGCGCGAGCAAGACCGACAACCACCTGTTGCTGTTGAAAACCGACCTGGACGCCGGCCACGGCGGCATGAGCGGCCGCTACCAGGCCCTCAAGGATGTGGCTCTGGAGTACAGCTTCCTGCTCAAGGTGCTCGCGAGCGCGCCATGACCGCCGCGGCGGCCAACACCGCGCCAGCCCTGGGCTTTGTCCTGACCCAGCACTGGCGTGACACGCCCACCGGCACCGAGGTCGAGTTCTGGCTGGCCACTGATGCCGGCCCGCGCCTGCTGCGCCTGTCGCAGCAGCCCGCCGTGGCGTTTATCCCAGAAGCCCAGCGCGCCCAAGCCGAGGCGTTGCTGCAGGGCGAGCGCGATGTCGAGTTGCGCCCCCTGGGCCTGCGCGACTTTCACCACAGGCCGGTGCTCGGCCTGTATTGCCAGCACTACCGCCAATTACTGCACCTGGACAAGCTGATGCGTGGTGCTGGGGTGGATGTCTATGAGGCCGATATTCGCCCGCCCGAGCGCTACCTGATGGAGCGCTTTATCACCGCACCCGTGAGTTTTAGCGGCCGCCCAGGTGCCGACGGCGTGCTGCTCGATGCCCAGTTAAAGCCCGCGCCGGACTATCGCCCGCCCCTGCGCCTGGTCTCTCTGGACATCGAAACCAACCCCCAGGGCGAGCTGTATTCCATCGCCCTGGAAGGCTGTGGCCAGCGCCAGGTGTATATGCTCGGCCGGGCCCAAGCCGCGGACCCGGCGGTCGACTTCGAACTGGAGTACTGCAGCAGCCGTGGGCAACTGCTGGAGCGTCTGAACCAGTGGTTGGCCACCCACGACCCCGACGCGATCATCGGCTGGAACCTGGTGCAGTTTGACCTGCGCGTACTGCACGAACATGCGCGGCGCCTGGCCATCCCCTTGCGCCTCGGCCGTGACGGCGCGGAAATGCTCTGGCGTGAGCACGGCAGCGGCAACCAGCATTATTTCGCCTCGGCGGCCGGGCGCCTGCTGATCGACGGCATCGAGGCCCTACGCGAGGCGACCTGGCGCTTCAGCTCGTTCAGCCTGGAAAACGTCGCCCAGACCCTGCTCGGCGAAGGCAAGTCGATCGACAACCCCTACCAGCGCATGGCCGAAATCGACCGCATGTTCGTCGAGGACAAGCCTGCCCTGGCGCGCTACAACCTGCGTGACTGCGAGCTGGTGACGCGGATCTTCGCCAAGACCGAGCTGCTGACCTTCCTGCTCGAACGCGCCACCGTCACCGGCCTGGCTGTCGACCGTAGCGGCGGTTCAGTCGCCGCCTTTACCCATCTGTATTTACCCCTGATGCACCGCCAGGGCTTTGTTGCACCCAACCTCGGCGAGCGCCCGCCGCAGGCCAGCCCCGGTGGTTTCGTCATGGAGTCGCAGCCTGGGCTGTACGAGTCGGTGCTGGTGCTGGACTACAAGAGCCTCTACCCGTCGATCATCCACACCTTCCTGATCGACCCCGTGGGTTTGGTGCAAGGCCTGCAGCAGCCCGACGATGGGAACTCGGTGGCGGGCTTTCTCGGCGCCCGCTTCTCACGCCACAGCCATTGCCTGCCGGGCATTGTCGCGCGGGTGGCCGAGGGCCGGGAGACCGCCAAGCGCGAGCACAACCAGCCGCTGTCACAAGCGCTGAAGATCATCATGAATGCCTTCTACGGCGTGCTCGGCTCCAGCGGTTGTCGCTTCTTCGACACGCGCCTGGCCTCCTCGATCACCCTGCGCGGCCACCAGATCATGCACCGCACCCGCGCCCTGATCGAAGCCGAGGGCTATCAGGTGATCTATGGCGACACCGACTCGACCTTTGTCTGGCTCGGCCGCGAACACGACGAAGCCGACGCCACACGCATCGGCCTGGCACTGGTGCAGCGGGTCAACCAGTGGTGGCGCGAGCACCTGCAAACCGAAATGGGCCTGGACAGCGCTCTGGAGCTGCAATTCGAGACCCACTATCGGCGCTTCCTGATGCCCACCATTCGCGGTGCAGAAGAAGGCAGCAAGAAGCGCTACGCCGGCCTGGTGCGCCGCGCCGACGGCAGCCAGGAGATGGTCTACAAAGGCCTGGAAACCGTGCGCAGCGACTGGTCGCCGCTGGCCCAGCAGTTCCAGCAGGAGCTGTACCTGCGCATATTCAAACGCCAGCCGTACCAGGCCTATGTGCGCGACTTTGTGCAACGCACCCTGGCCGGCGAGCTGGACGAGTTGCTGGTGTACCGCAAACGCCTGCGCCGTAAACTCGACGACTATGAGCGCAATGTGCCGCCCCACGTACGCGCCGCGCGCCTAGCCGACGCCTACAACGACCTGCACGGCCGGCCCCGGCAATACCAGAGCGGCGGCTGGATCAGCTATGTGATCACCCGCGCCGGCCCGGAACCACTGGAAGCACGCAGCGCGTCCATCGACTACGAGCACTACCTGACCCGCCAGTTGCAGCCAGTGGCCGACGCCATCCTGCCCTTCGTCGACGACGACTTCAGCGCCCTGGTGGGCGGCCAACTCGGGCTGTTCTAGGCATTCGACTAAGGGCATCGTCGGCGCAGCCCGCAGGGCAAATCAAGGTAGACTGCCGGCCTTTGATTCCCGCCTCAGCCAGCCGAGACCACCATGAAGCGCTTTGTCCTGCTCGATACCGCCCCGATCCCCAACAACGGCGGCGCCCTGTGCCTGTTCGAGTACGGCGAAGACTTCGTGATCAAGATCCAGGGCGGCGACGGCGGCCAGCTGATGAACACGCGCATGCACGGTTCAGAAGATGCCCTGGCGCAGATCCCTTGCAAACGCATCGCCGGGCGCCCGGCACCGCGCGGCCTGGTCGGCGGTTTGGGCATGGGCTTTACCCTGGCCTCGGCACTGCAACACATCGGCAAGAACGGCCAGGTGGTGGTGGCCGAACTGGTACCGGGGGTGATCGAGTGGAACCGCGGCCCGCTGGGCGAGAAAGCCGGCATGCCGATCCTCGACCCACGCGCCGAGATCCGTTGCCAGGATGTGGCCGAGGTGATCAAAAGCGAACCCCTGGGCTTCGACGCCATCATGTTGGACGTCGACAACGGCCCCGAAGGCCTGACCCACACCGGCAACAACTGGCTGTACTCGATGGCCGGCCTGCACGCCTGCCATCGCGCCCTGCGCCCGGCCGGCATCCTCGCGGTATGGTCGGCCAGCGCCGACCGCAAGTTCGCCGAGAAAGTCGGCAAGGCCGGCTTCAAGGTCGAGGAAGTGCAGGTCTACGCCCACGGCAACAAGGGCACCAAACACACCCTGTGGATCGGCAGCAAACTCAAGGCCTAACCGGCGTGCTTTAGCCGTCATAGAGAACGGGTTAAGCTTCGGTTATGTGATCAAACGAATTAGCAGGTAAGAACATGAGCACGGAAAAATCCGCGGCGACCCTCAAGACCGACCGCATCATTGCCGAAGCCCAGCGTTCGCGCGAAGCCGGCTACCGCGACAAAGCGTTGAAGATGTACCCGCACGTGTGCGGCCGCTGCAGCCGTGAATTCTCCGGCAAGCGCCTGAGCGAGCTGACCGTGCACCACCGCGACCACAACCACGACAACAACCCGCAGGACGGCTCCAACTGGGAGCTGCTGTGCCTGTTCTGTCACGACAACGAACACTCGCGCTACACCGATCAGCAGTACTTCGCCGAAGGCTCTACCGCCAGCCCCAAAGGCCCGAAGTCGACCCACAAAGCCTTCGCCGACCTGGCCGCGCTGCTGAAAAGCAAAGAGTAAGCCCCAGCGCGTAGGATGGGTTGAGGCGCGTTGCGCCGCTACCCATCAACGACGAATTGATGGGTAGCGCTGCACTAAAGTCATCCTACGGTCTGATCATGCGCTAACCGGCAGTCATCACGGCGTGCCGAACATAGCCGTCCAGTAGATGCCGGCATCGCTGCTCGAATCCACCGCATAGGCCGCACCCAGCTCGCGATATTGCGGGTTCATCAGGTTGGCGCAATGCCCAGGGCTGGCCAGCCAGCCATCGACCACCTTGCGCACGCTGTCGTGCCCGGCGGCAATGTTCTCGCCGATCTGCTGGCCGAGATAACCGGCCAGTTCGGCGCGATCCCCCGGCATACGGCCATCGCGATCCTTGTGATCGAAAAAGTTGTGATTGGCCATATCCCGCGAATACAACTCGGCGGCAGTCGCCAGCGTGGCATTCCAGGCCAGCGCGCCAGTGGCCGCAAAGGCTTGGGTGCCGCACTGACGCGGCTGAGTGCGGGCGGTGTTGATCGCGGCGAGCAGTTGCTGGCCTTCCGCCTGCCAGTCGGCCAGGCGCGCCGACAAGAGCTGCCGTGCCAGCACGATGCGCCATTCGCGGTCCGCGCGACTGACGCCAACATCGACAAACTGTGGGTCGAGCAATACCTGACAGAAACTCTCCTGCAGCGCCGTTATGGCCGCCTGGGCATTGCGCGGCCCGGACAGGCTGATCGCCTGCACGCTGGTCATCGGATAGCCCGCACGGGCCAGCTCCGGCTGCAGCCCACCGAGACTGTTCAGCGCCAGCACCAGGCGCGAATCACTGGCCAACGGCGGCAACGGCAGGGACGCCTGGCCGGCGCAGCGCTGCGTCTGACTGCGGTAGGCATTGATCGACTCGACCAGTTGGCTCTCCTCGCTGGCCTGGACAGTGGCCGCGCACAGCAGCGCCAGCGATAGCGCCGCACGATGAACAACCGAGAATAAAACGCGCATGAAAGTCTCCCTTGGACGGACAGCGTCAATGATCGGCGATTTTGCCACGCCGCGCACGATGGCATGCCGCCCCTGGCGAAAGTGCTCGGGGCAACAGCCTCGCACAGGATACTTGTGCCTGATCAAGTTCTTGTTGCCGCCGCTGCAGTAGCCTTGCCCTGTTCGCTGCGCGCAAGCGCCGCCAGGAGCCACCCCATGGCCAAGCCATTTCCCCTGCACCCCACACACCCCGAACGCATTTGTTGGGGCTGCGACAGGTATTGCCCCGCCGGCTCACTGGCCTGCGGCAATGGCTCGGACCGCACCATGCACCCGGCCGAGATGCTTGGCGATGATTGGTACCTGCACGGTGACTGGGGCATCGTGGTACTACCGGAATCTGCGCCAGCCGCAACGACCGAGAACGCCCCCGACTGAGCCGCCCACCCACTCGCCGCGCCAGCAGCAGAGCAAGCCGGTATACTCGCGCGCTTTGTTCAAGAGCATCCCCCCGTGGCCAACAGACGCTACAGCTGCATCGGTTTATTCAACCCCAAGTCCCCGGAGAACGTCGGCTCGGTGATGCGCGCCGCTGGCTGCTACGGGGTCAATTCGGTGTTTTACACCGGCAAGCGTTATGCCCGCGCCCAGGAATTTGCCACCGACACCAAGATGATCCACCAGGACATCCCGCTGATCGGTATCGATGATTTGCAGAAGATCATTCCACTGGGTTGCACGCCCGTGGCCGTGGAGCTGATCGAAGGCGCCCGCCCGCTGCCGGAATACACCCACCCGGATCGCGCCATTTACATCTTCGGCCCGGAAGACGGCTCCCTCGGTAAGGACGTACTGGAGTGGTGTGAGGATGTGATCTACATCCCCACCCAGGGCTGCATGAACCTGGCCGCGACGGTCAATGTGGTGCTCTATGACCGCCTGGCCAAGGGCCTGAATACCAAGTCCGGGGCCAAGTTCAAGTAAGCCGTCGCGCCACTATCGACCCGACTTGAGCCGACTAAAGGCGCGCGTCAGCGCCCGATTGAACGCTTGTGCATTGTCATTCTTGGTGTACAGCTGAGCGCGCAGCGCCGCCGGCGGATAGATTCCGGGATCGGCGAGGATCGCCGGATCAACGGTGGCATTAGCTGCCGGCACCGCATTGGCGTAGTAGATGCTGTTGCTGATGGCACCGATCACCTCCGGGGTCATCAGGTGATCCATCAACGCCAAACCGGCGGCCGGGTGCGGCGCATCCTTAGGAATCACCATCGCATCGAACCAGATCAACGTGCCTTCACGCGGGATGCTGTAGTGCAGGCTATAGGGCTTGCCCGCCTGCTGCGCCTGACTGGCGGCAATCGATACATTGCCGTTCCAGGACATGGCCAGACAGGTGTCGCCGTTGGCCAGGTCGCTGATATTGCGGTCATTGTCAAAATAGCGAATCGACGGCCGCACCTTGGCTAAATGCGCTTCGGCAAGCTTCAGGTCATCCAGGCTTTGTCGGTTGATATCGAGCCCCAGGTAACGGAACGCCGCGGCAAACACCTCGTTAGGGTCGTTGAGAAAACTCACCCCGCAGTCGGCAAACTTCGCCACCACCTGTGGATCGAGCAACATGGACCAACTGTCCGTCGGCGCATTGGCCATGCGCTTGGCGATCGCCTGCTGCTGATAGCCAAACCCCGTGGTGCCCCAGACATAGAGACCGGCATAGCGATTGCCCGGATCGAACGTCGCCATATGCCCGGTGAACTCGGGGTCAAGACCACTGAAATGCGGCAACGCGGTTTTATCCAGCGGCTGGATTGCGCCACTCTGAATCGCCCGCTGCAAGTGTTGACCGGCCGTCAGCACCAGATCATAGCCACTGCGCCCCGTGAGCAGCTTGGTTTCCACCGTTTCCAGCGAGTCAAAGTGATCGACCACCACCTTGATTCCGGTCTTCTTCTCAAAGTTGCTGAGGGTGTCCGGGGCCAGGTACTCGCCCCAGATAAACAAATTGACCTGCTTCGGCGCCTCGGCCGCCAGCGCCTGAACGCTTGCGGCCAGGCCCAGGGCCAACAGGCTGGCATGGAGTTTCATCAGAGCCCCCTAGGCGCGCTTGGGCGCGGCGTATTGCGGCATGGTGATGCAGGCGACGTTGCCGCCACCGAGGAGGATCTCCCGCGAGTTGTCGATGCCGAGGATGCGGTGTTTGGGGAACAATTCGGCCAGGGTGGCCTGGGCCACACGGTCGCAAGGGTCATTGAACAACGGCACAACAATGGCCGAGTTGCCGGCGTAGTAGTTGATGTAGGACGCGCAGATCTGCGTGCCGGCCTGGCGCGTATGGGTGGCATCGTCCTGGTCCAGCCCTGCGGCCTCCTCCGCTGTCCACTCCAACACACGCGGCTGCGGCAGCTTGTGTACTTCAAGCGCGCGGCCTTGGGCGTCACGGGTGCTGCGCAGGATGTCGTAGGCCTCCTGGTAGATTTCCCACTGCGGGTCCGAACGGTCGTCGGTCCACTGCTGCACCACCACACCGGGGCGGACGAAGCAGGCCAGGTCATCGATATGACCGTCGGTTTCATCGAACTTACAACCGCGCGGCAGCCAGATCACCTGTTCAGCACCGAGGTAGTCGGACAGCCTGCGGGTCATCTCATCCTTGCCCAGATGGGCGTTGCGGTTGCGGTTGAGCAGGCACTGCTCGGTAGTCAGCAAAGTACGCTGGCCGTCAGTTTGGATGCCGCCCATCTCGGCAATAAAGGGCGCGCGGTAGCGGTCATAGCCTTCGATTTCGAGGATCTTCTGCGCGATCTGATCGTCCTTGTCCCACGGGTAGTACAAGCCACCGTCGAGACCACCATAGGCGTTGAACTCGAAATCCACGCCGCGCACTTCGCCGCTGTCGTCATTGACCAGAAAGGCCGGGCCGCTGTCGCGGAACCAGGTGTCGTTGCAGGTCATTTCCACCACCCGCACATGGGCCGGCAACTGGCGACGGGCGTTGGCGTACTGGCTGGCCGAGGCACACACAGTCACCGGCTCGCTGCTGGCAATCGCGCTGACGATATCGACCCAGACTTTCTGCGCTGGCTTGGCGCCGTTGCGCCAGACGTCGGTGCGCTCCGGCCAGCCGAGCCAGCAACCGGCCTTGGGTTCGAATTCGCCGGGCAGACGGAAGCCATCGGCTTTAGGAAGTGAAGTCAGGGAACGCGCCATCGGAAGCACCTTTATGCCTGTGGGGAAGATGGCCACACAGTACGCGGCGCTTTGGCCGAGGTTCCAACGACGATAATTACGGAATAACTGAATTCAATTCATCAATCAGCCAGCTGATCCGCGAACCATTCTAAGAAGTTGGCCACCGCCGGCTTCTCCAGACGAATCCGTTCACAGACCAACGCATACTGCCCGAGCGCCGCCACGCTGGCGTTGAACGGGCGCACTAGACGACCAGTGGCTAAATCTTCGGCAGCCGTCAGATTATCTCCCATGGCCAGCCCCTGCCCTTGCGCTGCAGCCTCCAGAGCCAGGCCTGCATGGCCCAAATACAGATGACGAGCCGGCTGAATATCGCCGGCATGGGTGGTCAGCCAGGCGGTCCAGGTCTTGCCATCCTGATCGTCATGCAGCAGACCATGCCGGGCCAGATCACGCGGGTGTTTGAGCCCTCCCAGGTTAAACAGGCTGGGACTGCACACGGGAAAAAACTGCAGGGTCGGCAACGGTCGCACAAAGTACGCACTGGCATCCTCCGGCCCGGTGCCGTAGGTAATGGCCAGGTCAATATCCGGGCTGGGCAGACAGGCTTCCAGCGGCTGTTCGTGCAAATGCAGGGTGATTTGCGGGTGGCGGTCGCTGAAATCGGCCAGGCGGCTGACCAGCCACTTCTGCGCCAGCTCGGGGGTTACCGCAATACGCAGCACCACCTGTGAGCCGGGATCACGCAGCTCGTCACAGGCCTCACCGATCAGCTCGAAAGCCTGCTGCAAACGCTGTAGTAAGCGCCGCGCCGCGGGCGTCGGCACAACTTGCCGACCCTCGCGGGCAAACAGTGGCGTAGCCAGTTGCTCTTCCAGCTGGCGAATCTGGTGGCTGACCGCACTGTCGGTGACGCACAGCTCAGCAGCGGCGCGACCGAAATGGGCATGGCGGGCGGCGCACTCAAAGGTGCGCAAGGCAGTAAGCGATGGCAGGCGACGCATAGACGGGCTCCAGGCTGCGGCCGTGCATGCTCGCCCAGCCGCGCCCAGGCGTCCAGCGGCAAGCTCAGCCGCTGCGTCTAGCGCGACCTAGGGCTGCAGAGCAAGGACGGCTTAAACAGCACCGTTGCTTTTAGGTTTACGCAGCAGTTTGCTGTCGAGCACTTTCGAGGGTTTGCCCAGCAGGCTTTCGCTAAGCTCGATGAAGTCTTTGGTGCTGACTTTGTCCATGCGCATCAAGCCGCGGGCCACGTCGTCGAGGGAATAGCGACCTTCGCTGGTCTGACGGATTTCCTTGTCCAGCTCCTGCAGCAGCACCACCGAGCGCGCGGTGATCGCGCCGTTGGAGTGTTCGCCGCGCAAGCTGGTGACTTTCAGGCCCCAGTGCAGCAGCTTCTTGCGCACCTGCTGGTAACGCGGCTCGGTCATGCCACCGGCGCGGCGCAGCAGTTCGATGGCGTAGTACTCGGCCAGGCCTTCGCTGATCCAATCACTGGCATCGGTATCGCGGATACCGCCCAGCACGTGGACCAACTCATGCACTACCGAACTGGTGCCGTTTTCGCTGACCAGGGGACGCTCGGCGTGCATAAACAGCGAATTGGGTGCGGACAGGCCGCCGCGCCACATCGGGTCGGCGGCACCGACCACCAGCAATTTACGCGGATCGCGGGGGAACACCGCTTGGGCTTCTGGCCAAACAAACGTCAGCAGGGTCAACACGTCCATGCGGCGCATGCCCTCGCCTATCGGCGCGGCGATGGTCACATCGGTTTCACCCAGGTGCGCACGGCGGGTGCCGATGTTGCCGGCGATGATCCAGCCAATCGGCCGATCAAATTTGCGCGAGGGGTTGTCGATGCGAAAGCGATTCTTTCCGATCCGCGGCCAGCCGGTTTCCACCGCCTTCCAGCCCTCTGGCAATTCAAATTGCAGGCGCGCGACCATTTCCACGTTGTCGTCCTGCTTGAGCTGTGCCGCCGGCACCAGGTCGTCACCACGCAACAGCGCCCAATCGGCGGTCATCCGTGCGCTGTAGGCGCCTGACTCTTTTTGCTGGTTGATGCGCACGCGGTAACTGAGACTGGCCGGACCTTTGGCCGGAACCCAGGTGGCGCGCCCGGCGCTGTCTTCCGTCCATTGACCGTCGGCCTTGAAGTCACGGTATTGGCCGGAGGTGCCCAGGGCAAACGCCAGGCTGTGGATCAACTCGCCCTTGGCCAGGGTCAGGCGCACCTCGGCCTCATCGGAGGCCGGCAAGAAGCGCACCTGGTAATCCAGATCCACCCGCTTGGCCGCCCACAACGGCGCGCTCAGGGCCAACAGGCCGACGGACAACAAGGCATTCAGGCGCAGGTGCATGGTTCTTCTCCGTAATTGGGGGTCTGTTGCCGCTTGCTCGCCAACCGCGGCTTAGCCGGAGCGAAAAATCAGGTAATCCTCCCAATCATCCTCGGCCACGCTGTTTTCACTGAGCATGCGCCCGGACTGGGAAATACGTTCGTGATGCACGGCCTGCGGGTCACCACAGACCAGGTGGTGCCACAGCAACAAGTCCTTGCCTTCGGCCACCAGGCGATAGGCGCAGGTGGGCGGCAGCCACTGGAACTGGTCGGCCTGATCGGGCGTCAACTGGATGCAGTCGGCGACGAACTGGCGACGGTTGGGGTAATCCGTGCAACGACAGGTGTTCAGGTCCAGCAATTTGCAGGCGATGCGCGTGTAGTAAACGCTGCCATCGTCTTCGTCTTCCAGTTTCTGCAGGCAGCACAGGCCGCAGCCGTCGCACAGCGACTCCCACTCATCCTGATCGAGCTGGGCGAGGGTTTTACGTTTCCAGAAGGGTTCGACTTTGGCGGCCATGGTTCTACGACTGAGTTCTGCAAAAGGTCGGCAGTCTAGCAGGCGACCCTGCCCGCCGGCATCAATAGCCGCGACTGAAGGTGACTTCGCCCTGCAACGGCTGGTCTGCGCGATAGGCCTGCAGGTTGCGCAAAAACAGCTGCACCATGGGCGCTGGCAGGGTCGGCGCGGCGCTGTGGCCGGTGAGCAGTAAGCGCGGTGTCGACCAGAACGGATGGCTTGGCGGCAGCGGCTCCTCGCGACACACATCCAGCACTGCACCCGCCAGTTGGCCTGCTTCAAGGGCAGCGACCAGATCCGTATCAACCACCGCAGCTCCCCGACCGGCATTGATAAACAGCGCGCTAGGTTTGAGCTGGGCCAACAGGCGGGCATCGAACAGATTGGTGGTGGCTGGCGTATCCGGCAGCAGGTTAACCAGGTAATCGGCGTGGGCCGCCTGCTCCGCCAACTGCGACAAACCCACCACCTGCGCGAATGGCACTTGCTGGCGAGCCTGACTGGCCACGCCAAATACCTGCACACCCAGTGCGCTGAACACCTGGGCGACGGCGCTGGCAATATCGCCGGCACCGACCAGCAACAAACGCCGCCCCAGCAGGCTGCCCGTCAGGCGCTCGTCCCAATGCCGTTCGGCCTGACTGGCCAGGCGCGCGAGCAGCTGGCGCTCATGGGCCAGCACATAGGTCAGCAGGTATTCGGCCATCAGCGGGCCAAAGATGCCGCTGGCGCGGCTCAGCCGGTAGTCGCGTGGCAGATCGGCTGCCAGCAGCGGGGTGATACCCGCCCAGGTGGACTGCAGCCAGTCCGGCTTGAAGCCTTGGCGCAGCAGGCCGACCAGCAGATCCGGCGGCCCTAGCCACAGCGGACAGCTGGCTGCCCAGGCCGCCAGCTCAGCAGGATCGCTGCTGACACACAGCTGCAGGTCCGCCGCGGCGGCTGTCAGCAACTCGGCATAAGCCCCGTGCGCGGCGTCGGCAACCAGCAGGCGCATGGCTTAGATAGGGTCGTTACGGCACAGCAACTCTTGCGGCAAGTGCTGGATGTATTCGTCTTCGCCCGGCGGCATTTGCAGGTGATAACCCTGCTTTTCAAGGTTCTCCAGCACCTGAGCGATGTCTTCACGGGCCAGTTTGCGTTCCGGGCTGAGCACCAGGTCGAAGGCGTGAATCGGCGCGCCAAAGGCCACCAACAAGGCCTCTGGGACTTTCTTCAAGGCCTCGCTGCGCTCGACATACAGGTACATCTCGTTCTTGCGCGGGCTTTTATAGATGGAGCAGATACGTTTCATGCGGTTTCCTTGGCCAGCAGCTCAAGCAGAGCCGGACCCATTAATTCACGCCGCCAGCCACGCAGGGCCTCCGGCAATTGATACGGCCCATTCGGGTAACCGGTCTTGAGCAAGGCATCGAGAATTTTCTTACGCAACATCAACTCGGGCGCCATCTGCAGACGCTCAGCCTCGCGCTGAGCAAAGGCCTTGAGCTTTTTCAACAGGGCCGAGGCCTCCAGCGGCAGCGGCTCGGGCAAAGCCGCAGGCCATTGCGCTTCCGGCAGGGCAGCCGTTTGCTTGATCAACTCAATCAGCTGATTGCCATCCTGACGCACGGTCCGTGGGTGCATGTCTTCGATGCGCGCCAGGCTCACCAGGTTGTCTGGCTGGGTACGGGCCAGCGGCCACAGGCAATGATCACGCAGGATATGGCTGCGCGGCTTGTTACGGGCGCGCGCTTCGCGCTCGCGCCAGGCACACAGCTCGCGCAGCACGGCAAGCTGCTGGGGCGCCAGCTTCCAGGCCAGCTTGGCCTCGCGGTACAGCTCTTCGGGCAGCACTTCGCGGCGCATATTGCTGATCAGTTCGGCACCGTCCTCCAGCACAGCGGCGGTTTTCTCCGCCGACAACTGCGGTGCCAACTGGCGGTAAACCTCGGCCAGGTGCACAGCATCCTCGGCGGCATAGCTGACCTGCGTCTCGCTCAAGGGCCGCTGCAGCCAGTCGGAACGGGTTTCGCCCTTGGGCAGCTCGATGCCGAGCACCGCCTGCACCAGGCGCGAATAGCCCATGGAGAAACCGAGATTGAGGTAAGCCGCCGCCAGCTGGGTGTCGAACAGCGGTGCCGGCAGGCTGCCGGTCAGACGCAGCAGCACTTCCAGGTCTTCGCTGCAGGCGTGCAGCACCTTGAGCAGCGCCGGGTTTTCCAGCAGCGCGGCAAACGGTTGCCAGTCGCGGATCAGCAGCGGGTCGATCAGATAGGCACGTTCGCCATCCCCCACCTGCAGCAAGCCGGCAATCGGGTAGAAGGTATCAACCCGCATAAATTCGGTATCGAGGGCTACGAACGGCAACTGCTGCCATGCGGCGCAATGCTGCGCCAGGCTGACGTCGTCGCGAATCCAATGAATATCGATAGCCACACAGCTCTCCCTTATGAATGCCACGCAGTATATATCGCCAGCGTCCATAGCCGGGCATTCACGCCTTGCTGCGAACAAATCAGCTCTCTATGCTCGGGCGCTTGTCTCTTCAAGAAGCCAATCAAGGACTGTTATGAACAAGCTTCTGGGCCTTGGCGCCCTGCTCACCGGCGCTGCCGCCGCGTACCTGATCATCGCCCCCAGCCCGATTGACCCGGTCGCCTGGGAAGCCCCGCCAATCCCCTTGATGAGCGGCGCGCTGGAGCCCAACGACACCCTGATGAAAGCCGAACTGATCGGCAAAGGCGCCATTCACGGCCCGGAAGACACCGCCGTGGACGCCGAGGGCCGCCTCTACGCCAGCCTGCACAATGGTCAGGTGGTGCGCTTTGGCAGCGACGGACAACCAGCTGTATTCGCCGACACCCAGGGCCGACCGCTGGGCATGGACTTCGACCGCCAGGGCAACCTGATCGTGGCCGACGCCTACAAAGGCCTGCTGAGCATCAACCCACAAGGGCAGATCCGCGTACTCAGCACCACCGCCGGCGGCGTGCCATTTGCCTTTACCGACGATCTGGACATCGCCAGTGACGGGCGCATCTATTTCAGCGATGCCTCGGACAAGTTCCAGCAACCGGACTACCTACTCGACCTGCTAGAAGCCCGCCCCCACGGCCGCCTACTGCGCTACGACCCAGCCACTGACAGCACCGAGGTGCTGCTCAAGGACCTGTACTTCGCCAACGGCGTAGCCCTGTCGGCCAACGAAGACTTCGTTCTGGTCAACGAAACCTACCGCTATCGCATCAGCCGCTATTGGCTGAAAGGCGAAAAAGCCGGCCAGCACGACATTTTCATCGACAACCTGGTGGGCCTGCCGGACAACCTGCAGGGTGATCGCGCCGGCACCTTCTGGGTCGCCCTACCCACGCCGCGCCTGGCCGACACCGACCTGCTGCACCGTCACCCCTGGGCCAAAAATCTGCTGGCCAAGCTGCCACGCGCCCTGTGGCCCAAGCCGCAGAACTACGGCCTGGTGCTGGCCCTCAACGAGAACGGCGAAATCATCCACAGCCTGCACGACACCAGCGGCACACACTTGCGCATGATCACCTCGGCCAAGCCCGTCGGTAATTACCTCTACCTCGGCAGCCTGAACAACGACCGCATCGGCAAGCTGCAGATCAAGTAAGCCCAGCCCCCAACACCACCACAGGAGTTCGGTATGCCCATCGCCCAACTGCTCAGCCCGCAACAACTGGCCGAGCGCCTGCAGCAACCCGACCTGGTGCTGCTCGATTGCCGCTTCGCCCTCGACGACCCGGCCTACGGCCTGCGTAGCTATAACGCCGGGCATATTGCCGGTGCTCAATTCGCCGACCTCGAACGCGACCTCTCGGCCCCGGTGCGCAAGGGCATTACCGGCCGCCATCCGCTGCCCGCCAGCGCTGCGCTGATCGCCACGCTGCAAGCCTGGGGCATCAATAACGACAGCCAGATCGTCCTCTATGACGACGGTCCGGGTGCCTTTTCCGCACGCGCCTGGTGGCTGCTGGCCTGGCTGGGCAAGCAGGACAACGTCTGGCTACTGGATGGCGGCCTGCAAGCCTGGAACGCAGCCGGCTTGCCGCTGACCGCTGCAAGCGTCCGCCCACAGCCAGGCAATTTTAGCGGCCAGCCCCAGGCCGCACTGGTGCTCGACGCCAGCCAATTGCAACAGCGCCTGAACAGCACCCAACTGACCTTGCTGGACGCCCGCGCCCAGCCGCGCTTTCGCGGCGAAGTGGAACCCCTGGACCCGATTGCCGGACACATCCCCGGCGCCCAGTGCGCGGTGTTTACCGACAACCTCGCCAGCAATGGCTGCTTCTTGCCGGCGCCGCAGTTGCAACAGCGCTTTGCCGCCCTGCTCGGCTCGCGCCCGGCCAACGATCTGGTGGCCTACTGCGGCTCCGGCGTCACGGCCTGCCACAACCTGTTTGCCCTGTGCCTGGCCGGCTACCCACTGGCACCGCTGTACGCAGGCTCATGGAGCGAATGGATCACCGACCCGCAGCGTCCGGTCGCCACCGGCGATTGAGCGGAATGCCAGATAGTCCCAGCCTTAAGCGCTGGGGGCTATATAGAAAATAACCAGAAACCCAAAACAGTTTAAAAACAGCCCTTTACAGCCGATTGATCGCACTACACTTCAAAACATGCGGCTAACCCCGCTGCCGGCGGGGCCTTTGCCATATCCCGTTCAAACAGCTGCCAAGCGCCCCGGCCCCGCCGACCACCTTTTACGAGGGTTTTATGGGTATTGCCGCCAGCGACTTGTGCCAGCACGTGATCCGCCCCACCTTGATCTATCTGGAGCGCTACTCCACCGCTGCCGAAGCTTTGCTGCTGGGCGCGGCGGCCTGCCAGTCAGCCCTCGGCGCGGTACTCACCGACCGCCGCGGTCATGGCCTTTATCGCATCGGTAGCCAGCGCCATGCGCAGCTCTGGGATCAGCATCTGGCACTCGACCCGGACCTGGCCAGCAAGATCCGCGGCCTTGCCAGCCAGCATGCCTTCCTCAGCGCCCCCCATGTGGAACTGACGGTCAACCTGCGCTACGCCACGGCGATTGCCTGGATGCTGGTGGAGGCCGCCGACAAGCCGCTGCCCGCCAGCCATGACCTGCTAGGACTGGCCCGCGTCTGGCGCCAGGTGTTTTACCCCCAGGGCCGTTCGCGGGACTTTATCGACGCCTGGCAGCACTGCATCGGCAAGGTGCCGATTGCGGCCTGAGCTTTAGATCAACGCGCTCACACGTCAGCGCGGCGAAGCGATTGCCTGCTCCAGCGCCTTGATCAGCGCTGGGTCATCCGGCTGGGTCTGGCTGGAAAAACTGGCAATCACCTGGCCCTGGCGATCCACCACGTATTTATAGAAATTCCAGCGCGGCGCACTGCTTTGCGTGGCCAACTGCTTGAACAAGGGAATGGCCTGGTCGCCCGTCACCACCTGCGGCTCGCTCATGGCGAAGGTCACGCCGTAATTGACGTAGCAAACCTTGGCCGTTTCAGCACTGGCATCCGCCTCCTGACGGAAGTCGTTGGACGGCACGCCGAGCACTTGCAGCCCTTGGGCCCGATACCTCTGATAGAGCGTCTCCAGCCCCTTGAACTGCGGCGCAAACCCGCAATAGCTGGCGGTATTGACCACCAGCAGCGGCTTGCCGGCGAACTGCTGGCACAAGTCGATGCTGTCCTTGGCCCGCAACCTGGGCAACTCGCCCTGCAGCAACGGCCCACAGTCAGCCGCCAACACCGGGCCGCTCAAGGCAGCCAGCAACAGACCCAACAGGGATAGACGAATAGACATGACATGCTCCGCAAGACTTATCACTGGTGGCTCACCCTAGTCGTGACTGCAAGGTCAAACAAGCCTGGCCGTGACGGTTAACAAATGCCCATCCCCAACTGCAGCAAGGCCAGACCGCCACGCTGCCAGCCCCACCAGATCAGCCCGAGCATCAGCACCAGCAGTACACCAAGCAGCGCCGGCAGGAGTCGACTGGCCTTCATGCCCAGCCACCCTGCGCCTGCACGCGCGCGACCGGCTGTTCGCGCACCGGCCAGTTGAGCAGCGCCGCCAGCAAACTAAGGCCAATGGCAATCTGCCAGACCAGCTCATAACTGCCGGTGCGGTCATACAGGTAGCCCCCCAACCAGCCACCGAGGAAGGCACCTAGCTGGTGAAACAGAAAGACGATGCCACCGAGCATCGACAGGTTGCGCACACCGAACAGGGTGGCGACGGTGCCGTTGGTCAATGGCACCGTGGACAACCACAACAGGCCCATGGCGATCCCAAAGGCGTAAGCACTCCACACCGTCAGCGGCGAGTAGACAAACACCACGATCACCACCGCCCGCGCCAGGTACAGAGCCGTCAACAAGCGCGGCTTGGACATCCGCCCACCCAGCCAACCGGCAGCATAGGTGCCGAACACATTGAACAGCCCCACCAACGCCAGCACGCTGGTGCCGACCTGGGCGGGCAAATGCTGGTCAACCAGGTAGGCCGGCAAATGCACACCGATAAACACCACCTGAAAACCACAGACGAAAAAACCCAAGGCCAGCAGCCAGAAGCCGGAGTGCGCCGCAGCCTCACGCAAGGCCTCCTTCAGCGTCTGCTCGTGGGTTTGGCGGGCGGCCGGGTAATCACGAATCAAGCCCGCCAGCGGCACGATCAAGGCCACCAGCAAACCCAGCGCCAGCAAGGCAGCCGACCAGCCTAGCCAGCCGATCAAGCCCAAGGTCGCCGGTAACATGGCGAACTGACCGAAAGAGCCAGCAGCACTGGCGATACCCATGGCCATGCTGCGCCGCTCTGGAGCCACCGCCCGCCCGACCACACCGAGCAGCACGGAAAAGGACGTACCGGACAAGGCGATGCCGATCAACAGCCCGGCACTCAGCGACAACGACCCAGGCGAATCGGCCAACCCCATCAGCGCCAGGCCAACGGCATACAAGACACCACCGACCAGCACCACGCGGGCCGCGCCAAAGCGATCGGCGATAGCGCCGGTAAACGGCTGGGCCAAGCCCCATACCAAGTTCTGCAAGGCAATCGCCAGGGCAAACACTTCACGGCCCCAGCCAAATTCCTGGCTCATCGGCGCCAGAAACAAGCCAAAACCATGGCGGATGCCCAGCGACAACGCCAGCACCAAGGCCGCCCCGAGTAAAATCCAGAAACTTGCACGTGCGCCTGTCATGTCCATCCCCAAGCAATCATTCACGGCCCCGTGGGTGCCGCAGTCAGCGCAAAGTGTCGGGGTATTGCCGGCCGGCAGCAATGGATAATCGAGTACGTGTGATGCGGCGGATAGCCATCAGGCATCAGCAACAGGCGAGCAACTGCCGGTCAGCAGGCCGGCATTTCTCTGACTCAGAAGTTGTTGGCGAGCTGGCCGCCAGCGATCACCCGCTTGGCGTTCAGGTAGCTGCGCTGCCAATAGGCCGTCGACAGGCTCTCCAGGCGCACCGTGCCGCCACTGGACGGCGCATGGACGAAACGCCCCTCCCCCACATAGATACCGGCATGGCTAACCCGACCACCACCCGCGGTGGCGAAGAACACCAGGTCACCGGTCTGCAGAGCCTCGCGGCGCACGCTGGGCACCGGCATGGCGATCAGTTCACGGGTGGAGCGCGGCAGGTTGATGCCAGCGGCATCACGGTAGACGTAGCCAATCAAACCACTGCAATCGAAACCACTGTCCGGGGTGTTGCCGCCATAACGGTATGGTGTGCCGACCAAACCAATGGCGCGCAGCAAAACGTCGTCAGCCACGGGGGCAAACTGCTCGAATGGGGCGCTGGCAACAGGGCTAGGTGGCGGAGAACTGGCGCAAGCGCTCAGCAGGGCAGCAGCAACAACGAGGGCAATGCGGGTTGTCGCTGACATGGCGGACGATCCTGAGGGTGGACGCGCCTTACTTTGCCGGCCGAAAGGCTCTGACGCAAGGGTCAGAGCCGCAGCACGGGCTTAGCGATGCAGGGGATTACGTTGTGGCGCAACCGGTGCCTGGGCCAACACACGCTTGGCTTCCATAAAGCTGGCACGCCAGTAACGATCATCCAGGCTGTCTACCCGAACGCCACCGCTGCGGGAGCTGGACGAGTGGATGAACTGGTCGTCGCCAATGTAGATGCCGGCATGGCTGACACGCCCGCGCCCACGATTATTGAAGAAGACGATGTCGCCCGGCTCCAACTCGGTACGCGAAACCAGCGGCGCATCCAGGTTGATCATCTCGCGGGTCGAACGCGGCAGCTTGATGCCGGCTTCTTCGCGGAATAGGTAACCGACGAAGCCGCTGCAATCAAAACCGGTTTTGGTCGAAGTGCCGCCCGGACGGTAACGGGTACCAACCAGTTCGAAGCCACGATCGAGAATACTGTCTGCCAGCGCCGGCAGCTGGTAGGGCTGCTCATCGGTCAACTCGGTGACCTGGGCGGGCGAAGGTTCCGGCAGCTGTACAGGTGCAGTTTGCACAGCAACAGGATGGTGCACTGCATGGCCCGCACAAGCGGACAAGAGTGCTGCAAATGCCAATGGCACGAGGGGTGCGAAGCGTTTGAGCATGGGCACGGCCGTGTCTTTAGTTATTAGAAGGGGCCGAATATGCCTTCCATAAAGCTCATATGCAAATTTAATTAGCCAAAATGTGACCTTTAGATCACGCAGCCACCTCTAAGCGCCCGCTGCTACATCAACCGCTCAAGACCGCCTTAGCAACGCGGAAAAAAAGCCCAATCGCGCTAAAACAGAGGGCTGAAGCCGAACAGCGGAAAACTGACACGCTGGCCTTACAAGGTCCATTACGCAGCCTGTAACCGTTGGTCAGTGGAATCACCGAGACGCTATGTCGCACCCGTGCATGATCAATGATTGACCGTGTGCGCCAGCATCACCGACAGCTGGCACAGCGGCCGACCGCTTTGCGCCTGCCATTGATTGAAGGCGTCTTGCACGGCCGCCAGCTCCTTGAGGCTGGTGGGCGCCTTGTCGACGATACCCTGGGCCTTGAGCGCCGCCACCATATCGTCCGAAGGCACGAAGGTGTCCTTGCCGATCATGCGCAGCAAGCGCGGCGCCGACAGCCCACCCAGTTGCGCACCGTGCTTGGCCAGGTACTTCCACAGGCCGACGATATCGTCGCAGGGCCAGTCGGCGATCAGCGCGCCGAAGCTGCCCCGCTCGCGCGCCACATCGAGCACGAACTGGGCATTGCGCGGCACGCTCTTGAGCTTGCCCAGGTGGCGAATCAGCCGCGCATCCTGCATCAGCCGCTCCAGATGCTCGGCGCCCATCAGCACCACCTTGTGCGGGTCGAAGCCGAAGAATGCCTGCTCAAAGGCCGGCCATTTGGCATCCACCAGGCTGTGCTTGAGGCCAGCACGAAAGACCCGCAGGGCAATCAGCGACAGATAACGATCATCACCAATCTGGCGCAGCTCGGCCTCTGTGCGCGGCGTCGGCAACCGCGCCTCCAGAGCGGCCACCGAGCCGAAGCGGTTCAGGCAGTATTCGTGCAGCCATTTATAGTCGCGCATGGTCGGTACTCGCTGGCAATCGCGCCGCGTCAGAGGTTCATCAGGTCAACAAAGCGCGGCGTGGCCGTGTCGTCGATACGCAGGCTGGTGAAGTCGAACAGGTTGCGATCCGCCAGCTGCGACGGCACCACATTCTGCAGGGCGCGGAACATGATCTCGGTGCGCCCCGGCGACTTGCGCTCCCACTCGTGCAGCATCTCCTTGACCACCTGACGCTGCAGGTTCTCCTGGGAGCCGCAGAGGTTGCACGGGATGATCGGAAACTCCTTGAGCACCGAATAGGCCCCGATATCCGCCTCGCTGCAGTAAGCCAGCGGGCGAATCACCACATTGCGCCCATCGTCGGAGAGCAGCTTGGGCGGCATCGCCTTCAAAGTGCCGCCGTAGAACATATTAAGGAAGAAGGTTTCGACGATATCGTCGCGGTGATGCCCCAGGGCCATCTTGGTCGCGCCAATCTCGTCGGCGTAGGTGTACAGCGTGCCGCGGCGCAGGCGTGAACACAGCGAGCAGGTGGTCTTGCCTTCGGGGATCTTGTCCTTGACCACCGAATAGGTGTCTTTCTCGATGATGTGGTACTGCACACCAATGGACTGCAGGTACGCCGGTAACACATGCTCGGGAAAACCCGGCTGCTTCTGGTCCATGTTCACCGCAACGATCTCGAACTTGATCGGTGCCACCTTCTGCAGGTGCAGCAACACATCGAGCAGGGTGTAGCTGTCTTTGCCGCCAGACAGGCAGACCATGACCTTGTCGCCCTCCTCAATCATGTTGAAGTCGCTGACGGCTTCGCCGGCCAAGCGGCGCAGGCGTTTCTGCAGTTTGTTCTGATTGACCGAAAGGCTGCCCATGGTGCTTGGAATCCGTGCAAGTCTTAAAAGTGCGGCATTTTACCCACAAAGCTCGCCCCGCCCTAGCCCATAAGTCGTCGCCTGGAGTTCAGCTGCACAGTGCCTGCATGCTAGGGTTTAGCCATGACCGCCGACCTCAATTCCGACCTCGACCTTGCCGAGCAACTGCTCGAACTGCTGCAAGCCTGCCCCCAGGGCTGCAGCGAATATGAGCTGATCCAGCAACTCAAGGCGCGTCACTCGACGCACATCCCCCACCTGCCTCTGACCGACCGGCTGGTGCTGTTTCGCACCCACTTCTTGCTGTTCAACGCTCTCTATCGACTGCGCGATCAACTCTGGGCCGAGCAGCGCGGCCATCTGCAGATCAGCGCCCTGTGCACCTGCCTGCTGCCTTATCAAGCCGGCTGTGCCGCCCTCAGCGAACACGACCCACTGCGCGACTACTACCTCGATCTGCAACAACTGCGTGACACCAGCGCCGAGGATGTCGATCAACTGATGGCCAGCTTCTGGACCCGCCTCCAGGGCGGCGACGAGAAGCGCGCCGCCCTGGAGTTATTCGAACTGCATGAGGAAAGCCGGCTGGACCTCGGCACCATCAAATACCGTTACCGCCAACTGGTGAGCCTGCACCACCCCGACCGCGGCGGCAGCACCAGTCGCTTGCAGTCGATCAACCAGGCCATGGAAATACTGCAACGCTATTACGAGTGAACTTCAGAGGCCGATTTGCTCTAAAGCACCGCCCCACGAGGGCGAAAACCCGCACCTATACTGCGACATACGGTCGCATAGATTCGGCCTGACTCCTGGTGACGCTGTCCACGCGCACCAGGCGTTCGCCCGGGGTGATCGCCATAAGAAAAGAGGAGGTGTCGACATGATCCACCACGTTTGGGGGCTCTTCACCCATCCCGATGAGGAATGGCAAGAAATCCGTGGCGAGGAAGAAAGCATCAGCCACATGTATCTCACCCACGTACTGCTGCTGGCAGCCATTCCAGCAGTTTGTGCTTATCTCGGCACCACCAAGGTCGGCTGGAGCATTGGCAATGGCGCCCCGGTGATGCTCACCGAAGCCAGCGCCCTGCAACTCAGCATCATGTCCTACCTGGCCATGCTCGCTGGCGTTGCCGTGATGGCCGCCGTCGTGCACTGGATGGCACGCACCTACGACGCAGCACCGAGCATGGCGCAGAGCGTGGTGTTTGCGGCCTACACCGCCACACCGCTGTTTGTCGGCGGGCTCGCAGCGCTGTACCCGAACATGTGGCTGGCCATGTTCGTCGGCATTGCCGCCATCTGCTACACGGTTTACCTGCTGTATGTGGGCATTCCAACCTTTATGAATATTCCAACGGAGGAAGGTTTCCTGTTTTCCAGCTCGGTCCTGGCGGTTGGCCTGGTGGTGCTGGTGTCGATGATTGCCCTGTCGGTGATTTTCTGGGGCTTTGGGGTCGGCCCGGTGTACACCAGCTGACCGACAGCCATCAGGTAACTGACTCAACCCGAAGCCGCCGAACAGGCGGCTTCGTCGTTTTTCGGCTGTGACGGACAGCAGGCTTGGGCATAATTGCTGTAATCCCGGAGCCCTTAATGCCTGACCTGCTCAACCAACGCATCGAAACCTGCTATCAGCAGGCCGAAGCCTTCTTCAAGCGCGCCTTCAAACGCCCTGAAGTCAGCCTCAAACTACGCGGCCAAAAGGCCGGTGTGGCCCATCTGCACGAGAATCTGCTGCGTTTCAACCCACAGCTGTATCGGGAAAACCACGCGCATTTTCTTGAGCAGACGGTGGCCCATGAAGTGGCCCACTTGATTGCCCACCAGATGTTCGGCTCTGGCATCCAGCCCCACGGCGAGGAATGGCAACTGATCATGCGTGGCGTCTACGAGCTGCCACCGCACCGCTGCCACACCTATGCGGTGCAGCGGCGTACCGCGTTGCGCTACATCTATCGTTGCCAGTGCCCTGAGCAGGATTTCGCTTTCAGCGCCCAACGCCACACGCTAGTGGGCAAAGGCCGGCGCTACCTGTGCCGGCGCTGCCGAGCGACGCTGGTGTTTAGCGGTCAGCAGCGCCGCGAGTAATTAGCCAATCACCTTGGCAGTTTTGAGCGCCTCAATCTGCTCGCTGGAATAGCCCAACCCCTGCAACACCTCAACACTGTGTGCCCCCACTGGCGCACCGATATGCCGCGGCGCCGGCAAGCCCGCGGAAAATTTGATCGGGCAGGCGATTTGCCGTTGCGGTGTTTTGCCTTCGCGCGGCACCTCCACCACCAGCTCACGGGCCTGAATCTGTGGATGCTCGACCGCTTCAGAAAGTGGCAACAACGGTTCAACACAGGCATCCAGGGCGGCAAACACCTCGCGCCACTCGGCAAAATCGCGAAGCTCGAACTCCAGCTGAATTTCCCGCTTGAGCGCTTGCTGCACCTCCGGCTGCTGATTCAAGCCGCGAGCCGCCAGTTCCGGGCGGCCAATGGCGGCGCACAGCTGCTGCATAAATTGCGGCTCCAGGCTGCCCACCGAAAACCAGCGCCCATCGCGAGTGCGGTAATAGTCGTAAAAGCTGCCGCCGTTCAGCGCCTGATTCTCCATCTGCGGTTCTACCCCGCAGGCCAGATAACCGGCGCCGGACATAGCGTGCAGGCTAAAGGCGCAGTCGGTCATGCTGATATCCACCTGCTGCCCCTCCCCCGTCACTTGCCGCTGGATCACCGCAGCCAGCAAGCCCATCACCCCATGCAGGGAGCCACCGGCAATGTCGGCCGCCTGAATACCCAGCGGCAGCGGCCCGGTATCGCGGCGCCCGGTGTAACTGGCCAGGCCGGCGACGGCCAGATAATTGAGGTCATGGCCGGCGCGGTCCTTGTACGGCCCGGTCTGGCCGTAGCCGGTGATCGACACATAAATCAGCTTGGGGTTGATCGCCTTGAGCGCCGCATAACCGACGCCAAGTTTGTCCATCACCCCTGGACGAAACTGCTCCAGCACGATGTCGTAATCGAGCACCAAGCGCTTGACCAGCTCGACCGCCTCGGGCTTTTTCAGGTCCAGGGCCATGCAGCGCTTGTTGCGATTGAGGTAGGCGTGGCTGGCCGACACCCCGTCCGCATGGGGTGGCAGCACCCGCACCAAGTCCATGCGCGTCGGCGACTCAATGCGCAGTACGTCCGCGCCCATATCCGCCAGCAGCAGCGAGGCAAACGGCCCCGGCAGCAAGGTGGAGAAATCCAACACTTTCAACGACGACAACGGGCCCGACATGGTGACTCCTAACAATGGTTGAGCTGGCCTGGAGCAGGTCCGGGCGATTTTCCCGGATGACATCCGGGAGCGACGTTAAATCATTCCCAGACCAGCGGCTGGCGCGCCGGCAGTGCGGCGACCAACTCGGCATAGCGCGCCTCCAGCACATTGCGGCGGATCTTCATGGTGGGGGTCATGCAGCCGTTGTCCACCGTCCACGGCTCACGCACCAGGACGAAATGGCTGATGCGCTCATGGGGTTGCAGCTGGGTATTGAGGTGGGCCAGGGTGGCCTGCAGCTCGGCGCTGACCTGTCCGGCAGGCAACAGCCGCGCTGCCGGCGACAGTTCAATCAGCGCCAGCGGCTGATCCAGGTTGCTGCCCATCAGGCAGACCTGTTCCACATGGCTGTTCTTGGCGATCTCACCCTCAATCGGCGCCGGCGCCACGTACTTGCCCTTGCTGGTCTTGAAGATGTCCTTCACCCGGCCGGTGATGCGCAGGTAACCGTCGCTGTCCAGCTCCCCCTTGTCACCAGTGTGCAGCCAGCCGTCCTTCAAGGCCTCGGCGGTTTTCTCCGGGTCCAAGTAGTAACCCAGCATCAGCGTCGGGCTGCGAAACAGAATTTCGCCATCCTCGGCAATGCGCACCTCCAGCCCCGGCATGGCCCGGCCAACAGTGCCAAAGCGCACCTGCCCTGGCCGGTTGAAGCAGCCATAGGCAACGTTTTCGCTCATCCCGTAGCCTTCGCAGAGGGTCAGACCGATAGCCTGATACCAGTCGAGCAGCCCGCGGGAAATCGCCGCCGCACCGGAGATCATCACGCGCGCCTGATCCAGCCCCAGGCCGCGACGGATCTTGCGTGCCAGCAACCCGCCCAGCAACGGAATGCGCAACAGCCGCGTCAGTTTGGCCTGGGGCAGCTTCTCCAGCACGCCTTGCTGAAAGCGCGTCCACAAGCGTGGCACGGCGAAAAACACCGTGGGGCGGACGTGACGCAAATCGCTGGCAAAGGTCTCCATCGACTCGACAAAAGCCACCGGCGCGCCGCAGTAAAGGCTGTTGAACTCAACCATAAAGCGCTCGGCCACATGGGACAGCGGCAGAAAGGAAAAGAACCGATCCTGCGGGCTCATGCGCAGTTCCGCGCAGGCGCTGGCCGCAGTAAAAGCCATCGCCTGCACCGACAGCATCACGCCCTTGGGGTTGCCAGTGGTACCGGAGGTGTACACCAGGGTCAGCACCTGCTCAGGCTGCTGCTCTGCCAGGGTTTGCAGCGGTGCATGGCGGGCCAGCAGGCTGTGCCAGTCATGGGCGCAGGCCAGGGTCGGATACGGCAGGGCAATACGGGTCAGCTGCGGGCAAATGCCCGCCTCAAGCTTGTCGGCATCATCCAGCTTGCCCAGCAGGATCACCTTGCACTGCGCATGCTCCAGCACATAGGCAATGCTCTCGGCCGACTGCAGTGGGTACAGCGGCACGCTGACCAGGCCGGCCATCATGATTGCCAGATCGCTGATAAACCACTCAGCGCAGTTCTTTGACAGCAGCGCCACCCGATCCCCCGGCGCGCAGCCCAGCGCCAGCAAGGCACTGGCCAGGCGCCGAGCCTGATCATCGACCTGACGCCAGGTCAGGTCGTGCCACTGGCCGTTAATCGGCTGGCGCAGCCAGACCGCATCGGGCTGCAGGGTCAGCCAGTGGTTAAAACGTTGCAAAGGCAGTTGTGCAGTCATGGTGCCTCTCTTTATATGGCTCTGTTCACCTTAACTGTTGAAGCTGCGCCAAAGTCTTTTTAGGAGCGGATTTATCCGCGATGCTCTTTGCCTTGAAAGCATCGCGGCTGAAGCCGCTCCTACAAAGGGACGCGTACGCTGCAACACGTAACGGGGACATCGACTTTTTTATTATTGGCAGTGCGCATTGGCCAGCTCAGGCATGCCCGTCAGAGCTTCATGCCACGGCTGATGATCTCTTTCATGATCTCCGAGGTGCCGGCGAAGATGCGCTGGATACGCGCGTTCGCGTACATCTTGCAGATCGGGTACTCCCACATATAGCCCCAGCCGCCGTGCAATTGCACGCCTTCATCGACGACTTTGCCGAGCAGCTCGGTGGTAAACAGCTTGGCCTCGGCGGCCACTTCCGGGCTGAGCTTCTTCTGGTTGTGGTCCATCACGCAGCGGTCGACAAACACCTGGGCCACGTCGATTTGGGTGCGCATCTCGGCCAGCTTGAAGCGGGTGTTCTGGAAGTGGGAAATCGGCCGATCAAACGCCTTGCGTTCCTTCACATAGTCGATGGTCACCTGCAACGCCGCTTCGGCACCGCCCACTGCGCCACAGGCGTTGGTCAGACGCTCCTGGGCAAGCATATTCATCAGGTAGAAGAAGCCGCCCTTGGCATCACCGAGCACATTGGCTTTCGGCACCTTGACGTTGGTGAAGAACAATTCGGCAGTGTCCTGGCTCTTCATGCCGAGTTTTTTCAGCGGCGTGCCGCGCTCGAAGCCGGCCATGCCGCGCTCCACCAGAAACAGGCCCATGGCGTGCTTATTGGCCGGGTCGGTCTTGGCCGCGACGATGACCACGTCAGCGAGGATGCCGTTGGAGATAAACACCTTGGAGCCGTTCAGCTCATAGTGATCGCCCTTGTCCACCGCCGTGGTGCGCATGCCCGCCAGGTCGGAACCGGCGCTCGGCTCGGTCATGGCCACGGCCAGGATAATTTCGCCGCTGATGATGCCCGGCAGCAGTCGCGCCTTCTGTTCCGCGTTGCCGTATTCGGTGATGTAAGGGCCACACAGCGCCGAGTGCAGCGGCAACATAAAGCCGGCCTCGTTAATGTTGGCCAGCTCCTCACACATGATCTGCTCGTAGCGGAAATCCTTGAGGCCCAGCCCGCCGTATTCCTCATCAGCCCAGGGCAGCAGAAAGCCCATCTCACCGGCCTTCTTCCACACCTCGCGGCTGACCACGCCGGCCTCTTCCCAGGCGTCCTGGTGCGGCACCACTTCCTTTTGCAGAAAGGCGCGGAACGACTCGCGGAACATGTTGTGTTCGGTTTCGAAGTGAATGCGTTGCATGGACGGCAGCTCCTGACAGGATTGAGACGTCCCACCAGAGTAGGCGGCGCAGGCCGCAGCGGTCAGTGACGCATACGCTCAGCTGCGGTTGACGTTTTCGGTCAGAAGGCGATGTAAATTACCGCGGTCAATTTATCCGGCCCGCGTTGCCAGTACCATGACCCCCGCTTTTGCCAACCCAGACGGCTTGCCCGCCTGAGCGCCGACCCAATACGCGCCACGAGTGCATGATGAAAAACGAAAATAGAGCCTTGGCGTTTGCCCCCCTGATCATGCCCTTTGCATTTACCGGCTATGCCTCCTTTGCCGGAATTTCCGGTTTCAATATGCAGGAGGGGCTACTGACATTCTTTCTTTTATTCCTCGGCACTATCGTCGCCGGCCTGCCGGTGGCCTACCTCTACGAGTTCTTTATCGGCATGCGTTTTTACCAACTGCTGGCGAAAAAGAACCGAGTGAATATTGTCACCCTGACGTTGGGCGGCGTATTTGTGGCCGACATTCCAATGCTGCTGATCTGGCCGCTGGCCAACGGCGAAGGCAGCGTCAGCTTTGCGGTAACCGTGCAACTGTTCTCCTTTGTCGGCTTTATGATCGGCCTGAACTTCTGGGTGCTGCTCAACTTCGAAAGCCTACGCGACCGGGTTAAAGCGCTGCTGCACAAGGCCTGATACGCAGGGCCGCAAACGCAGAGGCTTACCCCAGACACACAAAAGCCCGTCACCAGGACGGGCTTTTCTCAACCGCAGAGGTTACGCCAAAGTGCGCGTCGCCTGAGGCGCCGCGACGGGCGCTGGGCCGTTGCCCAGTTCGTTGTGCAGAGCGGTTTCATCCAGCTGCTTGCACCACTTGGCCACTACCACGGTGGCCACGCCGTTGCCGATCAGGTTGGTCAGGGCGCGGGCTTCGGACATAAAGCGGTCGATACCGAGAATCAGCGCCAGGCCCGCCACCGGCAAGGTGCCGACCGCCGAGAGCGTCGCCGCCAGCACGATAAAGCCGCTGCCGGTCACACCCGCCGCGCCTTTGGAGGCGATCAGCAGTACCGCCAGCAAGGTCATTTGATCGACCAGGCCCATCGGGGTGTCGGTGGCCTGGGCGATAAACACCGCGGCCATGGTCAGGTAGATCGAGGTGCCATCCAGGTTGAAGGAGTAACCGGTCGGGATCACCAGACCCACCACCGACTTGTCGCAGCCGAGCTTCTCCATCTTGCGCAGCATGTTCGGCAGCGCCGACTCCGACGACGAGGTGCCCAGCACGATCATCAGTTCTTCGCGGATGTAGCGGATAAACCGCAGGATGCTGAAGCCGTGAGCGCGGGCGATACCGCCGAGGATCACCAGCACAAACAACACGCAGGTGATGTAGAAGCAGATCATCAACTGGCCCAATTGCACCAGCGAACCCACACCGTACTGGCCAATGGTAAAGGCCATGGCGCCGAAGGCACCCAGCGGCGCGACCTTCATGATCATGCCGATGATGTTGAACATCACTTGGGCGATGCGGTCGATAAATTCCAGCACCGGGCGGCCGTAGTCACCCATGCGATGCAGGGCGAAACCGAACATCAGCGAGAACATCAGCACCTGGAGGATATCGCCGGTGGCGAAGGCGCCGACCACAGTGCTTGGGATGATATTGAGGAAGAAACCGATGGTGCTCTGCTGCGCGCCCGCCTGGGTATAAGCGGTGATCCCCGAGGTATTCAGGGTGGCCACGTCGACATGCATGCCAGCGCCTGGCTGCACCAGGTTGACCACCACCAGACCAATCACCAGCGCCACGCTGGAAACAATCTCGAAATACAGCAGCGCCAGGCCACCGGTCTTGCCCACCGCTTTCATGTTCTGCATGCCGGCGATGCCGCTGACTACGGTGCAGAAGATGATCGGCGCAATGGCCATCTTGATCAGTTTGACGAAGCCATCACCGAGCGGCTTCAACGCCACCCCGGCTTGCGGGTAGAAATGGCCGATGGCAACGCCCAGGGCGATGGCCACCAGCACTTGCACATACAGGCTTCTGTAAAAAGGTTTGCGGGTCATGGCAGTGTTCCTCATGGGAGCGCACAGCACCCTCCAGGGGCACCGGCGCCAAACGCAGCGCTGACTCTCCTTACCTGGAGAGATTTATTTTTCACTCGCGCTTAACGCAAGCTTGCTAGCCCTATCGCAAGCCCCATGCCAGGCTGAAAATAAATAATAAATCCTTTAAAAACATACAGTTAAAAATAAATCAGAGAGAAAACAGCGAGCAATCTGGCGGATCTCCGCACAGCCGTTGGCGGTTATCCGCCAACTCAACCGAGCAAGCACCGCCACGCTTGGCCAGCGCGCCTGCCGCCGGCTTGTGGCGATACCAATCTGCGGCCTAACATCCTTCTACAGGCCGGCCAACAGCCGCCCTGTGACCGCCCATTTGCTCAGCACCCAGGGGTCTGCGTGATCACCGAAATACCCCAGCCATCCATTGCCCGGCGCCCGCGCTGGCGCAGCCTGCTGTTACTCGCCCTGGTGCTGTTGCCGCTGCTGTGGCCAGTGCAGCAACTGGCCGAGCGCTACTACCGGGAAAAACTGCTGGAGCGCAACAGCCAGACCCTCGACCTGTTCGTCGCCAACCTGCTTGGCACCCTGCAACGCTATGAAGTGCTACCCGCCCTACTCGGCGACCTGCCGGCCCTGCGCGCTGCCCTGGCCGCGCCCCAGGACGACACGCGCTTAAAGCAAGCCAACCAGTTGCTCAAGGACACCGCCGAACTCACCGGCGCCGCGGTGATCTACCTGATGGCCAGCGACGGCCAGACCATCGCCTCGTCGAACTGGGACCAGGCCGACAGTTTCAACGGGCGCAACTTCACCTTCCGCCCGTACTTCCGTGACGCCATGGCCGATAAACCCGGACGCTTCTTCGGCCTCGGCACCTCGTCGGGCAAGCGCGGCTATTACTTTGCCGATGCCCTGCACGAGAACGGCAAAATCCTCGGCGTGCTGGTGGTCAAGATTCACCTCGATCACACCGAAACCCTGTGGGGCAAAACCCCCGAACAACTGCTGGTGACCGACGCCAATGGCGTGGTGATTCTCACCTCGCAGACCGACTGGCGTTTTCGCGCCAGCCGACCGCTGAGTGCCAGCAGCCGCCAGCAGATTGCCCGCGATCAGCCCTACCCGACCATCGACCCGCCGCCGCTGCAATTGTCCGCCCAGCAGTGGCTGCAACAGAGCCGCACCCTCGCGCAGACCGACTGGCAGGTGAGCATCCTCGCCCCGCGTTACCTGGTAACCCGACCGGTGCAGACCGTGCTGCTGATCGCCGCCGCCAGCTTGCTCGCCGTGCTGTTGCTGCTTGGCCTGCTGATGCAGCGCCGGCGCCACTACCTGCAGCGCATCGCCCTCGCCGCACAGACCCGCAACGAGCTGGAAATCCGCGTGCACCAGCGCACCCAGGACCTGCAAAACCTCAACAACCGCCTCAAGGATGAAGTGCTCGAACGCGAGCACACCCAGCAAGAACTGCTGCGCACCCAGGACGAGCTGCTGCAAGCCGGTAAGCTGTCCGCCCTGGGCACCATGTCGGCGAGCATCAGCCACGAGCTGAACCAGCCGCTGGCGGCGATCCGCAGTTATGCCGACAACGCCAATATCCTGCTCGACCAACAACGCATCGAAGAAACCCACAACAACCTGCGCCTGATCAGCGAGCTGACCACGCGCATGGCCTCGATCATCGCCCACCTGCGCGCCTTCGCCCGCCGCGACCGCCACGCCCCGGAAAGCGTGGCCCTGCAACCGGCCCTGGAAGATGCCCTGGCGCTGCTGGCCAAGCGCCGGCGCAGCCTCGACGTGGAGCTGATCCGCGACCTGCCCGAGACACCGCTGTGGGTACAGGCCGGCGAAACCCGCCTGCGCCAGGTGCTCGGCAACCTGCTCGGTAACGCCCTCGATGCCCTCAGTGGCGTCGCCCCGCCGCGGCGCCTGTGGCTGACCGTGGAACAACGCAGTGACAGCATCACCCTACTGATCCGCGACAACGGCCCAGGCTTCAGCCCCGAGGCCCTGCAGCGCGCCCGCGAACCCTTCTTCACCACCAAGACCAACGCCCAGGGCCTAGGTCTCGGCCTGGCCATCTGCGACAACCTGATCAGCGCCCTCGGCGGTGAACTGGCCCTGGCCAACCACCCACAAGGCGGCGCCCTGCTCAGCCTTAACCTGCAACGGGCCGCGGGCGGTACCAGCGCCCAATCTGCCGAGGACTCACCCTTATGAGCAGCACCCTTGAGATGACCTGCCAGGTGCTGCTGGTCGACGACGACCCGCACCTGCGCCAAGCCCTGAGCCAGACGTTGGACCTGGCCGGCTTCCAGGTCAGCACCCGCGCCGACGCCCAGGGCCTGGCCGCCCAATTGCCAACCGACTGGCCCGGCGTGGTGGTCAGCGACATCCGCATGCCCGGCCTCGACGGTCTGCAGTTGCTGGAGCAGCTGCAACAGGCTGACCCGCAACTGCCGGTGATCCTGATCACCGGCCACGGCGATGTGCCGATGGCGGTGCAAGCCATGCGCGCCGGCGCCTTTGATTTTCTCGAAAAACCCTTCGCCAGCGACGACCTGCTCGCCAGCGTGCGTCGCGCCCTGGCCTTGCGCCAACTGGTGCTGGAAAACCGCAGCCTGCGCCTGGCCCTGGCCGACCGCCAACAACTGAGCGCGCGCCTGCTCGGTCGCTCACCGGCCATGCAGCGCATGCGCGAACAGCTCGGCGCCCTGGCGGCGATCGACACCGACGTGCTGATCCTTGGCGAAACCGGCGCCGGCAAAGAGGTGGTGGCCCGCGCCCTGCACGATCACTCCAGCCGCCGCAACGGCCCCTTCGTCGCCATCAATGCCGGCGCCCTGGCCGAGTCGGTGGTGGAAAGTGAGCTGTTCGGCCACGAGGCCGGTGCCTTTACCGGCGCGCAAAAACGCCGCATCGGCAAGTTCGAGTTTGCCAACGGCGGCACCCTGTTTCTCGATGAAATCGAAAGCATGAGCCTGGAGGTACAGGTCAAGCTGCTGCGCCTGCTGCAAGAGCGGGTAGTCGAACGCCTCGGCGGCAACCAGCTGATCCCCCTGGATATCCGCATCATCGCCGCCAGCAAGGAAGACCTGCGCAGCAGCGCCGACCAGGGCCGTTTTCGCGCCGACCTGTATTACCGCCTGAACGTCACCCCGCTGCGCATCCCGCCGCTGCGCGAACGCGGCGACGATGTGCTCAGCCTGTTCCAGCACTTCGCCGACGCTGCCAGTGCCCGCCACGGCGTGCCGGTGCGCGAATTGCCCGCCCCGGCTCGCGCCCAACTGCTGCGTCACGGCTGGCCAGGCAATGTGCGCGAGCTGCAAAACGCCGCCCAACGCTTTGCTCTAGGCCTGGAGCTGGGCCTGCAAGACCCGCTCGCCAGCCCGGCAGCCCAGCAAGCCGCGGCGAACGGCGGCCTCAGCCAGCAGGTCGACGCCTATGAGCGGGCGCTGATCGCCGCCGAACTGGCCCGCCCGCACAACTCCCTGCGCAGCCTCGCCGAAGCCCTCGGCCTGCCGCGCAAAACCCTGCACGACAAACTGCGCAAACACGGCCTCAGTCTGGCGGCGGCCGACCTGGGTGACGGCGACTAGGCCACGTTGCCGCGGCCTCACGGCCTCACGGCGCTTGTCCGCCGCCGCCGACGCGGCCTACCATCGGCGAGTTTTTTCACCGGGACCCGTCATGCGCGAACGCACCATCGCCAGTCATTTCGTCCGTGCTGCCCTGCGCGGCGCCGAACGCCATGGCCAGGATTACACCCCCCTGCTGCGTCAGCTGAACATCCAGCCGGCACTGCTCGACGAGCCGCGCGCGCGCATCGCCCCCGAGCAGTTCGCCCGTCTGATGCAACTGCTGTGGGAATCCCTCGACGACGAATACATGGGCTTTGGCCGCCAGCGCAGCAAGCGCGGCACCTTCGCCATGATGTGCTACGCCATCATCCATTGCCGCTCGCTGGAAAAAGCCCTGACCCGCGGCGGCCTGTTCTACAGCCTGTTCCCCGACGCGCCGAGCATTAGCCTGAGCCGCGAAGGCGACTGGGCACGCCTGACCGTGGATGACTCGACCCTCTGGGACCCGGACCACTTTCTGGTGGAAAGCCTGCTGGTGATCTGGCATCGCCTCGGCAGCTGGCTGATCGGCCAGCGCATCCGCCTGGAAGAAGCCACCTTCGCCTACCCGGAGCCGGCCCACAGCGGCGAATACCAGCGCCTGTTCCCCTGCCCCCGGCGCTTTGCCGCCGGCAGCACCAGCCTGTTGTTCCAGGCCCGCTACCTGGCCATGCCGCTGTTGCAGGACGAGCGCACCCTCAAGCAGTTCCTCCAGCATTCACCCGCCGACCTGCTGGCCCGCCCGGACGGCGGCGACAGCCTGATCAGCCAGATCCGCCGCCTGCTCGGCCGCGACTGCAGCGCCTGGCCGGACCTTGAAGCCGTGGCCCGCCAGCTGCACATGAGCCCGCAAACCCTGCGCCGCCACCTGAGCGAGGAAGGCTCCAGCTTTCAGGAATTGAAAGACCACCTGCGCCGCGACCTGGCCATCTATCACCTGGGCCGCTGCGACCTGTCGATCCAGGACATCGCCGAGCAACTGGGCTTTTCCGAGCCCTCGGCCTTTCACCGCGCGTTTAAAAAGTGGACCGGCCTCACCCCCGGTGCCTACCGCGCCAATCAGGAAGGCTGATACGCCCATGCCTGCCGGCGAAGTTGCCCTGCGGCCTGTTACACTGCGCCTCTTTTTGTAGCGGCTACCACCATGACTGATCCGATTCGCCTGTCCAAACGCCTTGCCGAGCTGGTCGGCTGCTCACGCCGTGAAGCCGAGCTGTATATCGAGGGCGGCTGGGTCAGCGTGGACGGCCAAATCGTCGAAGAGCCGCATTTCAAAGTGGCCGACGAGACCGTCGCCCTGCACCCGGAGGCGGTCCTCACGCCCCAGGAGCCGATCACCCTGCTGCTGCACAAACCGGCCGGGCAAACGCCGGAACAGGCCGAGCAGCTGCTGAACAAGGCCAACCAGAGCGCCCTCGACCTCTCGGCGGTGCGCCCTCTGCAACGCCACTTCGAGCGCCTGACCCTGTGCCTGCCGCTGGACACCGACGCCTGCGGCCTGCAGGTGTTCACCCAGAACTGGAGCGTGTCGCGCAAGCTCAGCGACGACGCCAAGAAGCTGGAGCAGGAGTTCATCGTCGAAGTCAGCGGCACGCTGCAAGCCCACGGCCTCAAGCGCCTGGCCCACGGCCTGAACTTTCGCGGCAAGCCGCTGGCGCCCTGCAAGGTCAGCTGGCAGAACGAAACGCGCCTGCGCTTCGCCCTGAAAAACCCGTTGCCAGGGCAGATTCGCCACATGTGCGAAAGCGTTGGCCTCAAGGTCATCACCCTCAAGCGCATCCGCATCGGCGGCGTGCCCATGGGCAAACTGGCTAACGCCGAATGGCGTTACCTGGCGGACAAAGAGAAGTTCTAGGCCGCCGCCATCAGCCCATCGACTCACCACTGCCCGTGTAAGGAAGCGCCCGCTTCATGAGCCGCAACATTCTCCGCAGCACCCTCCTGTGCGCCGCCCTGCTCACCTCGGCGACAGCGGCCGCCAAGGTTGAGGTGCAAGCCGTACAGCACAAGAGCGCCGGCCCGATCCTCGCCGTCAATATCTCCGAGGCGATTGCCCCCGGCGACTATGAAGCCCTGTTCAAAGGCCTGCTGGCCAACCCCGGCAAGTTCAAGAAGAAGCTGGCGCTGCTGGACAACATCGGCGGCAGCGTGGCGGAAGCCATCCGCATGGGCCGCCTGCTGCGCGAGTCCGGCTTCGACACCCTGGTGCCGGCCGACGCCGTGTGCCAGGGCAGCTGTGTCTACCTGTTGGCCGCCGGCCGCGACAAGACCGTGCGCGGCCACGTTGGCATCCACCGCCCGTACTTCGCCAACGGCGACTCCGCACAAAGCGGCAACGCCCTGCGCTACAGCCCCGCCGCCTACCTCCAGGAAATGCGCATCCCCGCCAGCCTGCTCACCGACATGCAGGCCGTCGACCCGCACAACGTGCGCGTGCTGACCCCCAGGGAGCTGGCCGGTTATCGGCTCGACTAGCCCAAGGCGTCTTAGCGGATGATGGGATCGTGTCATGGGTGAGAGGCAAAACCAGCCCCTTGCCCCTCAAACCAAGCCAGCCGTATTCAGTCTGAGGCAATCACGTAGCGATCGCGCCCAGCCGCCTTGCCGGCATACAGCGCCTGGTCGGCGCGCTCTACGGCGCTGCCCATGGTTTCGTTGTGCGCCACCCGGGAAAGCCCGACCGTCACGGTCATGACAATCGGAGCACCTTGCAGACGAGGGACCGGGGTGTTGCGCACAAGCTCGACAATACGATCAGCAACGGTTGCAGCGGCCTCACGTGCAGGGCATTGGATCAGCAACAAAAACTCCTCGCCGCCCCAACGAATCAAAGGCTCATCGGGCCGCACGATACCTTTCAAGGTGTCCGCCAAATGCCGCAGGGCGACATCGCCGACAGAGTGACCGTAGTGGTCATTGATCTGCTTGAAATGATCCACGTCGATAATCGCGGCATACAGCTGCACGCTATTGCGTCGGCAAACCTTCTGGATTTGCACAAACTCACTTTCTATCCCCGCGCGCAGGCGCAGCCCGGTCAAGGTGTCGTAGCGGGCGGCATTGACCAGAAACAGGGTCTTGAACTGCGCCATCAACTCAATCAGTTCACCTTGCGCTTGCTCAAAGCGCTCCACATCGCTGCGTGATCCCGGCTGCCCGGCCAGAATCGCCGTGCAAATGGCGCGAATGGCATCGTGCATGCTTTGGTGCACGCTTTCTAACTTGGCCGTCTTCTGCGGGCTGAGGTCGTCAAAACGCGTTTTATTCGCCGCAAACCAGCGGCTAAAGCCGCACAGCGTATGCGCCAATGGCGCGAGTACATCCTCACCCGGTGACTCATGCAGCACAGAACAGCGCAGCACATGACGCGCCCAATCCATATGCGCCTTGACCGCAGAATCAAGCTGCTCAATAAATTCGACGATTTGAAATGACCCGTCTGCCATAGGGTGAACCTTACTCGGAAACAAGCGAATTGCCCGGCACTGTGCCGCGCAGATGCAGAAGAACCGCTTTTATCTGCGGCCCTCTAGGTGAGTAGCAGAGTGCCATGAACCCCTTTCAATGGTAGCCCAAGGTAAGTGCGTCAGTGCGCCGCAGAGGTGGCTACAGATGAGCTGACGGCCCCTGAAATGCAGGGGTCGGTGTCATTTACAGCTCGCGAAACAGATCGTGGGCATCCAGCAATCGGTAGGCGATCTCCGGACGTTTTTCCAGGCCGCGACGGATCGCGGCCTGGATAGCCTGACGGGTCTTGCGGCACAGGCCCGGCAGATCATCAATATGCACCGCAATGCCGCGCATGCTGCGCACTTCGTTGCGCCCCGGGGCAACATGCAGGCGAATGCCGAGCTGCTCGTCCAGGCGCTGCTGGATGCGTTCGAGGTCGCCGAGGCTGTCCAGGTTCTCCAGGCGTTCCAGCAGACGCTTCTCCTCCGGCCGGGTCAGGCGCAGAAAGCGCAGGTCGGCAGCGGGGTTGTCGAGCAAACCCTCACGCCCGCAGATGCAGGCGCCGGGCGGGCAGGTTTGGCGATTCTGGAAAGAAGGCGTCATGGCTATGCAGCATAACCATCCACAGCCGCCGTTGCCTATGACTTGCCGGGCAAACAGCGCCAGCCCTGGCGATTGCCGAATGCCCCCTAGGGTTCGACGTAACGCTGTTCGATACGCAGGTAGTCGCCGCTCTCGCGCAATACCTTGAGCCCCTGATTGAACAGCTCTCGCGGGGCCGCCTGGCGAAAGCCGACGCTATAGGCCGTATTGGCAAACAACGCGAAGTAACTCAGCGGCTGACTGACATCGACCTGATCGGCGACCTGGGCATTGAAGTATTTGAAGATGCGCAGGTCACCGACAATCAGGTCGACCCGCCCGGAATACAGCAGGCGATTACGGTTGATCTGCAGGGCCTCTTCGCGATAGAGCGGGTTACGCTCGGCCATGGCCTGGAACTCGGGGCCCAGCAGGTAGCGGGCACGCTGATAGGTGCTCATGGAATAACCCGCCATGTCGGCTATGCGGGTGATCGACAAGTGGCGGCTGGCGAGTGCCACGGCGACGTTGTGGTATTCGATATAGGCATCGGAATAGAACGCCGGCACCCCGCTTTGCGCACTGGTGGTGGCGATGGCATCCAGCTCGCCGCGAGCCAGCATCAGGTGCAGGCGCTCCATGGGCGCGTAGTAAGGCGTCAGTTGCAAGCCGCCGCGGCTAGCGGCGGCCATCACCAGTTCGTACTCCAGGCCACGCGGCTCGCCTTCGAAGATATACGGCGGCTTGTGGGTGCCAAAGCCGATACGCAACAGCTCGGCGGCCGCCATCTGGCAGTAACAACAGCACAACAATGCCAGCAGACCAACCCGCATACCCGCCCCCTCGTTAGCGACTGCCCAGCATACCCATAAAGCAGCGGCAGCGGCAGGCAGCGGGGTTAATCGGTAGCGGGCACCTCAGCAGCGACAGGTACGGTGGCACGCACGGCATTGCGGCTATGGGCGCCGAAGTTACCGATCAGCTCGATCAGCAAGGCGTTCAGCTCGGCGCTCGGCGCCGGCTCCACCGCCAGTTGATTACTGGCGCTAAAGCCTGGCGCCTGCTCAGCGGTCGTCAGGGACTGGGCCAGCAAGGCATCCAGTTGATCGGCGCGGGCAAAGGCCTGGGCCGACACCACGTTGCGCAGGTAGCCGCTGTCGAAGGCCGGATAGCTGGCGTCCTTGTCCGCCTGATCATAGGCCTGCAGCAGCGGGCTGGCGTTTTCGCCGTCGCGCAGCAGCTGCTGCAGCCACTTGAGCTGGAATTTCTCCAGCGCCGTGTGACGATTGGCCACCCGAGCGATGGCGGCCTGCTTGTCCTCGGGGAAGCCGGCGGCATCCTTGGCCGCGGTCCAGATCAAGTCAGGCGTCTCGACGCCGGGCAGCACCTTGCTGTGATAGGGCTGGGTCAGGTCCTGAATGTAATGCAGGCCCCAGCCCATAAAGCGGTAGCCCCAGTACGGATGACCCTGCTCGAAAGCGTAGCGGGCCAGGCCGAAATACTGAAAAGCGCGCCACTCCGGATAGGTACGGGTGAGAAAAGGCCCGGCGGCAAACACGATGGCATCTTCGTGGTAATAGCCAATATGGAACGGCGCCTGGGAGGAATACTCGAAACGCGCATCGCCAAACGGCTGCACGCCGAAGTTGTACTGGCTGCCGACCTCGCCGGGGTTGTCGCTGAACAGGTTGATGTCGTGACCATAGTCAGGCTCATCGGCGGCACTGGCCACCACCACCAGCGGGCTGAGCAACTCGCCCGGCGGGACGGCGAGAAAGGTCCACTCGCCCCAGATACGAACCTGCTTGAAGACCATCACCTGTTGCGCATTCAGGCGCGCAAGACCGCTGCCCGGATGCCCCGGCAGGGCCTGCACGAAGTTGGCCAGTTTGATTTTCGGGCTGACCCGCAGCGCCTTGAGGAAATCGCGTTGGCGGTCACCCTCACCGTCAACCTGCCAGCGCAAGGCTGCCGGGCGCGCGGGATAACCGGGGAAGTTGGCCAGAGCGAAGGCCTCCTGCTGATCCAGCAGCACCTGCAGGCCTGGCGCCTCGCTGCGCAGAAAGTCCTCCAGGGCCTCGACCTTGACCGCTGGCGCCTGCTGCATCGACGTCAGCCCTTGCAACGCCAGGGCACTGCCCAGGGAGTGATTGGACCAGGCCATAACACTGCCGGGCAGGCTCACCAGCAACAGGCACACAGCAGCAGATAGACAACGCATGGGAGACTCTTCCTCGACGGACGTCGGCCGCCTGCAGCGACCACCAATAGCACGACGATCAGATTAACAGCGCACCAGCCAGCCCGCAGTGTCCAGCCGTGCCAGGGCGACTCACAAAAGAGGTCGCCAGCAGAATGCACAAGGGCCGGCGCTTACGGGCGCCAGCCCTTGTCGGTGTAACTGCGCAGCTAACCGGCGGTGCCGTTACTCCGCGGCCGGCATCTTGCGCTTCAGCGGCGCCAGGCCGTCACTGCTGGACAGTGCCGGGGCGTCAGGCTTGGGCCGGTTGCTGGTTTTGCGCTTGTTCGGCTTGGCCGTGGCTTTCTTCGCGGCGCCTTTCTTGTCGGTCTTGGCGTCGGTTTTTTTCTTTTTCGGCCCAACGGCCTTGCCGGACGCCTTGAGGTTTTTCGGACCCTGGTAGATGCCCTTGATGTCCTTGATGTTACGGCGCTCGAACCGCTGCTTGAGGTAGCGTTCGATGCTCGACATCAGGTTCCAGTCGTTATGGCAGATCAGCGAGATGGCCAGGCCTTCATTGCCGGCGCGACCGGTGCGACCGATGCGGTGCACGTAGTCGTCGCCACTGCGCGGCATGTCGAAGTTGATCACCAGGTCCAGGCCGTCCACGTCCAAGCCGCGAGCCGCCACGTCGGTGGCCACCAGAATCTTGGCCCCGCCCTGCTTCATGCGGTCGATGGCCAGCTTGCGGTCCTTCTGGTCCTTGTCGCCGTGCAGCACGAACACTTTGTACTCGGCGGCCACCAACTTGCCGTACAGACGGTCGGCCTGCACCTTGGTGTTGGTGAAGATGATCGCCTTGTCGTAGGTCTCGTTGGCCAGCAACCAGTCCACCAGACGCTCTTTGTGGTGGTTGTGGTCGGCGGTGATGATCTGCTGACGGGTGCCTTCGTTGAGCTGGCTAACGCTGTTGAGCTGCAGGTGCAGCGGGTCGCGCAGCACGCTGCCGACCATTTCGCGCAGGCCGGCACCGCCAGTGGTGGCGGAGAACAGCATGGTCTGCTGACGGTTGCAGCACTCGCCGGCCAGACGCTGGACGTCTTCGGCAAAGCCCATGTCGAGCATGCGGTCGGCTTCATCGAGGATCAGCACTTCAACGTCATTCAGTTTCAGGTTGCCGGCGTTCAGCTGTTCGAGCATCCGCCCCGGGGTGCCGATCAGGATGTCCGGCACCTTGCGCAGCATGGCGGCCTGCACCTTGAAGTCTTCACCGCCGGTGATCATCCCCGACTTGATAAAGGTGAACTGGGAGAAGCGCTCGACTTCCTTGAGGGTCTGCTGGGCCAGCTCGCGGGTCGGCAGCAGGATCAGCGCACGGATGGTGACGCGCTGCTGGCTCGGGCCCATCAGGCGGTTGAGCAACGGCAGCACGAACGCAGCAGTCTTGCCGCTGCCGGTCTGCGCGGTTACCCGCAGGTCACGTCCTTCCAGCGCCGGCGGAATGGCCGCTGCCTGGACCGGGGTTGGCTCGACAAATTTAAGCTCGGCCACGGCTTTCAGCAGACGTTCATGCAGGGCGAATTGGGCAAACACGGGTAACACCTCGAAAAAATCACAGAATCAACT
>RCMZ01000103.1_pt1 | contig 50383 bp, 45 predicted proteins | sample 2041141 | NCBI WGS metagenome assembly RCMZ01 (sample SAMN09708263, study PRJNA481090) | Wastewater metagenome, whole genome shotgun sequencing project. | biome: sewage; isolation source: Davis station wastewater (DW) | place: Antarctica: Davis Station | collected 2010-03-01 | reverse complement strand
CTCGAGCCGCACCTGTCCGCCGAGACCCTGGAATTCCACCACGACAAGCACCACAACGCTTACGTGGTTAACCTGAACAACCTGGTGCCAGGCACCGAGTTCGAAGGCAAGACTCTGGAAGAGATCATCAAGACCTCGACCGGCGGCATCTTCAACAACGCCGCACAGATCTGGAACCACACCTTCTACTGGAACTGCCTGGCCCCTAAAGCCGGCGGCCAACCGACTGGCGCACTGGCTGAGGCCATCAACGCAGCCTTCGGTTCGTTCGACAAGTTCAAGGAAGAGTTCAGCAAGACTTCGATCGGCACCTTCGGCTCTGGCTGGGGCTGGCTGGTGAAGAAAGCTGACGGTTCCCTGGCGCTGGCCAGCACCATCGGCGCTGGCTGCCCACTGACCAGCGGCGACACCCCGCTGCTGACTTGCGACGTGTGGGAACACGCCTACTACATCGACTATCGCAACATGCGTCCGAAGTATGTAGAAGCGTTCTGGAACTTGGTGAACTGGGATTTCGTCGCGAAAAACTTCGCAGCTTAAGCCCTAGGCCGCTACCTCTGGGTAGCAGCGCCTAATAAAAAGCCCGCATCCATGGATGCGGGCTTTTTTTGTTTCTACGCCTGCAAACGCAAGGCTGCACCGCGCTGCGGCGCAGCCTCTACGCACTAGGCCTTGGCTGGCTTAACCTTAAACCAGGCGGCATACAGCGCCGGCAAGAACAACAGCGTCAGCGCCGTTGCCACTACCAAACCACCCATGATCGCCACGGCCATCGGTCCGAAGAACACACTGCGTGACAGCGGAATCATCGCCAGTACCGATGCCAACGCCGTCAACACAATTGGCCGGAAACGCCGCACGGTGGCGCCGACGATCGCGTCCCACTGATTGATGCCTTCGGCGATGTCCTGCTCGATCTGGTCAACCAGAATCACCGAGTTACGCATAATCATCCCCGACAAGGCGATGGTGCCAAGCATGGCGACAAAGCCAAACGGCTGCTGGAACACGATCAGGAACAAGCACACGCCAATCAGCCCCAACGGCGCGGTGAGGAACACCATCGCCGACAGCGAGAAGCTCTTCAACTGCAGCATCAGCAAAGTCAGGACCACCACAATAAACAGCGGCACCCCAGCGTTCACTGAGCCCTGGCCCTTGGCCGAGTCTTCCACGGTACCGCCCACGTTGACTTCGTAGCCTTGCGGCAGCGCTGCAATCAGAGGCTGAAGAGTTGGGCCGATTTGTTTAACCAGCGTCGCCGGCTGCTCCTTACCATAGATGTCCGCACGCACGGTCACGGTCGGCTGCCGATTGCGATGCCAGATCACACCCTCTTCAAAGCCGTATTCCAAGGTCGCGACCTGAGACAACGCCACGCTCTGGCCGCTGTCGGTCGGAATCGACAAGCTCGGCAACTGCGACAACTCCTGGCGGTCGCTGGCGCTACCGCGCTGCATGATTTCGATCAGCTCGTTGCCCTCACGGAACTGGCTGACCGCGGTGCCAGACAAAGCACTCTGCAAGAAGCGCGACAGGTCTGAGGTATTCACCCCCAACGCCCGCGCCCGGTCCTGATCGATCAACAGGCGGATGACTTTGCTCGGCTCTTCCCAGTCCAGGTGTACGTTGACCAAATGCGGGTTCTCGCGAACCTTGGCAGCCACAGCGCGGGCCAGTTTGCGCACCACTTCGATGTGCTCGCCAGACACCCGATACTGAATTGGATAGCCCACGGGCGGGCCGTTCTCCAAGCGCGAAACGCGGGTGCGCAGGGTTGGGAACTGCGTGTCGAGGGTATTTATCAGCCAGCTGCGCAGCACTTCGCGGTCCGCCACCGACTTGGTCAACACCACAAACTGAGCAAAGCTCGCCGTCGGTAACTCTTGGTTCAGTGGCAAGAAGAAGCGCGGCGAACCCGCGCCGACATACGCCACATAATTAACGATGCCATCGTGGGCTTTCAGTAGCTCTTCCAAACGCTTGACCTGCTCATTGGTGGCGGTCAACGACGCGCCCTCGCTGAGCTTAAGATCGACCATCAGCTCATAGCGCCCGGAAGCCGGGAAGAACTGCTGCGGGACAAAACGGAACAGCACAATCGAGGCAATAAACAGCCCCAAGGTCAGCAGGATCACCATGCGCCGACGGCGCACGCACCAGTCCACTACCGCGCGTACACGCTGGTAGAACGGCGTCGCATAAGGGTCATGGCCGCCTTCACTGCCGCCATGTTTGGCCGCGTGCTGCTTAGCCAGATCCGGCAGCAAGCGCTTGCCCAGATAAGGCACGAACACCACGGCAGCGATCCACGAGGCCAGCAAAGCAATGGTTACCACCTGGAAGATCGAGCGGGTGTACTCACCGGTGCTGGAGTTGGCGGTAGCAATCGGCAAAAAGCCAGCCGCAGTAATCAGGGTGCCGGTCAGCATCGGGAAAGCGGTGCTGGTCCAGGCGTAGCTGGCGGCAGTAAGGCGGTCGAAGCCCTGCTCCATTTTGATCGCCATCATTTCTACAGCGATGATGGCATCGTCCACCAGCAGACCCAGCGCCAGCACCAACGCACCGAGGGAGATCTTGTGCAGGCCGATGCCGAGGTAATACATGCTGGCAAAAGTCATGGCCAACACCAGCGGAATCGACAGGGCCACCACCATGCCGGTGCGCAGACCGAGTGAGAAAAAGCTCACCAGCAACACGATCACCAAGGCTTCGGCCAGCACGCGCACGAACTCGCCGACGCCGACTTTTACCGCCGCTGGTTGGTCAGACACCTTGCTCAACTGCATGCCGGCCGGCAGGGTTTCCTGCAGGCGGGCGAACTCTTTTTCCAGTGCCTCACCGAGCACCAGAATGTCGCCACCACTCTTCATCGACACGGCGATGCCGAGAGCGTCTTCGCCCATAAAGCGCATGCGCGGCGCAGCCGGATCGTTAAAGCCGCGATGTACCTCACCCACATCACCGACGCGAAAGGTGCGATCACCGACGCGAATGGGGAAGTCACGGATTTCTTTAACGCTCTCAAAGTTGCCCGAAACCCGCAGCCGCACACGATCACTCGGGGTTTCAAAGAAGCCCGCTGCAGAGACTGCGTTTTGCTTGTCCAGCGCTTGCTGCACGGCAATCAACGGCACACCGAGGGTGGCGAGTTTGGCGTTGGACAATTCAACCCAAATCTTTTCATCCTGCAGGCCAATCAGCTCAACCTTGCCAACATCCTTAACCCGCTGCAGTTGTAACTGCACACGGTCGGCGTAGTCCTTGAGCACGGCGTAGTCGAAACCCTCGCCAGTCAGCGCATAGATATTGCCAAAAGTGGTGCCGAATTCATCGTTGAAAAACGGCCCCTGCACCCCTGGCGGCAAGGTGTGGCGAATGTCGCTGACCTTCTTACGAATTTGGTACCAGAGGTTCTCCATTTCAGACGAACGCATGCTTTCGCGGGCGACAAAGGTCACCTGCGACTCACTCGGACGCGAATAGGAGATGATCCGCTCGAAGTCGCCGGTTTCCATCAGCTTCTTTTCGATCCGCTCGGTAACCTGCTTGGACACTTCTTCGGCGGTGGCACCCGGCCAGCGCACGTTGACCACCATGGCACGGAAGGTAAACGGTGGATCTTCGCTCTGCCCCAGTTTGGTGTAGGAAAACGCCCCCACCAACGCCAGCAGCAGCATGAAATAGCGCACGATCTGGCCGTTTTTCAGCGCCCAGGCGGAAAGGTTAAAATTCATCGGGAGTTACTCCTGCACCGCGAATTCAACCACACGATTATCGCGGTCTACCGGGCGTACCCGCTGGCCTTCACGCAACACTTGCACCCCAGCAGCGACCACCCAGTCGTCGGCGCTCAGACCTTCAAGCACCGGCACGCTGTTTTCGCCATACGCGCCGATGCGGACCGGGGTACGCAACAACGTTGAGGTCTTTTGGTCGACCACCCACACATAGGGTGCGCCGTTCTCAGCGGTCAGGGCCGACAACGGTACAGCTAGCGGTACTTCACCGTTGACCCGAATGAATACTCGCGCACTCTGCCCCAGCTCAGCCGAGACCTTGCCTTCGGTGAATGCTACCCGCGCGGCAAAGGTGCGCGACTGCGGATCAGCCGACGGCGCCAACTCACGAATGTGCCCTTGGAAGCGTTCACCGGCCTGCGACCACAGCTCCACCTCAACCGGCTGACCGACCTTGACGCGCTCAAAGCCTTGCTCCGGCAGGCTGATCAACACTTCCCGCTCGCCGGCTGCCGCCAGCGTAAATACCGGTTGGCCGGCGGCCACTACTTGCCCAGCCTCGATCATGCGCTTGGCAATTACCCCGTCTTGCGAGGCGCGCAGCACGGCGTAGCCTGCCTGGTTATTGGCCACATTAAATTCAGCCTGAATTTGTTGCAGACGGGCTTCGCCGGAGCGATACAGATTTTCCGCATTGTCGTATTGCGAGCGGCTAATCAGCTGGCGCTCCATCAACTTCTTGTAGCGATCGCGCTCAGCACGCACCAATTGCAGATTGGCCTCAGCTGCGCGCACTTGCGCCCGCGCGGCTTCCAACTGCAAGCGCACATCTTGCGGGTCGAGCTCGGCCAATGACTGACCGGCTTTAACCCGGTCGCCAACATCTACCAGTCGCTTAGCGACCTTACCGCCAATGCGGAAGGCCAGCTCCGACTCCAGCCGCGCCCGCACCTCACCTGGGTAGGTGTCCATCAGCTCACCGGCCGGCAGCGGATGCACGACCATGGCAGGGCGAGCCGGAGGCTGCACCTCTTCGGCACTTCCACAGGCAACTAACAGGGCTATCAGACTTGCAGGCACAGCAAGGGAGAAGGCATGGCGAAACATGATGGTCGACCTTTCGCGAAGAACGCTTGGAATTTTTATGCTGGGAATAATTATACTGGCGAGTATAGTAAAAATAGAAAACTCATCAGTCCAGTATTAAAAAGCGCAATGTCAGATAAACAGCTAACCAGCAACGGTCCTGGCCGACCGAAAGACCCGGCCAAACGCAAAGCCATTCTTGAAGCGGCGGAAACGCTGTTCATGCGCAATGGCTATGACGGCAGCAGCATGGACGCCATCGCCGCTGAAGCTGGGGTTTCCAAGCTCACGGTGTACAGTCACTTCACCGACAAGGACACCCTGTTCGCCTTTGCGGTGCAGTCCAAGTGCGAGCAACAGATACCCGAGTTGCTGTTTGAGCTGCCGGCGGGCGTGCCGATCGAAACCGTGCTGTTAAACATCGCGCGCAGCTTTAACCGGCTGATCAACAGCGACGAGTCGATTGAACTGCACCGCGTACTGATCACCCATGGCGCACACAACCCGAAGATGGCGCAGATGTTCTATGACGCCGGCCCCCAGCGCCTAATCGACGGCATGCAGCAACTGCTGCAGCAAGCCACGCAGCGCGGCTTGCTGCAGGTGGCTAACGCGCAAATAGCGGCGGATCAGTTCTTCTGCCTGGTTAAGGGCGGCGGCAATTTCCGCCTGCTGATCGGCTGCGGCGCGCCGCCGAGTGAAGCCGAACACGAAGCGCAGGCACAGGAAACGGTACAGCTGTTTGTCCGCGCTTATCGCCCTTAACAACCCATGCAATCAGGCTTTCAGTGCCTTTTTGGTATAGATGTCGTAGCGACTGGACTTGCCTTCCAACACATACGTCGGCTTGGCGCCGTCGATGCAGGGCGCCTTACGCGGACGCTTGACCACCACCCGATGACTGGCCAAGACCAACGCCGCCGCCAACAGCGCCGGGGCATCTAGGTCGTCACCCACCAGCGGGCGAAACAGGCGCATCTCTTTTTTCACCAGCGCACTCTTGTCGCGATGGGGAAACATCGGATCGAGGTAAATCACCTGCGGCGCCGCATCAGCCCAGGCGCTCAGCAGCTCAATAGCATTGCCTTGCAGCAGACGCATCTGTGCCGCAATCGCGGCCACCTCGGCGCTCGCTCGCGCGCGCGCCAAACCATCCTCCAGCAAGGCCGCAATCAACGGCTGGCGCTCGATCAGGGTCATGTTGCAGCCGAGGCTCGCCAACACAAACGCATCACGCCCCAGGCCCGCCGTGGCGTCCAGCACCTGCGGGCGCACGCCAGGTTGCACCCCCACGGCCTTGGCGATCATTTGCCCGGTGCCGCCACCAAACAGACGGCGATGCGCCACCGCGCCCTCAACAAAATCGACGCGTACCGCCCCCGGCGCTTGCGGCCCCAGCTCGACAAACTGCAAGCCGTCAGCACCTAACTGCAAGGCAAAGTCGGCATCCGCATGCTCCTGCAGGCCCAATCGCTCAGCCCAAACGGCTAGCGCGGGTTGATAGATCGGTTCAAGGGCTTGAAGGGTAATTATGGCGCTATGCCGCTCGTCGCTCATCGCTAAACATGCTCAAAAAATAATCAATAACGTCGGATAACGGCCGACAACCTGTTAAGCGGCATTCTGCCAGACCCGGCACCTTGGGGCCGCATCGAGTTCGTTATGTTTGACGCAATTTCCGCTCCGCGCTCAGGTCTGCAACCTATGCGTCACCGTCAGCAAGAACCGGCGGTGTCGGCTGAAGTGGCGGCATCGCTCGACTATCAAATCCTGCGCCGCACGCTGACACCCGACAGCGAGATTCGAGTCAGCGACACGCCGCCGATTAGTGGCGGCAGCCCCGCCGCAGAAGTTGCCACACGCAACGCGCCAACTACGCCCAGCGCGACTGTCAACACTGCCACCGTCAGTGACAGCACTGTTCAGCGCAGCGAACTGAACCTCAACATCGGCGCTAGCGCCGACAACCAACCGGTGCAAAAGACCGATCCTCTGGTACTCGACTTGGCCGGTAATGGCTTTAGTACCCGTGGTCTGAATGACAGCGTGCGTTTTGATCTAAATGCTGACGGCCGGGTTGACTCCATCAGCGCCCCCAGTGGTGACGACGCGCTGCTGGCCCTCGACCGCAATGGCAATGGCCGTATCGACGATGGCAAAGAGCTGTTCGGCGACCAGCATGGCGCCAGCAACGGCTTTGCTGAGCTGAGTAAGTTTGACGATAACGGCGATGGCCGCATCGACCAGCAAGACAGCGTGTTCGAACACCTGAGCCTGCTGCGCTTTGACGCTCAGGGTCGGCAACAACTTCAAAGCCTGAGCGAGGCCGGCGTCAGCGTCATCCACCTACAGGCACAGAACGTCAAACAAGCCTTAGGCACCTACGATGAAATCGCTCAGATCGGCCGCTTCGAGTTTGCCGACGGGCGCAGTGGTCAGGCCGCCGATCTGTTACTCGCTAGCCGTTAAAGCAGCGCTAACTGATTGGCGCTTGCTGACTCCCTCGCGGGCCAAGCCAAGTCCGCCAGACCCGGCAAGCACACCTGCAACTGCTGATGAAAACGCCGAGCCAGCTGCGGCGCTAAGTGGTTATCCGGAGTATGGATAAACACATAAGGCGCGAGTCCCGCTTCAATCCACTCGGCCACCTTGGTCACCCAAGGGGCAAGGAAAATGTCATTGGCAGCCAACTCGGGATGACCGATAAACCGCAGCTGCGGGCAATGGCTGAAGGCTGTCGGGCGCAGCGGCAAATGCGGCTTCTTCGCTTGCGCATGGCGCACTGCCGGCGCGTCACTGACACAACTGAACAACGCCCGCGCATCGAGGCAGATGCGCTCCACGCTTAGATCACGCAACAGCCGATTAAGCTGGCGCTCATCCTCGCCCTTAGCGAAAAATGCCGGATGTCGCACCTCAACCGCCAACGGGCGCGCCAACTCGCGCAAAAAACTGTGTAATTCGGCCAAACGTGCCGGCCCGAAGCTGGCGGGCAGTTGCAGCCACAGTGGCGCGACCCGCGCACCCAAGGGCGCTAACAAGCGCAAAAAAGCCTCGGCGGCCGGCAGCTGAACAATCAGGTTGTCACTATGGCTGATGCCGCGTGGCAGCTTGGCGCAGAAGCGAAAGTGTTCAGGCATCTGCGCGGCCCAGCGCGTCACGGTCGCGGGAGCGGGTTCTGCATAGAAGGTGGTATTGCCTTCAACGGCGTTGAAGCACTGCCCATACAGCTGCAGAAAGCGCTGGCTGGTCGCATCTGGCGGATACAACGCGCCACGCCAGCCGGGCTCGCGCCAAGACGGGCAGCCGAGAAAGTAAGGCTGCATCAAGCGTAGATATCGAGTCCGAGTACTTCGGCGGCGCCACCTTCGACTGTGAAGCTGGCGGTGCTGCCGTAACTGGCCAAGGCCTGACTGGCTTTATTGCTCAAACCGCGCTGGGCCACCAACTCCTGACGGGTTGGCTGGCTGTCACTGCTGGCGTTGCTGGCCTGCACGCGTCGCTGCTGGGCGATGCTTTCCAGACCTTGGCTGCTGGCTGGCGTAGTCGGCAAATCACGGCGTTGCTCCTGCTCACGCTGAATATCGCGCAGCGGCGTGACCGCAGCGCCCGGACGGGCGCTGCGGTCAACCGAGGAGAACGAAATGGGGCTGTCGATACGCATGGATCAGCACACTACCTGTAAGGCCACGTCACTATTACCGATCAATCTAGCGGTGCCGGCGAGCCATGGCAATTGGCCAGTGCACGAAGGCTTATAACAACGGACAGAAGGTTTCACTGCGGCGCCTTGGGTGTCGCCACTTTGTCGCGCAGATACACCGGCTGAGCCATATCGGCCGGCAGCGCCTCACCGCGCGCCCAAGCAAAGTTCGCCAACGCGAGCAGATCCTGTGCATGCGGCAATAATACTTGCGGTGCGCCATGGGCCAACACCGGCAAGCGCTCGCCGTAGCTGCCCCAGCCGGTTCCAGCGGCATACCAGTCGCCCGCCACACCCGCCGGCAACAGCACGTGTTCGGGTGGCAGCACGGCCTCTTGACCTACTAGCCGCATTTCGCCCTGCTCGGCGCGGTAGCAACCCCAGTACACTTCATCCATCCGAGCATCGATAGCCGCCGCCACCTGCTGTGCGCCCTGCTCACGCAAGGCACGCTGGGCCAGCACCGCCAGCGTCGACACCGGCAGCACTGGGCGCTCTAAAGCAAACGCCAGCCCTTGAACTACGCCAATGGCAATTCGCACCCCGGTAAAAGCACCCGGCCCACGGCCGAAGGCGATGCCATCCACCGCCGACAACGCCACACCCGCCTGGGCCAACAGATCTTTGATCATCGGCAGCAAACGCTGGGCGTGCATACGCGGAATCACCTCGTAGTGACTCAGCACCCGGCCATCATGCAGCAGGGCAACGGAGCAGGCTTCGGTGGCAGTATCCAGGGCCAACAAGGTGGTCATCGGGGTAATCCGGTCAGGCAGAAAAGGCAGGCAGTATAAACACCTACGGCCCGCAAGCGGGCCGTAGGTTCAACCAGGTCAGCGCACTCAGCTAAGAGCGGCCAGTACCTTGGCAGTGATTTCGTCGACCGAACCGACGCCAGCGATTGCGCTGTACTTCGGCGTGCCGTCAACAGCAGCCAGCTTCTGGTAGAAGTCCACCAGTGGCTTGGTTTGCGAGTGATAGACCGACAGGCGATGACGCACGGTCTCTTCGGTATCGTCTTTACGCTGAATCAGCTCTTCGCCGGTTTCATCGTCTTTACCGGCAACCTTTGGCGGGTTGTAAATCACGTGGTAAATGCGGCCGCTGGCCTCATGTACCCGACGACCGGCGATGCGCTGGACGATTTCTTCGTCATCAACAGCAATTTCAACCACGTTGTCGATGCTCACGCCGGCTTCTTTCAAGGCTTCTGCCTGCGGAATAGTGCGCGGGAAGCCGTCGAACAGAAAACCATTGGCGCAATCAGGTTCGGCGATGCGCTCTTTAACCAGATTGATGATCAGATCATCAGAAACCAGGCCGCCGCTTTCCATGATGCTTTTGGCTTTCAGGCCCAGCTCAGTGCCGGCCTTGACCGCAGCACGCAGCATGTCGCCGGTGGAAATCTGCGGAATAGCGAATTTTTTGGTGATGAAGCCAGCTTGAGTACCTTTGCCGGCACCGGGAGCCCCCAATAGAATCACGCGCATCAATATGCTCCTTCAAAAATCAATAAAAATGGCGGATTCGCCTCATGGGGCCAATCTCTGTATCCGGTCGGGCGACGCTTGGCGGCCAAAGGGTGCTCAAGATACACAGCGCACCCACAGCGCACAAGCCACCGAAAGTCGGATAAAGGCCTACTTTAGCCGCTGTTGCGCATGGGCATATCAACCCTCGCAACCACTACCCGAACAACCTGTTGCTGCCAACCGCCTACTGCCGTGAATGAGTGCCACTAACAGGCCAGAAGCTCCGGCTGAAGCAGGTGCAGAGATTGGCATGGCCTGCACACATAGGTCAGCACGACCAAGGTCTACGCATGACCTAGTAACCGTGACGACTCAGCAGTCAGTGATGGCCGGGCGCGATCACCCTGCGACAAAAAGTCGCAAAAAAACCGGCAAATAAGCTCAACTCGACGAGCAACCAAGCACTACCAACGCCGGCAAACCATGCCGCCAGGCGGCGCCGAGCATGAACAACGTACCTCGGTGTAGCACGTCGATGACACCTGCCACCGACGCATCCGCACTAGCAGGTGCGTGAGTGGCAAGCAAAACGCCTGCATCAGATTACTCAACCTGTTGCGGCGTTTCTTCACCGACGCAGCGCACGGCCTGCTTGCGGCTGTCGACCAATACGCCAGACAAGCCTTTTTGCTCGGTATCAAACAGCACCAGCACGCCATCAATACATTGGGCAACCTGAGGCGCGGGCTTGAGAGACACTTTGTAGTCTTCGCCGGCTTGGGTTTTGTACATGGTGAACTCCGCGAGCAACAGCGAGTCCTCTGGCTTGGCGATATGCAAGTAGCCGTAAAACCACAGCACCAGCACGCTGCCCAAAATACTGCAGATACCGGTAAGGATCAGAGGTAGGGGATTACGTTCACTCATTACGGACTCTCAGGTTGTGACGTTGCGGAAATAGGGGGGCGCGGATCAGCAATTTCGGCCAGTCGCGGCAAACTCGTCATACCCTTGGGGTCATCGAGAAAGCGCAGCATAACCTCACGCCAGAGCGGCTCAGCAAAGGTCTGCACATGACCACCACGGGTCAGCTGCAGCACTCGCGGCGGGGGCGCAGCTTGATACAAGCGCACGCCATTGGAAAGAGGTACCACCTCATCATCGAGGCTCTGGTACAACAACACCGGCACGCCGGCCAGCTGCGGCATGGCCCTAATCGCGCTGTCGCCATCGGGCATCAACCACGCCAGCGGCACCTGCAAGGGCCATGTCAGCCAGACGTTGCTCAAGGTGTAGCGCGCCATATCACGGTAACTGGCCGGCACGCCGTCGAGTACCAACGCCTTGAGCCGCGCCCGTGATTGCGGGTGTTCTGCGAGGTAGTGCACGGCCATAGCCCCACCCAAGCTCTGCCCCAGCACCACCACGGGCTGGCCTTGCACACCTGAGGCTTGCTGCAACCAAGCGAACGCGGCGTCGATATCCTGATAACTGCCCTGCAAGCTCGCCTCGCCGGCCGAGCGGCCATAGCCGCGATAATCCAGCAGCAGCACTTGATAGCCGGCGGCCGGCAGCCACCAGCTGCCACCCAAATGATTGGACACATTGCCGCCATTACCGTGCAAGTGCAGCACCGTGCCCTTAACTGCCACTCCAGCTTTAGCGGGCAACCACCAGGCATGCAGCCGCGTACCGTCGGCGGCCGTGATAAACACATCTTCGTAGGCCAAGCCGACTTCGCCAGGATTGAGCAGCATCTCGCGGTCGGGATAAAACAACCAGCCGCTGCAACCACTTAACGTCAGCAAACACAGCGCCAGCCACAGAGCGCGCATCACTTACCGCCTGCGCGAACTTCTTCGCGCGCTTTAAAAGTAGCGTCGTAGATACGCTCAGCTAAGCGCGAGAACGGTAAGCTCTGCACCCACACCGTACCGGTGCCTTTTAGCGTCGCCAGAATGATGCCCTCACCGCCAAACAGCATGCTTTTGAGGCCGCCAGCCAAACCAATGTCGTAATCAATGCCACTGGTAAAGGCCACGAGGCAACCGGTGTCTAGCCGCAAGGTCGAGTTGTTCAGCTCCTTACGGATCACCGTGCCGCCGGCGTGTACAAACGCCAGACCGTCGCCCTGCAGCTTCTGCAAGATAAAGCCCTCGCCACCGAAGAAACCGGCGCCGATACGTTTGTTAAAGCTGATACCGATCTGCGTACCATGGGCAGCACAGAGGAAGGCATCTTTTTGGCAAATCAGCGTGCCGCCCACTTCTGCCAGCTCGATGGGCACCACCGTGCCTGGATACGGCGCCGCAAAACCGACCTGTGCGGTGCCCTGACCGGCGTTGCTAAAGTGGGTCATAAATAACGATTCGCCCGTCAGTAAGCGCTTACCGGCACCCCATAATTTCCCCAGCACCCCGCTTTCGGAGCCATCCCCCAGGCGCGTTTCAAAACGAATGCCGTCAGTCATGTAATTCATCACCCCAGCTTCGGCGATTACCGTTTCACCGGGGTCGAGGCTGATTTCAACGCTCTGCGCCGAGCTGCCGAGAATCTGATAATCAAGCTGATGACTGGGCATGCGAGCTCCTGGCGGTTTGTGGCGACAGATGAAATGGATCCGGGCGGCAAATCTACGCATCCTTTAGCTTCGAGAAGCGTCACGAGCGAAGGTTAGGCAAGGCACACACGATCTTAAAAAGCGGAGTTTACGACTGTAAATGAGCATTTTTCAGATCGTGGGTAACGCTGCATAACCGAGCGCAGTAGCTGCTAGAGGATGTTGGCGTAGTCGGCTTCGATGCGATCCAGACTGAGGTGATTGAGAAAGTTGGAGAAGCACATCCACGCCGACAGGGCATTCAAATCACGGAACTGTGGCGGCAGATATTTGGGCGCTACAACCAGCCCTTCATCGACTAACTGGCTCAGGGTGCGCATGTCTTCCAGGGTGGTTTTGCCGCAAAACAGCAAAGGGATTTGCTCTAGCTTACCTTTACGCACCGCCAGCTGGATGTAGTTGTAGACCATGATAAAACCCTTCAAATAGGATAAATCCTTAGTGAAGGGCAGCCCTTGTGGCGTGGAGCCACGGAACACTCGACTGGCGTTGCCGTAGCTGTCTTGCATGCTGAAACCTTGCTCGCGGTAAAACTCAAATACCTGCAAGAAGTCCGCGCCCTCTTCCGCCATGTGGATGGCGCGGGTGCGATTGGTCAGCTTGCGCAAGCGGGTCGGATAGGAGGCAAACGCGATCACCTCCATCAGAATCGCCAAGCCTTCCTGAGTCACCGTTGACGAGGGTGGGCCTTTGGACAAAAAGGTGCAAAACGGCTGATTCAGGCCATTCAGGGTGGTGCCTACATGCACCAACCCTTCGTGCACTTCCAGGGCGCGCACATCGCGCTCATTGAACATCGCATCGGCGCGAATCTTGATGTAATCGGCACCAGCGGCCGCATCCGCGACGATGCCGTCGGACTCGACCACCCGAATGGTGTCGTCACCAAATACCTTGGCCAGCCGTTCTTGCAGCAGTCCAACGGTATCTGCAGCGGTGAGGGTCTTAGCTTCGTCCTTGAGGTCGCCGCGGTCGGCGATATTGTTCAGGTAATCGGAAAACATCAGACCGAGGTCGGCCAGGGTTGGATCACCCGCATGGAAGGCATCCGAGGCGGCGCCGTAGAGTTCCTGCGAGATCAGGCCAAAGTCCTCAGTGCCGCGGGCTTCGAGCATGCGGATAACCATGCGGTATTCCTTGCACATGCGCCGCATGATCTGCCCGACCGGGTTGAACTGGCCGAGCTGGCGGGTGATATCGCGCTCGATGTTCTGGAATTCGAGCTTCTTCGCGCCCGCATCAAAGGCCAGCGGCCGCCCTTGGTAATAGCCGTGATCGACTTCTGGCAGGCATTTGCCCTTGCCCTTGAGAAACGCCTTACGCACGCCGTCATCCCACTTAACGGCATCCAGCACGCGGATCGGCGTCTGCGCCTCGACAATGCGCTGCGAGAGGCTGCGGATGGTTTGCTGGTATTCATCACCCATCGTGTGCTTGCTCATCCGTGCCTCACTGCTCCACGCGCTGGTAACGGGCGCTCTCAATAAATACGTCGGCATTGGCCGGATCGTTTAAGTAGGCGAACACCTGACTCAGCGGGCTGCTGATCAAGGCGCTGTCGCCACCCAAGGTCTGCACCACTTCACCGTGCAATGTGCCTGCCTGCAGTTGCTGCAAAAAGACCTCGGTATCGAGGCTAAACAGCACCAGCTCGTTGTGCTTATTCAGCTCAAAACCAGCCATTGCATACTGCTCGCCAAAGCGCTTGGGCAAACCGATAGAGGCATACCAACGCTGGCCTTTATGGGCCACGGTGAACAGATAATGCTCGCCGGCGTCAGCCTGACCGGCCACCCGAACGTGGGCGGCATAGCGATTATCGGCAGCGCGAGTGATATCCAGCAACAGCTGCTCACCCCACTCATTCTGGCTCTGCCAATGCCCCAGCAACTGACTGGGCGCGGCCTCTACAGGCGCAATTGGCTGTTTGAACACCACTAAGCAACCGCTCAGGAGCAGGCAGCCAACGGCCAGCATCGCTACACGCCAGAAGTTCATGTCGCTCTCCTTGCAAGGTGCTATCGGGCACAAAATCAGATTAGCGTGGCGTGGCTAAAGCCCCATAACCAAACGCAAATAGCGGCGCAGAATGCTGCGCATTTCGTCCAGGTTGAGATTATCCACACCGTCCAGCAAGCCTTGATATTCCATCTGCAGAATCATGCCGGTCAACACCTTGGCATCCGCTTCAGGCTGCGGCGAACCCAGCACTTGGAAGAACTTATCCACGCCCTGTACCAGAATTTTGCGGTGCGCCGCCGCAAGCTCCAGCAAGCCCGGATTAAGCAGGGCTTCCAGGCGGAACGCCTGCTCGGCCAGCAGCCGCTCGCGGTGTTGAGTAAGCTGAGCCTGCACATACGCAATGGCAATTTCGACTAGCTGCTCAAGCACCTGCAAGCGCGCATCCGGGCCCAACTGCAAACTCACTTGCAACTGCTGCAACTGTTGGTCTGCGCCAGCCCAGAAGGCCGACATGGCTTCGGCACTGCGCTCGACAAACAGAGCAAAGGTGTCGGTAATCAGGTCATTAATATCTTTGAAATAGTAGGTAGTGGCCGACAACGGCACTTGCGCCTCAGCGGCAACCGCGCGGTGACGCACGGCACGCACACCGTCGCGCACAATGATGCGCAAGGCTGCATCAAGAATCGCCTGGCGGCGCTGCTCACTGCCCTGACGGCTGGCTTTGCGCCCCTGATACTGGACACTCTCAGCCACTGCGGTGGCCACTTGTGCGGCACTGGGCCGGGAAACTTTCTGGTTCAAAGCGCGTATTCCTTGTGACTCAACTCATCCATGTCAGCGGTGCATTCCATAACTGTACCGCAGGTAGCAAAAAGCCGCCCTAGGGCGGCTTCAGCCAACGTCATCAGACTTGCGGGCGCATGTGCGGGAACAGGATCACGTCGCGGATCGACGGTGAGTTGGTGAGCAACATCACCAAGCGATCGATACCGATGCCTTCACCGGCGGTCGGCGGCATGCCGTACTCCAAGGCGCGCACAAAGTCGGCATCGTAGTGCATGGCTTCGTCGTCGCCGGCATCCTTATCGGCCACCTGTGCCATAAAGCGTTCGGCCTGATCTTCTGCGTCATTCAACTCGGAATAGGCGTTGGCGATTTCACGGCCACCAATAAACAGTTCAAAGCGATCGGTCACGCTCGGATCGTCGTCATTGCGACGCGCCAGCGGCGACACCTCAAACGGGTACTGGGTAATAAAGTGCGGCTGCTCCAGCTTGTGCTCGACCAGCTCTTCGAAAATCATCACCTGCAGCTTGCCCAGACCTTCAAAGCCCAACACCTTGGCGCCGGCCTTCTTGGCAATCGCACGCGCCTTGTCGATGTCAGTCAGGTCGGCAGCGCTCAGCTCAGGGTTGTACTTGAGGATCGAGTCGAACACCGACAAGCGCACAAACGGCTCACCAAAGTGGAACACCTTGTCGCCGTAAGGTACGTCAGTGCTACCGAGCACCAATTGCGCCAGCTCACGGAACAACTCCTCGGTGAGGTCCATGTTGTCTTCGTAGTCGGCGTAGGCCTGGTAGAACTCCAACATGGTGAACTCAGGGTTGTGCCGGGTCGACACGCCTTCGTTACGGAAGTTGCGGTTGATCTCAAACACCTTCTCAAAACCGCCAACCACCAGACGCTTGAGGTACAACTCCGGCGCGATGCGCAGGTACATGCCCATATCCAGCGCATTGTGGTGGGTTTCAAACGGCTTGGCCGCAGCGCCACCAGGAATGGTCTGCAGCATTGGCGTTTCCACTTCGAGGAAGTCGCGCTGCATTAAAAAGTTGCGAATGTGAGCGATCACCTGCGAGCGCACACGGAAGGTGTGGCGCACGTCTTCGTTAACAATCAGGTCAACATAACGCTGACGGTAGCGCTGTTCGGTGTCGGTCAGACCGTGGTGCTTGTCTGGCAGCGGGCGCAGGGCCTTGGTCAGCAGGCGCACGTTGGTCATTTCAACGTACAAATCACCCTTGCCGGAACGGGCCAGAGTGCCTTCGGCAGCGATGATGTCGCCGAGGTCGTAGTGTTTAACCGCTTCCAGGGTTTCAGCCGACAACGTCTTGCGGTTGACGTACACCTGCAGACGCCCGGTCATGTCCTGCAGCACCATAAAGGCACCACGATTGAGGACGATACGCCCGGCGATTTTGACTGGGATGGCGGCTTCGGCCAGCTCTTCCTTGGTCTTGTCGGCGTATTGCTTCTGCAAATTGTCGCAGTAGCTATCGCGGCGGAAATCATTCGGGAAGGGATTGCCCTGCTCGCGCACGACCGCAAGCTTTTCCTTGCGCTGGGCAATCAGCTTGTTCTCTTCCTCGTGAATGGCGTGCTCGTTTAGCGGTTGTTCGCTCATGGTCGTAGGATTCCCAAAAATAATTCGTTCAGCGCACGCGTCGCTTACAGGCCTTGCTTGAGGCTGGCGATCAGGTACTCGTCGATATCGCCATCCAGCACCTTGTCGCAGTCGCTGCGTTCGATGTTGGTGCGCAGGTCTTTGATCCGCGAGGCATCCAGCACATAAGAGCGGATCTGATGACCCCAGCCGATATCTGACTTGGTGTCTTCCAGCGCTTGCGAGGCGGCGTTGCGCTTCTGTATTTCTTGCTCGTACAAGCGTGCCCGCAGCATCTTCATCGCGGTGTCTTTGTTGGCGTGCTGGGAACGCTCGTTCTGACAGCAGACCACGGTATTACTCGGCACGTGGGTAATCCGCACGGCGGAGTCAGTGGTGTTTACGTGCTGACCACCGGCACCGGAGGAGCGATAGGTATCGATGCGCAGATCCGACGGATTGATGTCGATTTCGATGTTGTCATCGATTTCCGGCGAGACGAATACCGCAGTAAATGAGGTGTGGCGGCGGTTACCCGAGTCAAACGGGCTTTTGCGTACCAGCCGGTGCACGCCGATTTCGGTACGCAGCCAGCCAAAGGCGTATTCGCCCTTGATGTGCACTGTAGCGCCTTTGATGCCGGCCACTTCGCCCGCAGACAACTCCATGATGGTGGCCTCGAAGCCACGCTTATCAGCCCAACGCAGGTACATGCGCAGCAGGATGTTGGCCCAGTCCTGCGCTTCGGTGCCACCGGAGCCGGCCTGGATATCCAGGTAAGCGTTGTTGGGGTCCATCTCGTGGCTGAACATACGGCGAAATTCGAGCTTTTCCAGCGCCTCGCGCAGGCGCTCGACCTCGGCAGCCACGTCATCGACGGCAGCCTGATCTTCTTCTTCAGCGGCCATTTCCAGTAGGTCGCGAACATCGCTTAAGCCGCTGTTCATCTCATCTAAGGTATCGACGATCTGCGCCAACAACGCGCGCTCGCGGCCTAGATTCTGGGCGTACTCAGGGTTGTTCCAGACGTTCGGGTCTTCCAGCTCGCGGTTTACTTCGACCAGCCGATCATGTTTGTGATCGTAGTCAAAGATACCCCCGAATAGTCTGGGAGCGTTCGGAGAGGTCCTTGATGCTGTTGAGGATCGGATTGATTTCCATGACGGGCGGCACTCGTAGGCGATTGAGGTGCGCAGCAGCCTTGTGCGGCCCAACCAACCAGCCATTCGGCGGCTAATCGGGCACGGCAACCTGACCGTGGCCCCGGAGTTTCAGAAAAGCCGGGGAGTATACCTCAGCCAACACCGCACTGGCATCCTGCGCAGAATGCCAGCCTAGGGTCAGCGATTAGGCCAATCTGCAACGCGCGCCTCAATCTTGCTCGGCAACAGCGACTTGATTGCGGCCATTCTGCTTGGCCAGGTACAACCCGCGGTCAGCTAACTCGACCAGATAAGTAGCCGTCAGGTCCGCACGCGGCGTGAGTGTGGCAACCCCAATGCTGATGCTGACCAGCGAATTGGGGGCGGGACGCTCATGGGCAATGGCCAAGGCCTGGACTGAGAGGCGTACTTTTTCCGCAAACAAGCGCGCACCGCCGCGCGAGGTACCCGGCAGAATCATAACGAACTCTTCGCCGCCATACCGCGCTGCTAGGTCTGATGAGCGGCTGCAGATTTCATTCATACACGTGGCAATCTGGCGCAGAGCTTCATCGCCCGCCACATGGCCGTAGCAGTCATTGAATGGCTTGAAATAATCCACATCAATCATCAGCAGTGACAATTCGCTTTGCTCACGCAGCGCGCGCGCCCACTCGCTGTTCAGGCAGTCATCAAAATGCCGTCGATTGGCCAGACCGGTCAGACCGTCAGAGCGCATCAAGCGCTGCAGCACCAAGTTAGTTTCAAGCAACTGCTGCTGACTCTCGCGTAGCGCCCGAAAAGCCTCATCACGCTGCATAAGGGCGACATAAGAGCGGGAGTGGTAACGAATACGCGCCACCAACTCAATCACATCGGGCAGTTTGACCAAGTAGTCGTTGGCCCCCAAGGAAAACGCCACACTCTTGACCTTGGGGTCTTCTTTGGTCGACAGCACGATAATCGGCACATCCTGCAGCGCTTTGCGGCTGCGGTATTGTGTGAGCAACTCAAGGCCATCGACTCCTGGCATCACTAAGTCTTGCAGGATCACCGTTGGCTTTATCTGCTCGGCCAGGCTCACTGCTTGCAGTGGATCTGAGCAGAAGTGAAAGGCAATATTGGCTTCAGTCGCCAAGGCCCGGCGTACAGCCTCACCGATCATCGCTTGGTCATCGACCAGCAATACCATCACCGGCGTCGATACCGATGCGTTCTCATCATCAGCGTCAAACTGAGAAAAACCCTGCATGCCACTCTCTCCAGGCTCAGTGCCTTTGATTGTTTTATTTTTTGCAAAAAACACTCGCCCTTGACGTTCTCCAGCGTTATTCACACAGCTTTGCAAGTCGCCGGCCAATCTCGGCCAACGGTAATATTTCCGTCGCTGCATCAAGCTGTGCAGCAGCCTTGGGCATGCCGTAAACCGCACAACTGGCTTGGTCCTGAGCAATCGTCATAAAGCCGCGCTGACGGATATTGAGCAGCCCCTGAGCGCCATCGCGGCCCATTCCCGTCAGTAATACGCCAATCAACTCACCCTTCCAGTGGGACACCACGCTGTCAAAAAACACATCAATTGACGGCCGATAAATATGCTCACTGGGTTCGGCGCTGTAGGTCAGTTCGCCATTGCCCTGCAGAATCAGATGATCATTAGTGCCCGCCAGCAGCACGCTGCCCGGCTGCGGCATATCGCCCTTACGTGCCAGACGCACCGGCAGGTTTGACTCACTGGCCAACCATTGCGCCATGCCGGCGGCGAATGACTTATCAACGTGCTGCACCAGCACAATGGCGCCAGGGAAGCCTTGCGGCAGCTGTTTAAGCAGCTCAACAAGAGACGCTGGCCCACCCGCCGACGCACCAATAACCACCAGCCGCTGACGGCTGTTACTGCTTTGATGCACGGTCGCTTGGGGCGCCTTATGCTCAGGTTTTTGCCTCAGCAGTAGCTCTAGGTTGTGAATTTTGCGCAACAGCACAGCCGCGTCGGGCAACTGCGACTCACCCAACACGGGCGTTGCCACCACATCCAGAGCGCCGTGCCCCATGGCCTCAAATACCCGACTGACATGCCGCTCAACATCCGAGGTGACGATCAAAATGGCGCAGGGGGTTTCTGCCATGATCAGTCGCGTGGCCTCAACGCCATCCATTTCGGGCATCAGCAGGTCCATCAGCAACAGGTCCGGGGTGTCTTCGCGACAGCGCTGCACGGCTTGCGTACCACTGTTCGCGACCCAGACCACCTGATGCTCCGGCGCATGCACCAGTGCTCGTCGCAGAGCCTCCACGGCCAGCGGCATATCGTTGACGATGCCGATTCTCATCCCTGCGCCTCACCTATCAGCACCTGCACCGCATCGAGCAGGGCTTCGTCATGGAAACTGGCCTTGGCCAGGTAATAATCCGCGCCGGCATCCAAGCCACGGCGACGATCCTCTTCACGGTCTTTGTACGACACCACCATCACCGGCAAGCTGCGCAAACGGTTATCGCGCCGCACCAGCGTCACCAGCTCGATACCGTCCATGCGTGGCATGTCGATATCGGTGATCAATAAGTCAAAGTGCTCGTCACGCAGGGCATTCCAGCCGTCCATGCCGTCGACGGCAACGGCTACATCGTAACCACGGCTGAGCAATAATTTGCGCTCAAGCTCGCGCACCGTCAGCGAGTCATCCACCACCAGCACGCGCTTACGGGTGGCGGTATGTGCCGTTTGGCTGCGGCGGTCGACGCGTTCTAAATTGCCACTGCCCAAGAGCTTACCGATTGAGCTGAATAAGTCCTCAACATCCAAAATCAATACCGGCGCGCCGTCATCCAGCAAGGCGCCAGCAGCTACGTCGCGGACCTTACCTAAGCGCGAATCCAGCGGCATGACCACCAGCGCGCGCTCGCCAATAAAACGCTCAACGGCAATGCCATACAGGTTGTCGCGCTCGCGCAGCAGCACCAGTGGTATACCGGCGTCCTCGGTACGTCCCTCGGGGCGCTGCAACAGCTGGCTAGCGGAGATCAAGCTGACATGCCGGTCGCCATGCCAGAAGTGCTGACGCCCCTCCAGCTGCACGACCTCATCGGCATTCACGCGCACCATGTGCTCGATATGCGCCAAGGGGAAGGCATAGGCTTCACCGGCAATTTCCACCACCAAGCTACGCACCACGGACAGCGTTAAGGGCACCTGCAGGATGAAGGTGCTGCCCTCTCCAGGCCGATGCTCTAGGCGCACACTGCCGCGCAACTGGCGCAACTCATGCTGCACCGCATCAAGCCCTACACCGCGCCCGGACGTCTCGGTAATCTGCTCGCGCAGACTGAACCCCGGCAAGAATAGAAACGCCAACAGCTCATCCTCGCTGAGCCTGACCGCCGTCTCGGCGCTGGCAAATTTGCGCGCCACGACGACCTCACGCAGATGCTCGATGTCGACGCCCGCACCGTCATCACTCAACTCCAGCACCAGCATGCCGGCACGGTGCCGCGCCTTCAGCAGCAGTCGCCCCTCGGCAGCCTTACCTTTGCGCGCGCGCAACTCTGGCGGCTCGATGCCATGGTCTACAGCATTGCGCAGCAAGTGGGTTAAGGGGGCGTCCAAACGCTCCAGCACATCGCGATCAACTTGGGTGGCGTCGCCTTCAATCTCCAGACGCGCCTGTTTACCCAGCGAACGAGCCAAGTCGCGCACCATCCGTGCCCGCCCAACCAGCACATCAGCCAGCGGGCGCATACGCGAAGACAATGCCGCATCGTAGAGCGAGCGACTGCGCAAGCCACCCTCCCAGGCAAACTCATCAAAAGCTTCAAAATGCGCCTGTAGCAACTGTTGGCATTCGGCCAATTGCGTCCTGGACTCCTCCAGCAACGCCAGCGCCTGCGGCTCCAGTGAGCTATTGAGGGTTAAATCGCGCACGCCATCTAATGTCCGTCGCACGGCGGACTGCTGGCGCTTTAGGCGTTGTAACGAATCGGTTAACGGTTGAATCCGCTGAAACTCGACCAGCGCTTTGCCCGACATATCCAACAGATGATCAAGGCGTTCAGCGGAGACCCGTAAAACGCGACTGCGCGGGCCTTCTGAGGGCTCATCTATGGGCTCCTCGGCTGCCGCTATTTGTGGCACTTCTGCCGTGGCTGGTTCTTCGGGTAAAACAGCCGGCTCGGCAGGCGAAAGCCCCATAGCCGGCACGGCAGCCGCTAGCTGCTGTTGCAACAAGATCACTAACTGTTCGATACGCTCGGCGCTAGGTGCATCCGCGGCGATTGGCGCGCCCACTCGCCGCAACAAATCAGTGCCCTGCAACAAGCCATCAATCTGCTCGGGCACCAAGCGCAGCAGGCCCTCTTGAGCGGCAACCAGCAAATCCTCCATGGCGTGCGCGACTTTTACCCCGTCATCCAAGCCGACGATCCGCGCCGCGCCCTTGAGCGAATGCGCCGCACGCATGCAGGCCTCTAGCTGCCCGGCATGGCTGGGCTCACGCTCCAATACCAGTAAACCGGCATCCAGCACCTGCGCCTGGGCATCGGCCTCCATGCGGTAAAGCTCCAGCAGCGAAACATCTCTCATCTGCTCAGGTGTCATGTGAAGCTCCTGCTCATGGCGTGCAGCAGTCGCTCATCATCGAGCTGAGTAATGCTGCGTCCCTGCCACTGCATAACACCACTGGCGAACTGACTGACCGCTAGGCCCGCATCACGCACGGCGGGTTGAATGCTGTGCAGCGGGATCGCGTGAATACCCGCCACTTCATCCACCGGCACCACCACGGGGCCGCCTTGCCCGACTAAGATCAGCATGCGCGGAATCACCCGCTGAGCAGAAGCCGGCGCAACGCCTGCAGCAATACCCAAAAGTTCGCTGAGCGACAGGCAAGCAACCAGTGTGCCGCGCACATTGGCGACACCCAGCAAGCTGCGTGAACGCTGATGGGGTAACGAGTGAATCGGCATCTGCGCCACCACCTCGACCAGCCCGCGCGTTGCCAGGGCTAGCCATTCCTCGGCAACCCGAAACACCAGCAATGAACAGCACTCAACAGCCTGTTCTTCTGCAACCGTTTCAATATCGTCGTGCACGGTTGCGTAGCGCTCAAGCAAGCGCACAGCCGCCGCAGCGTGCACCTCGCAATTGCGGCAGTGCACATGCTCGCGTAAGCGCTCACAGCTCTTATCGCCATAAACACCAATGCGGTTCCAGCAAGCATCAATTGGTGCTGCGCTCGCCACCGGCAACAGGTTATCGCTCATCGCGCGTCACTCCAGGAGCACTCACTCGGCTTGCTCGTTGCTGCAGGCGCTTGGCGCCGTCATGGTCGCCGCGCGCTGCCAGCAGGGCTGCCAAGTGCGCCAGGCTCGCCACATGTTCGGGGTTAAGGTAAAGCGCTTTGCGGTAGTGATCCTGAGCAACATCCGTCTTGCCGGCCATGTCATTAAGCAGGCCCATCCAATAAAAAGCATCGGCGCTGGGCGGGTACTCGCGCAGATAACGCTCACAGGCTGCCAGCGCCTCCGCACTGCGCCCGGCATCCGCCAGCTCAACAATTCTGGCCAACGCGCTCGCGCAGTCATCGCGCCGCACAGCCGGCGCAGCAGGCGTCACAGGCGGCACACGAGGCGCGGGCGACGGGCGCGAAGGACGAACAAACGCAGGCGTGGCCACGCGTATTGGAGCCGTCGCTACGGGTGCTTCCGCCGCGCGCTTGAAGGCAAAAGTCAGCGGCGCACCTAATGCCTGCATGCCACGCTGAGTCAGCAAACTGGCCTCCGCCGGGCCGACAAAGAAGGTGCCATCGGCATGCAACAAACTCTGCAGCACATCCAGTACCGCGTTCTGCGTCGGCCGATCAAAGTAAATCAGCAGGTTGCGGCAAAAGACAAAATCAAAAGGCGCTTCACCACTCAGCACGTTGTGGTCCAACAAGTTGCCGCAACGCAGCTTGACCCTGTCGCGCACCCGCGCTTGCAGCTGAAAGCCGCCGTCGGTGGCATCGAAATAACGCTCACGAAAGCTCAAGTCTTGGCCCCGAAACGAGTTGCGCCCGTACAGGCCTAGGCGCGCCAACTCCACCACTCGGGCACTGACATCCAGCGCCTCGACCTGAAACGCAGCCGGCGCAAAACCGCCGTCCAGCAGCGCCATAACGATCGAATAGGGCTCTTCACCGCTGGAACACGGCAGGCTCAGCACTCGCAGCGGACGACTGCCACAGAGTGCGGCTTTGCGCTTTAGTGCCAGATTGACCAACGTGGAAAAAGACTCTGGGTAACGGAAAAACCAGGTTTCCGGCACCACCACGGCCTCGACCAGCGCTTGCTGCTCGGCACTCGAGCCACTTAAGCGCAACCAATAATCGCTATCTGCAGCAATGGCCAAAACCTGCATGCGCTGACGCATAGCCCGCTCGATCACTTGCCGGCCAACCGACTCGGCCTCCAGGCCGATCAACTGCTTAAGCAGGCGCTCCACCTGAGCGATCATGCTGGCCCGCCCACATCAGGGAACAGCAACGCGCAGACATCCGCAGGCAATAAACCGGCGACTTCAATGCGCTGCACTAACCCTTGTACCGAGTCCTGTACGGCGCCCAAATAATGCGCCTCGCCAGCTCCCAACCCTGAATCACGAAATGCACTAGCAGGCAGACGCAGCGTGTCGGTGGCCTTCTCCAGAATCAGACCGAGAATGCGCTTAGCGGGACGGTAATGCACCAGCACCAGCCGCGTGCTAGTCAGTGCAGCAGCAGGCCGCCCATAGGCACGCGCCAGCAGATCAAGCACCGGCACCAACGCACCGCGATGTTCAAAACCGCCAGTCACCCAAGCGGGCGCCTGTGGAAAAGCCTTCAAGCGGCGCAACGGCAACACCTCGACCACCTCATGCACGCTTAGCGCATAACGGTCTTGGTCCAGACTGAAGAGCAAATACAGCCCACCGGCGTCACGACTAACAGACGCCTGGTCGGCACTCGGGATGCTCATGCTCAGACCTTGAATCGGCTAACGCCGCTGCGCAGGCTGCCAGCCACTTGATTGAGCTCATCAATCGCCGCGCCGGCCTGACGCAGCGAGTCAACCGTCTGGCCACTGGCCTCACTCAACTGCACCAGCGCCTGGTTAATTTGCTCGGCACCGGTGGCTTGCGCTTGCATGCCTTCATCCATCATTTGCACACGCGGGGCCAGCGCTTGGACCTGATGGATGATTTGCGATAACTGGTCACCGACCTGAGCCATCTCACTGTTACCGCGGCGCACCTCTTCAGAGAACTTGTCCATGCCCATAACCCCCGCCGACACCGCCGACTGGATTTCGCGCACCATCTGCTCGATGTCGTACGTGGCTACGGCCGTCTGATCGGCCAAGCGCCGTACCTGGGTCGCCACCACGGCAAAACCGCGCCCGTACTCGCCGGCCTTCTCGGCTTCAATCGCGGCGTTCAAGGACAATAAGTTGGTCTGATCCGCCACTTTAACGATGGTGGTCACCACGTGATTGATGTTGCTGGCCTTCTCGTTGAGGATCGCCAGTTTGGCATTCACCACATCCGCAGCGCCCACCACATGACGCATCACATCCTCCATGCGCGCCAAGCCCAACTGGCCGGAACCTGCCAACACCGAGGTTTGCTCGGCGGTGCCCGAGACCTCACTCATGGTGCGCACCAGATCACGCGAGGTGGCGGCGATTTCACGCGAGGTCGCGCCGATTTCGGTGGTGGTCGCGGCTGTTTCGGTGGCGGTGGCCTGCTGCTGCCTTGAAGTTGCCGCAATCTCGGTGATGGAGGTGGTCATCTGCACGGCCGAACGCTGCGCCTGAGTCACCAAGGTGGCCAGCTCGCCAGCCATGCTATTTAAGCCCTGCTCAATGGCATTGAACTCATCGCGGCGCTGCATGTTGAGCCGCACCGATAAATCGCCCGAGCCCAACACTTTGAGCGCCTCCACGACAGCATTGATCGGCTGGCTGATGGTGCGCTGCAAAATCACCGCACTCAGAGCCGCCACCAACAAAACAACCACAATAGCCACCAGCAAACTCAAGCGGGTGAACGCGGCATCCGTGACGATCTGTTGCACGGCCTGATCAACAAAGGTCTGATTCATCTCGAACAATTCGGTCAACAAGCCACGCGCCTCAGCCCACACAGGCAGCATTTGTTCGCGGCTTAGGGCCAGCGCTTGCGCATCGTGCCCGCTGGCAACCAACTCCAACCACTGGGCATGTACCTTGAAGTACTCATCACGTTTGTTCGCAAACAACTGCGCCTCTGCCCGCTCGGCTTCGCGGCTAATGGTGCCCTCATACGCCACCAGCGCAGCGTTCACTTCACCGGTTAAGCGCGCAAACGTATCGCGCTTCTCAGCCGTTAATGCCTGCCGAGCGCCCTGATCCTGACCAACCATTAACAAGCGCTGACTTTCCAGCAAGTGATCGGCCCATGCCAAGCGCATCACCCCAACCAGACGCATACCCGGCGCCGCGGAGACACGCACATTAACCGCCGCCTGCTCAACCATCGCTAAGCGGTAATAAGCCGTGGCAGAGAGCAGCAAAAGGATAACGACCACAACAGAGAAACTCGCGATGATGCGCTGCCGGACAGTCCAGTTCTTCACTATATTCCCCACTTAATTAGACCCACCCAACCAGCCATATGCCGATCGCGCGCAGATGCATAGGACTCTAGAGTTTGCCTCCATCAGCGGCAAGCACTGAAACGCCAAAGGTTGCAGAGAGATGAATATTTAGCCGCGACGCAATACTGCGCAGCGCAGCGCTACTCCGGCGGGTTTATTCAGCCAGGCATGCGTCACCGCCCAACTACCTGACTGCGCAAAAAACCCTCAGACAAGCACAAGAAATCCGCGGCAAAACGCACTGTTGCCTTTAAGCGCTTGGACCCGCTTTAGCCGCAGAGACTTAGCGCCGCTTTATTTGGCCAAGCAGTTGGCAGCCCACTAGTCGGCAGCGACGTGACAAAGAGTGCTGAACATCACACAAATGCGGCGAGCGTCTTGTATTTGACGCCAACGATATGGCACTACAGCACTCACTTAACGGCAACAGGCTATTAAGAGCCGACGCCGGAGACCCCGCACCATGCCAGCACGCGCCACTCATCATTGGTTATTTAGTCTGATCGCCAGTTGCTGGCTGCTGAGCCTGTCACTGGTTGTTGACGCATCGCCACGCCAACCCAGCGCAATCAGCGAAATCCTCAGCAGCACCCGCTTAGATCGCTGGGCAAGCCTATTGAATAGCACCGCACAGGACAGCGAAAGCGTCCAGCTGGAGCGCGTCAATCGTTTCATCAACGACGCCATTACCTACGCCAGCGACCAGCAACTGTGGGGACAGGAAGATTACTGGGCCACCCCCGAAGAGACCCTCAAACTCGGCCAAGGCGATTGCGAAGACTATGCCATCGCTAAGTACTTCGGCCTGCTCAAGCTCGGCGTTGCGGTCGAGCGCTTGCGCCTCACCTACGTTAAGGCCCTAGGGCGCAACAGCGCGCACATGGTGCTGGCTTACTATTCCAGCCCTAACGCACAGCCGCTAATACTCGACAACCTTAATAGCCAAGTCCTGCCCGCCTCCGCACGCCGTGATTTGCTCCCGGTGTACTCCTTCAACGCTCAAGGCATTTACTTAGCCAAGGCGCCCACGCAGAAAATTCGCCAACCGGTCAGCATGCTGGCGCGCTGGGACGAACTAACCGCGCGCATCAACAACGACAGCGACCGACAACCCCTGCTGTAACGCCGGCAAACAACGCACAAAGCCATCTAAAAATACGATATACACTCAGGCCTATCGATAAAAGTCGCGCACCGCGTGACCCATACACCCCGCCGAGTGCTCACCGATGATGACCCTGCGCCAGATCCGCCACTTTATTGCCGTCGCCGAAACTGGCTCGATCTCTGCCGCAGCCCAAGCCGTGTTTATCTCGCAATCGACTCTGACGCTGGCGATCCAGCAGCTAGAAGAAGAGATCGGCGTTAGCCTGTTCAATCGCCACGCCAAAGGCATGAGCCTAACGCATCAGGGCCACCAGTTTCTGCGCCAGGCACACCTGATTCTGGCCTCGGTAGAGAATGCCAAGCGCAGCCTGCAGCAGAGCACCGACCAGGTTGCCGGCCAACTGACCATTGGCGTGACCAGCTTGGTCGCCGGCTATTACCTAGCCGATTTAATCACCCGCTTTCAGCGCGCCTACCCCAACGTAAAAACCCGTGTAATCGAGGACGAGCGGCCGTATATCGAGCACTTGCTGGTTAGCGGCGAGATCGATGTTGGCGTGCTGATTCTGTCTAACCTAGAAGACCGCCACGCCTTGCAAACCGAGGTTCTCACTCACTCCCCGCACCGTCTGTGGCTGCCGGCTCAGCACCCATTACTGGAGCTAGACAGCATCAGCTTGGCGGACGTCGCCAGCCAACCGCTGATCCAACTTAATGTCGACGAGATGGGCCTGAACGCCCAGCGCTTCTGGGCGCAGGCCGGTCTGCAGCCGCACATTACCCTGCGCACCGGCTCGACCGAGGCCGTGCGTAGCTTGGTGGCAGCCGGTCTTGGCGTGTCAATTCAGGCGGACATGACTTATCGCCCTTGGTCACTGGAAGGCGACATCATCGAAGCCCGCGCGCTGGTGGACCTCACCCAAACCCTGGATGTCGGCCTAGCCTGGCGCCGCGGCGCGGCGCGCCCGGTGCTGGTCGACCCCTTCCTGTCCGTAGCACGCGAACATCCAACCGGGCGCAAGCTATCTATTTAATCGAATGCTGCTTTCGGTATTTGGTATTTGTAGGGTTCAAGCCTGCGCTCTAGTCTCTGGCTACGTCTATGCGGGCAGTCGCGTGCCTGGTCTTGCTGCCAGCGCCGCGCGACCCCAACAATAATAAAGAGAACAATTGATGGAATGGGCAACCAGCACAACGCCGTTCTATACCGAACTGCTGATCGACGGTGAACTGGTCGCGGGCGAAGGCTTGCCAGAAACGATCATCAACCCGGCCACCGGTGAAGTGCTCACCCAGGTGCATGAAGCCTCTATCGAGCAAGTCGCAGCCGCCATTCTCGCCGCCCACCAGGCCTTTGCCAGCTGGTCGCGCACCACCCCGGCACAGCGCGCGGCGGTACTGCTGAAGATCGCCGATGCCATCGAACAGCGCGCCGAACAACTGGCCCGTCTCGAAGCTCTTAACTGCGGCAAGCCACTGCACTTAGCGCAGCAGGATGACCTGAGCGCGACTGTCGATGTATTTCGCTTTTTTGCCGGCGCGGTGCGCTGCCAACAAGGCCAACTGGCCGGCGAATACCTGCCCGGTTACACCAGCATGGTGCGCCGCGATCCAGTGGGCGTGGTCGCTTCTATTGCTCCGTGGAATTATCCACTGATGATGGCCGCGTGGAAGATCGCCCCAGCCCTGGCGGCTGGCAATACCCTGATCTTCAAGCCATCCGAACACACCCCGCTATCCATTTTGGCCCTCGCGCCCGCGCTCAATGAAATTCTTCCCCGTGGCGTAATCAACATTCTCAGTGGCGGCGGCGAAGGCGTCGGCAGCCACTTGGTTAGCCACCCAAAAGTGCGCATGGTGTCGCTGACCGGCGACATCGTCACTGGGCAAAAAATCCTCCAGGCCGCAGCCAAAACCCTTAAACGCACGCACTTGGAGCTCGGCGGCAAAGCCCCCGTCATCGTCTGTAACGACGCCGATCTGGCGGCCATCGTTCAAGGTGTACGCAGCTATGGCTACTACAACGCCGGTCAAGACTGCACCGCCGCATGCCGCATCTACGCCCAAGCGGGCATTCATGATCGCCTAGTCAGCGAGCTGGGCGAGGCCGTGAGTAGCCTGCGTTTTGCCTGCAAAAAAGATAGCGACAACGAACTCGGCCCACTGATCAGCGCCCGCCAACGTGACCGCGTGGCCAGCTTTGTCGAACGCGCCCTCGGCCAGCCGCATATCGAGCGAGTTACCGGCGCGGCCGCGCACTCCGGGCCGGGCTTCTTTTATCAGCCGACCCTGCTGGCCGGCTGCAAACAGAGCGACGAGATCGTGCAGCGCGAGGTGTTCGGTCCGGTAGTTACCGTCACCCGTTTCGACGAGCTAAGCCAAGCAGTGGACTGGGCCAATGACTCCGAATATGGCCTGGCCTCCTCGGTATGGACGCAAAACTTGGACAAGGCCATGCAGGTAGCTGCACGCCTGCAGTACGGCTGCACCTGGATCAACAGCCACTTCATGCTGGTCAGCGAAATGCCCCATGGCGGCCTGAAGCGCTCGGGCTACGGCAAAGACCTGTCCAGCGACTCGTTGCAAGATTACAGCGTGGTGCGCCACATCATGGCGCGGCATGGCGAACCACAGTTTTAACTTTCAACCACAAGCCCGATAACGGGCTTAGCACCACGACGTTCAACTGCCCCGACCACAAGTAAAAAAGAGGGAACTCCGATGATCGTGCATAAAACCGCGCTACTGAGCGCACTCACCACAGCTCTACTGGCCAGCGCCGGTGTACAGGCAGCTGACTCAATCACCGCGGTAGGCGCCGGCGAAGGCCAGCTCGATATCGTCGCTTGGCCGGGTTATATCGAGCGCGGCGAGTCCGATAAAGCCTTTGACTGGGTCACCGGGTTCGAGAAGGACTCTGGCTGCAAGGTCAACGTTAAAACCGCCGCCACCTCCGACGAGATGGTCAGCCTGATGGCCAAAGGTGGTTACGACTTGGTCACCGCATCCGGTGACGCCTCGCTGCGCCTAATCGGCGGCGGACGCGTGCAACCGATCAACACCGCGCTAATTCCTAACTGGAAGAACCTCGATCCGCGCCTCAAAGATGCGCCGTGGTACACCGTTAACCAGCAAACCTACGGCGCGCCTTATCAGTGGGGCCCGAACGTACTGATGTACAACACCACCACCTTCCCAACCGCGCCAACCAGCTGGAGCGTGGTGTTTGAAGCGCAAAATCTGCCCGACGGCAAAGCCAACAAAGGTCGCGTGCAAGCCTATGACGGCCCGATCTACATCGCCGACGCGGCGTTGTACCTGAAGACCAAGCAGCCGGAGCTGGGCATTCAAGACCCCTATCAGCTCAACGAAACCCAGTACGCCGCCGTGCTCGATCTGCTGCGCAAGCAGCATGATTTGATCCACCGCTACTGGCACGACTCCACCGTGCAAATGAGCGACTTCAAAAACGAAGGCGTGGTGGCATCGGGTTCATGGCCGTATCAGGTCAACTCCCTGCAGCTGGAAAAACAACCGATCGCCTCGACCATCCCGGTTGAAGGCGCTACCGGCTGGGCCGACACCACCATGCTGCATGCCAAGGCCAAGCACCCGAACTGCGCCTACAAGTGGCTGGACTGGTCGCTGCAACCCAAGGTGCAAGGTGACGTCGCCGCGTGGTTTGGCTCGGTGCCAGCCGTACCTGCCGCCTGTACCGGCAGCGAGTTGCTGGGCGCCGAAGGTTGTAAGACCAATGGCTTTGAGCAGTTCGACAAGATCGCGTTCTGGAAAACCCCGCAGGCTGAAGGCGGCAAGTTCGTCCCTTACAGCCGCTGGACACAGGACTACATCGCGATCATGGGCGGCAGATAACGCCTCAAGCTTCGTAGGAGGGTGGGAGCGTAGCGATACCCATCAATGAGCACCGAATACCCCGCGGGCAATGGCACGTAGCGCATGTCCGCAGGGCTATGGGTATCGCAAGCTCAACCCATCCTACGGCCCTAGCCCACGAATCGCTCGCACGGCGCTACTGCGTAGTGCCGAGGCTGCCTGATCCACTCTTGCCGTTATACAACCAGCGCCGCCCGGCATTTCCAGTGTCGGCAAAACACATGTGCCGGACGACGCTGGTTGGTTTTTCTCCTGGAGTTTTACGATGACCCTTGCAGTGCAATTTACCGATGTGTCCCGTCTGTTCGGCGAGGTCAAAGCCGTGGATCGGGTCTCCATCGATATCCAGGATGGCGAGTTCTTCTCCATGCTTGGCCCGTCCGGCTCTGGCAAAACCACCTGCCTGCGCCTGATTGCCGGCTTCGAGCAACCGAGCAACGGCTCCATTCGTATTCATGGCGAGGAGGCCGCTGGCCTGCCGCCGTATCAGCGCGACGTCAACACGGTGTTTCAGGATTACGCCCTGTTTCCGCATATGAACGTGCGCGACAACGTCGCCTATGGCCTCAAAGTAAAAGGCGTGGGTAAAGCCGAACGTCTGGCCCGCGCCGATGAAGCCTTGGGCATGGTGGCCCTGACCGGCTTTGGCGAGCGCAAGCCCGCGGCCATGTCCGGCGGCCAGCGCCAACGCGTGGCCTTGGCTCGCGCGCTGGTCAATCGCCCACGGGTGCTGCTGTTGGATGAGCCGCTCGGCGCGCTGGATTTGAAACTGCGCGAGCAGATGCAAAGCGAGCTGAAAAAACTGCAGCGCCAGCTGGGTATCACCTTTATTTTCGTCACCCACGACCAGACCGAAGCGCTGTCGATGTCCGATCGGGTGGCGGTGTTCAACAAGGGGCGTATCGAGCAGGTCGACACTCCGCGCAATCTGTACATGAAACCCGCCACTGCGTTTGTCGCCGAATTTGTCGGCACCTCTAACGTGTTACGCGGCGACCTGGCCAAACAGCTAACGGGCAGCACTGAGCCGTTCTCGATCCGTCCAGAGCACATCCGTTTAGCCGACCTCAACCCAGCCAACAGCCATGAAGTGCAAGTCAGCGGCCTGCTGCATGACGTGCAATACCAAGGCAGCACTACCCGCTTCGAGCTGCAATTGGACAATGGCCAGACGCTGAGTATCAGCCAAGCCAACAGCCAGTGGCTCGATAGCACCCCGGCGTTCCAACCTGGCCTGCGCATGACTGCGCGCTGGGCACGGGAAGCCATGGTTCAGCTGCGCGAGGACGTGTGAAATGTCAGCGCAAGCACTAACACTCAACAACAGCCCGTTACGGCGTTTCGCCAACGCGCTGTATCGCCGGCCGAACCTGTATTTAGCGCTGCTACTGGCGCCGCCGCTGCTGTGGTTTGGTGCCATTTATCTGGGCTCGCTACTGGCCTTGATGTGGCAGGGGTTCTACACCTTCGACGACTTCACCATGACGGTGACGCCGGACCTGACCCTGAGCAACTTCACCGCGCTGTTTCAGCCGTCCAACTACGACATCATCCTGCGCACCCTGTACATGGCCATCGCCGTGACTTTCGGCTGCGCCTTGCTGGCGTTCCCGATTGCCTACTACATGGCGCGTTACACCACGGGCAAAACCAAGGCGTTTTTCTACATCGCGGTGATGATGCCGATGTGGGCCAGTTATATCGTCAAGGCCTACGCCTGGACGCTGCTGCTGGCCAAAGGCGGCGTCGCCCAGTGGTTTGTCGAGCACATGGGCCTGACCCCACTGCTGCAATTTATCCTCGGCATTCCCGGGGTGGGCGGCAGCACCCTATCGACCTCCTATCTGGGCCGCTGCCTGGTGTTTATCTACATCTGGCTGCCGTTCATGATTCTGCCGATTCAGGCCTCGCTGGAGCGCTTGCCGCCGTCCTTGCTGCAGGCCTCCGCCGACCTTGGCGCCAAGCCGCGCCAGACCTTTATGCAGGTGATTCTGCCGCTGACTGTGCCGGGAATTGCCGCTGGCTCAATCTTCACCTTCAGCCTGACCCTTGGTGACTTCATCGTGCCGCAACTGATCGGCCCACCCGGTTACTTCATTGGCAACATGGTCTACGCCCAACAAGGCGCGATCGGCAACATGCCGATGGCTGCAGCCTTCACGCTGGTGCCAATTGTGCTGATCACCATTTACCTCGCCATCGTCAAACGTCTGGGGGCCTTCGATGCGCTCTAATTCAGCAAAACAAGGAGAGCAAGCGTCTTGGGGGCTGAAGCTCGCCGCCTGGGGCGGCTTAGTGTTTCTGCACTTCCCGATCGCCATTATCTGCCTGTACGCCTTCAATACCGAAGACGCCGCGTTCAGCTTCCCACCGCAGGGTTTTACCCTCGACTGGTTTAGCGTGGCCTTTGCCCGTGATGACGTATTGGAGTCGATCAAGCTGTCACTGCAGATCGCCTGTATTGCCACCTTGATCGCGATGATCCTTGGCACTCTGGCCGCCGCCGCGCTGTATCGGCGCGACTTCTTCGGCAAGGAAGGCATCTCATTGCTGCTGATCCTACCCATCGCCCTGCCCGGCATCATCACCGGCCTTGCGCTGCTGTCGGCGTTCAAGTCGATGGGCATCGAGCCGGGCATGCTGACCATCGTCATTGGCCACGCGACCTTCTGTGTGGTGATTGTTTACAACAACGTGATCGCCCGCTTACGCCGCACCAGCCACAGCTTGATCGAAGCCTCGATGGACCTCGGCGCGGACGGCTGGCAGACCTTCCGCTACATCATCCTGCCCAACCTTGGCTCGGCGTTGCTGGCCGGCGGCATGCTGGCGTTTGCGCTGTCGTTCGACGAAATCATCGTCACCACCTTCACCTCCGGGCACGAACGCACGCTGCCGATCTGGTTGCTTAACCAACTCGGCCGCCCGCGTGATGTGCCGGTGACCAACGTGGTCGCCATGCTGGTGATGCTGGTGACCATGCTGCCGATCCTTGGCGCCTACTACCTGACCAAAGGCGGCGAAAGTGTCGCGGGTAGCGGCAAGTGAGCCATGACCACCAACAATGACTCGTACCTGCCCCCCTATTACATGCAATCCCGATAACGCGAGGTTTAAGCGATGCAAACCAAACTGCTGATCAATGGCCAGCTTGTAGCTGGCGAAGGTGTCGCCCAAGACGTGCTCAATCCGTCCCTCGGCAGCGTGCTAGTCGCCATCCATGAAGCCAGCCCAGCGCAGGTCGATGCCGCCGTGTGCGCCGCCGATGCCGCCTTCGACAGCTGGTCACAGACCGTGCCGAAAGACCGCGCCCAGCTGCTGTTGCGCTTGGCTGATGCGATCGACGCCAACGCAGAAACCCTCGCCCGCCTAGAGTCGAACAACTGCGGCAAGCCTTACAGCGCTGCACTGAATGATGAATTGCCGGCAGTGGCCGACGTGTTCCGCTTCTTCGCCGGTGCCAGTCGCTGCATGGGCGGTTCGGCCGGTGGTGAATACTTGGCGGGTCACACCTCGATGATCCGCCGCGACCCACTGGGCGTAGTGGCGTCTATCGCGCCATGGAACTACCCATTGATGATGGCCGCCTGGAAGCTCGCACCGGCGCTGGCCGCTGGCAACTGCGTGGTGCTCAAGCCCTCCGAGCAAACCCCGTTGACCGCCCTCAAGCTGGCCGAACTGGCCAATGAAATATTCCCAGCTGGCGTGATCAACGTGGTGTTCGGCCGCGGCCCAAGCGTCGGCCAACCGCTGGTCACGCATAAAAAAGTGCGCATGGTCTCGCTGACCGGCTCGATCCCGACCGGCAGCAACATCATCAGCAGCACCGCTGACACGGTTAAGCGCATGCACATGGAGCTGGGCGGCAAGGCGCCGGTCATCATCTTCGACGACGCCGACCTCGACGCCGCCGTGGAAGGCATCCGCACCTTCGGCTTCTACAACGCCGGGCAAGACTGCACCGCCGCCTGTCGCATCTATGCGCAAAAAGGCATCTACGAACAGTTCGTGAGCAAGCTCGGTCAGGCGGTTAGCAGTATCAAGTACGGTCTGCAAGACGATCCAAACACCGAACTCGGCCCGCTGATCACCGAGCAGCATCGGCAGAAAGTCGTGGGCATGGTCGACCGAGCCAAGGCTCAGCCGCACATCAGCGTAATCACCGGCGGCAATGCGGTGGCCGGCCCTGGTTTCTTCTTCGAGCCAACCGTTCTGGCGGGCGCCTTGCAGAGCGATGAAATCGTCCAGCGCGAGGTGTTTGGCCCGGTGGTTTCCGTCACCCGCTTCGACGACGAAGCCCAAGCCCTGAGCTATGCCAACGACTCTGATTACGGCTTGGCCTCCTCGGTCTGGACCAGCGACGTCGGCCGCGCTCACCGCCTCGCCGCGCGCCTGCAGTACGGCTGCACCTGGGTCAATACGCACTTCATGCTGGTCAGCGAAATGCCCCATGGCGGCGTGAAGCTGTCGGGCTACGGCAAAGATATGTCGATGTATGGCCTAGAGGACTACACCGCCGTGCGCCACGTCATGTTCAAGCACTAACTGAAGCGGCCTCGCTCGTAACGCTTCAGCGATAGCGATAAGCCTGAGCGGCCCATTTCGGGCCGCTTAATCTGAGCAGGAGCAACAATGAAAAATGCACTCCGTAGCGTCAGTTTCTGCCTGTTGGTAGTCGCCGCCGGTCTGGCTCAGGCCGCTGACGACGCCAAGGCCATCGTCGATGGCTACATGGCAGCGTGGAACGCCCACGACGTTGAAAAAGCCGGCACCTTTCTGGCAGCCGATGCCGAATACCTCGACATCACCGTTGGCACGCCACAAAAAGGCCGTGAGGCCGCCCGCGACAACGTGATCAAGGTGTTCGTTGGCGCCGTACCAGACCTGAGCTGGAAGATGACCGGCGCGCCGATCATCAGTAAGGACGGCATCGCCTTCGAATGGACCTTCAGCGGCACCAACACCGGAGCCTGGGGCCCGGAAACGCCGGCCACCAACAAGCCAATCACCTTCTCCGGCGTCAGTTTCGTGCGGATAAAAGACGGCAAAATCGCCTATCAAGGCGACTATTACGACGCTCTTGGTTTCAATAAACAGCTAGGCTGGTAAATTTGCGCCCGCGATGGAGCACTGCAATCTGCGGGCCGAGCATTCTGTCGCGGTTTGATCCGCAGGCAATTGCACACATAAAGTGCGGCAGGCATGATCAAGACAAGGTTTTTGTACGGTAGCGGCCGCATTGGCAGCGCCCAACCTTCACGGATGACACTGATGACCGGCTTTCGCACACGCCAGACCACAAGGCAAGCAAGCACAGCCCTGATTCGCGGGTTGTACTTGCTTGCCTTGTTGCTACCTGGGCTGGCTGCGGCGACGCCACCCGCCTTGGACGTTATCGACTTCCAACTGCGCTGGCGGCACCAATTTCAGTTTGCCGGTTACTACGCCGCCGTGGCCCAAGGCTATTACCGCGAGGAAGGCCTCGACGTGCGCTTGCACGAAGGCGCACCGGGCAAGACTCCGGTCAACGAGGTGCTGGCCGGCCGCGCTCAATACGGTGAGTCCAACAGCGAACTCTTATACGAACGCCTGAAGGGCAAGCCGCTGATCGCGCTGGCGGTGATTTTCCAGCACTCGCCTTCCGTGCTGCTGGCTCGGGCCGATGCTGGGGTAGAAACCGCCCACGATCTAATCGGCAAAAACGTGATGCTGATGAACGCGCAAACCGATGCCGACTTTCAGGCCATGTTCCGCCGCGAAGGCATCGATCCGGCGCTGATCAACCTGCAGCCCAGCAGCTACAACATTGAGGACTTAGTCAGCGGTAAAGTGGCCGCATTCAATTCCTACGTGACCAATGAGCCGTTTTATCTGCTGCAAAAGAACATCGACTACCGGGTCATTTCGCCCAACACCTACGGCATCGATTTTTATAGCGACATCCTGTTCACCAGCGAGACCGAGTTGCACGAGCACCCCGAGCGGGTCGAGGCCTTCCGCCGGGCAACCCTGCGCGGCTGGCGCTACGCCATGGATCACCCCGAAGAGATCATCGATCTGTTGCTCAAACAGTACAAAGTAAACAAGTCCCGCGCCCATTTGCAGTTTGAAGCGCAAGCCATGCGCAGCCTGATCCTCCCCGACCTGATCGAAATCGGCCACATGAATCCGGGCCGCTGGCAACGCATGGCCGAGGCCTTTCAAGAGCTGGGCATGGTCAACGACACCCGCGCGATGGCCGGTTTTATTTACGACCCCAACCCGCGGGTACTGGTTGAGCGCCTGCAAAAAATCATTGTCATGATCAGCCTCGGTGTGGCCCTCACCCTGCTGATCATTTTGGTGTTGCTGGCCAGCCAACGCCGACTCAAGCGTGAGATTCAGCGGCGCAAGGTGGCTGAAAAAGAAGTCCACCATCTGGCTTTTAATGACAGCCTGACCGGCCTGCCCAACCGCAACAGTTTTATCCCCTACGCCACACAGAAACTACTCAGCGCCAAACGCAACGGCGAATGCTTGGCGCTGTGTTACCTCGACCTCAATCAGTTCAAACAGATCAACGATGCCCACGGCCATCAGGCCGGCGATGCCATTTTGATCCACGCGGCCAAGGCCATCAGCGCCCACATTCGTGAGGCCGACATGGCCGCGCGCATGGGCGGCGACGAGTTTGTGATTCTGCTGGATGGGGTGCGCGACAATATCGACGTTGAGCATCTGACCGCGCAGATCTGCCGCGCCATCGCCTTACCGCTGTGCTGGGCGGAGATGCAATTACGCGTCAGCGCCAGCTTAGGCGTCGCCTTCTATCCGCACGATGGCGAGGAGCTGGACGAGCTGATGTCAAAGGCCGACAGCGCCATGTTTATGAAAAAAGCCGCCATGCTGGTGCTGCGCTAAACGTAGACGCACCCACGTGAATGCTTAGCGTGGCGCCAGATGGGCAATCATCAGCTGCACTGTCTGATTACCGCGAAACTCGTTTACATCCAACTTGTAAGCCACCTCGACCCAACGCACGGTCGGATTCGGCCACAGCTCGCGGTCAATATTAAAGGCAATGCCATCCAAGGTCTGGCCGCCACACTCGGTCTGCAACACCAGCTTGAGGTGCTTGTCGCCGACCAGACGCTGCTGGACGATCTGGAACGCGCCATGGAACAACGGCTCAGGAAAGTGCTGCCCCCAAGGCCCGGCGTGGCGCAGCGCTTTAGCCAGTTCCAGGTTGAACTCGGTAACACTCAGCTGACCATCAGACAGCAAGCGGCCAGTTAGATCATCCTCACTCAACTGACGGCGCACCTCGGCATCAAAGGCCGCAGCAAAGGCGCCGTAGTGCTCCTGCGGCAACGACAGACCGGCAGCCATGGCGTGCCCACCGAACTTGCTGATCAGCCCCGGATGCTTGGCCGCCACGGCGTCCAGCGCATCGCGAATATGCAGGCCCGGCACGGAACGCGCCGAGCCTTTGAGCAAGCCATCACCAGCATCGGCAAAGGCAATCGCTGGGCGGAAATAACGCTCTTTCAGCCGCGAGGCGAGAATACCAATCACGCCTTGGTGCCAGTCCGGCTCAAACAGGCACAGACCAAACGGCATATCGGCCAGCGGCAAGTCCTTGAGCTGAGCCAGCGCTTCACGCTGCATGCCTTGTTCGATGGATTTGCGGTCTTTGTTCAGCTCGTCCAGCTGCTGGGCCATGTCACTGGCCAGTGCGGCGTCCTCACAGAGCAGGCACTCGATGCCTAGGCTCATATCGTCCAGTCGCCCGGCGGCGTTTAAACGCGGGCCGAGGATAAAACCAAGGTCAGTGGAGTTGATCCGCTGATGGTCGCGCCCGGCCACTTCCAGCACTGCACGCAGGCCTGGTCGCGCTCGCCCAGCGCGAATACGGGCCAAACCTTGATGCACCAGAATGCGGTTATTGGCATCCAATGGCACCACGTCGGCGACACTGCCCAGCGCAACTAAATCCAGCAGTTCGGCCAGATTAGGCTCAGCCAGACCACGCTCGGCAAACCAGTGCAACTCGCGCAGTTTGGCCCGCAGCGCCAGCAGCACATAGAACATCACCCCAACCCCAGCCAAGGCCTTGCTGGGGAACTCACAGCCGGGCTGGTTAGGGTTAACGATGGCATCGGCAGCGGGCAATTGCGGCCCCGGTAAGTGGTGATCGGTCACCAGCACCGTCAGTCCCGCCGCCTTAGCGGCGGCGACACCCTCGACGCTGGAGATACCGTTATCCACGGTCAGCAGCAATTGCGGCTCACGCTGCAACGCTACCGCCACGATCTCGGGGGTCAGACCGTAGCCGTACTCAAAGCGGTTGGGCACCAAATAATCAACATGCGCGGCGCCGAGCATACGCAGACCGAGCATGCCGACCGCACTGGCGGTAGCGCCATCAGCATCGAAGTCGCCGACGATCAGAATGCGCTGCCCTTGCTGCAACGCCGTCACCAACAAGCTCACGGCGCTATCGATGCCCTTGAGCTGTTGATACGGAATCAACCGCGCCAGGCCCTTATCCAGCTCGACGACCGAGCGCACACCACGGGCTGCATACAGGCGTGTCAGTAACGGCGGCAGATCGCCCAAGTTAGGTAAGTCAGCAGGTAACGGGCGGAGCTCGATGCGCATCAGGCGGGTGTCTCAGTGTTCAGGGGCAGGCACCCGGTGGATGGGTTGAGCCTGCGATACCCATGGTTTTCCGACATTGATGGGTATCGCTACGCTCAACCCATCCTACAAATCTGCTAATCGTGACAGCAAAACCTATTAACAACGCGGTGCCAGAATCAGCGCTCGCCGATCAGCCATTCCAGCGGCATTTCGTGCTGACCACGATCGTCGGTGACGAACAGTTCGCCGTCGCTGATCATCACGCTCCAGGTCAGCGAACGCGGCAAGTCCTTGGCCAAATTGGCCAGAGCATCTTGGTCCAAGGCGACCACGTTGATGTTCTTCAAATTACGCACCGGGTCGAGCATTTTGCCCTGCCAAACCCGCAGGCTGCCGTAGGCCACCAGGCTGAATTTCTCGGTGCGCCGCGAGCACCAGGTCATGCGATCGCTGTCCGGCTGACCAACTTCGATCCAGTGCAGCACGCGGTCGTCCAGGCTCTTTTCCCACAAAGCGGGCTCATCCACATCCGACAGACCACGACCAAACGCCAGCTGCTCGTGATAGAACAGGCAATAAGCCAGCAACCGTGCGGTCAGGCGCTCCTCGGTTTCCGACGGATGTTTGGCCACGGTGAAACGCAGGGTTTCGTAAATGCTACGGTCGATATCGGTGAGATTCAGGTCGATTTTGTAAGTGGTGGACGGCTGGGCCATGGACGGGCTTCTTGATAATTCAACAATGAGACAGCGGGAAGCCGGCAAGTCTACCCGATGCCGCCCGAGCGGGTTAGAGTCGCACGCACTGCCCGTCACCTGGAACCTGTATGAATCTTGCCAGCAAACCACTCGCCGGCCTGAAAGTGATCGAACTCGGCACCCTGATCGCCGGCCCGTTCGCCGCGCGCATCTGCGCCGAATTTGGCGCCAATGTGCTCAAGATTGAATCACCCAGCGGCGGTGATCCGCTGCGCAAATGGCGCAAACTTTACCAAGGCACCTCGCTGTGGTGGTTCGTACAGGCGCGCAATAAGCAATCGCTGACCCTCAACCTTAAGCACCCTGACGCCATCGTCATCCTCAAGCAATTGCTCAGCGAAGCGGACATCCTGATCGAGAACTTCCGCCCGGGCGTGCTGGAAAAACTTGGCCTCGGCTGGGATGTACTGCATGCACTAAACCCCAAGCTGGTAATGGTGCGCCTGTCGGGCTTTGGCCAGAGCGGACCGATGCAGGGGCAGCCGGGTTTCGGTGCCGTCGGCGAGTCGATGGGTGGCTTGCGCTATATCACCGGCTTTGAGGACCGCCCGCCAGTGCGCACCGGCATCTCCATCGGCGACTCGATTGCCGCACTGTGGGGTGTAATCGGCGCGCTAATGGCGCTGCGTCATCGCGAAGTGAATGGCGGCGCCGGCCAGGTGGTCGACGTGGCGCTGTACGAGGCGGTGTTTGCGATGATGGAGTCGATGGTGCCCGAGTTCGACGTATTCGGTTTTATCCGCGAGCGCAGCGGTAACATCATGCCCGGCATCACACCCTCTTCGATCCATACCTCAAGCGACGGCAAGCATGTGCAGATCGGCGCCAACGGCGATGCGATCTTCCAGCGCTTTATGCGCGCCATCGACCGTCAGGATTTGGCCAACGACCCGAGCCTGGCGGACAACGCCGGCCGCGATCTGCGCCGTGACGAGCTGTACGGGGTGATCGACCGCTGGGCCAACTCATTGCCGCTAGAAGCGCTGCTACAGACCTTGAATGACGCCGAGGTGCCCGCCAGCCGTATTTACTCGGCCGAAGACATGTTCAACGACCCGCAGTTTCTCGCGCGCGAGATGTTCCTCGCGGCCAAACTGCCGGACGGCAAACCGTTCAAGATGCCCGGCATCGTGCCCAAACTATCCGCCACGCCCGGCGCTGTTGACTCGATCGGCCCAGCGCTGGGCGAACACAACCAGCAGGTACTCAGTGCACTGGGTTATAGCTACGAGCAAATCGCTGCGCTGCACCGCGACGGCGCGATTTAGCCGCCATAAAAAGCCCCCATAAAAAAGGCCAGCTCCCACCGGGAGCTGGCCTTTTTGATTGCCCGTAACGCTTACAGCGGCTTGCCGCGATTACCGTGCGCCGCGACGAAGGCTTGTACGGCCTTGAGGTCATTGGCCAACACGGTGCAGCGCTCATCGCGCTCAAACAAGTCGGCCAAGTGCGGCGGCAACGCTGGTGCGGCGCCAACACCGGCCTTCTCCACCGCTTCCGGAAACTTAACCGGGTGGGCGGTGCCAAGGATCACCATCGGCGTCGCCAGACTACGACGGCAATCACGCGCCGCTTTAACGCCGATGGCGGTGTGCGGATCGAGCAGCTCGCCGCACTCTTGGTAGACGTCAGCGATGGTAGTGCAGGTTTCTTCATCATTGACGGCTAAGGAGTCGAACAGCTTGCGCGCTTCAGTCCAGCGATCATCGGCCACGCTGAAGGAGCCGCTCTGCTTGAAGTTGCTCATCAACTCGCCAACGGCGGCGCCGTTACGGCCGTGCAGATCAAACAACAAGCGCTCAAAGTTCGACGACACCATGATGTCCATCGACGGTGACAACGTCGGGTGCAGGGTGTCTTTGGCATACTGATTGCCGCTCATAAAGCGGTGCAGGATGTCGTTGCGGTTAGTGGCGACGATCAACTGGCTGATCGGCAGGCCCATGTTGCGCGCCAGGTAGCCGGCGAAGATGTCGCCAAAGTTGCCGGTTGGCACCGAGAACGCTACAGAACGCGCTGGACCGCCAAGCTGCAGCGCCGCGTGGAAGTAGTAAACGATCTGGGCCATGATCCGCGCCCAGTTGATCGAGTTGACCGCGACCAGACGCGTGCCCTTAAGGAAGCTTTGATCAGCGAAGCTGTCCTTGACCATCTCTTGGCAGTCATCGAAGTTACCTTCGATGGCGATGTTATGGATGTTCTCGCCGAAGATGGTGGTCATCTGCCGACGCTGCACTTCAGACACGCGGTTGTGCGGGTGCATGATGAAAATATCGACGTTAGCGCAGGCCTTGCAGCCTTCGATGGCGGCCGAACCGGTGTCACCCGAGGTGGCGCCGAGGATCACCACACGCTCGTTGCGCTTAGCCAGCACGTAATCGAGCAAGCGCCCGAGCAACTGCAGAGCGAAGTCTTTGAACGCTAGAGTGGGGCCGTGGAACAGCTCCAGCACCCACTCATTGCTGCCCAACTGACGGAGCGGCGCAACGGCGCTGTGGGCGAACACGCCATAGGTGTCTGCCAGAATCTGCTTAAAGTCGGCATCCGGAATGCTGCCTGCTACGAACGGGCGCATGACCTTAAAGGCCAGCTCGTGATACGGCAGGCCGGCCCACGAAGCGATCTCTTCTACGGTGAAACGCGGCAGATTTTCCGGCACATACAGACCGCCATCACTGGCCAGACCTGCCAGCAACACATCTTCAAAATTCAGGGCCGGAGCCTGACCACGGGTGCTGATATAGCGCATGGGTAAAAACCTTTGGGCGACTCGCCAGCCGCAGCTGGCGACTAATTAATTAAGCTGTTCGACGCGGATGCGCACCACATTGCCGGCCACATCACCTAGGGCTTCTAGGGCGGTGATGGCATCATTCATGCGCTGCTCGGTCACGCGATGGGTAACCAGAATCATCGGCACCAGACCGTCCTGTTCCTCGGCTTCCTTCTGCATGATCGACTCAATGTTGATCCCGCGCTCAGACAAGATGGTCGCCACTTGGGCCAACACGCCCGGATGGTCCTTACCCTGAATGCGCAGGTAGTACGCACTCTCGCAAGCCTCAATCGGCAAGATCGGGTGTGCCGACAAGGCGTCTGGCTGGAAGGCCAAATGCGGCACGCGGTTCTCCGGGTCAGCGGTCATGGCGCGCACCACATCGACTAAGTCGGCCACCACCGAGGAAGCTGTCGGTTCCATGCCGGCGCCAGCACCGTAGAAAAGGGTGCTGCCTGCGGCGTCGCCGTTAACCATTACCGCGTTCATCACGCCGTTAACGTTAGCAATCAGGCGGTCAGCTGGAATCAGAGTTGGGTGCACGCGCAGCTCGATGCCAGCCTCTGTGCGCCGGGCCACGCCGAGATGCTTGATGCGGTAGCCCAGGGCTTCGGCGTAATTAACGTCAGCAGTGGTCAGCTGGGTGATGCCTTCGGTGTAGGCCTTGTCGAACTGCAGCGGAATACCAAAAGCAATCGAGGCGAGAATGGTCAGCTTGTGCGCGGCATCAATGCCTTCGACGTCGAAGGTCGGATCAGCTTCGGCATACCCTAGGGCTTGGGCTTCTTTGAGTACGTCGTCAAAGGCACGGCCTTTCTCACGCATTTCAGTGAGAATGAAGTTGCCGGTGCCATTGATGATGCCGGCCAGCCAGTTAATGCGGTTAGCGGCCAAGCCTTCACGGATCGCTTTGATCACCGGAATACCACCGGCTACCGCGGCTTCGAACGCAACAATCACGCCTTTCTCGCGGGCGCGGGCGAAAATTTCATTACCGTGCACGGCGATCAGCGCCTTGTTGGCGGTGACCACATGCTTACCGTTGTCGATGGCCTTGAGCACCAACTCCTTGGCCAAGGTGTAGCCGCCGATCAGTTCGATGACGATGTCGATTTCGGGGTTATTCACCACCTCAAACACATCGTTGGTCAGCTTGATACCGGCCGTATCGTACTGGGGCTTAGGCGAGCGGATAGCAATCTGGGCAACTTCAATACCGCGGCCGGCACGACGGGTAATCTCTTCAGCGTTACGCTTGAGCACATTTAAGGTGCCGCCACCGACGGTTCCCAGCCCACAGATACCTACTTTCACCGGTTTCACGCTGCTATACCCCATCTTCACAGTAAGCGGCCGGAGCATGCTCCGGCCGGATAAAAGAGCCGCACATTACGAAGCGCGCCTCTATTAGTCAATTCATCGCTGGCGGCATGGGCCAAACCAGCGCAACTCGCCTATTACTTGGCCTCAAGCGCCAGCTTGGCCAGCTCAGGTGCCGGCTGGTAGCCAGGGATCAACTCGCCATTGGCCAGAACGATGGCAGGCGTGCCATTGACGCCAATCAGCTGGCCAATTTCATATTGCTTGGCCACTGGATTGTCGCATGTAGCCGGCGTCAGCTGCTTGCGCGACTTAGCCTGGGTCATCGCCGCCTGACGGTCTTTCGCACACCAGACGCTGACCAAATCGTTATAGCCCTGAGAACCAACACCCTGACGCGGGAAGGCCATGTAGCGCACTTCAACACCGCGACGATTGAGCTCTGGCACTTCGCGATGCAACTTCTGGCAATAGCCGCAATCGGTGTCAGTGAATACGGTGATATGGGTCTTCGGCTCTTTGGCGGCAAACACCACCATATCGCTGACCGGCACCTTATTGATTTCCTTAAGGATGGCTTTGCCTTTGACTTGCTCAGTAAGGTTCAGCGCCTGACCATTTTTGAACTGATAGAGAAAGCCCTGCAGCATGTATTGCCCGTCTGCGCTGGAATACAGCACACGACCACCCGGCAGATGCACCTCATAGATGCCGTTGAGCGGGCTCTCGGCAATGGCTTCGATCTTCATATCTGGATCAATAGCTTTCAGGGAACTGCGGATGGCCTGATCAGGGTCGTCAGCCAACGCCAGATTACCGGCAAGGCCAAGGGCTACAGCAGCGAAAATCCGGGTCAAGCGCATGGGTACTCCAGTTGAGCGGCAGACTGTCTGAGATGGCGCAAAGCCTATCACAGAAGCCTTGCCACACCGACCGCTGCGGATCAGCTAGAAGCTCCGCCTATCGCCTGGTTAGCCGCGCGGGTGGTGCGTCGCGTGCAGCTCCTGCAAGCGTGCGCGAGCAACATGGGTATAGATCTGGGTGGTGGATAAATCGCTATGCCCCAACAGCATCTGCACCACCCGCAAGTTGGCGCCATGGTTGAGCAAATGCGTGGCGAAGGCATGCCGCAAGGTATGCGGCGACAACGCCTTGCTGATGCCCGCGACGCGCGCCTGATGCTTAATCCGATACCAGAAGGTTTGCCGGGTCATTTGCTCGCCACGCAAACTGGGAAACAACACATCGCTAGGCTTGCCATCCAGCAGCAGCGGCCGGCTATCGCGCACATAACGCGCCACCCAAACCATCGCCTCCTCGCCCAGCGGCACCAGACGCTCTTTGCTGCCCTTGCCCAGCACCCGCAACACGCCCTGACGCAAATTGACTTGCTCCAGCGTCAGGCTGATCAACTCAGTTACCCGTAGACCGCAGGCATACAAGACTTCGAGCATGGCGCGGTCGCGCAAGCCAATAGGCTCACCGATATCCGGCGCGGCCAGCAGCGCCTCGACATCCGCCTCGGACAAGCTCTTAGGCAAGGGCCGGCCAAGCTGCGGCAGCTCGACTTGCAGGGTCGGGTCTTGGCTGATCAGACCCTCACGCAATAAATAACGGTAAAAACCGCGCAGCCCTGAAATAAGACGTGCGGTTGAGCGCGCCTGGTAGCCCGCACTCAAGCGCCAGCCTAGGTGATCCAGAATCAGCTCACGGCCAACCTCCAGCAACTGCACATTACGCTCCAGCAGCCAGCCGTTGAATAATGCCAAATCACTGCGATAAGCCGCTCGTGTATGCGCAGACAGGCCCTTCTCAAACCACAGGGCCTCGATAAAACGCTCAATCAGTGGATGGTCGATAGCGGGCATTGGAACTATGGCCATAGCGCAAAGCCGGTTAGTCTTTCACAGCTCGGCCATCTAGAGCCAGACACTCATGTACAAGGACGCTTGATGAACGAACAGCAGATCCTCTTGGCCTTCGCCGGTATCGGTGCAGGCGCATTCGCCTGCCAATGGCTGGCCTGGAGCCTTCGCCTGCCGGCCATTCTATTTTTGCTGATTGCCGGCATCCTTGCCGGCCCAGTGCTGGGTTTGCTTGACCCGCAAGCGCTGTTCGGCAATTTGCTGTTCCCGGTGGTGTCGATGGCGGTGGCCCTGATTTTGTTCGAAGGCAGCCTAACCTTGCATCTGTCGGAATGGCGCGAAATCGGCAGCGTGGTCAAACGCATGGTGACAATTGGCGCACTATCCACTTGGGCAGTCATTGCTGTCAGCACGCATTTTTTGCTGGATTTCAACTGGGACATGGCAGTGCTGTTCGGCACCTTGACGCTGGTCACGGGCCCCACGGTGATCATTCCAATGCTGCGCGTCGTGCGCCCCACCACCGCGATTGCCAACATCCTGCGCTGGGAAGGTATCGTTATTGACCCGATTGGCGCACTGCTCGCCGTGGTGGTGTACAGCTTCATTGTCGCCAGCAACCAAGGCAACGGCTTGAACCACGGCCTGGGCGCCTTCGCTGGGGTAATCGCCTGCGGTAGCGTGCTTGGGGTTGCCGCTGGTTGGGGACTGGGGCAGGTATTAAGGCGTCAATGGCTGCCCGATTACCTGCACAACCTCGCCGTATTAGCCACCGTGCTGGGCGTGTTCATTGCCTCTAACGCCGTCATGCATGAGTCCGGCCTGCTTGCCGTTACCTTGATGGGCATGTGGCTGGCCAACATGAAAGGCGTCGACGTTCGGCAGATTCTGCACTTCAAAGAAAACCTTAGCGTTCTGCTGATTTCCGGCTTATTCATCCTGCTCGCTGCCCGCCTCGACCTGCACGCGCTGCTCGCCCTCGGCCCCGCCGTATTGCTGCTATTGGCCATCATCCAGTTTGTCGCGCGCCCGCTCAATGTGGCGCTGTCGACCTTTGGCTCAAGTTTGAGTTGGCGCGAACGCGCATTACTGGCCTGGATATCCCCGCGCGGCATTGTTGCTGCAGCCGTGTCAGCCATTTTCGCTATTCGCCTCGAAGAATTAGGCTACGACGGCGCTCAACTACTGGTGCCACTAGCCTTTGCGGTGATTATCGGCACCGTGGTTTTGCAAAGCGCTACCGCACGGCCGCTGGCTAAGCTGCTAAAAGTGGCCGAGCCCGCACCCAGCGGCTTTTTGATTGTTGGCGCTAACCCCGTGGCCCGCGCACTCGGCAAAGCGCTGCAAGAGCTTGGCAATCGCGTGCTGCTGTGCGATTCAAGCTGGGAGAACATCAGCGCCTCGCGCATGGAGAAACTCCCCACATACTTCGGCAACCCCACTTCACAGGATGCCGAAGCACACCTTGATCTGGTCGGCCTCGGCCATCTGCTGACCTTGTCGCCCTCCAGCGAACTGAATGCGCTGGCCTGCATGCACTTTCGCCACGACTTTGCCGCGAACCGGCGCTTCACGTTGCCCAGCGGCGCTGAAAGTCGACGCACAGATAAACACCGCAGCCGCGACGAAGTGCGCGGCCAACCACTAGGCAGTGCTGCGCTGAGCTTTCCACAGTTCTCCAGCAGCCTGAGTAAAGGCGCAGAGGTCCGCACCACCACACTAACAAATACCTTTGACTGGCCGGCCTACCAAAGTCTGCATGGCGATAGAGCGGTGGTGTTGATCGCCCGCGACCCAAACGGCTGGATCCATATCGCCAGCCAGCCATTTGCGCTGCAACCATGCGCGGACTGGACCCTCGTCGCACTGATTGAGACCGAGCAAAACACCAGTTCATAAGCGCTCGGCAGCAGCAACCCAAGACGCGTCACCCTATCCTTGGTTGGGTGACAGTCGCCCATTTGCGGACCATGATTGCATCTCGCCACTACAATAAATGGGTCCACCAATGTCCAGCCAGCAGCATTCACGCCTTGGTCAAATCCTGATCAATAAAGGACTGATAAATCGCGGCCAGCTGGATGCGGCCATTCAACTGCAACTCACTAGTAAAAAACGCCTTGGCGAAACCCTGATTGAACAGGGCTTGCTCACTGAACGACAGCTGAAAAAAGCCCTGAGCAAGCAGAGCAACTTGCGCTTGGCGGCGACCTTGATCGCCGCCCTCCTCAGCCCTTTCCAGCTTGCCAGCGCCAACACCTCGAGCGAGCAACCGAGCGCATTCAGCCAAGAGCACGCACCTCGCGGCCTACGCCCGATGAGCGACACCGAAATGAGTGGCGTCAGCGCCCAAGGCTTGGACGATGTATTGCAAGGCCTATTTGCCCAAGCAGGCAGCGATGATGGCCTAGACGTTGTTGGCAAGCTGAGCAAACTGGTGCTGCCAGTCCTTAGCAGCCTTGAGGCAGAAACTTCGATGAAGGATGTGCAATACGACACCAGCAAGCTGACCTCAGTGATCAACGCCGACGGCTCGATCAACGTGCGCCTGCCCAGCTCAGTCGGTGAATTGCGCTTCGACAATATTCGCGTCGCGGGTGCATCGCGAGGCCAGAGTTTTGGCAGTATTAGCATGCATGACATCGACTTATCGCAGGCGTCGCTGAAAATCAGCCTGCACTAACGAGCACCGCAGCTAGCAAACACTAAACGCAGAAACAAAAAAAGCAGCCCGAAGGCTGCTTTTTTTAGGAACGCTGGATTTAAACCAGTTTTTCCTTGATGCGTGCTGCCTTGCCGGACAGATCGCGCAGGTAGTAAAGCTTGGCTTTACGTACGTCACCGCGACGCTTAACAGCCAAGCTGTCAACCAGCGGGCTGTAAGTCTGGAAAGTACGCTCAACGCCAACACCGTTAGAAATCTTACGAACAGTGAAAGCACTGTTCAGACCACGGTTACGCTTGGCAATTACAACGCCTTCGAATGCCTGCAGACGCTGACGGTCGCCTTCCTTCACTTTCACCTGAACGATGACAGTGTCACCTGGGGCGAACGGAGGAATAACTTTGCCCATCTGCTCAGCTTCGATCTGCTGAATAATTTTGTTAGTCATGCTTTGCTCCTAAGGTTGACCTAAGGCCGACCATCGATACGTTAACTATCGTCCTGTTGGCGAAGGTATTCCGCCAGCAGCTTTTTCTCTTCTCCAGAAAGCGAGCGGCTTTCCAGAAGATCAGCGCGTCGTTCGTAGGTCCGACCAAGGGACTGCTGCAAACGCC
>RCMZ01000159.1_pt1 | contig 50525 bp, 43 predicted proteins | sample 2041141 | NCBI WGS metagenome assembly RCMZ01 (sample SAMN09708263, study PRJNA481090) | Wastewater metagenome, whole genome shotgun sequencing project. | biome: sewage; isolation source: Davis station wastewater (DW) | place: Antarctica: Davis Station | collected 2010-03-01 | reverse complement strand
GCCGAAGCATTGAAATCTTGAGTTTGAAGGGGCAGCAGAGCAATGCAGCAACTCAATCCTTCCGAAATAAGTGAAATCATCAAGGGCCGCATCGACAAGCTCGATGTGACCTCCCAAGCCCGTAACGAAGGCACTGTCGTCAGCGTATCTGACGGCATCGTGCGGATTCACGGTCTGGCCGACGTAATGTACGGCGAGATGATCGAGTTTCCGGGCGGCGTCTACGGTATGGCCCTCAACCTGGAGCAAGACTCCGTAGGTGCCGTTGTATTGGGCGCATACACCAGTCTGGCTGAAGGCATGAGCGCCAAGTGCACCGGCCGCATCCTCGAAGTTCCGGTGGGTAAGGAACTGCTGGGTCGCGTAGTCGACGCACTGGGTAACCCAGTTGACGGCAAAGGTCCGCTGAACAACACCGAGACCGACGCGGTCGAGAAAGTTGCTCCAGGCGTGATCTGGCGTAAGTCGGTAGACCAGCCTGTACAGACTGGCTACAAGGCTGTCGATGCCATGATCCCAGTCGGCCGTGGTCAGCGTGAGCTGATTATCGGTGACCGTCAGATCGGTAAAACCGCTCTGGCGATCGACGCGATCATCAACCAGAAGAACAGCGGTATCTTCTGCGTCTACGTTGCCATTGGTCAGAAACAATCGACCATCGCCAACGTGGTGCGCAAGCTGGAAGAAAACGGCGCCCTGGCCAACACGATTATCGTGGCTGCCAGTGCTTCGGAATCTCCTGCACTGCAATTCCTGGCACCGTACTCCGGTTGCACCATGGGTGAATTCTTCCGCGACCGCGGTGAAGACGCGCTGATCGTTTATGACGATCTGTCCAAGCAAGCAGTGGCTTATCGCCAGATTTCCCTGCTGCTGCGCCGTCCACCAGGCCGTGAAGCTTACCCAGGCGACGTGTTCTATCTCCACTCCCGCCTGCTGGAGCGCGCATCCCGCGTTTCGGAAGAGTACGTAGAGAAGTTCACCAACGGCGCAGTGACCGGCAAAACCGGTTCCCTGACCGCACTGCCGATCATCGAAACCCAGGCTGGCGACGTTTCCGCGTTCGTTCCGACCAACGTGATTTCCATCACCGACGGTCAGATCTTCCTGGAATCGGCCATGTTCAACTCCGGCATCCGTCCGGCTGTGAACGCCGGTGTTTCGGTATCCCGTGTGGGTGGTGCCGCTCAGACCAAGATCATCAAGAAGCTGTCCGGTGGTATCCGTACCGCTCTGGCTCAGTACCGTGAAGCCCAGTTCGCTTCTGACCTGGACGAAGCGACCCGTAAGCAACTTGAGCATGGTCAGCGCGTTACCGAGCTGATGAAGCAGAAGCAATATGCGCCAATGTCGATTGCCGACATGTCGCTGTCGCTGTATGCCGCTGAGCGTGGGTTCCTGACTGACGTCGAAATCACCAAAGTCGGCAGCTTTGAACAAGCGCTGATTGCTTACTTCAACCGCGATCACGCCGATTTGATGGCCAAGATCAACGTGAAGGGTGACTTCAATGACGAAATCGACGCTGGCCTCAAGGCTGGTATCGAGAAGTTCAAGGCCACCCAAACCTGGTAAGCCGCAGCGGGAGCCGCAAGGCTCCCGCTTGCTAACCTGATAGGTGTTACATGGCAGGCGCAAAAGAGATTCGCAGTAAGATTGCGAGCATCAAAAGCACGCAAAAAATTACCAGCGCCATGGAAAAAGTGGCGGTCAGCAAAGGCACAAATGCGCATGGCTGCTAGCCGTCCTTATGCGGAGCGTATCCGCCAGGTAATTGGGCATCTGGCCAACGCCAACCCGGAATATCGCCACCCGTTCATGATCGATCGCGAAGTTAAGCGTGTCGGTTATGTCGTCGTGAGCAGTGACCGTGGTTTGTGTGGTGGTCTGAATACCAACCTGTTCAAGGCCCTGGTCAAGGACATGGCGGTAAACCGCGAAAACGGCGTCGAGATCGATCTGTGCGTGGTCGGTAGCAAGGGTGCGGCCTTTTTCCGTAACTTCGGCGGTAACGTCGTAGCAGCTATCAGCCATCTGGGTGAAGAACCGTCGATCAATGACTTGATCGGTAGCGTCAAGGTGATGCTGGATGCATACCTGGAAGGCCGGATTGACCGCCTGTCCGTGGTATCCAACAAGTTCATCAACACCATGACGCAACAGCCTACCGTGGAGCAGTTGATTCCATTGGTGGCGACCCCGGAAAAAGAACTCAAGCACCACTGGGACTACCTCTACGAACCAGACGCCAAAGAGCTGCTTGACGGCTTGATGGTGCGTTACGTGGAGTCGCAGGTGTACCAGGCGGTGGTCGAGAACAACGCAGCTGAACAAGCGGCGCGGATGATCGCAATGAAGAACGCTACCGACAACGCCGGTGATTTGATCAGCGATTTGCAGCTGATCTACAACAAGGCGCGTCAGGCTGCGATCACCCAAGAGATCTCGGAAATCGTCGGCGGCGCTGCCGCGGTTTAACGGTTCAAATATTCAGAGGATCCAGCTATGAGTAGCGGACGTATCGTTCAAATCATCGGCGCCGTTATCGACGTGGAATTTCCACGCGACAGCGTACCGAGCATCTACAACGCGCTGAAAGTTCAAGGCGCGGAAACCACTCTGGAAGTTCAGCAGCAGCTGGGCGACGGCGTAGTTCGTACCATTGCGATGGGTTCCACCGAAGGCTTGAAGCGCGGTCTGGACGTTGTCGACACTGGCGCTGCCATCTCCGTACCGGTCGGTAAAGCGACCCTGGGCCGGATCATGGACGTTCTGGGCAACCCGATCGACGAAGCCGGTCCGATTGCCACCGAAGAGCGCTGGGGCATTCACCGTCCTGCGCCATCCTTCGCTGAACAAGCGGGCGGCAACGACCTGCTGGAAACCGGCATCAAGGTTATCGACCTGGTTTGCCCGTTCGCCAAGGGCGGTAAAGTCGGTCTGTTCGGTGGTGCCGGTGTAGGCAAGACCGTGAACATGATGGAACTGATCCGTAAATCGCCATCGAGCACAGCGGTTATTCCGTGTTCGCCGGTGTGGGTGAGCGTACTCGTGAGGGTAACGACTTCTACCACGAGATGAAGGACTCCAACGTTCTGGACAAAGTGGCACTGGTTTACGGTCAGATGAACGAGCCGCCGGGCAACCGTCTGCGCGTAGCACTGACCGGCCTGACCATGGCCGAGAAGTTCCGTGACGAAGGTAACGACGTTCTGCTGTTCGTCGACAACATCTACCGTTACACCCTGGCCGGTACTGAAGTATCCGCACTGCTGGGCCGTATGCCTTCGGCAGTAGGCTACCAGCCGACCCTGGCTGAAGAGATGGGCGTTCTGCAAGAACGTATCACTTCGACCAAGGAAGGCTCGATCACTTCGATCCAAGCGGTATACGTACCTGCGGATGACTTGACCGACCCGTCGCCTGCGACCACCTTCGCCCACTTGGACGCCACCGTCGTACTGTCCCGTGACATCGCTTCCCTGGGTATCTACCCAGCGGTCGATCCACTGGACTCGACTTCGCGCCAGTTGGACCCGAACGTGATCGGCCAGGACCACTACGACACCGCTCGCGGCGTCCAGTACGTTCTGCAGCGCTACAAAGAACTGAAGGACATCATTGCGATCCTGGGTATGGACGAGCTGTCGGAAACCGACAAGCAGTTGGTATCCCGCGCTCGTAAGATCCAGCGCTTCTTGTCGCAGCCGTTCTTCGTGGCTGAAGTCTTCACCGGTGCTTCGGGTAAATACGTTTCCCTGAAGGACACCATTGCTGGCTTCAAAGGCATCCTCAACGGTGACTACGACCACCTGCCAGAACAAGCGTTCTACATGGTCGGCGGCATCGAAGAAGCGATCGAGAAAGCCAAGAAACTGTAATCCCGGCGCCCGGCAACGGGCGCTAATCAGGTTGAGGCAAGCAGATGGCTATGACAGTCCATTGCGATATCGTCAGCGCGGAAGGAGAAATCTTTTCCGGTCTGGTCGAGATGGTGATTGCGCACGGCAGCCTGGGTGATCTTGGTATCGCCCTGGGCCACGCTCCGCTAATCACTGAACTCAAACCAGGTCCGATCCGCCTGATTAAACAGGGTGGGGAAGCCGAGGTGTTTTACATCTCCGGCGGTTACCTCGAGGTTCAGCCGAACATGGTCAAGGTTCTTGCCGACACCGTGCAACGTGCTGCCGACCTGGATGAAGCCTCCGCTCAGGAAGCCGTCAAGGCTGCCGAGAAGGCCCTGAACGAAAAAGGCGCAGATTTCGACTACGGTTCTGCTGCTGCACGTCTGGCCGAGGCCGCAGCTCAGCTGCGTACCGTCCAGCAGATCCGCAAGAAGTTCGGCGGCTAAATCGTCAGGCTTGTTGTGTGATTGATTAAAAAGGGTAGCCTCGGCTACCCTTTTTTCTTTTCTGACTTTCACTATTTGGTCGCAGCCGCTGACCACCCAGGATTGGTAGCCAGTCATGTCTCTTGAAATCGTTATTCTCGCCGCCGGCCAGGGCACACGCATGCGTTCGGCATTGCCCAAGGTGCTGCACCCGATCGCGGGAAACTCCATGCTGGGGCATGTTATCCACAGCGCACGGCAACTCGATCCACAGCGCATTCATGTGGTGATCGGCCACGGCGCCGAGCAGGTTCGCGAGCGTTTGGCTGCCGATGACCTGAATTTCGTTCTCCAGGACAAACAATTGGGCACCGGCCACGCGACTGCCCAGGCTGTGCCGTTCATCACCTCCGACACCGTGCTGATCCTCTATGGCGACGTTCCGTTGATCGAAGCCGAGACCTTGCAACGCCTGCTCAAACACGTCGTACCGGGGCAAATCGGCCTGCTGACCGTCGAGTTGGGCGACCCTACCGGTTACGGGCGCATCGTGCGTGACGGCGAGGGCAAGGTCACCGCGATTGTCGAGCACAAAGATGCCACGCAGGCCCAGCGTGCTATTACCGAGGGAAACACCGGTATTCTCGCTGTGCCAGCCGCTCACCTGAGCGACTGGATGAGCCGCTTGTCGAACAACAACGTCCAGGGCGAGTACTACCTCACCGACGTGATCGAAATGGCGGTCAACGACGGCTTGCAGGTGGCCACCGAACAACCCCACGACGCGATGGAAGTCCAAGGCGCCAATGATCGCAAGCAATTGGCAGAGCTTGAGCGCCACTATCAATTGCGCCAAGCCCTTCGCCTGATGGCACAAGGCGTAACCCTGCGCGACCCGGCTCGCTTTGATGTGCGCGGCGAGGTCAGTGTCGGGCGCGATGTGCTGATTGATATCAACGTCATCCTCGAAGGCCGTGTGGTGATCGAAGATGACGTGGTCATCGGCCCTAACTGCGTTATCAAAGACAGCACCCTGCGCAAAGGTGTCGTCATCAAGGCCAACAGCCACCTTGATGGTGCGGTGATGGGCGAGGGTAGCGACGCCGGCCCGTTCGCCCGTTTGCGCCCCGGCACCGTGCTCGAAGCGCGGGCCCATGTGGGTAACTTTGTCGAGTTGAAGAATGCCTATTTGGGCGAGGGCGCCAAGGCCGGTCACCTGACCTACCTGGGCGACGCCCAGATCGGCGCGCGTACTAACGTCGGCGCAGGCACCATCACTTGCAACTACGACGGCGTAAACAAGTGGAAAACCGTTATCGGTGAAGACGTCTTCATCGGTTCCAACAACTCGTTGGTAGCACCCGTCACCCTTGGCGATGGTGCCAGCACCGCGGCCGGTTCCACCATCAACCAGAATGTGGATAAGTCTCAACTGGCGGTTGCCCGTTCCCGCCAGCGCAATATCGATGGCTGGAAACGCCCGGTCAAGATCAAGAAAGACTGAGTTATCCACAGCCCTAGTACGCAATACCACTAATGTGGGAGCAGAGGAGCTGCTCCTACGTTAGTTTCCGCCCCTCAGAAAACTTCCATCGCCCGCTTGACGATTCCGACTCGATAGGTTTTGATTGCCTTCGTTATCTTTCGAAACGAAACATATCAGCGCCATGTCGAAACGAAATACACCCCAGCGTCGTCACAACATCCTCGCCTTGCTCAATGAGCAAGGCGAAGTCAGTGTGGACGAATTAGCCAAGCGTTTCGAAACGTCCGAAGTGACGATCCGTAAGGATCTCGCCGCCCTTGAGAGCAATGGTCTGTTGCTGCGCCGCTATGGCGGTGCCATCACCCTGCTTTCGGAACTGGTCAGTGACCTGGCCCAACCCGTTTCTCCGATCAAGCAAGCCATCGCCCGGGCCGCCGTGACGCGGATCCGCGAGCATGCGCGGATCATCATCGACAGCGGCAGCACCACGGCGGCCATGATCCCCGAGCTGGGCCAGCAACCTGGCCTGGTGGTGATGACCAACTCCCTGCATGTGGCCAATGCCTTGAGCGAGCTCGAGCACGAGCCCGTGCTGTTGATGACCGGCGGTACTTGGGACCCTCATTCCGAGTCGTTCCAGGGCCAGGTGGCGGAGCAGGTTTTGCGCTCCTATGACTTCGATCAGTTGTTCATCGGCGCCGACGGCATCGACCTGGTACGCGGCACTACCACCTTCAATGAATTGCTCGGCCTTAGCCGGGTAATGGCCGAGGTGGCCCGGGAAGTGATCGTGATGGTCGAGTCCGACAAGATCGGGCGCAAGATTCCTAACCTGGAACTGCCCTGGAGCAGCGTCCATACCCTTATTACTGATGATCGCCTGGCCCCCCAGGTTCGCGATCAGATTCAGGCCCGCGGCATCAACGTGATCTGCGCGGCTACCAGCCAGGAGAAATAACATGTGTGGAATTGTCGGCGCGGTCGCTGAACGAAACGTCACCGCCATTCTTGTCGAAGGCCTCAAGCGCCTGGAATACCGCGGCTATGACAGCGCTGGCGTGGCAGTCATCACCCAGGACGGCAGCCTCGAACGCGCCCGCCGCCCGGGCAAGGTCAGCGAACTGGAGCAAGCCCTGGCCGAAGCGCCGTTGGTTGGCCGCCTCGGCATCGCCCACACCCGTTGGGCAACCCACGGCGCACCGTGCGAACGCAATGCCCACCCGCATTTTTCCGGCGACCTGGCGGTGGTGCACAACGGCATCATCGAAAACCACGAAGCCCTGCGCGAGCAACTCAAGGCCCAGGGCTACGTGTTTACTTCGGACACCGACACCGAAGTCATCGCCCACCTGCTCAACCACAAGCTCAAGGACCTCGGCGACCTGACCGTCGCACTTAAAGCCACGGTCAAGGAACTCCATGGCGCGTATGGCCTGGCGGTTATCAGTGCACAGCAACCCGATCGCGTCGTGGCGGCCCGCAGCGGCAGCCCTCTGGTGATTGGCCTGGGCATGGGCGAGAACTTCCTCGCCTCCGACCAACTGGCCCTGCGCCAGGTCACTGACCGCTTCATGTACCTGGAAGAGGGCGACATCGCCGACATTCGCCGCGAAAGCGTGCAGATCTGGGACGTTAACGGTGTAGCGGTCGAGCGCGAGACGGTGCAGTACCGCGACGGTGCTGAAGCGGCCGACAAGGGCGAGTTCCGCCACTTCATGCTCAAGGAAATCCACGAGCAACCGGCTGTGGTGCAGCGCACCCTGGAAGGTCGCCTGAGCCAGAACCAGGTGCTGGTCCAGGCCTTTGGCCCGCAAGCGGCCGAGTTGTTCGCCAAGGTCCGCAATGTGCAGATCGTCGCGTGCGGCACCAGCTATCACGCGGGGATGGTCGCCCGTTATTGGCTCGAAGAACTGGCGGGTATCCCGTGCCAAGTCGAAGTCGCCAGCGAGTTCCGCTACCGCAAAGTGGTGGTGCAGCCCGACACCTTGTTCGTGACCATTTCCCAGTCGGGCGAAACCGCCGACACCTTGGCGGCGCTGCGTAACGCCAAGGAGCTGGGTTTTCTCGCCAGCCTGGCGATCTGCAACGTGGGCATCAGCTCATTGGTGCGCGAATCCGACCTGACGCTGCTGACTCAGGCCGGCCGTGAAATAGGCGTGGCCTCGACCAAAGCCTTCACCACTCAACTGGTGGGCCTGTTGCTGCTGACCCTGTCCTTGGGCCAGGTGCGCGGTACCTTGGCGGCGGGAGTGGAAGCCGAATTGGTGGAAGAATTGCGTCGCTTACCGGCACGCCTAGGCGAAGCCCTGGCCATGGACGCCACCGTGGAAAAAATCGCCGAGCTGTTCGCCGAGAAGAATCACACCCTGTTCCTGGGCCGTGGCGCGCAATTCCCGGTGGCCATGGAGGGGGCGCTCAAACTCAAGGAAATCTCCTATATCCACGCCGAAGCCTACCCGGCCGGTGAGCTCAAGCACGGCCCCTTGGCCCTTGTGGATAACGACATGCCGGTGGTTACCGTGGCGCCGAACAACGAGCTGCTGGAGAAGCTCAAGTCCAACTTGCAGGAAGTACGCGCCCGCGGCGGCCAACTGATCGTGTTCGCCGATGAACACGCCGGCATGAGCAACGGCGAAGGCACCCATGTGGTGAACATGCCGCACATCCACGACGTGCTGTCGCCGATCCTGTTCACCATCCCGCTGCAATTGCTCTCGTAGGTGCTCAAGGGCACAGACGTTGACCAACCGCGCAACCTGGCGAAATCGGTCACTGTGGAGTGACTTATCCACAGGGCGGTGGCGGTGCAACGCCGATCACCGCCCTGTGTTGCCGTCAGGCGTAAGACAACGCCTTTTCTGCCAGTAATTCTTCGTATAACGCCGTCCACTTGCGGCCCATGTCGTCAGCGGTAAATAGCTGGCGATAGCGGGCTTCGGCGCGTTGGCCCATTTCGGCGGCCAATTGCGGGTTTGTCCACAGGGTGCGCATCGCTTCGCGAAAGGCCTGTGGATGACTGGGCGGGACCACCAGGCCGGTTTCGCCGTCGATGTTGATGTAGCTGGTGCCGGTACCGATTTCGCTGGAAATCATTGGCTTGCCGTACATCGCCCCTTCCAGCAACGAAATGCCGAAGGCTTCGGAGCGCAGGTGCGAAGGGAACACGATGGCGTAGCTCAGTTGCAGCAGCGCTACTTTGTCTTCATCCCCCAGCCGCCCGAGGAAGTGCAGGTTGCGCAACCCCAGGGTTTTGGCCTGGGCGTGCAGCTCGGCTTCCAGTGGCCCGGCGCCGACGATCACCACCGGGTAGTCCACGTCCTTGAGGGCATCGAGCAGGATGTGCAGGCCTTTGTAGTAACGCATCACTCCGACAAAGAGGAAAAACCGCTCCCCCAGCAACTGCCGCCACCGCGCCAGGCGTTCGGGCTCGGGCTGTGGATAACCTGACTTATCCAAGCCATAGGGAATGACCCGGGTTTTGTCCCGGAAGTTTTGCAGCACCTCGCTGGTGTGCAGGTAGTTGGGCGAAGCGGTGACGATGCGGTCGGCGCTGGCCAGGAAGCGGTTCATCAGTGGCCGATACAGGCGCAGCAGATGACGCTGGCGCACGATGTCTGAGTGATAGGTCACCACGGTGGGTTTCTTCAGGCCGCTGGCAAAATGCACCAGGTCCATGAACGGCCACGGGAAGTGGTAATTGACCACGTCCGCTTCGGCAGCCATCTCGCGGAACTGCTTGAACACGCTGGTGGAGAACCCGGTAGAGGCCAGTTGCCAATCCAGGCGTGCGCGATGGACTTCGTGGTGGCCGATCTTTATCACCGCCGGGTGCGGGTCGGTGCTCAAGGTCAGCACCTGGCCTTGAATACCCTCGCGTGCGCCGCTTTCACAGAGTTGATAAATGACCTGTTCGATGCCGCCCACAGAGTCGGGCAAATAGGTTTTGAAAAAATGGAGTACACGCATTTCAACCTCCTAAAGCCTGGCGATACGCGCGCGCGGTGATCTGCGCACAACGTTCCCAGGAAAAAAGCTTCGCCTGCTGCAACCCCGCTTCCCGGCAGTGTTGCCAGTAGGCGCAGTCGTCGATCAAGAGCCGCAGCGCATCGCGCAGGCTCTGCACATCATCGGGTTCGATATAGGTGCCGGCGTTGCCGGCGACTTCCGGCATGGCCGAGCGCTGGGTGAGGATTACCGGTGTGCCGCTGGCCATGGCTTCCACCACCGGCAGGCCGAAGCCCTCGTACAGCGAGGGGAAAACCAGGGCGCGGGCGCCGGCCACCAGGTGCGCGACCTGTTCGTCGGGTAAGTAGCCCATCAGGCGCACATGGCCGCTGGCCAGGGCCTTTTGCAGCTCATGGGTAAGGTCGCGGTTCTTCCAGCCGGCCATGCCGACGATCAACAACGGAAACCGCTGGCGCAGGGCTTCAGGCAACAGGGTGTGGGCCCGCAACGCCTGGACCAGGTTTTTGCGCGGCTCCAAGGTGCCGACGCACAAAAAGTAGCCACCTGGCTCGACGCCCAAGCCTTGCAGCAGCGGTTCGAGCGCCTGAGCGCTGCGGGGGTGAAAGCGCGCCGCCACCCCCAGCGGCGCCACGATGAAGCGCTGCGCGGGCAAGCCAAAGTGGCGTTGCGCTTCGTGCGCGACAAACTGCGAGTCAGTGAGCACCAGCCGTGCTTGCTCCACGCCCCGGCCCAGGCGCCGCTCGATTTCCCGCAGGCGCGCCGCCGGTTGGGTCGCGGGGTAGTGCAGGTGGGTCAGGTCGTGCAGGGTGATGATGGTCGGGCCCTTGAATTCAAAAGGCCACAGGCTGGGTTCATGGTAGAGGTCGATGGGTTGCGGCTGGCGGTCGAAGCGCTGTTGCTCCAACCAGCGCCGCGCCTGGTACGCCCCTGGCAACCGACGCAGCAGCGGGCTGAGGCGCGAGTAACCGGGCAGCGCGGCAGCAGGCAGGTTTGGGCTCCAGCCCCAGCCATCGAACAGCGAAAGCGAAATCTGCGGGTCGGCACGCAGGGCGCTGGTCAGTTCGGCCACGTAGTGGCCGATACCCGTGCGCGGGGCCTGAAGAATGCGGGCGTTAAGGGCAATCTGCATGTTGCCTCTGCGGCGGCGCCGGGGCCTTTTCCAGATTGCGCTGAATGTGCTCGACGAACTGCGCACTGGCCTCGCGCCAGCCCAGCCACTGCCAGTCGCCCACGGCGCGGGGGGCGGGGAATTGGCCGCTGGTTTCCATTTGCGTGACGAGGTCGGCCAGGCTTTGTGGTTGGGCGAGGTCGAAATAGGCCATGAAATCGCCACCAATCTCGCGGAACACCGGGATGTCGCTGCCCATGGCCGGTAGGCCGCGTTGCATGGCTTCCACCAACGGCAGGCCGAAGCCTTCGACGTGGGAGGGGAACACCAGCGCCGTGGCATGGGAGTAGGCGTGTTCCAGGCTGGTGTCCGAGAGGTCGTTGAACATGAACAAACGACGGTTGAGTTGAGGGTGACGGCGCACCCGTTCCAGCAGCGCGTCGCATTTCCAGCCGACGCGCCCGGCGATGCACAGGCGTGCATTGGAGCCCTGGGCCCAGGCGCGGTCGAAGGCGTCGAGCAGGTAATCGTGGTTTTTGCGTGGCTCGATGGTGCTGACCATCAGGAACACCGGCGCCGGGTCGGTGAACAGCGCCAGCAAGCGCGGCTCGACGGTGCTGCCGTCGCCACTGAGGTCCAGTTCAGAGCCTAGGTGGAAGTAGTCGAACCAACGCTGCGCGGCCTGTTCCGGGCCCAGGCGCGTGGCCAGTTCTGCGCGCAATTGGTCACGCACGGTTTTGGAGATGGCGATGTAGCCGTCGGCGGTGCGGGTGATCCAGTCGAACCAGTGGTTGAACATGGTCACCAGCCCTGCGTCGTAGAACTGCGGGTGGGTGACGGGGATCAGGTCGTAGATCACCGAGACGATCCCCACGCCGTCGCGCTTGAGCTGTTCGGCCAGGGGGAAGAAGTCCGCGTGCCAGGAGGAATCGAGCAACACCAGTTGATCCCCCGGCCGGTGCGGCAAGGGCACGCAGCGCTTGGGCAGTTCGTGGGCGTGGATCCTGCGGATCAGGCGCAGCGGCGCGCCGAAGCAGGCCATCGAGCTGAGCCGATACGCCACATAGGCGGCGCGCTTGACCCAACGCGATTGCCCGGCCAGGCGCCGCTCGGCGGCTCGATACAGCTGCTGGAAGCGCTGCGCGCCATGCTCCAGGCGCACGCCCAACCCGGTCAGGCCATCGAGGTAGCGGGCGTTGAGTGGCGTCAAGCTGAGCACGCGGTACAACTTGCCGTTGAACATCGCCACGGGGATGTACTCCGCCGCGTCGGTGCTGGCCGGCAGTTGCCGGATGACGTTGCGCACCACGCGTTGGATGCCCGAGTTGACCTTGGGGTGCTCGAACACGTAGGTACATTCGATCAACAGGCGCGTCATGGCGTGGCCTGCGAGGTAATCGATGCGTTGGGCTGGCCGTCGCCTCGCTGGATGCTGGCCTGGGCATCGAGCCAGGAGCAGCCGACGAAGTCTTCGCGACGGTTGTTGATAACGTGGAACACCAAGCCGTAGTCGCGCCACTCGAAGTTGCGGTCCAGGTGCGAGTCCAGGCGCGACAGGCTCAGGCTCACGGAGTAGTTGCCGGTGCCCAGGCGCATATCGAAGGCGAAGCGGTAGGTGATTTTTTCGCCCGCCGCCAGGTCGGTCAGCGGCTGGTCGAGGCGATGGGTGTTGATGCCATACATGGCCTGGCCGAGGCGGTCCTTAATCATGAAGCCCAGGACCATGCGCTCGATGTCTTGGCGTACTTCGACCTCCACTTGCAGCACCACAGGCTGGCCGACTTCGGTGACTTCCACCGCGCGACCATCCGCATTGAGCAGGCGCACATTGAGGATGCCCGCTTCGCCGGTGCCGGAGATGGTGCGCACCTCGCCGGTGTCCAGGGCTTCCTGCTTGACGATCTGGCCTTCGCGCTCGGCCATCATGGCGTGGTAGTAGTCCAGCACTTCCAACGGGTGGCTGTGCAGCACCATGTGCCCGTCCTTGAGCAGGATCGCGCTGTCGCAGATCGACTGGATCGCCGCACGGTCGTGGGACACGATCAGCAGCGTGGAGCCGGCCTGGCGGTACTGGCGGATGCGCTCGAAGCTCTTGTGCTGGAAGTAGGCATCGCCCACCGACAGGGCTTCGTCGACGATCAGGATGTCCGGGCGCCGGGCCGTGGCCACGCTGAAGGCCAGGCGCATCTGCATGCCGCTGGAATAGGTGCGCACCGGTTGGTCGATGGCCTCGCCGATCTCGGCAAAGCTTTCGATGCCGGGCATCAGGGTTTCGATTTCTTCGACCTGCATGCCCAGTAACTGGCCCGCCATAAAGGCATTCTGCCGGCCGGTGAAATCGGGGTGGAAACCCATGCCCAGCTCCAGCAGGGCCGCGACCCGGCCCTTGACCTCGATCTTGCCGCAGGTGGGTTGGGTGGTGCCGGTAATCATCTTGAGCAGGGTGCTTTTGCCGGCGCCGTTGGCGCCGACGATGCCCACGGCTTGGCCCCGGGCGATCTCGAAATCGACGCCCTGCATGATCCAGTGCTGGCGATGACGCTGGGCGCTGAAGGGCACGATCCACTCCAGCAAACGGCTCCAGCGGTTGGGGTATTGCTTATAGGCCTTGCCCAGGCCGGTTACGCGAATCGCGACGTCTGCCATCAGAGTTCATCCACCATTTCGCCCACCCGTTGGCGGAACAGGCGCATGCCTATCACGCAGAACAACACACCGATCACCAGGGTCGGCAGCAGCGAATTCCACACCGGCCACTGGCCGTAGACGAACAGGTTCTGGTAGCTGTTCATCAGCGCGGTCAGGGGGTTGAGGGCCAGCAGGCGCTGGATAGACTCCGGCAGAATCGCCAGCGGGTACACGATGGGGGTGAACCAGAACCAGAATTGCAGGCAAATGCCGAATAGTTGCCCGACATCGCGAAAGAACACGTTCAGCACCCCCAGGATCATCCCCAGCCCCGCGGCGAACATCACTTGTAGCGCCAGCAGCGGGATCAGCGCCAGCAACGGCAGGCCGGGCCAGCGCCCGGTTATCAGCAGGAAACCCAGGAACAGGCCCAGGATGATGGCGAAGTTGACCGCCGCGTTGCACAGCACGATTACCGGCAGGCAGATGCGCGGGAAGCTGATCTTCTTCAGCAGGTTGGCGTTTTCCAGGAACATGTTCTGGCTGCGCTGGGTGATTTCGCCGAACAGGCCCCAGGTCAGCAGCCCCGCGCACAGGTAGATGCTGTAGGCCATGGTGTCGTCCACGCCGGGCAGGCGCGCGCGCATTACCTGAGAGAAGATCACCGTGTAGACGACGATCATCGACAGCGGGTTGAGCACCGTCCACAGCGCGCCGAACAGCGAGTTGCGATAGCGCGACTGGAACTCGCGCTTGACGCTGCCGAGGATGAAATCGCGGTAGCTCCACAGCGAGCGGTAAAGGTTAAGCAGCATTCAGTCCGTCCTGCCGTATTGATCTTCAAAACGCACAATGTCGTCTTCGCCCAGGTACTCACCGCTTTGCACCTCGATGATGACCAGGTCGATCACTCCCGGGTTGGCGAGGCGGTGCTTGTGGCCGGCGGCGATGAAGGTGGACTCGTTGCTGTTGACCAGATGGGCACCGTCGCCGTTGTTGGTGACCTTGGCCGTGCCCTTGACCACCACCCAGTGTTCGTTGCGGTGATGGTGCATTTGCAGGGACAGGGACGCGCCGGGCTTGACCACGATGCGCTTGATCTTGAAGCCCGGGCCTTCCTCCAGCACGGTGTAGCTGCCCCACGGGCGGCTAACGGTGCGGTGCAGGCGATAGGTTTCGTGGTTCTGCGCCTTGAGCTGCTTGGCCACGCGGCGCACATCCTGCGCGCGGTCGGCGTGGGCGACGAGTATGGCGTCGGGCGTATCGACGACGATCAAGTTATCCACACCCACCGCGGCCACCACCCGGCCTTCGCTTTGTACGAAGTTGCCGTGGCTGTCGATGAACAGCGCCTCGCTGGTGCTGCGGTTGTTCTGCGCATCGGCCGGCACCAGGGCACTGACCGCGTTCCAGGAGCCGATATCGCTCCAGTCGAATGCGGCGGGCACCACGGCGACTTTGTCCGACAGCTCCATCAAGGCGTAGTCGATGGAAATGTCCGGCATCTGGGCGAATTCGTCTGTGGATAACTCTTGCTGCAGGCAGCCACCCGCGTCCACCGGGGCGCTTGCTGCCAGGCAGACGCGGCCCTGCTCCAGCAGTGCGGGGGCGTGGGTGTGCAGTTCGTCGAGCAGGGTCGCGACGCTGAAGCAGAACATCCCGGAGTTCCACAAAAAGTCGCCGCTTTCCAGGTAATCGCGGGCAGTGGCCAGGTCGGGTTTTTCTACGAAGCGCTGCACTTTCGTGGCGCCTTGGGCGTCCAGGCTGGCGCCGGCCTGGATGTAGCCAAAACCGGTTTCCGGGGCCGTGGGCACCACGCCGAAGGTCACCAGGTGCCCGGCCCGGGCCAATTGGGTGGCGTGTTCCACGGCTTGGGCGAAGGCGTGCTCGTTCTGGATCAAATGGTCGGCGGGCATGACCACCATGATTGCGTCGTCGCCATGCAGCGCCTGGATCGCCAGCGCCGCCGCTGCGATGGCCGGCGCGGTATTGCGCCCGGCCGGTTCCAGCAGGAAGTGGCCGCGATGGCGCTCCAGCTTAGCCGCTTGGTAGTGGTCCTTGCTCTGGAAGTAGTAGTCGCGGTTGGTCACGGTGACGATATGGCCACTGCCGGTCAGCAGCTTGGCGGCGCGGCGGTAGGTTTTGCCCAGCAGGGTCTGGCCGTCGGGCAGCACCATGAACGGCTTGGGATGGCCCTCGCGGGAAACCGGCCACAAACGGGTTCCGGCGCCGCCGGAAAGAATCACGGGAATCAGCATGCCTTACTCCTTGGCGACGCGTTTCATGTCTGCATCCATCATCATGCAGATCAGGGTCTGAAGATCGGTCTTGGGCTTCCAGCCCAGTATCCGCTGGGCCTTGGCCGGGTTACCCAGCAGCACATCCACCTCGGCTGGGCGAAACAGCGCCGGGTCGACCTTGACGTAATCGCGGTAATTGAGGCCCACGTGATCGAACGCCAGTTGGCACATGTCGCGCACCGTGGTGGTGACGCCCGTGGCCACGACGAAGTCGTCCGGTTGCTCCTGTTGCAGCATCAGCCACATGGCCTCGACGTAGTCGCCGGCAAAGCCCCAGTCGCGGCGCGCATCGATGTTGCCCAGGCGCAACTCCTGCTGCTTGCCTTGCTTGATCCGCGCGGCGGCGTCGGTGACTTTGCGGGTGACGAACTCGATGCCGCGCAGGGGCGATTCGTGGTTGAACAGAATCCCGCTGCTGGCGTGCAGCTTGAAGCTCTCGCGGTAGTTCACGGTGATCCAGTGGCCATACAGCTTGGCCACGCCGTAAGGGCTGCGCGGGTAGAACGGTGTGCTTTCGTCCTGATGCTCGGCCTGGATCAGGCCAAACATCTCGCTGGTGGAAGCCTGGTAGAAACGGCTGTGGGGGCTGAACTGGCGGATCGCTTCCAGCAAGTGGGTCACGCCCAGGCCATCGACGATGCCGGTGGTCACGGGTTGGTCCCAGGACGCGGCGACGAAACTCTGCGCCGCCAGGTTGTAGACCTCATCGGGCGCGGCCTTGATGACGGCACGCTGCACGGAGCAGGCGTCGGCCATGTCGCCGTCCAGGTAGATGATCTGCTCCTCGACGCCCATTTCCCGCAGGCGCCAGCGTGAGTCGCTGCTGCGACGGGCGACAAAACCGTGGACCTTATATCCCTTGTCGAGCAGAAGCTTGGCCAGATAGGCCCCGTCTTGCCCGGTAATCCCTGTTATCAGTGCACTTTTTGTCATTCTTGTCGTACCCGTGACTCCCAGTCGGACAGGATCGCCCGCAGGGATTGTTGTGTAGTGATGAGCGGCGTCCAGTCTGTGGCCTGTTGCAGCCTGGCAGGGTTGCCACAGACGCGACGTTGTTCTGCGCGGCGCAGGCGCGCAGGGTCTTGGACCAGTTCGATCTCGACGTCGGCGAGGGCGGCGAGTTGTTCGATCAAGCCCCTGATGCTCTGCTCGCGGCCGGAGCAGACATTGTAGATATGCCCCGGGGCGGCGCTTTGCAGCATCGCCAGGTAGGCCGATACCACGTCGCTGACATCGAGAAAGTCGCGGGTGACATCGATATCGCCCACTTCCAGGCGTGGGGCCTGCAAGCCCTGCTGGATTCGCGCGATCTGGCGGGCCGCACTGGCGACCACGAAACTGTCGCTCTGGCCGCTGCCGATATGGTTGAACGGGCGCGCCACCAGCATTGGCCAGCCTTCGCTGATGCCCCATTGCAGGCAGAGGAACTCGGCGGCCACTTTGCTCACCGCGTAGGGGTTGCGCGGGCAGGGCGGCTGCTGTTCGTCGATGGGCAGGGCGGTTTCGCTGACCTGGCCGTAGACATCGCCCGAACTGACGTACAGGAAGGTGCCGGTAAAGCCTCGGGCCTTGAGGGCTTGTAGCAGGTTCAGGGTGCCGAGCAGGTTGACCTTGAGGGTCGCGGCCGGGTCACGAAAGGCCTCGGGCACGAAGGTCTGGCCGGCCAGGTGAATGACGGCGTCCGGCATGTGCGGCCACAGGTTTTCCAGGGTCCTTTCGTCGGAAATATCATAGTCAGAAGGGGCGGGTAAAAGATCCCACACTGAATCAGGACGAATCAGACGAGATTGGATGTGACGTCCTACGAATCCGCTAAGACCCGTAACGAACAGACGCTTTTTCAAACGGCAACCCCCTCCATTAGCAAACTTCGACCTTACCCAGTCTTTGCTGGGAAAAACCGCGAAATTCTGAGGTTTTGCCCAGAAAATACGGCAGGTGAGGTTATTGTTGTATTTGTTTTCCCGTCAATCTGTGCCAATTGGCCAGCAATTTCAACAAGTCCCTTTGTGACCGTCGGGTTCTCCCCAGAGTCGTTCGCTAAATGCCCCGTGGCGGTTCGCGTACCCCGAACGGATGTGTTTAGAATGCGCCTCATCGCCATTATCCAGCGATCGGCGTGGCTGCCCTCCGGCAACGGAAAGCTGACCAATAAAACAAGAACGTAGACGGGTAGAAAAACTTCGGACCGGGCATTGAAGCATCAGGGCCGGCTCGTGGGTTCTACCCTCATTGAGTGAAACCGCCGGATCGCGGTTTCATCGTGGGATGCCATGAATTTCATTCTTTTCTCGCACACACAGATCGGCGCCATCCCATCGGTTGCCGGCCACACGCAATACCCTTACGACCTCGTCCTCAAGGCTTGCCAACCTGTGCTCGAACGCCTGGGGCGGGTGCATGTGGTGCAGTCGACGGCCGAGGTCGATCCGCTGTACCGGCAGTTGCAGGAGCAAGGCCAGGATGGCCTGTTCCTGTCCTTCGCCCCCGTGCACGAAACCGCCGCCGACCTGCGTTGCCCGACGCTGTGCGTCGTCGCCTGGGAGTTCGATTCGATCCCTGACGAGCCATGGGACGACGACCCCGCCCACGACTGGCGGCAGCTCCTGGGCCGTCATGGCCGTGCCATCACTCTGTCGGAACACACCGCCGGCACCGTGCGCAAGGCCATGGGCGAGGACTTCCCGATCCTGGTGCTGCCCGCCATGCAGTGGCCGCAACTGGCCGATCAACCGTTGCCCGCGCCGGTCAAAACCGATTCGCCGATCCAGGTCAAAGGTTGCCTGTTGGACACCCGTACGCTGGGGCTGTCGGTTGATTCCCTGTTGCCCGAGTTGCCGGTGGAGATTACCGCCCAAGAGCAGGCGCGCCTGGATGCCTTGCTGCCGCCGCCGCTGACCCCGCGCCGGCGCGTGGTCATTGCCCGCCATTACCTGCGCCTATGGCTGTTGCACCGCTTGGGCCGCGAGGCGCCGCCGAGCCCCAGCGACGACCGCCGTTACCTGGGCCACTGGTACTGGGAAGGCGTGCGCGACCTGCTGCCCGATACCCTGCACCAGGCCTTGGCAAAACACCTGCCCAGCGTCGCCGCACCGCTGCCGGTGCCTGAGCCGCAAGTGCCGGTGCTGGATTTGCCCGACACCCAGCACTGGGTGCAAACCGACGTCAGCGGCGTGGTCTACGTCAGCACGTTCAACCCGCAGGAAGGCCAGAACAACTGGCCGCAACTTATCAGCGCGTTTTGCTGGGCTTTTCGCGATACGGCGGATGCAACGCTGATCCTGCGTATCGAAGGCTGCCCGCTGGCGGCGTGCTACACGCCGCTGCTCACCGTGCTGACGCAGCTGTCGCCATTTTCCTGCCGGGTCGTGGTCATGTACGGCGAGCTGGACGCGGCGCAACAGGCCCAGCTTCAAAACGCCGCCAGTTTCTACGTGAACGCCTCACGCGCCGAGGCGGTGTGCCTACCGTTGATGGCGTTTATGGCTGGCGGCGTGCCGGCCATTGCGCCGGCCCACAGCGCTTTGGGCGATTACATCGACGACAGCGTGGCCTTTGTGGTGCCCTCGAGCGAAGAGCCGGCGTTGTGGCCCCACGACACCCGCCAGCTCAACCGCACACGCCGCCACCGCCCGGATTGGGGCGCACTGAAAAACGCCTTCCAGGCCAGCTATCGCCTGGCCCGTACCCAGCCTGATGCCTACGCGCAAATGGCCGCCGCCGCCCAGGCGCGGATGCAGGCGTACTGCGCGGTGACGGTGTTGCAGCAGCGCGCGGCGATCTTCTTCAACCTGCCCCTGGCGGACGAACCGGCGACGGCTGCGGCCCGCCACGCGGCGGAGCAAGCCTGATGCTGATCCTGATCTATTCGGAAACCAACCAACGCACCATCGCCCAGAACCTGGGGCGTTCGGAATACAGCTACTACTTCGTGCTCAAGGAGTACCGCCCGGTGCTCGAACGCTTGGGCACAGTGGTGGAAGTCACCGACCCGGACGAAGAAGTCGACCGCCTCTACGCCGAGTGCCAGGCACGGGGCGAGGACTGCGTGTTCCTGTCGTTTTCGCCGCCGCACCGCACCATGACCCACTACGCGTGCCCGACCCTGCCGGTGTTCGCCTGGGAATTCAGCACCATTCCCAACGAGAGCTGGTACGCCGACCCGCGCAACGACTGGCGCATCGTGCTGCGCTCCACCGGCGCGGCGATCACCCACTCCACCTACACGGTCAAGGCTGTGCGCGACGCCATGGGCGCCGACTACCCGATCTGCGCGATCCCGGCGCCGGTCTGGGACCGTTTCGCCGCCCGTGGCCGGCAACTCGTCTGCCAGCCCCAGGCCCGCCAGGTGCGCCTGACCCTCAAGGGCCTGCTGGTGGACAGCCGCCAGCTCGACCTGCAAGCCTTCGCCCCGGCCGCGATTCGCAGCGGCCCCGGCATCGACTTCACGGCACCTGCGCAAACGCGCGAGTTGGTGCTGGATGGCGTGGTCTACACCTCGGTGTTCAACCCCTGCGACGGGCGCAAAAACTGGGAAGACATGCTCAGCGCCTTCTGCACCAGTTTTCGAGACGTGGAAGACGCCACCCTGGTGCTCAAGCTCACCCACCACGACGCCGAGCAGGCGCTGACCGGCATCCTCCATCACCTCTACCGGAACCAGCCGTACCGCTGCCGCATCGTGCTGATCTACGGCTACCTCGCCGACGCGGACTACGAGCGCCTGGTACAAGCCACCAGCTACGTGGTGAACACCTCCTACGGCGAAGGCCAGTGCCTGCCGCTGATGGAGTTCATGTCGTGCGGTAAACCGGCCGTGGCGCCGCGTAACACGGCGATGATCGACTACATCGACCCCGACAACGCTTTCATCATCGACTCCACCGAAGAACTCACCGCGTGGCCCCACGACCCCCGCTCGGCCTATCGCACCTTGCGCTACACCGCCAATTGGGAGTCGATCTGCCGGGCGTTTCGTGCCAGCTACCAAGTGGCCACGGGCGACGGCGAACGCTATGGGCAGATGTCCGAGCACGCGGTGCGCAGCCTCGAACATTTTTGTAGCCAGGCCACCGCTGCCGAACGGCTGGAGCCGTTCTTCGCCCAGTTGCTGGATCGCCACAAGACCCACGGCCACCCGCCCGACCTGGTCGCCGCCGAGCGCCTGCGCCTTGCCAGCGGCGGGCCGATCGTCATGGACGATCCTTCGCCGCGTGACGTGGGCCTGCAAGACGCGGTGCTCGACGGCTGGTATCAGAACGATACTGGCGAGTTGCTCAAGGGCTTTGCCATCACCCCGGACGACACCCTGCTCGACGTCGGCTGCGGGGAGGGCGGCTCGGTGCTGTTCGCGGTGCGCCAGGGCGCGTCGGTGATTTTCACCGACAGCGAATTCGACAAGGTCCATGAGCTGGCGCAACGGGTGGCCAGCGAAGCCCGGGCGCCGTGCCTGGGCCTGGTCAGCAACAGCTTGCCGTTGCCCCTGAGCGACGGCTGCGCGAGCAAAGTGGTGTGCACCGAGGTGCTGGAGCATGTCGACGAGCCAGAAGCCTTTATGGCCGAACTGGTGCGCATGGGCCGCCCGGGTGCGCAGTTTTTAATCAGCGTCCCGGACCCGGTGGGCGAGCACCTGCAAAAAGGCATCGCGCCGCCGGGCTATTACCAGTCGCCGAACCATATCCAGATTTTCTCCCGCGAGCGCTTTGCGGCGTTGATCGAAGATGCCGGGTTGGTGATCGAACATCGCCAATCCTGCGGGTTCTTCTGGGTCATGGGGATGATCTTCTTCTGGGCCAGCGAACGGGCCGCCGGCAAGGACTTGAGCGGCGCGGTGCGCGACCGCATCCACGCGCCCTACCCGCCGCTGATGGAAGGCTGGGCGCAGGCTTGGCAGGGTTTGCTCGACCAGCCCAACGGCTTGGCGGTCAAGCAGTTGCTCGATGAGTTCATGCCCAAGAGCCAGGTCATCATTGCCCGCAAGCCCGAGGCCGCGTCATGAGCCTCAAGCGGATCATGGACATCGAGGTGCTGCGAGGCATCGCGGTGCTGGGCGTGGTGCTGCACCACATGCGCGACAACCTGTTCCTCGGTACCGCGTCCTGGCTCGAAGCCCTCGATCCGCGCGCGCAATTCTGGTGGGGCGTGGACCTGTTTTTCGCCATCTCCGGGTTCGTCATCGCCCGCAGCCTGATCCCCACCTTGCAGGGCTGCACCACGCGCCAGGCGTTCTGGCAGCAGGCGCGCAGCTTCTGGATTCGCCGGGTGTTCCGCCTGCTGCCGGCGGCGTGGCTGTGGCTGGCGGTTATCTTGCTGGCGGCGCTTCTGTTCAACCGCTCCGGCGCATTCGGCTCGCTGCATGCCAACGTGCAGGCGACCCTGGCGGGGCTGCTGCACTACGCCAACTTCCGTTTTGCCGATGCGCTGTTCAATTACGAGTACGGCGCCAGTTTCGTCTACTGGAGCCTGGCGCTGGAGGAACAGTTCTACCTGCTGTTCCCGCTGCTGATCCTGCTGTTTCGCCAGCGCCTGGCCTGGGCCTTGGCGGTGTTGGTGCTGGCGCAATTGCTCATCGAACGGGGCTCACTGCTGATGGCCGTGCGCACCGATGCCTTGGCGTTGGGCGTGCTGCTGGCGATTTGGAGCGCCAAGCCGAGTTACCAACGCCTGGAGCCTACCTTCCTGCGCCGCGGTTGGCTGGGGCTGGCGCTGCTGGTGCTGGCCAGCGGCGTGCTGGGCCTGTTGGCGGCCAAGCGCTTGCTGCCGGAATACCGGATTGGCGCGATTGCAGTGATCTGTGGGGTGCTGGTGTGGGTGGCGTCCTACAACCGCGACTACCTGTTCCCACGGGGCAAACTCAAAGACCTGCTGACCTGGGTCGGCAGCCGCTCCTATGGCATCTACCTGATCCACGTGCCGGTGTACTTCTTCCTGCGCGAAGTGTGCTTTCGCCTGCAAGAGGCGGGCGGGCCCAACCCTTACGCCTACCCGTGGCTGCTGCTGGGCCTGGCGCTGGGGTTGATCGTGGTGCTCAGCGAACTGAGCTACCGCCTCGTCGAACTGCCCATGCGCAACCGTGGCTCGCGGTTGGTCAAACGCCTCGAAAGCCGCCGCCAGGGCGAAGAAAACGCCGCCGCCATTGCTCGCCAGCCTATGCCTGAGTAGGCTGGCGGGCCTCGCCAGCAGTTGTGGGAGCGAGCCTGCTCGCGATGGCCCCGGTGCATTGATGCTGATGTGACTGGAGCATCGCTGTCGCGAGCAGGCTCGCTCCCTGAGGGTGTTTTTCTTTTCGCTCAAGGCCCCTATGTTCACCTCCCTTTTCCTTCGCGGCCCCGCCCTGGCGGCGCTGTTTGCCTTGCTCGGGGCGTGCAGCCCTGTAGACGCACCGCCCCTGGACCAACAGCTCTACGTCTGGCAACGGCAATGGACCGCTGCCCACGACGAGGCGCTGGCCCACACCCGTGATGACTTTTCCACCCTGCGCGTGCTGGCGCTGCAAGCCTTCCCCGGGGACGGCTGGCGGCGGGCGCGGGTTGAGGGTGCGCTGCTCAAGCGCGATGGCCGCCCGCTGATTGCGGTGATCCGCCTCGACGGCCAGTTGCCGGCGCTTGATTCTCAGGACATCACCGCGCACATCCAGCAACTGCTGGCCGACTGGCAAGCCTTGGGCCTGAACGTGACGGGCGTGGAAATCGACCACGACGCCGGCAATGCGCGGCTGGCGGGCTACGGGGCGTTTCTCCAGGGCCTGCGCGCCAGCCTGCCGCCCAGGTTGAAGCTGAGCATCACCGCGCTGCCCGCGTGGCTGGCCAGCCCCGACCTGCCGGCGTTGCTGCACAGCGTGGACAGCAGCGTGCTGCAAGTGCACGCCGTGAGCCGCCCAGAGCTGGGGCTGTTCGACCCGGCCCAGGCGAAAACCTGGGCCGCAGGCTGGAGCCGCGTGACCGACAAACCCTTCTACCTGGCCTTGCCCGCCTACGGTGTGGGCCTGCTGACCAGCGGCAGCGGCGCCCCGCTGGTGGAAAGCGAAGTGCCTCTGGAGCGCCCTGGCCAGCGCCGCGAATTAATGGCCGACCCCGTGCAACTGGCCGCCCTCGCCGCGCAACTGCGCCAGGCACCGCCGGCCCATCTGGCGGGGCTGATCTGGTTCCGCCTGCCGCTGGCCGGGGATCGCCGCGCCTGGAGCCTGGCGACCCTGCGCGCCGTGGCGCGGGGCGATGCCTTGCACAGCCCGCTGCAACTGCACCTGAGCGAGCGCGCCGGGCTCTATGACATTCGCCTGGGCAACGACGGCAACCTCGACAGCCCCTTGCCCGAACGCCTGGAACTGGCGGTCGGCGAATGCGAGGCGGTGGATGCCCTGGCCGGCTACGCCGTGCAACGAAACCCCGGACAACTTGTCTTTACCCGTCTGCAACAAGGCCGTTTGCCAGCAGGCGCCTCGCGCGCTATCGGCTGGGCCCGCTGTACAAAAATCGATCAAGGAGCTTCACATGTTCGTCTCTAAATGGCCGCGTCACCTGCTGTGCCTGAGCCTCAGCCTACCGCTGGGCACGGCGCTGGCCTGCGGGCCGGACTTCCCCATGCGCCTGCTGGACAACCGCGGCGCGACGCTGGGGCAATTGCCCGAAACCGAGTTCGGCAATGAAATCACCCGTTTGGGCCAACGCATCCCCGGGTTGAAGGACGCCAGTGCCCTGACCTACAACCCCGACGAAAGCTACTACGCCGCGCCCACCGACCAGGCTGCGCGGGACAAGGCCGAGCAATTGGGCCTGACCCCGCCGCAGCAGGCATTGGTGGGCCGCTTGCGGCAATTGAGCGATGCCCGCGAAGTCGAGGCGCAAGGCGCGGGCCTGCCCTATGAATTGAGCTTCTACACCGCCGGCGCCGTGGCGTTCGCCGCCGGCGACCATGAACTGGCCGCCACCTACCTGCGCAAAGTGCTGGCGCTGCCCAGCGAGTTGCGCCCGCTGCGCAGCACCTGGGCCGCTTATTCCCTGGGCCGTGCGCTGTATGCCCTGAGCCTCGATGACAGCGAACCCCTGCACCGCGCCCAGTTGCGCAGCCAAGCCATCCAGGCGTTCGAACAGGCCCGGCAGATGAGCATCGAAGGCCTGAGCGACCCGCTGGAGCTGGGCGTGGCCAGCCTCGGTGAACAGGCCCGCGTGGCCAAGGCCAGTGGCGACTGGAACGGCGCCATCGGCCTGTACGCCGCGCAAAACCTGCACGGCTCAGCGGTGGGCTACAGCTCCCTCAAGCAAGTGGCAAGCGAACTGCGAGCCTTGCCCTCCGAGCAATTGGCCCAGCAACTCCAGGGCAAACCGGTGCAGACCCTGCTCACGGCATCCCTTATCAGCCGCTTGGGCTGGTCGTTCGGCGACCAACCCAGCGGCGAAAAAAACCTCATCAAGCTGCTGCAAAACAGCACCCAGGGCAGCCTGGAAAACGCCGATCGCCTCGCGGCGTTGAACTACCAGCAGGGCGACTACGCCCAAACCCAAGCCTTCCTCGAACACGCTGGCGACAGCGGCCTGGCCTGGTGGCTGCGGGCCAAACTGGCGTTGCGCGCCGGCGATAAAAGCGCCGCCGCCAGCGCCTATGCGCAAGCGGCCAAGGCCTTCCCCCAGGAAGAGTCGTGGGGCCTGCAACGCGGGCCGGATGGCGACCTGGAATCGCTGCAACCGCGCTGCCGGGTGGAAGGCGAGAGCGCGATCCTGGCCCTGGAGCGCGGCGATTACCTGCAAGCCTTCGAGCAGCTCTATCGCAGCCAGGATGTCTATTGGTTCGACGCCGCCACCGTGGCCGAGCGGGTGCTGACCCTCGACGAACTCAAGCAGTACGTCGATGCCCAGGTGCCGGCGCCGCCGCAATTGAGTGACGAGGACCGCGCCAACTACGTGCCGCTGCCGGTGGCGGCGCGCCTGCGTAACTTATTGGGGCGGCGGATGATGCGCGAAGGGCGCTTCGACGAGGCACTGGCCTACTTCGCCGACCCTGAGGTGCGCGGTGCGGCCCAAGGTTATGGCGAGTTGCGGCGCGAGGCCGAGTCCAGTTGGCTGCCTGGCAGCCGCGCCCCGGCGTACTACTGGGCGGGCACTTTGGCGCGGGACCACGGGATGGAGTTTTTGGGCTATGAAATGGCCCCGGACTTCGCCTCGCTCGATGGCGGCTTCAGCCTGGGCGGCGACGCGCTCGTGGCCGGGGATTTTGTCAGTGCCGGCGAAGTACAGCGCCATCAGGCCAGCGCCGCCCAACCGGACGAGCGCTACCACTACCGCTGGGTCGCCGCCGACCTGGCCAACCGCGCCGCCGACTTCCTGCCCCACACCAGCCAGGCCTTTGCCGCCGTGCTATGCCACGCAGCCACCTGGACCCGCGGCAGCGAACAGGAGAAAACCTACTACCGCCGCTACGTGGCCCAAGGGCCTTACGTGTGGTGGGCGGAGAACTTCGGCTCCCAATGCCAGGCCCCGGATTTCAGCGGGATCAACCAGCGCTACGTGACCCAGGCCGTCGGCGAGGTGCGCGCGCAACTGCGGCCGTACAAAACCTGGGTGACCTACGGTGGTGTAGGGGTGTTCGTCGCGGCGGGGCTGTGGCTAATCAGCCGGCGGCGCAAGGCTTGAGGCCCCATCGCGAGCGGGCTCGCTCCCACAGGGTTGTATGGCCGCTGTGGGAGCGAGCCCGCTCGCGATAGCGCCCTCAAGTCCACCAATAGCGCACCAGATGAAAGAAGATCGGTGCGGCGAAGCACACCGAGTCGAGGCGGTCGAGCATACCGCCGTGGCCCTCGATCATGTGGCCCCAGTCCTTCACCCCGCGGTCGCGTTTGATCGCGGACATCACAATGCCCCCGGCGAACCCCAGCAGGTTGATAAGCAGGGCGATGAGGAACGATTGCCACGGGTTGAACGGGGTGATCCACCACAACGCCGCGCCGATCAGCGACGCCAACAGCACGCCGCCGACAAAGCCTTCGACGGTTTTCGACGGCGACAACCGCGGGGCGATCTTGCGTTTGCCAAACAGCTTGCCGCACACGTACTGGAGCACATCCGAGAGCTGCACCACGATCACTAGGTAGGCGATCAGCAGCAGGTTGCGGCCCTCGTACCCGGCAATGTCCAGGGTCAACAGCGCGGGCACGAATGACACGCAGAACACGGCGATCATCAGCCCCCACTGCACCTTCGACGCGCGTTCCAGAAAGTGCGTGCTGTCACCGCCCAGGGACGCGAGGATCGGCAGCAGCAGGAACACGTAGACCGGAATGAAGATCGAAAACAAGCCGTACCAGTCGAAGTAGATCAGCAGGTATTGCAGCGGCAGGGCCAGGTAGAACGCGGCCACCAGCGCCGGGTAATCGCTGCGCCGGGTGGGGGTGAGGGTCATGAATTCGCGCAGGGCGTAGAACGACACCGCGTAGAACAACAGGATCACCGCACTGGTGCCCAGCCAGAAGGCGATGCCGATCACCAGCACCATCACCCACCAGGCGTTGATGCGGGCGTTGAGGTTGTCGATCACCGGGTTGGGCGTGCCACGGTTGCGCAGTTTCAGCAGGCCGCCGATCAACGAGGCCAGCAGCAGAATCACGCCGATGCCGGCGAACAACAGTTGGGTTTGCTTATCCATTTACGCCTGCTCCGGGGCCAGGGCTAGCAGCGCATCGCGGCTGCGGGCCAGAAACTGCTCTTTGCTTTCGTCTTCGCCCAGGGCCAGCGGCGCGCCAAAACTCAGGGTGCACAGCAGTGGCAGGGGCAGCACGCGGCCCTTGGGCATGACGCGGTTGAGGTTGGCGATCCACACCGGCACCAGTTCGGCCTGGGGATAGGCCTGGGTGAGGTGGTAGAGGCCACTCTTGAACGGCAGCAAGCCGTCCTCCAGGTTGCGGGTGCCCTCGGGGAAGATAATCAGCGAATCGCCGTTTTCCAGGGCATCGAGCATGGGTTGTAGCGGGCTGCTGGTGGCGTCCTTGCGGTCGCGGTCCACCAGCACACCGTGGAACACCCGGTTGATGATGTAGCGGCGCAACGGGCTCTTGAGCCAGTAATCGCTGCCTGCCACTGGCCGCGTGGCGCGGCGCAGCGCCGGCGGCAGCGAGGCCCAGAGCAGGACGAAATCGCCGTGGCTGCTGTGGTTGGCGAAGTAGATGCGTTGCACCGGCGTCGGCGCGCAACCGAGCCACAGGCTGCGCGCCCCCGTGACGGTGCGTGCAGCGGAGGTGATGAGGGTAGCGACCAGAGGTTCGAGCATGGGCATTCCTTATCCGGCAAAAGACACAAGCAAACCCAGTGTGAGCAGGGCTTGCGCACCGACCGCCAGGGCCTGGCGCCGCAGCAGCGCCAGAGCGCCCCGCGTGCGTTCGGGCCACGGCCGCGCGGTGCGGGTGGGGGCGAGCAGGCCGAGGCTGACCAAGGCTTGATCGAGGTCGCGGGTTTTTTCCGCCAGCGCTTGCGGGTCGTCCGCCAGGCGCTGGAACAACTCGGCGTCGAAGGCCACGCGCAGGGCCCAGTACTTCTCCAGCAAGCCCAGCACCAGCAGCGCCGCGCTCCAGGCCAGCAGCCAAGGGTTGGGCGGCGCGAGCCAGGCCTGGGCCAACGCGCCGGCCACGGCCAGTACCGTCAGCGCCGTGGCCAGGTGATCCAAGCCTCTGCCTTGGCGCAGCAGGGCGGCAACGCTGAACAGGGTCATGTCAGTGGCCATGGGGTTTCTCCAACTGCGCGGCAAACTGCGCAAGCACCTGGCGATGGGCGGCGTGCAGCACCACCTGCGGGCGGGCGCGTTGCAACTGGATCAGCGCCGCTTCGACGCTGACGGCACGGCCACTGAACAGCAACCACGCCGCCACCGCGGTGGCACTGCGCGAGTAGCCCAGGGCGCAGCACACCAACAGCGGGCCCTGGTGGCGCAAGCGGTCGATGGCTTGCGCGGCGCTCAGGCACTGCTCGACGCTGGGCGGCGTCAGGTCCAGCACCGGCACGCTGCAATAAGCTACGCCACGGGCCGGCAGCGAGGCCTCGGCGCACAGGTCCAGCACCGCGCTGAAGGGGCTGGCTTGCAGCTCTGCTGGGGTGGGAATGCGCCCCAGCCACACGCCATCGACTACTTCATCGGGTTGCGGATGGGCGCGGGTCCATAGCCGCGAATTGATCCACACCGCGGCCAGGTACGGCGCCAGCAGCCAGCGCACGGCGGCGCTCAAGATGCCATCGGCGCCTTTCTGAAAGCCTTCGGCGCCGAGCGCGGCGTAGTTCAGCGCCACCAGCAGCAAGGCCACGGTGGGCCAGATCAGCCACAGGCCCCAGCCGCCGAGCAACCCCGCCAGCGCGCCGAACAGCGCCGCGCCCAGGGCATAGCGCACGGCCAACCGGCGCCGCTGCGGGGCTGCGCTCAGGCGCAGGCGCGCCAGTGGGCTGGGCCGGTCCAGCGGCCACAGCCACACGCACAGCCAACCGGCGAGGGCGCCGGTGGGCACGTCGACGAAGTGGTGTTGGTAAGTGGTCAGCACCGAGACGCCGATCAATGCGAACCAGCCATGCACCAGCCACCGCCACAGCCCTTGGGTGTGGCGCGCAAAGCACACCCACAGCACCACCAGCAGGGCGATGTGCAGGGACGGTGCCTGGTTGAACGGCTTGTCGAACCCCGTGAGCACGTCGAACAACCAACCGAACACGCCGTCCAGTTCCGGGCGCTGGAAGGTGAAGCGCAACGGCCAGAGCAAAAAGCAACTCACCGCGATGGCTTGCGCGCTGAGCAGGCGCAAGGCGTGGCGCTTGAGTTCGGCGCGGCTGTTGGGCAGCAGCAGGGAAAAGCCGTAAAGCAGGTCGATGGACCAGTAGGGCACGATGGTCCAGGCCCAGAACGGCATATGGCTTTCCCAGGCGAACACCAGGCTCGGCACATCGCTGCGCTGGGCGGTGACCCACGTGGCGAAACCGTAGGTGGTGAAGAACAGCGGCGCCAACAGCAGCAGCCACAGCAGCGCCGGTTTGAACAGCCCGGGTTCGCGGGCAGTGGCGCCCATCATTGCACCCGCTGTGCCAGGGACACGCTGAAAATCCCCCATTCATCGACGCGCATGGTGAGTTTGCGAAAGCCTGCGGCTTCGACCAATTGGTCCATTTCCGCCTGGCTGCGGCGGCGCATTACCCAGGCCTGGCCCTGGCGGTGGCTGGTCAGGGCACGGGCGATCAGCTCCAGTTGCGGGTGCCACGGCTGGCCGGTGTACACCAGGTAACCGCCCACCGGCACCGCGTCGCCGAGCCCGGCCAGTGACTGGCCGACCATGGCGTTATCGGCGAACAACTCATACAAACCGGAAACCACCGCCAGGCTTGGCTTGGGCTCCAGGGCCGCGAGGTCGGCGCGGTCGAAGGCGTCGGCCTTGATGAAGCGGGCGATGGTGCCCAGGCCTTTTTCTTCGATCAGCGCGCTGCCGTCGCGCACGTTGATGTCGCTGTAGTCGCGCAACAGGATCGATTCGGGCAACGGGCTTACACCCTGCAAGGCTTCAAGGATGTAGCGGCCGTGGCCGGCGGCGATATCGACGATGCGCACTGCTTGCCCGGCGTCGCGCAGGCGTTGCATGGCCAGGCGTAGCAGTTCTTCGACGTGCAACTTGCGTTGGCGGATGCCGCGCCAGCCGATGGAGTTGAGGTAGTTCTGGTCGATCATCCGGCCCAGGGCGGTGTGCCCGGTGGGGCGGTTGCGGTAGACGTAATCCAGGGTGCTGCCGGAGTCGAAACCGGTGTCAAAACCCAGCTTCACCCCGGCCGACAGCTTGCTGCCCAGGCCCATGCTGGCGCGGGTCATGCGCCAGTACAGGTCGCGCAGTGAGTTGTGGGGCAGGGGCGCGGCCAGGGCTTCGGACTCGGCGCACAACACGCCAACGCGGTCGGCGTCCAGCAGGCAGGGGCGGCTCAGCGGGCGGGCGAAGTTGTGCAGGATAAAGCGCCGCGCACTGGCCACCGCCGAGGCGCGGTCGCGCTCGCCGAGGGTGTCGTGGAAAAAACCGGGGAGGATGTTCTGCTCTTTTTGCAGGCTGCCCAGGCGCTGGAAGAATTGCTCCTGGGGTTTGCGGTGCACGACGAAATCGCTGCCGGAAATCAGCAACTGGGTGGGCACCTGAATCGCCTGGGCGTCGGCGACCACTCGGTCGGCGGCCTCGTACAGGCCCAGCAGCACATTCACCGAGATCGCCTTGGTGATGAGCGGGTCGCTGTCGTAGCTCGCGACGCGCTCCGGGTCGTGGCTGAGGAAGCGCGCCTTGACGTAACTGTTGACGAAGAAGTTGCCGCGCAATTTGCGCATCAACGCCAGGCCTGGGCGAGCGAAGGGCACATACAACTTGACCTTGAAGGCCGGCGAGGCCAGCACTTGGGCGCGGATACGCGGCGCGTAGTCGTGCACCCACGTGGCAGCGATCACCGCGCCGACGCTTTGCGCGATCACGGCGATGTTTTCTTCGCCAATACCGTGGCTGGCGCCCAGGTGATCGCAGAAGGTCTGCACGTCGCGCACGCTGGTGGCGAAGCTTGGGCTGTCGCCACGGGCGCCAGGGGACTGGCCATGGCCGCGGGCGTCCCAGGCGAAAAAGTCGAACCCGGGCAGGTCGAGTTCCTGCACCAGGTGGGCGATGCGCCCCGAGTGTTCGTGGCCACGGTGGAACAACATCACCGCTTGGCGCGGTTGCCCGGGTTCCTGGGTGATCGCGGGCCAATGGCGGTAGAACAGCTCTACGCCGTCGTGGGTGGTGAAGGTCAACTGTTGGGTGTCACGCATGGCGATGTCCTTATGCGCAAGGCTTGGCTTGGGAAGCTTCTTTGAGGCCCTCGCGGACCCGTTTGACCAGCGTCACGACCGACAGGCCGGCAATTGCCAGCAACAGGCCATTGAGCCAACCGGTGGAGTACCAGCCGAGGGCGATGGCGGTGGCCATGAAGCCGAAGAGAAAAGCGCGGTCGCTTTTGCCCGTGGGCCCGTCATAGCGGCGGCTGGCACCCACCATCGGGCCAAGCACACCGGCGTATTCGACGAACGCCGCCAACAGCGCGACGGCCACCACCAGCATCGGGCTGACCCCAGGCACCCAGGCGAACGGCAAGATCAGCGCGGCATCGGCCACCACGTCACACAGTTCATTGAGGTACGCGCCCAAGGGCGATTGCTGGCCGAATTCGCGGGCGAGCATGCCATCCACGGCGTTGAGCGCCATGCGCACAATCATCCACAGCGGCACCAGGGCGAACAGCCAAAGGTGATCGGCAAAGCAGGCAATCAGCACGCCGATCAGCACCGACACCACTGCGGCCAGCACCGTGACCTGATTGGCGGTGGTGCCGTTGTCGTACAGGCGTTGTACCAAGGGGCGCAGCAGGTTCTGGAAGCGGGGCTTGAGTTGGTAGATGGAGAGCATGGGTTTGACCTTTCCTTGTCTTGCGCAAACGAGCGTGGATTATTGCCACAAATGCCAGGCACGCGGTGTTTAAAAAATACCAACGGTGGCGGGCTGTCAGTACGACGCTCGCTGGCGAGGAAAAGGCAGATCCACACGGCATTCAAGCCACAGAGCATTCGGAGCGTTCCACGTGGAACACATTTTTTCAGGGGCCTGTAACGGGCGGATAGGGCTTCTCTCTAGAGCTCTGTCGCAACCGAACATTGGGTTCGGTCGATTTACCAACGTCTTAATAGAGGATTCACCCCATGACCATCAAAACCACCGCTACTGGCGCCGCTCTCGCCTTCGCTGCTGCCACGCTATTTGCCGGTGTCGCCACCCAAGCTCAGGCTGCTGACGACGCCAAGGTGCATTGCTACGGTGTGACCTCCTGCAAAGGCATGAACGACTGCAAGACCGGCGACATCTCCTGCAAAGGCCAGGCAGCTTGCAAAGGCCAGGGCTTCAAGAGCATGACCAAGGCAGAGTGCGACGCAGCCGGTGGCAAAGTCGGCGAGTAACCCACACCTCGGTGGTGGCGCAGCGGCGAATCCGCCCCTGCGCCTTTTTTATTCAAGGAATTCCCCCCATGTCTGTTTCCCTTCCAGGTCCGGGCTACGGTCTGGGCCTGCGCAGTGCCTACTACGCGCAGATACTGGAGCAATCGCCGCCGGTGGACTGGTTCGAGATCGTCTCCGAAAACTACATGGTCCAGGGTGGCAAGGCCTTGTACTACTTGGACGCCATCGTCGAGCGCTACCCCGTGGTGATGCACGGTGTGTCCTTGTCCATTGGCGGGCCCCATGCCCTGGACCGCGATTACCTCGATCGCCTCCAGCACCTGGCCGAGCGCGTGCGGCCGGCCTGGGTGTCCGATCACCTGTGCTGGAGCCGTGGCGACGCGCACCAATTGCATGACCTGCTGCCGCTGCCCTACACCGAAGAAAGCCTGCACTACGTCGCCGCGCGGGTGCGCCAGGTGCAGGACATGTTGCAGCGGCCCTTGGTGCTGGAGAACGTTTCCAGCTATGTGCGTGCAGGCGCCGACGAGTTCAGCGAGTGGGCGTTTCTCGCCGCCCTCAGTGACCTCAGTGGCTGTGAGCTGCTGCTGGACGTCAACAACGTCTACGTCAGCTCCCGCAACCATGGGTTTGACCCTTGGGCGTTTATCCAGGCCCTGCCTGGCCAACGCATCCGCCAACTGCACCTGGCGGGCCACAGCGACTATGGCGACTACGTGATCGACACCCACGACGCGCCGGTCAGCGACCCGGTGTGGGCGCTCTACCAACGCACCCTTGCGCACCTGGGGCCGGTGGCCACGTTGCTGGAGCGCGACGACCATTTCCCGCCCTTCGAAGAATTGCTGGCAGAACTGCAAACCGCCCGTGAACTGGGGCAAGCGGCATTGGCGGGGAGATCGCAATGAGCTTGAACGAATGGCAACAGGCTTTTGAACAGTACCTGCTGGGCCAATCGGCAACGGCCGCCCCGGCGCTGATTGGCAGCCTGATCGGCGGCCCGAGCCTGGACGTGAGCGGGGGGCTGGCGATTTACCACAACGCCTACCAGGCGCGGTTGCTGGAGGTGCTGCGCGGCGACTATCCGACCGTTCACCATTGGCTGGGGGACGAAGAGTTCGATCGACTGGCCCTGGCCTACGTGCGCCAGTCGCCGTCGGCGCACTTCAGCCTGCGCTGGCTGGGCCGGGGGTTCGCACAATTCATCAGCCGCCACCTGGTGCCCGAGCAGGGCGCGCCGCTGGCGGAGTTGGCGCAATTGGAGTGGGCTTTTACCTTGGCCTTCGACGCGCACAACGGCATGCCCTTGACCCTGGAACAGATGGCTCGCTTGCCGCCTGTCGAATGGCCGGGCCTGCGGGTACAGCGCCACCCCAGCGTGCAACTGCTTGAATGCCACTACAACAGCCTCGCCTTGTGGCAAGCGGTGAAGGCGCAAACCGAGTTTCCCGGCAGCCATCGTTTGCCCACCGCCGAGACCTGCCTGGTGTGGCGCGCCGACCGCCACTGCCAGTACCGCAGCCTTGCCGGGCCTGAGGCGCGGGCCTTTTGTGCGATGGTCGAGGGGCGCTGGAGTTTTTCCGAACTGTGCTGCGAATTGGCAGTCACCTATAGCGAGGAGGCCCCGCTGCAAGCGGCAACGTGGCTCAAGCAGTGGGTGCACGATGGCCTGCTGCAACGCAGGGTTTGACCCGGTTTTGCGGCCAGTTCGTGAGCCGCTGTTTTTTCCGGATGGTCTACCCTCATTTTTCAGGTGTCTGAAACAAGGGAGGTTTGCCATGCTCGCGCAACTACCGCCGGCCTTGCAGAATCTGCAGTTACCGCTGCGCCTTAGGCTCTGGGATGGCCACGAATTCAACCTGGGCCCGGAGCCCAGCGTCACTATCGTGGTCAAGGACCCGCAGTTGGTGACCCAATTCAACCACCCCAGCCTGGACCTGCTCGGGGCCGCGTTCGTCGAAGGCAAGCTGGAACTCGAAGGCTCGATCAATGAGGTGATCCGCGTTTGCGACGAGTGGAGCCAGGCCCTGGTGGCCGAAGACGAACATGGCCAACCCGTGCGCAGCCACCACGACAAGGCCACCGACGCGGCGGCCATTTCCTATCACTACGACCTGTCCAACGCCTTCTATCAGCTGTGGCTGGACAGCGACATGGCCTACTCCTGCGCCTACTTTGAAACCGGCAGCGAAAGCCTGGAGCAAGCCCAACAGGCCAAGTTCCGCCACCTGTGCCGCAAGCTGCGCCTGCAACCGGGCGATTACCTGCTGGACGTAGGCTGCGGTTGGGGCGGGTTGGCGCGGTTCGCCGCGCGGGAATTCGGCGCCCAGGTGTTCGGCATCACCCTGAGCAAAGAGCAACTGAGCATGGCCCAAGAACGGGTGGCGGCCGAAGGCCTGCAAGGCCAGGTCGAACTCAAGCTGCTCGATTACCGCGACCTGCCCCAGGACGGTCGCTTCGACAAAGTGGTCAGTGTTGGCATGTTCGAGCACGTCGGCCACGCTAACCTTGCGCAGTACTGCCGCACTTTGTTCGGCGCGGTGCGCGAGGGCGGGTTGGTGATGAACCACGGCATCACCGCCAAACACACCGACGGCCGGCCAGTAGGGCGGGGCGCGGGTGAGTTCATCGAGCGCTACGTGTTTCCCAATGGCGAGCTGCCGCACCTGGCGATGATAAGCGCCGAAGTCAGCGAGGCGGGGCTGGAAATCGTTGACGTTGAAAGCCTGCGCCTGCACTACGCACGCACCCTGGACCACTGGAGCGAACGCCTGGAAGACAACCTGGAAGCCGCCACCCGGCAAGTGCCGGAACAGGCGCTGCGCATTTGGCGCCTGTACCTGGCCGGGTGCGCCTATGCCTTCGCCAAGGGCTGGATCAACCTGCACCAGATCCTCGCCGTCAAACCCCACGCCGACGGCAGCCATGAATTGCCGTGGACCCGCGACGACATCTACCGCTAGAGAATCGGCGAAATCAGCCGGGCGACCCGCATGCCCAGTTGTTGTAGGCGGTGGGTTTCCCGGCTTTCTTCCTTGGCGATTTCCCGGGCCTGGGCGAAGTCCTCGTTGAGCATGTGCTCCACCTCGCTGGCGAACGCCGGGTCGACGGTTAGCAGCATCACTTCAAAGTTCAGGCGAAACGAACGGTTGTCCAGGTTGGCGCTGCCGATGGCGCTGATTTCGTCGTCCACCAGCACCACTTTCTGGTGCAGGAACCCCGGCAGGTAGCGGAACACCCGCACCCCGGCGCGCACCGCTTCAAAGGCGAACAGGCTGGAGGCCGCGTACACCACCCGGTGATCCGGGCGCGACGGCAGTAGCAGGCGCACATCGACGCCGCGCAGCACGGCCAGGCGCAGTGCTGCGAACACCGCTTCATCGGGGATGAAGTAGGGGCTGGTGATCCACACCCGCGTGGCGGCGGCGTGGATGGCTTCCACGAAAAACAGCGAGCAGGTTTCAAAGTCATCCGCTGGGCCGCTGGCCAGCACCTGGCAGAGCACGCCGTCATCCGGGTAGGCCTGGGGCAGGATCAGCGGCGGCAGTTGCCGCGCGGCCCAGAACCAGTCTTCGGCGAATGACTCTTGCAGGCACGCCACCACCGGGCCGCTGACCTGTACGTGGGTGTCGCGCCAGGGTGCCAGGGGCGGTTTTTGCCCCAGGTACTCATCCCCCACGTTGTGGCCGCCGACAAAACCCAGCACGCCGTCGACCACCACAATTTTGCGGTGGTTGCGAAAGTTGACCTGAAAGCGGTTGAGCCAACCGCTGCGGGTGGCGAAGGCTTTGACTTGCACCCCGGCATCGCGCAGCGGCTGCACATAGGCGTGGGGCAGGGAATGGCTGCCGATGCGGTCGTAGAGCAGGTACACCGCGACGCCCTCGGCGGCTTTTTTCCGGAGCAGGGCTTGCAGGCGCCGGCCGAGGCGGTCGTCGTGGATGATGAAAAACTGGATCAACACCGCTTCGCGGGCCTGGCCGATGGCCTCGAAAATCGCCGCGAAGGTCGCCTCGCCATTGATGAGCAGGCGCACCTGGTTGTTCGCCAGGCATGGCATACGCCCAAGCTTGGGCATCGCCCGCAGCGAGGCGTAGGCGTTCGAGGCACGGGCGGCGAGGGCTTCTTCGATCCAGGGGCGCCAATTGAGGGCGATGATGGCTTTGTGCATTTCGGTGTTGGCCTGGCGCCGCGCCTTGATGTAGGCGTCGAAGGTGCTGCGGCCAAAAATCAGGTAGGGCACCAGGGTGAAATAGGGAATGAACAACAGCGACATGGCCCAGGCAATGGCGCCTTGGGCGGTCCTGACGGTCAACACGGCGTGGATCGCGGCGATCATCCCCAGAAGGTGAATGATCGCGATCAGATAGCCGAACACATGCGGGCCGAAGTAATCCATGGGGCAACCTTGCTCCTGAAGATTCAATGCCTAACAGACCATGTTCCACGGCCGATGTCGCTATTTAATTGGCCGTGCAACCTAAGCCCGTGGCCGGCGTCTAACGGCCACTATCTTCTAGGAGTCATGCGATGAACGTTCGTCTGCTGGGTTTGGCCATGGCTGTTGGCTTGTCGCTTCCTGTCGCCGCCCAGGCGCAGATGCTGCAACCAGGTTTGTGGGAGTTGACCTCCAGCAACATGAAGGTCGACGACCAGAACCTGCCGGATTTGCAGTTGATCCTTGGCCAATTAAAGAACCAGATGACCCCCGAGCAGCAGGCGATGCTGGAGAAACAGGGCATCACCATGGGCGGCAAAGGCATCCGCGTGTGCCTGACCCCTGAACAGGTAAAAACCGACAGCATTCCGCTGCAAGACCCGCAATCGGGCTGCCAGCAGCAAGTGACCGAGCGTAACGGCCAGCAGTGGAAGTTCCGCTTCAGTTGCCCCAAGGCCCAGGGCACGGGCGTGGCGCATTTCCTCAGCGACCGGGAGTTCACCACTAAAGTCAGCGGTACCTTCAACGCTGTCGGCCAACAGCAAAAAGGCAGCCTCGACACCCGCGCCGTGTGGTTGGGGCAGGAATGCGGGGCGGTCAAACCCCGCGCCTGATGTTCGCCGCCGTGGGGCAGCCGGGGTTGTGCAGCAGCCCTAAAAATCCTCCGCGCGACACAGCGGTTCAGGCGCGCCGCACACTCTCGCGCGGCCGCCCCCGCCTGCGAGCCGCTGCACAAAGCCCTCCACACTCATGCGCCCCAAATCTTCGCCCTCGTGGCTGCGCACGCTGACGAACCCGGCGTTCTGCTCCTTTTCGCCCACCACCAGCAGGTAGGGCACGTGCAGGGCACGGTGTTCGCGCAATTTGTGGCTGATGTTCTCGTCGCGCAGGTCGCCCTTGGCCTGGATGCCGGCGCGGCGCAGGGCCTCGACTATCCCTTGGGCGTACTCGGCTTGGTCCTCGTTGATGCTCAGCACCACGGCTAGCGGCGGGCGGCTCCAGGTGTGCAGTTCCGCCGGCGACGGCCAGCAAGTGCCGTAGATGCGGTGCAGTACGCCGCTGGCCGAATGCAGGCTGCGCAGGTGGGTGAGGCTGAAGGCTTGCAGGATCGTACTCGATGGAATCAGCGGGCCGGGGTGGGGCGCGATGAAATCGACGAGCCGATACAGCGTCACCTGTGCGTCATCCGCCAGGGCGTGCAGTTGCTCCACGAAGTACGGCTCACGGCGCTGGCGGAACAACGCCAAGGCCTGCTCGCGGCTTGTCGGTTCGCGGTGAAAGGCGTGGTTGGTGGCCGCCAGGGCCTGCATACGCGCTTGCAGGGCGGTCAGCGCGGCGTCGTCCAGGGCCTGGTCGCAGGCGAATTCATAGGAAAACCCATCCCCCAGCACCGCCCCGGCGCGCAAGCGTGCGTGCGGGTACAGCTGCTTGACGGCCATGGCCAGCAGCAGCGCGCAGGAGTGGCGCAGGATCTCCAGCCCCTCGGGCTCGCGTGGGGTGATGATGCTGACGCGGGCGTCGCCCTCGATCATGAATGCACTGTGCACTTGCACGCCGTCCACCCGCCCGGCCACCGCTGCGCGGGCCAGGGGCAGGCTGATGCTGGCCGCCACCTCAAACACGGAAAGGGGCTGATCGTATTCACACAAGGAGCCGTCTGGCAGGGTGATGCGGATCATGGTCTAAGGTGCTCGGTAACGGTGGTCGGTAGAACGGATTTAACCCATGAACCGCAAAGGCAAACCCTGACAGCCGTCATGGATTCGGTTGTCATGCCAGGCAATTTGCCCGCTTACCAGCGTGGTGGCCACGCGATGGCGAAACGTTCGCCCGGCGAAAGGCGTCCAGCCGCACTGGGCAAGGATCGGCTGGTCGGCCAACGCCACGGGTGTGGGCTCGGCCCGGATCAGTACCAGGTCGGCCCAGTAGCCTTCACGCAGGTAACCGCGATCGGGAATCCGGAACAGATCCGCCACGCGGTGGCTGGTTTTGGCGACGAGTGTGGTCAGCGGCAACAGGCCATCGGCCACCAATTCCAGCAGCGCGGGCAGGGCGTGTTGTACCAAGGGTAGCCCGGCCGGCGCATCAAAATAGGGTAGTTGCTTCTGCGCCCAAGTGTGGGGCGCGTGGTCGCTGCCGATCACATCGAGGCGATCACTGAGCAGTGCCTGGCGCAGGGCATCGCGGTCGGCGAGGCTTTTGATCGCTGGGTTGCATTTGATGAGGTTGCCCAGGCGCGGGTAGTCGCGGTCGTCGAACAGCAAATGATGCAGGCACACCTCCGCGGTGATGCGTTTGTGGGCCAGGGGTTTGTCCTCGAACAGCGCCAGCTCGCGGGCGGTGGTCAGGTGCAGCACGTGCAACCGGGTGCCGTGGCGCTTGGCCAGGTCCACCGCCAGGGACGAGGAGCGAAAGCACGCCTCAGCGTTGCGGACCAACGGGTGCGCGGCGGCCGGAAGGCGCTCGCCGAACAGCGCCCGCAGGTTCGCCTCGTTGGCCTGGATGCTCGGCGTGTGTTCGCAGTGAGCCAGCAGCACAGTGGGCACGTTGGCGAATAGGCGCTCCAGCACTTGGGGGTCGTCCACCAGCATCTGCCCGGTGGAAGCGCCCATGAACACCTTCACCCCGGCCACCGTGCACGGGTCGAGGGCGGCCACGGTGTCGAGGTTGTCGTGGCTGACACCAAAGTGGAAACCGTAGTTGGCCACCGAGTGCAGGGCGGCGCGGCGCTTTTTGTCGTCCAGGGCGGCCAGGCTCAGGGTGGCGGGCGCGGTGTTGGGCATGTCCATGTAGCTGGTGATGCCCCCGGCCACGGCGGCCCGCGACTCGCTGTAGAAGCTGCCTTTGTCGGGTGCGCCCGGTTCGCGAAAGTGCACCTGGTCGTCGATCATCCCCGGTAGCAGCCATTGGCCCTGGGCGTCGATTTCCACCTGGGCGTTTGCGCCGCTGATGCTGCGGGCGATTTTCACGATGCGGCCGTGATCCACCCACAAGTCGGCGTCGAATTCGCAGCCCTCGTTGACCAACCTGGCGTTGCGGATCAGCACGCTGGCCATGGTCAAAACTCGTTCTGCAGGGCTTTGTAGCCGCGCACCAGGTCGACGTTGGTGCGCGCCACGTCTTCGGAGAACTCCGAGGCGCTGACGCTGACCGGTGCGAACTGCGAGAGGTCGGTATGGGGCCCGATGCGGGTGGTGGAGGGCACGTAGAAGTCCGGTGGCAGGTCGCGGCCATCGACCACCGAGTTGTGCCGCACCACGCAGCCGTCGGCCACGGCGCAGTTGAACAGCACGCTGTTGAAACCGATGAACACCCGGTCGCCCACCGAGCACGGGCCGTGAACGATGGAGCGGTGGGCGATAGAGGTGAACTGGCCGATGGTCACCGCCGCGCCGGATTTAGAGTGGATCACCACGCCGTCCTGGATGTTGGAGTTGGCGCCGATGGTGATCGGGTCCATGGCGCCTTGGGCGTCCACTTCGTCGGCGCGGATCACGGCGTAGGGGCCGACGAAGACGTTTTCGCCGATCACCACTTTGCCGCAGATGATCGCGGTTTTGTCCACGTAGGCGGATTCGGCAATCACCGGCAAATCGCCGGACGGGTTTTTGCGGATCATGGCGCCCCCCAATTCCAGCGGCTTTCGGCCACGGCGTCGTGGGCGTGCAGGCTTTCGGCGTGGGTTGCCCGCAGGCGAAAACCGTTGACCCCGGGCGAGCGCTTCAGCGCCAAGTGCAGGCGCCGCGCGGCGTCTTCGCAGAACATCAGGTTTTGCCCGTTGGCCAGGGCGAAGGCTTGCTCGTCGGCGCGTTTCACTGCGGTTTGCACCGCGGTGCCGAGGGCGGCTTCGGCGTCGTTGATAAGGGCGATCAGCGGCAGGCCGTCGAGGTAATCGCCCAGGCGCAGGTGCAAACGGGCGGTGCTGCGCTGGCTGTGGGGCGTGGCGAGAATGCCCTGGGTGGAGCCGAGCCACGCGAGAACATCGGCGTGGTGCAGGGGCTTTTGCGCGAAGTCGTCGACGAACTGCTGCTGGATCAACTGCCGCGACAACGCCGCCGAACAGGGGCAAGTGGAGGAGTAGACCACGTCGATTTTTAGTTCCACGTGGAACATTGCGTTTTCTAGCCGCGCTTCGATGACCACCGGGTAGGTTTTCCAACCGGCCAAGGGGCTGACCAGTGCGGGCCGTTTAAGCAGTAAATCGAGGTGAATGCGCAAAGACGCGGCGTTGGATAAACCGGTGTGGCTATCGAGAAACCGCTGCAAAACTTCACGCAACAGCGCGGGGGAAAGGGTTTGCTGTTCGAGCATTTCCAGGGCCAGGTACAGGCGCGACATGTGAATGCCTCGCGCTTGGCCGTCGTCCAGGCTCACGCCCGCGTCGGCCCTGGCGCTGATGCGCTGGCCATCGAACACCACGGGAAGGGCAATGCCGCACATGCCTACCCAGTCCAGTGGCAAGGCTTGGCGTGAGGCCTGCGCGGCGATATCCGGCAGAGTCAGCGCGTTCATGGGGGGAGGTCCGTCGTGGCGGGAATTTGTGAATGTTACATTATAACTTTCCATTTGGTGGAAAATTTCTTACTGTTATGAAGTAACGTTTAGCTTTTCCTGCGCCGCGCACGTGTCATCCCTGTACGCCGACCGGCCGCCCCGATGAGGAACACCCCCCATGCCCCACCGCCTCCCCGTTACCGTGCTGTCCGGCTTTCTCGGCGCCGGCAAGAGCACGCTGCTCAACCATGTGCTGCGCAACCGCGACAACCTGCGGGTGGCGGTGATCGTCAACGATATGAGCGAGATCAACATCGATGGCAGCGAAGTCCAGCGCGATGTCAGCCTGAACCGCGCCGAAGAAAAACTCGTGGAGATGAGCAACGGCTGCATTTGCTGCACCCTGCGTGAAGACCTGCTCGAAGAGGTCAGCAAACTGGCCCGCGAGGGGCGGTTTGATTACTTATTGATCGAATCCACCGGCATCGCCGAGCCGCTGCCGGTGGCGGAAACCTTCACCTTCCGCGACGAACAGGGCCAGAGCCTGGCGGATCTGGCGCGCCTGGACACCATGGTTACGGTGGTCGATGGCCTGAATTTCCTGCTGGACTACCAGGCCGCCGACAGCCTCGCCTCCCGAGGCGAAACCCTGGGGGAAGATGACGAACGCTCCATCACCGACCTGCTGATCGAGCAGGTCGAGTTCGCCGATGTGATCCTCATCAGCAAGATCGACCTGATTGGCCAGAATGAGCGTGAGGAATTGATGGCGATTTTGCGCCGGCTCAACACCCACGCCGAGATTCTGCCCATGGTCATGGGCGCGGTAGCGTTGGGGAAAATCCTCGACACCGGGCGTTTCGATTTTGAGCGCGCGGCCCTGGCGCCGGGGTGGCTCAAGGAACTGCGCGGCGAGCACGTGCCGGAAACCGAGGAGTACGGCATTGCCTCCAGCGTTTATCGGGCGCGGCGGCCGTTCCATCCGCAGCGCTTCTACGACTTGATCGAGGGCCCCTGGCTCAATGGCAAATTGCTGCGCTCCAAGGGGTTCTTCTGGCTGGCCAGCAAGCCCGAGGATGCGGCGAGTTGGTCCCAGGCTGGCGGTTTGATGCGCCATGGCTTTGCCGGTAGCTGGTGGCGTTTTGTACCGCGCGAGCAGTGGCCCGAGGACGCCGAAAGCACGGCGGCGATCATGACCAATTGGTTGCCCGAAACCGGCGATTGCCGCCAGGAGTTGGTGTTTATCGGCCAGCACATCGATTTTGCCCGGCTCAATGCCGAGTTGGATGACTGCCTGCTCAATGACGCTGAAATGGCCATGGGCGTTGAGGGTTGGCGGTCACTGGCCGACCCCTTTGGCCCCTGGTTCGACGCCTGAGGCGTGATGAGCGTAGCATCGGCTCCCTTCCCCTTGCGCAGACAGTTGCACGCCATGCTGCAGAACATTCCCACCCACGTGATTGCCGGGCCTTTGGGTGCCGGCAAAACCAGCCTGATCCGGCACTTGATGGCCCAGCGCCCGGCCCATGAACGCTGGGCGGTGCTGATCAACGAGTTTGGCCAGATCGGCCTGGACGCGGCCCTGCTGACCCGGGATGAGGATGGCGTGGCCCTGGGGGAAGTCGCCGGGGGCTGTTTGTGCTGTGTGAACGGTGCACCGTTCCAGGTGGGGCTGGGCCGCTTGCTGCGTAAGGCACGGCCGGACCGCTTGTTTATCGAGCCTTCGGGCCTGGGCCACCCAGCGCAGTTGTTGCGCCAGTTGCGTGAGGCGCCGTGGCAGGGCGTGTTGGCGGTGCAGCCGTGCGTGCTGGTGCTCGATGCCCAGGCGTTGGCCCGCGGCAAACCCCTGCCCGACGCCCAGCAACAAGCGCTGGGCAGCGCCGGGTTGCTGGTGTTGAACAAGGACGAAGGCTTGCTGGAGGCTGATCGCCAGCGCATTGCCAGCCAATTGCCCTCTGTACCGCTGCGCTGGACCCGCCAAGCGGCGTTGGCCTTGAGTGAGCTTCCTGGTGGGCAGGCGACAGCGGGCGCGCCCCTGGCACATTTCGCGGTGCCCCAAGGGCTGGCGCAGCTCCCGGCGATCTGGCGCGCGGTGGACGTGCCGATCTGCCTCAGCCAGCAACAGGAGGGTGGCTGGAGCATTGGCTGGCGCTGGCACCCGAGCCAGGTATTTGACTGCGCTCGGCTGGACGCCTGGTTGGCGGGGCTTGCGTGGCGGCGGGCCAAGTTGATTGTCCACAGCCCGCAGGGGTGGAGGTCGGCCAATGCACTGGACCGCGAAAACCTGGCATGGCAGCCCAGCGAATGGCGCCAGGACTCGCGCATCGAGCTGATTTTCGATCGGGAGCAAGATACGGTCGCGCTGACTCGTGCCCTGGTGGCCATTCGGCTAGGTCCGCTTTAAGCGCCCGCCAGGGTTGGAGTAAGGTGCGCCTCTGCGTATTTTTGAGGATTGCCCATGGCGAAGTCTTTTGTAGCAAGCGGGCTGTTGATCCTTGCCGCGTTGTTCACCACGTCCGTGCAGGCGCTGGAGTTCAAATCCAGCCCGGCAGTGGCGGGGATTTTCGCGGCGGCCAAGGTCAAGGGCACGTTCGTGCTGTACGACGTCAGCGCCGCCACCTTCACCGGCGTCGATGCCGAGCGCGCCGCCACGCGGTATTACCCAGCCTCGACCTTCAAGATCCCCAACAGCCTGATCGGCCTGGCCAGCGGCGCGGTGAGCAGTGTTGACGAGGTGCTGCCCTACGGCGGCCAGCCGCAATTCATCAAGAGTTGGGAGCAGGACATGGGCCTGCGCGAGGCCATCAAAATCTCCAACCTGGCGGTGTACAAGGAACTGGCCCGGCGCATAGGCCTGGCGCGCATGCAGGCGGGTGTGCGGGCATTGGGGTATGGCAATGGTGAGGTTGGCACCCGCGTCGACACCTTTTGGCTCGATGGGCCGCTGCAGATCAGCGCCGTGGAGCAGGCGCGCTTTTTGGCGGCGTTGGCCCAGGGGCAATTGCCGTTCCCGGCCGAGGCGCAGGCCAGCGTGCGTGAAATCACTGAGTTGGAAAAAGGCCCGGGTTGGACGCTGTACGGTAAGACCGGGTGGAACACCCGCTACACGCCTGGCCTGGGCTGGTGGGTGGGGTGGGTGGAGCAGGGCGGCAAGGTCTACAGCTTTGCGCTGAACATCGACATGCCCAACGGCATGGCCGACGCGCCCAAGCGTGTGGCGGTGGGCAAGGCCAGCCTCAAGGCCCTGGGGCTGCTGGCGCCTTGAGTCACTGGCGCCACTTGGTGTGTTCCTGGCGCCACTGGCTCAGCTCGATGACGTCGGCGCTGGGCGGCGGCGGTTCCTTGACCACGATCGGGTAGGGCGCCAGTTCGATGTGCGCGCTGTGGGCGCCAAATTGGGTGATGGTGCCGTTGTGGCGGGCTTCACCGGTGACGGTGAACTCGAAGGTGTAGATGCGCGCCAGGCGCCGCCGGCCATTGGCGTCCTTGACGATGCCAATGCGCTTGAGGGCGACGTTGCCGTCCAGCAGCTCGATGTCGAGCTTGGCGCAATGCTGCTTGACCCGCTCCAGTGCGCGCTCGCGCAAGCCGTGGTTGTGCCACAGCCAGGCGCCGCCGGTGGCCAGCAGCATCAGCACGAAGATATTTCCCAGGGTCAGCATGTGGTTCGCTCCAACAAGTTGCCGCCAGCTTAACTGCCTGCGCGCTCTGTCGTACAGGCTGTGTTTAGTCGCATACTGCGCGGCTTGAATGTCACCGGTTTACGGAAGTTACCCATGAAACGTACGCCCCATTTGCTCGCTATCCAGTCCCACGTAGTCTTCGGCCACGCCGGCAACAGTGCCGCGGTGTTCCCGATGCAGCGGGTTGGGGTGAATGTCTGGCCGCTCAACACCGTGCAGTTCTCCAACCACACCCAATACGGCCAGTGGGCGGGCGAAGTTTTGGCGCCGCAGCAGATCCCCGCGCTGGTGGAGGGCATCGCCGCCATTGGCGAATTGGGCCATTGCGACGCAGTGCTGTCGGGCTACCTGGGCAGTGCGGCCCAGGGGCGGGCGATCCTCACGGGCGTGGCGCGGATCAAGGCGATCAACCCCAAGGCGTTGTACCTGTGCGACCCGGTGATGGGCCACCCGGAAAAGGGCTGCATCGTGCCCGCCGAGGTCAGCGATTTCCTCTTGGAAGAGGCGGTGGCCATGGCCGATTTTCTGTGCCCCAACCAACTGGAGCTGGACAGCTTTTGCGGGCGCAAGCCGCAGTCGTTGTTCGATTGCCTGGCGATGGCGCGCTCGCTGTTGGCGCGCGGGCCTAAAGCGGTGCTGGTCAAGCATCTGGATTATCCGGGCAAGGTCGCGGACGGTTTTGAAATGCTGCTGGTGACGGCCGACGGCAACTGGCACCTGCGCCGGCCGCTGCTGGCGTTTCCGCGCCAACCGGTGGGGGTGGGGGATTTGACCTCCGGGCTGTTCCTCGCCCGGGTGCTGCTGGGCGACAGCTTGCTGGCGGCGTTCGAGTTCACCGCGGCGGCGGTGCATGAAGTGCTGCTGGAAACCCAGGCCTGCGCCAGCTATGAGCTGGAGTTGGTACGGGCCCAGGACCGCATCGCCCATCCGCGTGTGCGGTTCGAGGCGACGGCGATCAGTTTGTAACGCGCAAAAAACAGTGGGAGCGAGCCTGCTCGCGATAGCGGTGTATCGGCCCGCCACGTTTGGCGGTGATACAGGCATCGCGAGCAGGCTCGCTCCCACAGGGGTTGTGTTGCAATGCAGTAGCGGCCGTCAGATCAGCCCGGCTTCATCGTCATTAATCAGGCCACCCAGGCCACCCAAGGCTTCCCGCGCCTGGGTGCGGTCCATCAATTTGGCCTGCGCCGCCGGCGGCAGGTCGGTGACGCGAATCACCCCCTTGCTGGTCAGCACCTGAATCAAGTCGTCGAGTACCCGGATCATGTCCAGGTCGCTCTGTTTGAGTTGCTTGAGGCTGACTTCCACGGCTTCGTTGGCGTACCAGTCCTGGATTTCGTGGTTGTCGGCCGGCAGGGTTTCCGTCGCCTCGGCATAGGCGGTGGCTTCCACGCGGATCAACTGCCCTTGAGCATCGCGTTGCACGTAGAACATTGAGCATCCCTCATGTATGGACCAGCGTCGTGCTGTCAGCAGCATAGGCCAACTGGACGCGAGTATGCGGTGCAAAGCGCCGATCGTCACGGACGTGACGCGGCGAGCGAAGCCGGCGACCGCCCGGGTGGGCGGCCGCAGGGGCTCGATCAGTTGTTGTTGTGGTCGATCTTGATGGTCGGGTCGTTACCGGAAATCAGTGAGTTGAGGTTCACGTTAGACCAGTTGTTGCCTTCCAGTTTGATCGTCACATCCGCGTTGGCCATGCCGCCGGCATCATTGAGCTTGCCTTCGGAACTGACCTGCAGGGTGGAGACGCCTTCCACGGTGGTGATCTTGAGGAAGTTGTCGATGGTGCTGCCGCTTTCGCCCTGCAACAGGTCGCGCAGGTCGATACGGTCACCTTCACCGGCCTTGAAGTCCTTGATGACATCGTTGCCGGTGTCACCCGCGCGCCAGACGAAGGTATCGGCACCCGAACCGCCGATCAGGATGTCATTGCCCTGGCCGCCGATCAGTGTGTCGTTGCCCGTGCCGCCGAGCAGGATGTCGTTGCCTTTGCCACCGTCCAGGTAGTCGTTGCCGCCCTGGCCGAACAGGATGTCGTTGCCGGCACCACCCAGCAGGTTGTCTGCGCCGTCATGGGCGCCAGAGACGTCGAACTCGTTGTAATGCTCGGTGACGTACTGGTGCACATTGCTGGCGCTGACTTTGCTGACGTCCACCCCGGACTTCTGCGCGACATACGCCTGCATCGCCTGGTAACCCTCGCCGGAGATGCCGCCGAAGCTCACCAGGTCGCCGAAGATGATGTCATTGCCATCGCCGCCACTGACCTTGTCGGCACCCGGCAGGGTGGCCTCGGTGTGGCCGAGGATGGCGTTGGCCAGGTCGTTCGGGTTGATGTTGGTTTGCGGTTTGTTATCGCTGTCGAACGGGCTCAGGTCACCGGGCTTGATGCTGTTGTTCAGGCCAATCGCCTCGACGGTGGACAAGCCTTTGAGCAACAGGAAGCTGCTGGCCGAATCTTGACCGGTCCAGTAGTCGGTGCTGCTGCCCGCGCCTGCCTGGCGCGAGATTTCATAGGTGCCATCGCCCTGGGCGCGGATGGTGCCCAGGTTGCCGCTGTCCTTGTACCAGTTGCCTCTCCAGTCCTGGGAGTAGCTGTTGACCTTGCCGCTGCTGGTGACCAGCACGTAGTTGGTGCCGCCCAGGTTGATGTAGGCGGTGTCACCCAACTTGTAGTTGTTCACGTTCAGGTAGTCGTCCAGACGCATATCGGTGCCGCTGTAGGAGTCGGCCACGATAGGGTTGGGCGATTCGCCGGTTTGGTAGAACGTCGGCTTACCGTCGGTGATGAAGTAGGTCAGGTTTTCCGCACCCGCGTTGCCCTTGGCCATGGTGCTTTGGAAGAAGTTGGCCGTGGTCTTGAACGCATCTTCATAGTTCGTGCCGCCGTTGGCGTACATGCCCTTGATGATGTCGCCCAGTTTGCTCAGGGCCAGTGGGTCCTTCAGGTTGATCGCGATGCTGGAATTGACCTGGTCGGAGAAGGTGGTCAGGAAGATGTTCACCGTCCCCGAGGTGCTGCTGCCCAGGCTGTCCTGCAACGTCTTGAACATGTTGGTCATGGACGTTTTGGCGGCGGCGATGGAGTCGTCCATGCTGCCCGAGGTGTCCATGATGAACGCGATGTTGTAGTTCTTGCCTTGCACCACGTTCAGGCCACCGATGTCGGCGACGATGATGTCGTTGCCATCGGTGCCGGGGATGGTGTCGTCGTTGGTGGTGCCGATGACCGGGTTGTACACCGCCGGGTGCACGGTGACCGGAATCGTCCCGGTGCTCACGGCCGAACCGCCGAGGGACTCGGTGGAGGTCGAGGTCACGGTCAGGTCGAACTTGCCGTTGTAGTACGGCGGTGGCGTCAGGGTCAGGCCGCCCAGGTTCCAACCGGTGACGTTGGCTTCGCCGGAGTCGCCCACGGTGAAGGTATGGCCGGCGTCATCGCTGAGCACCATGCCTTTGGGGAAGCCGCTGATTTTCACACTCAGGCTTTCGGAGCCGTCGGTGTCGGTCAGCGCGGTGGTGATCGGGGAGATCTTCACCTGGCCGTTTTCCGCGCCTTCGTTGAGTTTGTAGCCCTCGTAGTAACCCTCGCCATTGGCACCGTGCAGGTCAGAAACCGACACGCCGGCGTTCACCAGGTCAGTGACCGTCGGGTACATCGGCAGGTTGGCCTTGCCCAAGTCGACCGGCGTGCTGCCGTTGATCGACAGGTTCACGTCATAGCTGCCCGCGCCGCTCTGGTTATGGTGGTAGACGTCCAGGGTGTAGTAGCCGCTGGTGGTTGGCTTGAACTCGCCGGTCAGCGCGCCGCCGTTGCCCCACAGGGCGCTGGCGACTTTCTGCCCGCCAATGGTCACCAACAGGCTGTCGTCGCCGGTGCCGGAGAAGGTGTAGGTCTTGCCCGCTTCCAGGAAGATCAGGCCCGAGGTTTTCGACGCGGTGCCCGCCGCCACATCGGCGCTGGACTGCACGTTGGTCACCAGGGTGCTGCTGTTGGGTTTGCCCGCGGCGTCGATCACCGACTTGAGGGTGTCCGAAGGCGCGCCGTTGCCGTTGGTGCCCAGGCCGGCGAGGCCGGTCCAGACTTCCTTGGTCAGGCCGATGGAGGCCACGTTGTTGCCGGTGATGTTCAGCGTCGGGGCGTCAGCCTGCGGCGTGATGTCGACCTTGAGGGTCACTTCGTTGCCCAGGTTGAAGCCATCGTTTGGCTTGTACTTGATCTGCGCGTAGTCGGCCTGCTTGTTGCCCACGCCGGTGCCGCCGTAGCCATCGGCACCCGATTGGTTCGCGGACGGAGTGAACTTGAGCTTGCCCGCGGCGATATCCGCCTGGGTGATGGTCTGGCCTGCGCTGACCGCCACGCCGTTGAGCGTGAGCTTGCCGGCGGCGTTGTTCAGGTCGGTGATGGTGATGCTCAGCGGGCTGTCGCCATCGACATCGCTGACCTGGAAATCACCCCACTTGAGCGTCAGCGTGGTGTCTTCCACGCCAGTCACCTGGCCACCGACGGCCACAGGCGCGTGGTCGTTGTCGATGATGACGGTATCGACAAAAGACTTGCCCGCGTCGATGCCGATGTTCTCGAACTTGCCGCCACTGACCGAGTCGATGGTGACCTTGAAGTTCTCGGAACCCTCGACGAGCTTGTCATCGATGGTCGCCACGTTGAACCCGACGCTGGTGCTGTTGGCCGGGATCTTGACGGTCACCACACCGGTGAAGTCGGTGCCATCGATCGCGGTGCCGCTGTAGCGCAGGGTCACCGTGACATCGGCCAGCGGCTTGTCGCTCAGGGTCAAGGTGTAATGGGCGGTGCCGCCTTCAACCACCGACGTGTCGCCGGAGATACCGACAGTCACCAGGTCACCCTGGCCGGCCGGTTCATCGGTGACCGTGGTAGTTTTGGTGGCTTGGTCGAGGGTCAGTTTCTCGAAGCGATCGGCGCCCTCGCCAGTAACGGTTTCCAGTTTGTTGACCATCGGCGCTTGGCCACCGGTGTAGACATCATCCTTGGCAGTAACCGTGGTTGAGCCCGTGGTGCCGTTGGCCGGGATGCGCACGATGGTGCCGTCGGTGAGCTTGAACTCCAGCGGGCCGTGGTTAGCCATCGGCATGCCGGCGGCG
>RCMZ01000263.1_pt1 | contig 50945 bp, 47 predicted proteins | sample 2041141 | NCBI WGS metagenome assembly RCMZ01 (sample SAMN09708263, study PRJNA481090) | Wastewater metagenome, whole genome shotgun sequencing project. | biome: sewage; isolation source: Davis station wastewater (DW) | place: Antarctica: Davis Station | collected 2010-03-01 | reverse complement strand
TCCACAGTTGCTGGTAACAAAATCAGCAATCCGCCCTGGGTCAAATTTCAATCGGCAGGGTGGGTCAATTTTCCATCAGCGCCAACAGCTGGTGGATAGAAGGAATAGCTTCGAGGCTAATTATCGGGGTTGCTTGGCTCACGAGTGTAGGGATTACCTTTGGCTACATCGGAATGATCGGCAGTGGTTGTCCGAGCGTATTCAGGAGCGAGGTAATGCTCGCTCTACTCGGGAGCCGCACGATGAGCGGTTCCGCAAACTAGACGTTGATCTAGCCAAAGCTGTTTTCCACTGTGCTGAAAAACTACGAGCGTTTCCAGGCAAACCTGTCTTTATTTCACGGACAAAAATTGGCAGGGAGCTTCACGCATTATCGCGATTTGAAAAGCAGCTCAAAAAACTACCGCAGTGTGCTGTCGCACTAGAAATTGTGTGCGAGACAATAGAAGAGTTTCATGATCGACGCTTGAGATGGGCTGCAGAGAAATTACAACTAGAAGATAGACCAATCACTCAGTCGTCGCTGTATAGGGTGGCAAGTATTAGACCCCGCAAGGAGGCTACTTAAGCAGGAACGGATCCAGCGGAAAATTTGCGGCACACGACAGGATGTTCGTGGTGATGTGCTTGATTATATCGAGATGTTCTACAACCCAAAACTCCTGCACGGGTTCAACAACTAATAACTATCCCCGGCTTTTTTTGAAAAGCGATATTCACTGAGCCTGGAACGTGCCTAGGAAGTCTGGGTGAATTATTACGTCTAGGCATTGGAGCCTTATCTCTTAGTTATCTTGATATGAGTCCCTGGTGTCAAGGCTCCGTATGGCTCAATTGAGCGAAGGGCGACTCTTTCCGTCTTTGAGACCTCAAACAACTGGCCGTCAGTAACCACAAGGACAGTTGCTCCACTCGCTATTGCGGCCTTGTAGGCATTAGCAAATGCACGAGCGGCAATTTTCGGAATATGTGATTCCTGGGCACAAATCTGCTTGTCAGTGAGCGGTCTCTTGTTCGTCTTGCGTGACATGGTCAGCCCTTAAGTGTGATGTGTAATACCGGAGTTATACCGAGTTACCATATTCAATAGCGCTCAGCACGCGACGCACCTGAGCAGCCCCCACATCGGTATCGCATAGTTCGATTGGCTTGGCATTGCCCAGAGCAATATTCTCTCGCCGCATCCAGTTCAAAGCCATGTCATTGCTCTCAAAGATGGCCTCCGCCTTACGTGTAAGCTCCTCAATTCGCTGAGCGTCTGCCGCAGCGGAAGCACTTTCATTATTCTTCATGCCCCTAGTCGCCTTGTTAGTGTGCATTGCAGTTGCTTGGTAAACGAGTCGTCCCACCTTTACTCGAGTGTAGCTGCGCTTGGTACTGGGTACCTTAATAAGTTGGCTGCAGTGCGGGGCAATCGCGTGATTAACGCATCCGTATGACATGCTGGCGTGAACCGTGGCAGGGGAGGGGAACCATCTGTTTATTCTCAATTATTGCCGGAGGTATAAATTATAGTTGCGAGCATAAACGAGAATAAACACGGGGCGATGACGTCCAGTTAGCCAGCAAAAGCGTCAACGTAGCTACGAACGGCGTTTCAACGCCGCCTAGCTGTGTCCTACCCAGTTGGTGTGCTCGCCGACCGGTTTGGCTCTCAGCCGTTGCTAGTCATTGGCTATGGCTTGGGCTCCCTGACGGCCGCTCTAATGGTGCTGGCCTTCTGGGTCGAGGTGAACAGCGTGGCTGCGTTGGCCGTGGCGGGTCTCTATGTCGCAGTGCAGGAAGCCTTAGAGTCCACAGTGACGGCAGACATGGTGAGTTCCAATACCCTGGCTATGAGTTACGGCGCATTGGGGACGGTCAACGGGACAGCTAAGTTCATTTCCAGCACGTCGGTAGGCGTGCTGTGGACTGCTATATCGCCAGTGGTCGCTTTTACAGTGGCGGCGTTAATGATGCTTGCTGGGACGCTGGCTCTGACCCGGACCCGAAGCAGCCAGTAGACGCAGAAACCGGCCGATTCTGTTGAACAAGTCGCTTTAGCCAAACGGCCCCACTAGTAACCGATGAAAACGCCTTTTCTGCGCGTCGCTACGTGAAATTTGAGCCCGCAAACCTCTGCCGGATTTTAGGATTTCAATCTCAAACGCCAACTTTTCCGCCGTGGTAACCAAGGCCGACTTTTTCAACAGAATCGGCCAAAAGCAGCCCCTCGCATCAGTCATGTAGCAGACAATTCCTGCCATCTAAATTGATGGTGGTAGGCCTTCCAGTAGTCACTACACTGGATGGACCGCCTAATAGTCAACGCAAGCACCACTCATAAACGTTCGACGACTAGGCTACAATTGAAGTGATAAATGGCATTGCGCCATCACGGTGTCAGTCCGGCTGCTCTTAGGTCTTGACACAGAGGCTTAACTCGAAGTGCCTTGGTTCAAGATGCCATCATGCCAAAAATTGATCTACGCCGACTGATACTGCTGTTAGCTCTCGCGACAGGCGTAGTGACTTTCATCAATGCGCTGTTCGCTAGCTATCTCACGCAGCGCGATCTGCTTATGAACCAGGCCCTTGAGGCCAACCGTGTATATGCGGTGAAGCAGGCGCTAAACACAGACCACTTCATTCGTTCGTCACAAGCCAATCTAGCGTTTAGTGCCCAACAACTTGTTGAACGCCTGGACAAGCCCAAAGACTTACAGCACGAAGTTGATCGCCTCCGACTCCAGTCAAATTACTTTAACTCCGCTTTTATTGTAGGGGCTGACGGTCGGGCTTTGGCTACATCGCCGAATGGGCTTGGATTGGTTGGTACCCGCCTTCAGTCAGAAGGTGCCCTCGCCATTATCGGAAAGCGTACCCCGGTCATAACCGACCCATACGTCGGTAGCACGAAACGCCAACTGGTAGTGATGTCACACCCGATCATTGATCCCAACGACCAGTATCTGGGCTACGTAAGTGCATCAATCTATTTGCAGGATAAGAACATCCTCAATGCAATCTTGGATGAGTATTACCGTCATGACGGCTCCTATGCGTACGTTGTAGACCGGAACGGGCAGCTGATCTATCACCCTGACTCTGCGCGTATCGGTGAAGGAGTTTCAGCCAACGCTGCCGTCAAGCAGGTAACTGATGGCAAGGAGGGCGCTCTTCGCCTTATCAACCTGAAGGGCGTGGATATGTTGGCCGGTTTTGCCCCGATGAAGTCAACTGGCTGGGGAGTCGTAGCTCAAACTCCGACTACATCAACACTGTCTGTATTGAGCGATTTGATGCTCGATACACTGCTTCAGACGGTGCCGTTGTCCATCCTCACGCTGCTAGGAATCTGGTGGCTGTCATGGTGGATTTCGCACCCGCTCAGAAAACTCGCCGAAAATGTAAAAACGTGGGAAGAATCTGAAGCGTTGGAGCGATTTCGTAATATCAAAACCTGGTACTTCGAAGCCGACCAACTCAAACTCTCCATCATTAAAGGCTTGAGCCTAATTCAAGCTCGCCTTGGCAAGCTGAACCGAGACAACATTACTGACCCACTCACCGGCTTGAATAATCGCCGAGGCCTGCGTCTGGCCCTAGATAGGCTGCTTACCGCAGGCAAAGCGTTATCTGTGATCGCTTTGGACATCGATCACTTCAAAGACGTGAACGACCGGTATGGGCACGATGTCGGCGACCAAGTCCTCAAGTACCTTGCAGAACACATGCGTGAATGTTTCAGAGCAGGCGACATCATGTGCCGCGCTGGAGGGGAGGAATTCATCGTGCTGCTCCCTGAGCTTAATATAGAGGCAGCCCACAAGATCGCTGAGCGTCTTCGACTCAGCATGGCGAGTCAGCCGAGCCCATCTGGAGACGTTGTAACCATTTCTCTGGGCGTAGCCTATATGCCTAAGGGAAACACCAGCATTGATACGGCGCTGAGAGCATCGGATGCGGCGCTCTATAAAGCTAAAAACCAGGGAAGAAATTGTGTGGTATCTGCTAGCGAGTTTTGAGCGAGTTAGGCTAACTCCCTGGCCACAACAGACTGACTGCTTCTGACCGAGTTCTACCTGCCGACATCGGCTGTAACCGGCCAATAGCGGTCATTTAGTGTCTACAAAAGCCGAGGCGATTCAGCCGCAGCGGAAGCCTTTCATTATTTTTCATGCCCCTAGTCGCCTTGTTAGTGTGCATTGCAGTTGCTTGGTAAACGAGCCGTCCGACCTTTACTTACCGCCAGATTGGCATCAGCTGGGACGGGGCAATTCGATGTGAAAGCCCGTGAGGCCAGCAACTGAGGTGCACCAAATGCGGCCTTTGTGAGCCTCGATGATGGATTGGGTGATGGCAAGGCCGAGCCCTGCATTGCTTGGGTTTCCCTCGCGCCGAGCGGGGTCGGCGCGATAGAAGCGGTCGAAGAGTTTTTCCAGGTGTTCTGAGCTGATCGTGTCACCTGGATTTTCGACGCTAAGAATGATCGAGTCCCCTGTTTGGCGGATCAACACTGATATCGTTTTTCCCTTCGGCGTATAGCGCAAGGCATTGGACAACAAGTTGGAGATTACGCGATCAAGCATCAGCCTATCGCCAAGCACTCGGCCGGTACCCGCGACAGATAGTCGAATATCGTGCTCTTCGGCCAGTAAGTGGTAGTAGTCGAAGAGTTTGGCCACAACGTCAGCGAGCTCAATGCTAGTTTTTTCGGGGGTGATTAAGCCATTATCAGCCTTGGCCAAGAACAGCATGTCATCAATCATTCGAGACATGCGCTTCAATTCTTCCAAGTTGGAGTAGAGATTCTCCTCGTAAGCGGTGATGTCGCGCTTATGGCTCAAGACCACCTCGGTATGAGTCATGAGGTTACTAAGAGGCGTTCGTAGTTCGTGTGCGATGTCAGCCGAGAAGTTGGAGAGTCGAATGAAGGCCTCTTCAAGTCGAGCCAACATCGCGTTGAAGGATAGAACCAGTTGCTGAAGTTCTAGCGGCACAGGTTCCAGAGGAATTCGTTCCTGCAACGACCGGGCAGACATCGCAGTGGCCACACGAGTGACTTGTCGCAGAGGCCTAAGGCCGCTCCGAGCAACTACCCAGCCTAGCGCGGCACTAACCAGAGCACTGATGATCAATCCAACCCAGAACCACCGCTGCAGCGTGTCGAAGAAGTGTGTGTGATTGGTGACGTCGAGAATCAGCAAGGCTGTGAGTGGCTCAGGTTGATCGGCGACCGAGATTTGCGCCGTCATACCGCGGTACATGTGCTGGCCGTTCTGCCACTCCCACATGCTCTGCTCATTTGCACGCCTGAAGCGTTCAGGCACCTCGACTGCTCTGGGGTCGGAAAATAGCACTGCACCGTCGCTTGTCAGGATGGTTGCCGCCAGGTCCTGATGGGCTCCCAGTAACGCTCGCAACTGCGGTAATTCTTCGGAAAGGCTAGCTTCGCCGCGGGCCTTGTTGAGGATATGTTTGGCAGATTCGAGCTTCTCCACCAGGGCCTGCCGATCCAGCATTCTGAAATGGTGCTGACTGAGCATATTGAAACTCAGTCCCGCGACCGTCAGGACTGCAATTACCGCGGACATGAACATCAGACTCATGCGTGCGGTCAGCGAAAGGTGCTTCATATTCACTCCGGCGCATCCATCATGTACCCCATGCCGCGGGCGGTATGGATCAGCTTGAGATCGAAGTCGTCATCGATCTTTGCGCGTAGCCGGCGTATAGCAACCTCGATGACGTTGGTGTCGCTGTCGAAGTTCATGTCCCAAACCTGAGAGGCTATCAGGGACTTCGGGAGGACCTCGCCGCGCCTGCGCAGTAACAACTCCAGTAGTGAAAACTCTTTCGCCGTCAGGTCAATTCTTTTCCCGCCACGAATGGAGCGCCGCTTCATCAGGTCGACTTCCAGATCAGCAATTTTCATGGTGGTTTGCGTAGGAGGGGTATTGCCTCTTCGTAGCAGCGTTCTGACCCTGGCCAGAAGCTCTGAAAAAGCAAATGGCTTGATCAGGTAGTCGTCCGCGCCAAGCTCCAGGCCTTTAACGCGGTCTTCAACACCATCGCGTGCAGTCAAGAACAAGACTGGGACATCTTTTCCTGCCGCTCGCACCATGCGCAGCACTTCCCACCCGTCCAGCCCAGGCATCATCACATCCAGAATCAGAAGGTCATAGGCTTCGCTCAGTGCGTACTGAAGGGCATCTGTCCCTGTCATTACCCGATCGACATTGAACCCTGCCTCGGTGAGACCTTGCTGTAGGTACACGCCGGTTTTGAGTTCGTCTTCAGCTACCAGTAGTTTCATGCGAGCAGATTCCAAAAGTCGGGTGGCCTGAGTTTGCAGGCAAACGGGGCCACCAACCAGAAGCTTACGAAAATGTAATTCTGGCTTCAGGTCGCTGACAGGGTGGCTTGTCTAGGGTGCAGGCATGAGCACGGGTTGTGCTCTCGGCCCTCGTTAAGAGCAAGACCAGAGGTGCCGGCCACAGCATTCCCTGATGGAGACTACCTTATGAAATCGCTGAAACCTTTGCTTCTGGTTGGTTCCCTGCTGCTGTCTTCTATGGCTTGGGCCGAAGGGGGCAGCGATCGTGTTTTCGAACGCGTGCAACAAATGCGCGACAAAGCCGAAGCAGTGCTGATTCAGGCGGAGAAGGCCCCTGTTAGCGAGCGGCATGTGCACATGAAGGAGCACATGAATATGCTCGAAGACATCATGAGCCAGCTGCACAACGAACATCCCGCCCCGAACATGTCCGCAGAAGAGCATCTGGCCTGGATGGAAAAGCACGACAAGCTGGTAGACGACGTGCTGGCTCAGATGATTCGTGAGCACAAACTGATGATGGCCGATAAAGAGTGCCACAAGTAAGAGTTTCCCCCATCTTCCAGGCCTTCCGTGATTGCTCCTTTGGCCTAGCGGCGCCTCAATGGCGCCGTGTTTTTTTCCCAGCTGACGCAATTGTAGTTTTGGGGTCAGCAGCCTAGCAGGAAGCGGGGAATAGCATGAGATTTCCAACCTATCTAGCGAGGTCTCACCATGAAACGCATACCCCTTAAACTGCTGATCAGCGCACTGTTCATCGGCACCACTTTTCCGGTATTTGCCGATTCCGGCGGCAGTAGCAATGGCATTGGGCAGCAGGCCCAGGCGACGCCGGCGACTCGTACCATCTTCGTGAAGATGGACGACATCAACTACAGCCAGAAGACCATCGATGTAAAACCAGGTGAAACCGTGCGTTTCGTTCTGAAGAACGAAGGCACATTGATGCACGAGTTCAACATCGGGCAAGCAGCGTCCCAACTGGAACACCAGCGCAAGATGGCGACTCTATTTAAAGACGGCACACTGACACCAACGGGCAAGGCAAAGTCGGTCATCTGGCGGGAGCGCTCCGCCGGCCCTGGTGACTACGAACTAGCGGGATATCCGGAGGTCATTGAGGCAAAACATGACGACCCGAATGCCATCCTCATCGAACCCGGCACAACCAAAGAGTTCGTATGGACCTTCCCCAAGGCAGGGAGCTTGAGCTTTGCCTGCACGCTACCTGGGCATTATCAGGCGGGAATGGTGGGTGAGTTCGCCCTGCGTTAGATCAGCAGCGGTGCTACCCGTTAGCCGCGGGCCTGGGTAGCACCGATCTAACGAACCTTACTGCGATGTATTTTTCGCGTCAGCGTGCCGGCAGCTTCACCTGATTAGCATCAGGACGTTTCCTTCCTCATCACCACAGAGGCTCACCATGAAGCTCAGATCAGTTTCCATAATCACCGCCGTTGGTTTGTTGCTTAGTGCTGCCAACGCGCTGGCCAGCCCGGGCCACAAGAAAGATAGTATTGGGCAACCGGGAGACGGTCAGGCAGTAGATCGCACCATCGAAGTCCGGATGGGGGACATCTTCTTCGAACCCAAAGCAATGGAGATCAAAGCAGGCGAAACGGTTCGCTTCGTACTGAAAAATGACGGTGCACTGCTACATGAATTCAATCTTGGCAAAGCGGCATCCCATGCCGCGCACCAGAAAGAGATGGCCGCGATGTTTCAGAACGGCACGCTGTCCCCTACAGGTGCACATGACATGAGCAATATGGGCCATGCCATGGGCGGCATGAAGATGGTCGGTATGGAACACGATGACCCCAACAGTGTTCTTGTCGAACCTGGAGCACGCGAAGAGTTGATCTGGACCTTCTCCGCCGCCACCGAACTGGAGTTCGCCTGCAATATTCCAGGACATTATCAGTCGGGAATGGTCGGTAAGGTGACCGTACGCTGACGTTTATTGATACTCGCCAACTCCGTCCAGTCTGAGACACCTATGCTGATCCGGCCGCCATTGAAACGAGGCTATTGTCATGGACCATACCCATCACACCAGTACCACTGAGCCGCCTTTTTGGAAGAGCAAGATTGGCATTGCGCTGATCATGCTGGCCGTAATCGGCATCTTCTATGTAGCGCGTGAGCATTACGGTCATCTTTCGCAGGCCCTGCCGTACCTCATCCTGCTGCTATGCCCGCTGATGCATCTGTTTGGCCACAATCACGGCGGGCACTCCCACTCCAGCAGCACCGCTGTTTCCAAGGACGAAGAAAGGACATAGATCGCATGCAAAAGACCTCCTGCCATCATGACCAGGATCATTCACATAACTCGCACGCCCACTCCGAGAGCCAGCGCGACCCGGTGTGTGGCATGGAGGTCAAACCTGATGGCCCTTATCGCGAGAGCTTTGAAGGGACGGCCTATCATTTCTGCAGTGCGAAGTGCCTAGAGAAATTCCAAGCAGATCCTCATCAGTACATGAGCCATCAGTCTCATGGGGAGCATCACCAGCACGCGACTCCAGCACCCACATCGACACCTGTAGGTGCTGAATACACCTGCCCGATGCATCCAGAAATCCGTCAACCGGCTCCCGGAAACTGCCCGATCTGCGGGATGACGCTGGAACCTGTCATCCCGGAGCTGGAAGAGGAGGAAAATCCAGAGCTGAAGGACTTCTCGCTGCGGTTCTGGTGGACCCTACCGTTGACCGTCATCGTGACCGTATTGGCGATGGCCGGCCATTCCTTGCAACTGTTTCATGGCACGACCCAGAACTGGGTCGAGCTGGCTCTGGCGACGCCCGTGACGCTATGGGGTGGCTGGGTATTCTTCACCCGCGGCATTGACTCCATCCGCCACCGCAGCCCCAACATGTGGACCCTGATCGGTTTGGGAACGGCCGCTGCCTACCTCTACAGCGTGGCCGCTACCTTGGTTCCGCAGTGGTTTCCGGCGGCCTTTGCCCAGGGCGGACGTATCGGCGTCTATTTTGAAGCAGCCGCAGTGATTATCTCACTCACGCTGTTGGGCCAAATGCTCGAACTCAAGGCCCGCTCGCAGACTTCGGCAGCCATCAAGTCACTGCTGAGGCTGGCACCAAAGACTGCGCGTCGCATCAAGCCCGATGGCCAGGAAGAAGATATTCCGCTGACACATGTCCATCAGGGCGACCACCTACGTGTCCGGCCGGGAGAGAAAGTCCCGGTGGACGGTACGGTTCTAGAGGGTGAGAGCGCCGTCGACGAGTCGATGCTTACCGGAGAACCGTTACCCGTGACCAAGCGGGTAGGGGATGCCCTTATCGGTGCCACCATGAACACCCATGGAAGCCTGGTGATGGAGGCGCAGAAGGTCGGTGCCGAGACCATGCTGTCGCAGATCGTTCAGATGGTGGCCAGAGCCCAACGTTCCAAGGCCCCCATGCAGCGTATGGCTGATGCGGTGGCAGGGTATTTCGTGGTCGGGGTGATCTTGATCGCGATTCTGACCTTCTTCGGCTGGGGGCTATTAGGGCCGGAATCAGGCTGGGTATTTGGCCTGATCAATGCGGTGGCGGTGCTAATCATTGCGTGTCCCTGCGCTCTGGGTCTGGCAACCCCGATGTCCGTCATGGTTGCGACTGGCAAGGCCGCTAGCAGCGGTGTGTTGTTCCGCGATGCCAGCGCCATCGAAAATCTATGCAAGATCGACACGCTCATCGTCGACAAGACTGGAACCCTGACTGAGGGGCGTCCCGTATTCCATAGTGCGGAAGGGACAGGCGGTTACGACTCCAATGAAGTGCTGCGCCTGGCTGCTAGTCTCGACCAGGGTAGTGAGCACCCGCTGGCTCATGCCATAGTCGATCATGCGCGCGGTCAGGGCATTGCACTGGTCAAACCGGACACTTTCGAATCTGGCTCGGGTATTGGTGTGCGCGGCCAGGTCGATGACTATCAGCTGCAGCTCGGCAACACCGCACTGATGGACGAGGCGGGCGTCGATATTACCCCGCTGCGCAATCGCGCCGAGCAACTGCGTCTGGGAGGCATCAGCATCATCTATTTGGCCGTTGATGGCCGCCTGGCGGGACTACTGGCCGTTTCCGATCCGATCAAGCCTACTTCTCAACAGGCTGTCTCCAAGCTTCAAAGCGAAGACGTAAAGGTCATCATGGCCACTGGTGATGGCCTCACCACAGCAAGAGCCGTGGCGCAGCAGCTCGGAATCGAGGAAGTGCATGGTGAGGTCAAACCGCAGGATAAGGAGAAACTAGTCGCCGATTTGCAGGGCTATGGCCGTCGTGTCGCCATGGCGGGTGACGGTATCAACGATGCGCCCGCCCTGGCCAGGTCTGACGTAGGTATCGCCATGGGCACCGGTACCGATGTGGCGATGAACAGCGCCCAAGTGACGCTGGTCAAGGGAGATCTGATCGGCATCCTGCGAGCGCGCACCCTGTCAGTGGCAACCGTGAAAAACATGAGGCAGAACCTCGCCTTTGCGTTCATCTACAACGCGATGGGAATCCCGCTAGCAGCGGGGCTGCTGTACCCGCTGACGGGGCATCTTCTGTCGCCCTTGATTGCTGCGCTGGCGATGAGTGTCAGCTCGGCGTCGGTGGTCTTCAATGCTCTGAGGTTGAAATCAACGGACATCGGATAGGCTTCCATACCACCGACCAGGTGATTATTCAGAAGCGCATCTGACCGGAAAATGCCGTACGGTAGTTTCCGGTCCGACCTATCTGTCGCAACACATAGTGACGAGGTGACGTTCTATGGACTGTTGCCGCTGCGGGTAGGAGACTGGTCGTCGTTAACCCATGAGGACTCTCCGTGGCCCGCATTCGCAGACTGATTATCAGCAACTTCCGATCTATCCAGGCGCTCGACTGGGTGCCGGCCCCAGGAATTAACTGCCTCATAGGTCCTGGCGATAGTGGAAAGTCCAGCATTCTAGATGCGATTGACCTTTGCGTCGGTGCCCGCCGGGGCGGCACGTTCGGCGACATGGACTTCTTCGCTCTGAACGTCGAAACACCCATCACCATCAGTGTGACGCTTGGCGATTTGCCGGTATCGCTGATGGATATCGATGTTTACGGCGAGTTCTTGCGTGGATTCAATCCAGGAACGGGAGAAGTCGAAGACGAACCGCGAGCGGGGCTGGAGACCGTTATCACCTTGCTTCTGCAAGTTGGTGCCGATTTGGAACCTACCTGGACACTTTTTTCTGAGCGTGCGGAGCAGCAGCAACTCGAACGCACTCTTCCCTGGAAGGAACGAGCGGCACTAGCACCCGCCCGTATCGGCAGCTTTGCGAGTTCGAACTTGTCGTGGAGTCGTGGCTCAGTGCTCAATCGACTTACTGACGAGCGTGCAGAGCTAGGTGCCGAACTTGCGCGCGCCGCGAGGCAAGCAAGAGCGAACTTTGGCAATCAAGCCGCCGGACATCTAACTCAGACGCTTGAGGTGGTGCAACGCACGGCTCAGCATCTTGGGGTTTCGGTTGGAGCGATGCCACAAGCACTCCTTGACGCACATTCTGTGTCGATTGGCGAGGGTGCGATCGCGCTGCACAGCGACACAGGCATTCCCCTTCGCTCCCTTGGCACGGGCTCGTCGCGATTGCTAGTGGCAGGGTTGCAAAGAGCTGCAGCTAGCGCCGCGCCAATTGCTCTTGTCGATGAGGTGGAATATGGGCTTGAACCTCATCGGCTCATGCGATTCTTGGACTCCCTGGGCGCAAAGGACGCTGCCGCTCCGCTGCAGGTCTTCATGACGACTCACTCACCGGTCGCGCTGCGCGAATTGTCCGGCAGCCAGTTATTCGTTGTTCGGTCTGGGCCTCAACGCCACAGCGTTATGGCGGCAGGGGAGGCCAACGAAGTACAAAGTACCCTTCGGAAGGACCCAGAGGCATTCCTCGCCAAATCCATTATCGTTTGCGAGGGTGCCAGCGAGGTTGGCTTCGCGCGTGGCCTTGACCAATGGTGGGGCAGCCTTGGCGCTACCTCATTCCTGGCTCATGGTGGCGCTTATGTGGACGCCGGCGGGGGAAGTCCCGATAACAGTCTTATCCGTGGAACGGCACTTCAGAACCTAGGCTATCGCGTGATGGTTTTTGTAGACGCCGACAAACCTTCGACCGCAGGGCTACCTGAAGCATTCTTGGCCGCAGGCGGACAAATTCTGACATGGCGACCAGGTCTCACTCTGGAGGACGAGATCTTCCGCCATCTCAGTGACCAAGCACTCGATGCACTTCTGGCGAAAGCCGAAACAATAGTGGGTGCAGAGCTGATGAATGCGCACATCCAGACGAAGTCCCAAGGACGTGTGACACTACATGACATCAAAGCTGAAAGACTTATTCAGGGCTACTTGCCCGCGACGCGAGAGCTTTTGGGAGCTGCATCTCGTATCCGCAACAGCGGGTGGTTCAAGTCGTTGACAACCTATCAGGAGGTTGCAAGGGACATCGTCGGCCCGTCTCTACAGAACGCGGACCCGGGCTTCATGGCAGTCACGAATCAGCTCTGGACGTTTACAAGTGCCCCTTGAGATCGATCTTTTCGCTATTGAGCGTGGCTCCATAACAGCCCCCGCAGGTTGTGGAAAAACGCAATTGATTGCCGAGACGCTCATCGCGCATAGGCAGAGCAAACCCATACTCGTACTAACGCACACGAACGCAGGCGTTGCGGCCTTACGGGCACGCCTGAGACGAGCCGGCGTTCCTAACTCCGCATATCGAGTCTCCACCATTGATGGATTCTCGATGCGCCTCATCGCTAAGTTCCCAGCGCGAAGCGGCCATAACCCACAGATCTTACAGCTCCACCAGCCCAACACCGACTACCCGGCAATTCGGCACGCCGCCATGCTGTTACTGCAGGCAGGCCACCTTGCTCAGCCTCTCCGTGCCACTTACGCGCGCTTGCTTGTCGACGAATACCAGGACTGCAACGTCGTCCAGCACGCCATCGTGTCAGGTTTGGCCCAGGTGCTACCAACCTGCGTGCTCGGTGACCCAATGCAAGCCATCTTCGACTTCCGTGGCAATCGACTAGTGCATTGGGCGAATGAGGTGCAGCCCCTGTTCCCCGCGGCGGGAGAGCTGAGGATACCCTGGCGCTGGCGGCTGGCCGGAGCTGAGAACCTTGGGCAGTGGCTGCTCGCCATACGGCAACAACTTCAAGCTGGCCAGCCGGTGGACCTGCGCACGGCTCCGGCAGAAGTGCGCTGGGTGCAGCTCAACGCCGGGACCGAAGTCCAGCAGCGGCTGGTGGCCGCGAGAACCGAGTCACCCAACGCTCGGGGCAGCGTCCTCATCATCGGGGACTCCATCAACGTGCAAGGTCGCCATCAGCTCACGAGCCAGACACCCGGCGCCATGGCCGTCGAAGCCGTCGACCTAAGGGACCTCGTCAACTTCGCCAGGAACTTTAACCTGCAGGGTGCCAATGCTCTGGCACAACTTGCGGAATTTGCTTCAAGCGTGATGACGGGGGTAGGTGCAGCAAACCTGCGAACGCGTGTGGAGTCTCTGCGCACAGGACGTGCCCGAACGCCACCGACCCCGGCCGAGGCCGAGGCCGTCGCATTCGTCGGGGAGCCAACACCGCAGCGAGCACTCCTTGTGCTCAACGCCCTCGCCGAACAGCCGGGGGCACGGGTGTACCGACCGGAAGTTCTGCACTGCTGCCGGTCCGCTATGCAAGCTGTGGCGGGAGGTACAGCCGACTTTCTGAGTGCAGCCATTCAAGCGCGAGAACGCATTCGACACCTTGCCCGCTCCATCGCAAGACGCTCGGTAGGCAGCACATTACTTCTCAAGGGGCTCGAGGCCGATGTCTCGGTTGTTCTGCATCCTGAACTTATGACCGCTCAGAATCTGTATGTCGCCCTGACGAGGGGCGCAAGGCACGTAGTGGTGTGTTCATCGAACCCCATCCTGATGCCTGTGAACAACGGCTGAGCCTTATTGTTGCGTTTGCGCACTTGACCTTGCCATCGTGTCAAGGTCGATGCTGTCTGTGCGGTAACTTGAGCCGCGGACGAAATGAGGTGAGAGAGATGTTCAGCCTGAATGTTTCGGGTATGGGTTGTGGCAGTTGCGTCAGCAAAATCACGAAGGCCATCCAGACGCTGGATCAGGACGCACGCGTAGAGGTGGATCGGGCAGCCGGCAAGGTCACTGTAGAGAGCACAGAAAGTGCCGAATCGATCCGCGAGCTGATCCAGGAGCTTGGTTATGCGGCCCAGGTCAGCGCTTGAGCGCTGGCCTGCCGACCGACTAAATCTCCAGTTCTGAGAGCTCTTTCAGCCCGTGAATACTGGTGACCTCGTTAGTAATACCTTCATCCCCATCTCGGCCGCGAAGCCAGTTTGAGTGATCGCCTGGCTCGCGCATTTCCAGCGTGTCATAGGAGTAGCGCTTTCGCTTGAACAGGCTTTTCAATGCGGCGAACTCGTGGCTTTTCTCGTCTTCTATTCCGACGACTTTTCCTACAAGCGCCTCCCAATGACCGACGCCGTCGGCCAGCATCGCCTGGTAAGTCTCTGGGTCCAGCAAGGCTTGCTGTTTGAAATGAATGATGCGGTGTGTCATAGACGCGCTCGGGAGTGGCCAAAGAGAAGCCGCTAGCCTATAGGTTCCGGGTCATTCGTGAATAGTTGCCCTGAGCTTTAGCAAACCTTCGTTGACCCACAATTTCAACCAAGTTGCGGCCTGCAGGGGGGCTTGCTCTCCATGTGTTGCGCTCAATGACTCGCAGAGTTCGGCGAACGATCCACCCTCGACGAAAAACCGCAATGCTGACGCCTCTTCTGGCTCCAGGCTTCGGTAATGGCATACGAGGTTATGACGCCAGACCAGACAGTCTCGATTCCCGGCTGGTTGGGTGGCAACGGGAAGCAGATCCCCAGACTTGGCAGCCTTCCACAGCGCCAGGGTGTTGTACTGCAATCGCAGCCATCTGGCAGATGGAGTCAGGGAAACCCTGAATGAAACCCAGTCTTCAGCCGAAAACTCACTGATGGCCTGCAGTGAAAGCGCTTCGACATCCTGAGCATCGAAAGCCAGTGTAAAAGCCCACTCCAGCTCCGCGAGTTCGCGCATCGGTGAAAGTTGAGGTTCCGCAATGTAGCTGCGAATGAACTCGGGCAGCTTTTCACCCAGCCAGCGAATGCTGAAATGCCGCGGTGGCCAGGCGGCGATATAGGCCAGTGCGAGTTGCTCGAACGACTCTTCTCCCAGCCATTGCTGCAGCGCCGGGAAATCCTCGCGCAGCACCGCCAGCAGGCGCGAGCGATAGGCGTTATGGTAGATCCGCAGGCCTTCGAGGGCACTCAGCGCAGTGCAACCCCGGACTTGCTCCAAAAGCTCGTTGGAGGGCAGGGCACCATCTGTCAGGTAAGTTTCAAATGCAGTCTGTAAGGCGCTTAGGCTCAAAGGGTTGCCCTCGATATCACGCCATTGGCGATAGCTCGGGCATGCTCCAACTCGGATAACAGATCCTCGAACGGTGGAAAATGATCATCCCGCTCGATCAACGTCGACGTTGGACCCAAGTAGCTCAAAGTCTTGCTGTAGAGCGCCCAAACCGGGTCAGCGATGGGCTGGTCGTGGGTGTCGATGAGGTATTGCCCGTAATCGCTATGCCCGGCCAGGTGAATTTGACGAATCCGCTCGTGCGGCAATTCCAAGATGAACTGCCATGGGTCGAAATCCTGATTTCGTGCGCTGACGTAGACGTTGTTCACGTCAAGGAGCAATTCGCAACCGGTCAGGAAACTCAGTTCCGAGAGAAACTGCGATTCGCTCATGCTGGACGTCTTCCACTGCACGTAAGAAGAAACGTTCTCCAGCACAATGGGACGTTCCAGAACATCCTGCACTAGACGCACCCGCGCGGCGACATGCAGCAGGCTTTCTTGGGTAAACGGCAGCGGCAGCAGGTCGTGGAGTTGATGGGCGTTGCCGCGACTCCAGCACAAGTGGTCGGAAACCCACTGGGGCTGTACCCGGTCCGCCAGTTGCTTGAGCTGTCGTAGGTAGCCCATGTCCAGGTTATGCGAACCGCCGATCGACAGCGATACTCCGTGCATCACCAACGGGTATTGCTCGCCAATCGCATCGAGAAAGTAGAGGGCCTTGCCACCGCCCACCAGGTAATTCTCGGAAATGATCTCAAACCAGTCGACCGCAGGTCGCTGTTCAAGAATCTGCTGGTAATACTCACTGCGAAGGCCAAGACCGAAACCCAGTGTTTTGCGCTTACTCATTCAAGACTCCAGCAGGGGAGTGGCAGGCACTCCCCGCAACGGCATTATTCGCTGGTCTTGCCACCGGCCTCATCGCACTTGGCCTGAGTCATCAGCTTGAAACCCTGGCCTTTACATTCTCCCTGGCCTTTGCAGGCATTTTTGGCGGTCATGCAGTCGTTCTGGCCCTTGCAACCGTTGACGCCGAAGCACTTCACTTCAGCTGCTTTGGTGTCCTGGGCGGCCTGGACAGGCAGGGTAGCAAACAGGCTGGCGGCCACGAGAGCCAGAGCGGCACCGGTAGCGACGTTGGATTTATTCGACATAGTGACAATCTCTCTTAATTGTTGGTGGTCTTATCCGCGGGTGCGAATGACCCTGAGTAGCTTAGGCATCGCTGCCGAGCATGCCCTCTCAAGAAATTCGCAAGGCTTTATGAGGGCATGAAAGACAGTACCGAGCCTTCTGGATGGGCTACAAGAAAGAAATAGCAACCTGACAGAACTGTAATGTTCGGCTCAGGTTGCTGACAGGCCCTCTTAGTTAACGTGACATCGAGCCTAAAGCTCGGCCTCTGCAGTTGCAGGGACCACTTAACTTACGAGGAATACCCAAAATGAAATCGATCAAAGCTCTGCTTGTAGTTACTGCTCTGAGCATCTCCAGCTTGGCAATGGCTGAAGGTGGTGCTGACCGAACCTTCGCGCGCATGGAGCAGGCACGCCAGACGTCTCTGGAGGCCTACCGGGTGGCCCAGCAGCAGAAAGTTGAGGCTCCTGTAGCCAGCAGTCCAACCGAGCAAGCAGAGCACACCAACTGCTGAAGTCATCTACCTTACAGAAATGTAATCACCCGGATGGTTGGGATATGGCAGTTTCATACTGCTCATCGTCGGTAAGGCTTGTGCAATGCACCGACGTGGAAAGTTGAGGGGTAAATCCCCGACATTGAAGCAGCCATGAACCCGAGACCGGGCACACCATCACCGGCTCATTTGACGGATTGGACAAAACGGCATGCAAAGCAAAACCACAAGGCGCACCTTCGTCAAAGGCCTGGCAGCCACCGGTATTATCGGCGGACTTGGCCTGTGGCGCACGCCGGTCTGGGCGGTGAACAGCCCCGGCCAGCCCAACGTACTGACTGGTAACGAATTCGACCTATTCATCGGTGAAACCCCGGTGAACATCACCGGCGCAGCGCGCACGGCCATGACCATCAACGGCTCGCTCCCTGGGCCGATTCTTCGTTGGCGCGAAGGCGATACCGTCACATTGCGCGTGCGCAACCGCCTCAAGGAGGACACCTCCATCCATTGGCACGGCATCATCCTGCCGGCGAACATGGATGGCGTTCCTGGCCTGAGCTTCCATGGCATCGCCCCTGATGGCATGTATGAGTACAAGTTCAAGGTCAACCAGAACGGCACCTACTGGTATCACAGCCATTCTGGGCTCCAGGAGCAGGTCGGCGTATACGGTGCGCTGGTCATCGATGCCAAGGAGCCCGAGCCCTTCAGTTACGACCGTGATTACGTCGTGTTGCTGAGCGACTGGACGGATGAAAATCCAACGCGGGTACTGGCCAAGCTCAAGAAACAGTCGGACTACTACAACCAGCACAAACGCACCGTTGGTGACTTCATCGATGACGTAAGCGAGATGGGTTGGTCCGCCGCCGTAGCCGACCGTAAGATGTGGGCCGAAATGAAGATGAGCCCGACTGATCTCGCCGACGTCAGTGGCTACACCTACACCTACCTGATGAACGGCCAGGCACCTGATGGCAACTGGACCGGCATATTCAAACCGGGCGAGAAGATTCGTCTGCGTTTCATCAATGCCTCGGCCATGACGTACTTCGATGTGCGTATCCCCGGCCTGAAGATGACGGTAGTCGCGGCCGATGGCCAGCACGTCAAACCAGTCAGCGTCGATGAGTTCCGTGTCGCCGTAGCCGAGACCTACGACGTGATAGTCGAGCCCGATAGCGAGCAAGCCTACACCGTCTTTGCTCAATCCATGGATCGCACTGGCTATGCGCGCGGCACCCTTGCGGTACAGGAAGGGTTGAGTGCACCGGTACCAAGCCCTGACCCGCGCCCACTGATTGCCATGGGTGACATGGGCATGGACCACGGCAGCATGGGCGGCCATGGCCGGGATGGATCAGGGCAATATGGCGGGAATGGATCATGGCAGCATGCAGGGTGGCATGGCTGGTATGGATCACAGCCAGATGGCCGGAATGGATCATTCAAACATGGCTGGCATGGCTGGCATGGCTGGCAACATGCAGGCACACCCGGCCTCAGAGACCAACAATCCTTTGGTCGACATGCAGACCATGACGCCGACGCACAAGCTGGACGACCCAGGTATCGGCCTGCGTGATAACGGCCGGCGCGTCCTGACTTACTCTGACCTGCGCAGCACCTTCCCTGATCCGGACGGGCGTGAGCCAAGTCGCACCATCGAGCTGCACCTCACCGGGCATATGGAGAAATTCTCCTGGTCCTTCGATGGAATCAAGTTCTCTGACGCCGAGCCTCTGCGCCTCAAGTACGGCGAGCGTGTTCGCATCACGCTGGTCAACGACACCATGATGACTCACCCGATCCATCTTCATGGCATGTGGAGTGATCTGGAGGATGCGAACGGCAATTTCCTGGTGCGTAAACACACCATCGACATGCCGCCAGGTTCCAAGCGCAGCTATCGGGTGACCGCCGATGCGTTGGGGCGTTGGGCCTATCACTGCCACCTGTTGCTCCACATGGAAATGGGCATGTTCCGTGAAGTCCGTGTGGATGAGTAAAGGAGATTTCTGATGAGTACTTTTATGAAGCGTAATGCCCTGTTTGGCAGCGCAGCGATGTTCAGTCTTTTGGCTGTTCTGCACGCGCCGACGTCATTGGCAGGTGAGGGGCACAGCGAGCACGAACAACATGCTGCCGAGTCGGCTGCGCCCGACGCCAGTGACAAGCCTGCAGATCAATCGAAAGGCAAGGCCGCTGGCCATCAGATGGATCATGGCGCCATGGATCATGAGGGTATGAACCATGACGATATGGGGCACGAGAAGATGATGGATAAGCATGGCGGCACCGAAGCCGAAGCAGGTTCGAACCATGACCACTAGGTTTTCACGCCCGTCCCTCATAGCGCTGGCCGTGTCGCTGAGTGCACTCAGCGGCGGCGTTACCCAGGCTGCGGAAGAAATGGATCATTCGGCAATGGGGCACGGCTCCATGTCGATGGACCACAGCCAGATGGGCCACGGTTCCGCCAAAGCGCCGATGGAGGGCATGGATCACAGCAAGATGGATCATGGTGCCATGCAGAGCGAATCGGGCAGCATGGACCATAGCCAGATGGGCCACAGCCAGAGCCAAGAGAAGGCCCCAGCCATGGACCACAGCAAGATGGGACACGGCACCATGCAGGGACAGATGGAGGGCATGGATCATTCGAAGATGAACCATGGCTCCGCTGAAGCCCCGAGAACTACCAGTCGTACGCCGATTCCCGTTCTGACGGATGCTGATCGCCAAGCGGCTTTCCCGCCACTGCCTGGCCACAAGGTGCATGACAGCGCCATCAACAGCTTTTTCCTGCTCGATCAGCTCGAATACCAAGACGCAGATGAGGGCAGCACCCTGGCCTGGGATGCGTCGGGTTGGGTAGGCGGTGATATCAACCGGGTCTGGTTCCGCTCCGAAGGCGAGCGTACCAACGGCGTTACCGAGGACGCTGAATTACAGCTGCTGTACGGCCGCTCGATCGGCCCTTGGTGGGATGTCGTCGCGGGCGTTCGCCAGGACTTTAAACCGGAGTCGCCGCAGACTTGGGCTGCCTTCGGTATCCAGGGCATGGCGCTTTACGCCTTTGAGGCCGAAGCCACGGCCTTCGTCGGCGAGAATGGCCAAACTGCTGCCCGACTGGAGGGCGAGTACGACATTCTGCTGACCAACCGGCTGATTCTCCAGCCAACTGCCGAAATGAACTTCTACGGCAAGAACGATCCTGAGCGAGGTGTGGGGTCTGGGTTGGCAAATACCGAGCTCGGCTTGCGTCTGCGTTACGAGATTGTCAGACAGTTTGCTCCCTATGTCGGGGTTTCCTGGAGCCGCTCCTATGGCAACACGGCAGACATGGTGCGCGACGAGGGCGGTGATGTAGACGAGGCGCGTTTTGTCGCCGGTATCCGGATGTGGTTTTGAGAACCTGACATGAAAAGAACAATTAAAACTTTGGTGGCGGCCGGCGTGGTCGGTAGCACAGCTGTCCTGGCCGGCGCCTACTTTGGCGTGGTCAACGTGGGGGCCGATGATCCCCATTTTCCTGCAGTGCATGCGTTTCTCACGATGGCCCGCGACCGCTCTATCGAAGTCCGTTCGCAGGACATCGAGGTTCCCAACCTGGATGATCAAGCTCTTATTCGCGCCGGTGCGGGCAACTACAACTCCATGTGTATCGGCTGTCATTTGGCGCCAGGTGTGGCGGAGACCGAGCTAAGCCAATCGCTTTACCCTGCGCCTCCCAACCTCGCCAAGATCGGTGTCGATGGCAATCCGTCAGCAGCGTTCTGGGTGATCAAGCATGGCATCAAGGCAACGGGTATGCCTGCGTGGGGCAAGAGCATGGGCGATGAGTACATCTGGGGCATGGTTGCCTTCCTTGACCAATTGCCGACGATGGATGCCAAGCAATACCAAGCACTCGTCGCATCCAGTGGCGGCCATCAGCATGGTGGTGGGGAAACGCAAATGCACAATCATGAAGGTCAGCACGGCAACAACAAGCCTGGCCATCATGGCAATAGCGGCGGTGGCGAAGACCATCATGGAACAGGTGATGCCGGAGAGCCTGGCCATCACGATGCCGCGGCTACTGATAGCGAGGGTGGCTCCGCACCTGAGGCAGGTCACCATTCGGACATGAGTGGCGATGATCACCATGCCGGGGATGAGGCCGCCCCAAGCGGCGGAGACCATCATTCCGAGCAAACTCCGAATGCCTCGCCCAAGACCCACACCCACGCCGATGGCAAAGAGCACGTGCATGAAAGCTAAATATCTGGCCTTGCTGGCCGCTCTCTCCGTCACAACTGGAGTTCAAGCCGCTGATGCCCTGACGATTGATGTCCATCGTGATGCTAATTGCGGATGTTGCAAGAAGTGGATCTCACACCTCGAAGCGAATGGCTTCAAAGTCGTCGACCATGTCGAAAGCAACATGTCGGCAGTGAAGCAAAGTCTGGGCGTTGCGCCGCGGTTGGCGTCTTGTCACACCGCGGTGATTGACGGCAAGTTCGTCGAAGGTCATGTGCCGGCGGCTCAGGTCATCGAGCTCACCAAGCGCGATGATCTCGTGGGCATCGCTGTTCCCGGGATGCCGGCGGGCTCCCCCGGTATGGAAGTCGATGGCGTACAGCATGCCTACCAGGTCATTGGCTTGACCAAGGCGGGGTCTGATCAGGTCGTTGCAGAATATCCCGCTCAGTAGTACTGCCTGCCAGCACGGCCGCTTGTGTGTAGTGGCCGACTCTTTTTCATACGCCCTTTAACCTAAGTAAAAAAGGCGCCCGAGGGCGCCAAGGGCTGTCTCCAAACCAAAGGAGCACTACGAGGGGACAGCAGGACCAAGGCGCGAGCGGGCAATCAACCCGCCCGCTTGCCAGGGTTAGAGAACTTCCAGCGGGTACTCGACAATCAGGCGGACTTCATCCAGATCCGACTCGTAATCGGTCGCGCGAGTGGTCATTTGGCGAACACGGAAAGACATATCCTTCAGTGATCCAGTCTGCACAACGTACTTGGCCTCGATGTCCCGCTCCCAGCGCTTCTGGTTGGTCAACGGATCGCCGTTGTCATCACGGCGCATATAGACTTCGTTGGCCTTGCTGTAGTCGGCATCCCAGCCCTGGGCATATCGAGTCATGAAGCTCAACCCAGGCACACCGAAAGACTCCATATCCAGGTCGTAGCGCACTTGCCATGACTTCTCCTTCGGCGAGTTGAAGTCGCTGTACTGGATGGAGTTGTCGAGGTAGATGGAGTCCGATTGGCGCAAGTAATCGAAGTCATCATCGCCATTGTTGCGCTGGAGACCCACCAGTACTGTGTGAGCGCCGAATTGGATGCCGACCTTGCCGCTCCAGATGTTGTTATCGAAGCTCCCGAGGAGCTGCTTCCCTTCATCGACCGCCTTGTAGTAGTTCAGCCCGCCGATCAAGGCGACATCGTCCGCAAGCGGGTAGCTCAGCGTGGTGCCCGCGTAATATTGATTCCAGGCATCCTTGAGGCGGCTGGTGTAGAGACTAAAGCCGACGTTGTCATTAAGCGTGTAATCACCACCGAAATAGGCGATCCATGGCGAGTCCACTTCGCCTGCGTAGAAGGTAGCGAAGCCGTCGCGCATGCTGCTGGTATTGGGTTGGCTCATCGAGTGGAGGCGACCGCCTTGAAGCGACAGTCCTTCCACGCTGCTGTTGAGCACGGTGATACCTCGGAAACTCTCCGGTAAAAGCCGCGCATCACCGTATTGGACGACAGGGCTGACAGGAAAGACGTCGCCTACCTTGATCTCGGTATCCATGAACCGAGTTTTCACCGCGCCCCCCAATTTGGAGTAGTTGTCCTCAGCCTGCCCAAGGCTGTTGTAAGGCATTACATCGACTGAGCCCCCGGCACCAGAACGGCCGTCGCCGGTGTCAAGCTTGAGCCCCAGCATGGCAAAGGCATCGACACCAAAACCTATGGTGCCCTCCGTGAAACCAGACTCGAATCGGCCTATCACGCCATGCGCCCACTCTTCCGAATAGCCATTACCCGAGCTGCTGGACTGGCCTTTACGGAAATCGCGGTTGAAGTAGAGGTTTCGATTGAGGATGGTCAGGCTGCTGCCTTCGATAAATCCCTCGCCTTTCTCGCCGGCGGCCATTGCAGCTTGCCCGGTACTGATGCTCAGAGCGAGCAGAGAAAGTCCTAACAGGGTCCTGTTATTCATAAATGCTCCTGATGTTATTGGCAGTTGTCATTGTGTGGTCGCATATATGTGCCAAGCGCACCGGGCATAACCAGGCGCGCCTTGGCCATATTTCCACATGCCAAATAACGTCAGGGTGACTTGAAAATTACTTTTCAGTCAGCGCGATGTCATTTATTAGTTTTGGTTCCGGCAACCTGTTCCGGCTGCACGGTATTCAAGAATATTCAGATCGCCGTTGGAGTCCTCGTAGGTCATCTGGGCCGGCATCACATTGCAGCTAGAGTCCGTTGAGGTAGTGGCCACGACCTTAGCGATATCGAGCCTCATGCCGTAGCGGTAATGAATGACTTCAGGCGGATTCTTTCCGTTAGCGGCAGCATACTCTTGCATGGCCTGCTCGTTGGCCTGAATCATCCGACCATAAACACGATCAGCACCGCCTTCTGCCAGAGCAGCAGAGGAAACAACCATAACGGCAAGTGCTGCAATAACTTTGAGGTTTTTCATGTTTAATCACTCCTTCAAGGTGGTGATTAAAATATATCTGCTCAACCTGTCATAAAAATGAAGTCAAAGTTACATCGGCGTAATGCTTCCTGCCGCGTTACCCGGGCAAGTCAGCTTGGCGCGTGGCTTGCCCGGGTTTGTAAAGCTATAGCTCCTGCGGTGCGCGAACCTTCTGTGTACGCTGCCTTCGCATCAGCCAGTAGGCGGCCGGCAACACCAGCATGGACATCAGCGGCGCGGTAATCATGCCGCCGACCATGGGCGCGGCGATGCGCTTCATCACCTCGGAACCGGCACCACCGCCCCAGAGGATCGGCAGCAGGCCGGCGATGATCACGGCCACCGTCATCACCTTAGGCCGCACGCGCAGCACTGCGCCTTCACGAATTGCCTCCAGTAGTGCCGGGTCACCGCTGCGCCCGGCATCCATACGTGCATGCCAGGCATTCTTCAGGTACAGCAGCATGATCACCCCAAATTCCGCCGAGACGCCGGCCAAGGCGATAAAGCCGACCCCAGTGGCAACCGACAGGTTGAAGCCGAACCAGTAGAGCAGCCAGATGCCGCCCGATAGGGCGAAGGGCAGGGTTGCCATGATCAGTAGGGCCTCACCGAAGCGGCTGAAGGTCAGGTAAAGCAGCACGAAGATGATCAACAAGGTCGCCGGTACCACCCAGGCCAGCCGTGCATTGGCGCGCTCCAGGAACTCGAACTGACCGGAGTAGGAGACGGTCATGCCAGCATCGAGTTGTACCTGCTCAGCTACGCGTTGCTGCAACTCGCGCACGGTCGATGCCAGGTCGCGCCCACGGACATCGACATAGACCCAACCGGACAGACGCCCGTTCTCGCTGCGCAGCATTGGCGGCCCTTCGGTCAGACTAACCTGGGCGACGGTGCCCAAGGTGATCTGCTGGCCGGCTTGCGTGAGGATCGGCATACGCCGTAGTGCCTGCGGACTGTCTCGCCACTCCTTGGGATAGCGCAGGTTGATCGGGAAGCGGGCCAGTCCTTCAACCGTCTCACCAATATTGCTGCCGCCGATGGCGCCCGATACCACCGCCTGCACATCGGCGATGCTCAGGCCATAGCGCGCCGCGGCCAGTCGATCGATCTGGATGTCCACGTAACGGCCGCCAGTAAGGCGTTCTGCCAAGGCCGAACTCACCCCAGGCACCTCTTTGGCCACGGCCTCGATATCGCGCGTTATGCGCTCGATGTCGACCAAGGAGGTTCCGGACACTTTCACCCCAATGGGGCTCTTGATCCCCGTCGCCAGCATGTCGATGCGGTTGCGGATGGGCGGCACCCAGATATTGGACAGCCCCGGAACTTTTACCGCGCGATCCAGTTCCTCGATCAGCTTTTCGGGTGTCATCCCCGCGCGCCATTGATCGCGTGGTTTGAACTGCACCGTGGTCTCGAACATTTCCAGCGGTGCTGGATCGGTGGCGGTCTCTGCTCGCCCGGCCTTGCCGAATACCCGTGCCACTTCGGGCACCGTGAGGATCATCCGGTTGGTTTGCTGCAGCAGCTGGGTGGCCTTGCTGGCCGGCAAGCCGGGCAGGGCTGATGGCATGTACAACAGGTCGCCCTCGTCCATCGGCGGTAGAAACTCTCCTCCGAGTCTGCTGAGGGGCCAGAGACTGGACAAAAACACTAGCAAGGCCAGCGCTAGGGTCACCTTAGGCCAAGCCAGCACCCACTCCAGCACCGGCCGGTATGCACCGATCAGCCAACGATTCAAGGGGTTCTGTTGTTCGCTGGGGATATGCCCACGAATCCAATAGCCCATCAGCACCGGTACCAAGGTGATCGAGAGGCCAGCAGCGGCAGCCATGGCATAGGTCTTGGTGAATGCCAGCGGGCCAAACAGGCGACCCTCCTGGGCCTCCAGGGTGAAGACCGGGAGGAAAGACAGGGTGATGATCAAAAGGCTGAAGAACAGCGCCGGCCCGACCTCGGCCGCAGCTTCGCCGATCACCCGCCAGTGCGCCTCGCCCTGAAGCGGTTCACCGGGGTGTCGAGCCTTCCAGGCCTCGATGTGCTTGTGCGCGTTCTCGATCATCACCACGGCGGCATCGACCATGGCGCCGATGGCGATTGCGATCCCGCCGAGCGACATGATGTTGGCATTGACGCCCTGGTAGCGCATGACGATGAAGGCCATCAGGATGCCCAGGGGCAGGGTGATGATCGCGACCAGCGACGAGCGCAGGTGCCAGAGGAAGATCAGGCAAACCAGGGCAACCACCGCGAACTCTTCCAGCAGCTTGTAGCTGAGGTTATCGATGGCGCGGTCGATCAATTGCGAACGGTCATAGGTGGTGACCACCTCGACGCCGGCCGGCAAGCTGCCCTTCAGGCTGTCCAGCTTGGTCTTCACCGCAGCGATGGTATCGCGGGCATTCTTTCCGGAGCGCAAGATGACCACGCCACCTACAACTTCACCCTGGCCATCCAGCTCGGCAATGCCACGACGCATCTCTGGCCCCAACTGAATGGTGGCCACCTGACCCAGCAGCACCGGAACTCCGCTGGCCGAAGCCCGCAGCGGCACATTGCGGAAATCCGCCAGGCTCTCTAGATAGCCTGAAGCCCGGACCATGTACTCGCGCTCTGCCAGCTCCAGGATGGCGCCGCCGGTTTCCTGATTGGCGCTCTTCAGCGCCGCTTCGACCTCCTGCTGAGTTACCCCATAAGCCACCAGCTTCTGGGGATCGAGCAGCACTTGGTATTGCTTGACCATGCCGCCGAGGGTGGCCACTTCGGCTACGTTGGGCAGGCTCTTGAGTTCGTACTTAAGGAACCAGTCCTGCAGTGCCCGCAGCTGGGCAAGATCATGCTGGCCGCTGCGGTCGACCAAGGCGTACTGGTAGATCCAGCCCACGCCGGTGGCATCCGGCCCAAGGGTGGTGGTAACACCCTCGGGCAGGCGTTCCTGCGCCTGGTTGAGGTACTCCAGCACCCGCGAGCGTGCCCAGTAGAGGTCGGTATCGTCCTCGAACAGCACATAAACGAAGGAGTCGCCGAAGAACGAGTAGCCGCGCACTGTCTTCGCCCCCGGCACCGAGAGCATGGTGGTGGCCAGCGGGTAGGTCACCTGGTTCTCGACAATCTGCGGTGCCTGCCCGGGGAAGCTTGTGCGGATGATGACCTGGGTGTCGGACAGATCCGGCAGTGCATCCAACGGCGTGTTGCGCAGCGACCAGATGCCCAGGGCGGTGATGAACAGGGTCGCCAGCAGCACCAGAAAGCGATTGCCGATAGACCAGTGGATCAGGCGTGCGATCATGGCTGGTCTCCTTCCTTGCTGAGCTGCTCGATCATCAGGCCGGAGTTTTTCTGGCGGGCGCCGATACGTACGTGATCTCCTGGCTTAAGTCCCACAGCTACTTCTGAGCTGACCAATGGAAAAGCCATGGTCATACCTGGCATATTCAGGCTCTCGAAGGGCCCGTGCTCCAGGGTGACTGACTCCGCGTCCAGAGCACGAATCACACCATGGGCCTCATGTAGTTCCTTCTTATTGTCCTGCTCGGCATGGCTGGCCATGACACCCTGTAGGCTGGCCTCCGAATCGATGAGGAACTGGCCGGAGGTAACGACCGCCTGACCCTCCTCAAGACCGGACAACACCTCCAGACGCCCATCAGCCTCGCGGCCCAAGGTTATTTCCAGGGGGCGGTAGCGCCCATCGCCTTCTACCAGCATCACCAACGCACGCTTCCCGGTGCGAATCACGGCTTCACTCGGCACAAGAAGCGTGGATTGTTCGACGGCACTGTTCAGGCGTACGGCGGCGAACATGCCGGGGCGCAACTTACCGGCAGGGTTGGGTAGCTCGCTGCGTACCGTGAGCGTGCGTGTTTGCGGATCGGCACTCGGCAGCAAGGCTATGACGCGGCCCAGCAGCGGTCGATCAGGAAAGGCCGTCAGGTTGGCGCGGATCTCGTCCCCGACCTGGATACTTCCGGCCATGGCCTCGGGTATCGCCGCATCGAGCCAGACACTGGATAGCCCGTTAATCAACGCCAGATCCTGCCCGGCTTCGACGGTCATCCCGGCGCGTACCTGCAAGGCTTGGAGCTCGCCGCTGATAGGTGTGGTGAGGGTTTGCACTGCCCGTGGTTTGCCGCTGCGGCGGACCTGCTCGATCAACGTTTGAGGCATGCCAAGCAGGCGCAGGCGCTCTTGGGCCGCACTTATCAAGCGAGTGTCAGCGGTACGCAGTACCGCCAGGAACTCCAACTGCGCGGCGGACCATTCGGGAATCAGCAGGTCGACCAGGGGGGCTCCGGCAGGCAGCACATCGCCCGGGGCGCGACCGTAAACCCGCTCGACGAATCCGCCGGCGCGGGCCTGGAGGTTCGCCACTTCTCGCTGGTTATAGGCCAGGGAACCCACCGCCTCGATATCCGAGGGCAGTACACCTCGGATCACCATCGAGGTTCGCATTCCGAGGTTCTGCACGGCTTGAGCGGGGATGCTCAGGACAGACGGATCCTGCTCGGATCCTGCGTATTTAGGGACAAGTTCCATATCCATGAAAGGTGACTTGCCCGGTTTATCGAAGCGCTGCTCAGGCCGCATCGGGTCGTACCAATAGAGCACCTTGCGCTCGTCCGTCGGTGCGGCGCTTGGCAAGGCGCCATGCTCGGCCTGCCTCTGGGCCAGCCAGTAGCCACCGCCGGCTGCCCCTATGCCAACGGCCAGCAAGGCAACCGCAAAACCAAATACCGGAATCTTCATTTCAGACCCTCCACATAGGCGTAATACAGACTGGCGGAGAGTTGGCTCAGCTTGCGCTGCTGCTCAATTTGCCGCAGCTGCGCCTCAATCAGCTCACGCTGGGCGCTGATGACAGAGGTCAGCTGGCTGTTGCCGGCCTGGTAGGCGGCCAGTTCGAGATCGGCACGCTGGCTTGCCAGCGGGATCAAGTGGCTTTCGGTGCGTGCCAGGGTTTTGCGCAGTTGCTGGATCTCAGCCAGGCCACTTTCCAGCTCGGCCTGATGGGCACGCAGCAGCACCTCCTGCTCGGCCTCCATCTGCGACACGCTCTGTTTCTTGGAGTTGATCTTGGGCCCCTGGCGGGTGCCGACGAACATCGGCAGATCGAAGGTGAACTGCACCATCAGCATGTCGCCGAACTGGTTGTCGCGGTTGTTGTAGGCAAGCTCGACGCCCCAGTCGGGCGTCTTCTCGGCGATGGCTTCATCCAGCTCCGCGCTGGCCTCGCCAACCCGGGCCGATGCCGCGCGCAGTTCGGGGTGCAGGGCCATGCCCTGCTGCAGGTGCTGAACCGCCAGGCTCAGACCAGGCACGTCGCCCTCCAGGGGCTGATCGGCCTCGTTGCCGATCCAGCGGCGCAGCTTGGCCCGAGCAATCGCCGCATCGCGGCTCAGCTCGTCGCGCCGATCTTGCAATGCCAGAGCTTCCTGATCGGCCTGCAGCAGTTCGCCCGGCTGAGCGCTGCCGCCGGCGATCAGCGATTGCACGGTCGAGCGGAGCATGTCGATCTGCCGCTCCAGCTGATCGAAGAGACTGACACTGCGTTCGGCATAGTAGACATCCAGCCAGCTCAATGCCGTCTGGCGCTTGATCTCCAGTTGCGTGGCCCGCTGCTCAGCTTCGGCCCGGACCACAGAGGCCTCGGCCAGTTGGCGTCGAGCCTGGCGCTTGTCACTGTTAGGGACCTCCTGCATGAGCCCGATGCGGCGCATGGTCATGAAGTCCCGATTCAGCGTGTAACGGTCAGGGCCTTCGATGGGCAGGTTGTCGATACCAAGAATCAGCTTGGGATCGGGCAAGGCATCCGCCGGTTCAACTGACTGTTGCGCCGATGCGACCTGCGCCTGCTGCGCTAGGTTCTCGGGTGCGCTCTGCTCGGCGAGTGCCTGGGCGCGCTCAAACGTCAGGGGTTGCGCCTGCGCGACACCCCAGGGAGCTGCCCAGAATGCGGCAGCCAGCACGCCCATGCAGCCACGGCGTGCGAAAAGGAAAGCAGACATGCTTTCGCCTCCAATGCGTTGATCGAAGTTGCTACCACGCAGTGCAAGGTAGCAACGGCACGCCTGCGATGCAGACGTGGTGGATCACGACATCAGGCGAAACGGGGGGGGCGCCAGAGCCCGGCGGGCTCGCGCTCGATCACCGACTGGCTCGGCAATACCTCGGGGCGGGAAAGGCGCGGGGGGAACGTCTTGATCACTACGGTCTGCAGCAGGCTGGCGGTCTTGCAGTCCTGACCGGATTTGCAGGGGGATTTGTCTGCCACCCCATCCGCCAGGTCAGCGTGATCGCAGCAGGGAGCGTCGGCCATCGCGTGGCCCTGATGATCACCGCTCTGCATCGGACAGGGTTGTGCCGGCATGCTCAAAGCCATACCGCCGAAGGCCGGCAGCACGAGGCTAACAATCAGCAGCAGAACCAAGCTAACTCGACGCACGGCAAGTTACTACTCAGGTGGATGGCGGGATGATAGCAGATAGTTTTGTGCGACGTCGCATTGCTGCAGCAAACAATTGACTTGCGTTGATCTGGGTCAGAAAGTTGAGCCTGGAAAGATTACCAATAACAGTCATGAGGAATACCTCAACTCTGGGCCATCTGACGCCTGTAGGTCTGGCTGACTACTGGCTGCTTTTGGCCCAGACCGTGTAAAAATCTATGGTCACCCCCACTTTTGCAATACTGATCGGCGATGAACGTTAGGCTTGCCTAAATCTATCCGGCGTCTGGGTGGAGCAAGCTCCGCGCCTCGATGAGAGTCGCGCCTGACGATCCTGAAAACGTTGGCGGCTTCGAAAGCCAGTTTTTACATCAGGTTCTTCGTCAGGCCGGTGGGCCGTTCACGTCATCGTCTGTTCAGCTATCGCAAAACCGGAAAAGGTGGTCGTGGTACTGCTCAGTCAGTAGGGTCAGGCGGTCAAGCCGTTTGGCTCGGTTTCATATCGAGTGTGCTTAACGGCAATCGCCCAGGCAATGCGGGCCAGTTTGTTCGCCAGTGCGCAAGCCACCACGTTCGAGTGGCGGCGAATGAGCAAGCACCGCACCCAAGTCGCCAATGCCCCGCGCTGATGCTCAAGTCGCATCAGATAGACGCGAGCGCACTGAACCAGCAAACGCCTGAGGTGCTTGTCACCCCGCTTGCTGATGCCCAACAGATTGGTGCGACCGCCTGTGCTGTACTGCCGGGGCACCAGCCCGAGTGATGCGGAAAAGTCGCGGCTACTGGCGTATTGCCGGCCATCGCCCATCTCGACCGCCAGCAAGCTGGCTGTGATCGGGCCGACCCCTGGCATGCTGAGCAACCGACTGCTCAAGTCATCCTCGGCTACTTGAGTCTCCAGTTGCCCCTCCAACTCCTTGATCTGCTGATCCAAGTAGAGGAAGTGCTGATGCAGTCGCATCAGCAACTGCATCAGCTGCGGCGGCAACGAGTGCTCTGACAAAGTGCTCGGGAGTCGCTTCATGGTTGCCAGGCCCTTGGGCAGGCTGATGCCGAACTCCAGCAGGAAACCATGTGCCTGGTTGGTGGCCTGTGTGCGCTCACGCACCAAGGCGTCACGCATGCGATGCAAAACAGACAGCGTCTGTTGTGCCTCAGTCTTGGGTGCGACAAAGCGCATGGAGGGTCTGCACGCGGCCTCGCAGATGGCCTCGGCATCCACGAAGTCGTTTTTGTTGCTCTTCACGAACGGTCTGACAAATTGCGGTGCGATCAGCTTGGCGACGTGTCCGAGCTTGTTGAGCTCCCGCGCCGTGAAGTGGGCTCCGGCGCAGGCCTCCATGACCACCGTACAGGCTGGCAGATTGCCGAAGAGCCGCATCATCTGCAGTCGCGAGAGTTTCTTGCGAAAGACCGCCCGGCCTGCCCCATCCTGACCATGCAGATGGAAGCTGTGCTTGCCGAGATCGATACCCACCAGTGCAACTTTGTTCATGGCGATGGCCTCCGAGATGAACCCTGCGAGAGCGTAGCCCTCGCGGGGTGTGGGGGTGACCATAGATTTTTACACAGCCTGGGCCGATTTCTGCCTGTTGTGGTGGGCCACAGTCGGCCCAGAGTGTGTAAAAACACCCGGACATACCCTTGCTATGATTTCTGAGAATTTCATCGCAAGGGAAGCCCATGAAACGGTTTATCCAGGGTGAGCACCTTACTTCCCGAGAGCCTATATCCACGATGACGTTACGGCGTCCGCTGGTTTTTTTCGTCACGTCGACTTTTCATCTCGGTATACCAATGCCCTCTGGTGGCGGCAGGAAACTCGATCACCCCCAGGCTGCGTCCTTGACCGTACCTTGGGGGCTTCTGTGGCTGGCGAATGCTCGTCAGGTCAGCGCTATCGGCGGGACGAATGTGAGCCTTCATGCCTGTCCCCAGTCGGCTATCCCCGTAAACGCTCAGGGAGCTGATGCACTGATGCCCCATGACGTACGCCTGGGATTCTGGGCTTTCGCCAGAAGCCTTGAGGATCGAGCCCATCTGATGCCGGAAGCTCTTCAAGGTCGGAACCTGTCGGCGCCTCGACCATAGAGCTCGTGACTCCCGGCGAAATCGATCTCGAATAGCCGTGTTAGTGCGCGGGCAATTCGACATCCTATGTGCGGCCCATTCAATCAATTTCAGAATGTTGGGTTTGTCGATCACCAGGGTTCGGTCAGCGCCGCGATGCAACTCTGCGGATTTTTTGCCACCGATGATTTGCACTAGGTTTCCTGTGACGGAGATCGTCCGCATCTCACAAGGGCGCACGCCTATGCAGTTCGCCAGGACAAGCGAGGCGGCTTCATCGAGATTACCCCCGGCATGAAGGTGCTTGTACAGCGCTTTGAAGTCCTCGAATGGGACTTTACGAATCTGTTTCAGCTTGGATTTTCTGGGTATCGTGCTTTTAGGTGCTGTGACCGGATTGATCAGCTTTCTGATTGCAGTAGCTGTGTCGCTGTTGCCACGAGCAAGCTGATCGTTCATCAGCGAATTTTTGAGCGTGCTAAATGAGTTGGGGCAATAGTTACCTGCGCAGGCAAGTAAAGCCGCGCAGATCTGCGCCGAAGATGGATCAGCCTCGCCGCAGCGATGCTGATAAAAATTGCGTGCTCGGGTTTGGTACCGCTTCAAGGTTGTTGGTTGCATGGTCGTCATCTCTTTTTGTTGTTTTGATGACAAAGCTAAGCCGCTGCGCGAATGGCGTTGTGTCAGTTCGGCCTGAACTGAAATGCACTACGCCTTCGCTTCGTTTTTTCTTGTTCCGTCCGAACTGCCCCAACGCCCTCTTACTCGCGCCGCGAGTAAGAGGTGCGCGCTCTCACTCACGCGACACGCTTCATCTACATTCAGCGTGCGCGTGGAGCAAAAGCGCGCGCAAGCCTTTTGTCATCAAAATCAAAAAGCAGCCAGCGCCTGTGGCGCTGAAGGGACGAGCTTGGCAGCACGAAGCCCGCTAGCGGAGATGCATCAAAAAACGATGGTTTCAAAAATACTTGCCATTGGTCGAGGTTTTGGTTGTGTATTTTTAGTGTAAGTGATTGATTTATATTGTTTTTATGTCGAAATATAACCAATAAAAGCAGTGCCAGTTTGGGCACTCTTTGCGCCAGAGGTGGCGGTGATGGTGCCACTTCCGGCTGCTTTCGGTGCCTGATCAGGCACTGTTAATGCCGCATGCGGCACAGTAAGTGTGTCGCAAACCGCAGTTGCGACATGCGGGGTGTATCGCAGCTAGCTGCATGCGACATGGTCAGCGTATCGCAGCGCATGTTGGTGACAGGCTAGGAGTGTCGCACCGGTGCCCGGCGACACTCCTAGCCTGTCGCAAATCGAGTCTGCGACATGCGTGGGATATCGCTACTAGCGCATGCGACACAAGATTCGTATCGCTGCGCGAGCTTGCGACACGCCTAGGGTGTCGCAGTTAGGCTATGTCATAGGGGCAAACAGCTTTCGTACGGATGGGGCTGTCTGTTGCTTTTGCCAATATGCAATGGCACTCATCTGACCAGCCATTTGCACTGATTTGCTCGCCTGAGCACCGAGGAAGAGTCGATCACGACAGGCGGCAACCGGCCAAAAGTGGCCACTCAGCTTCTAGGCCGTTGCCACGAACTGTTGCTTTGGAAGACCGCTGGCTTCCAGATGGCGGCTCTAAACGATGGACAAGCCAATGTTAGAGCCAGCGGCGAACCTGGGTTTGATAAACCTGATACTCGCTGCCGAACAGAGTTATCAGAGCGCGCTCCTCTGGCCTGATCTGGAAGCGATTCATATACAGGACAAACCCCAACACCCCAAACAATGCAAAGAGGGAGGCCAGGTAGCATGCCCAGGCCAGCAGCACCAGGGCAAAGCCGACGTACATCGGGTTGCGTGAGTATTGATAGATACCCGAGCGAACCAGTGCCGATGCGGTTTCAGGCTTCAGCGGGTTCACGGTGGTTTGCGCCTGTCGAAACGACAAGACGCCGACCACACTGAAAAAAACGCCAATGGTCAACACGAGCAGCGCCACCAGCACCCGCACCGAGTTCGCTGGGGCGAGACCCGGCGTATAACGGGCGGTCAACCACATCAGCAGCCCAAACAGAGCAGTCACAATCGGCGGAGGTATCCGGTTTTCCAGTGCTTGCATAAAAACTCCCGATCAAGCGGCGATGGCTTTTGCGCCAGTCGCTATGTTTAGCGCACCTTTTGCAGTTCGCTCTGCACCAATTCCAGCAGCGGTTCCGGGCCGAACTTCGTCAGCAGCGTACCGTTGACAAAGAAGGTGGGCGTACCTTGAATCCCGACTTTCTTCACGTCTGCGGCATCTTTGGCCAGCATCTCGTCGATGGCCGGCGAATTCATTGTGGCGCGTGCCTTCTCGACATCCAGGCCAACTGCTGCTGCGGCTTCCCAGGCTTTCTGCGCTTGCGCGTCGTCATGCCACAGTGGTTGTGCCTCCAGCACGGCTGCTAGTACTGGCTCGTAAAGCCCCTGCATGCGCGCCGTCTCCAACAGGCGTACGGCCTCTTCCGATCCTTTGTGGAACAACACATAGCGCACGACCAGACGTACGTCCTTCGGGTACTGCGCCATAATTTTCTTTACGTAGGGAAAGAACGCCCTGCAGCTTTCGCACGAAGGGTCAAAGAACTCGACGATGGTGACCGGGGCGTTTATTGGTCCAAGGGTCGGCGAATGGAAACGCACCAATGAACTGCTCGCTTGGGTGACTATTTGAGTCTCCTGAGGTGCTGAAAAACGCTGATAGAGCAGTGCCGCAGCGACAAAGCCGGCAATGGTTACAGCGCTGATGGTCAGGACAATGGCACGTCTATTCATACGAGGGTACTCCGGCGAATCAGGGCAAGAAGTAGGACGATGGCGGTGAAAGTCGCCAGGGAAAGCAGCGGTAGGGGCACGCTACCGAAGATCAACATGTCGGCCCCCGAACAGGAGGTTCCAGCGCTACAAGGTTTTAAATCCTCCGGGATCAGGCCGCCGAACAGCAGGCTGTGATACAGGGCAATCACCCAGCCGATAACGGCCAGGGGCAAGGCGTACAGCCAAACGGCGAAGTCCGCGCGGTAACAGGCGATCGTCAGCATTACCGCCAAAGGAAACATGAAGATGCGCTGAAACCAGCACAATACGCATGGGGTTTTGCCCATGACTTCACCGATAAACAAGGCAGCTAGGGTCGCGGCCATCGCCAGCAGCCACGCGGCGAGCAGCAAACCCCAGGGGTTAGCGGAGGGGGTTATCTGACGTCTCATCGTTATCTACTCGCCCTTTTCCTAAAATTGGGATGGCACGTTAGCGGGCCCGCAGCAGCTGTCGATTGCCTTTGTGTTACAGCATGCGTGTTGCTCAGGCACCGGTCGATTCGGTGGGTGTTGCAACCAGCGGGGCACAGCAACTATCGAGTTGGGCGGTTCATCTTGATAACGAAGATCCCATTAGGCCAGGGCTGGTAACTACAACGTGAATCACGCAGGGGTTTGTAAATACTGCCCGCGCTCTTTTGAGGCGATGGTCAATGATGGTGACTTTTCCCAACATGGGTGTGGCCATCATCTGGAAGCGCACTGACACCGCCAGTGGAGGTCAGGCGCTGAAGGATTCCGCACTCGTCTACGCCCCGCTCAGAGGCACAGCGGTGTCGTAATTCAACCAGCTGTTTTTGCAGTGCCAGCAGGCTGGCCACGCGCGCTTGCACATGTTCGATGTGCTCATCCACTAAGCTATTTACGCCCTCACAGCTTTCCTCAGGCCGATCCATCAGCGCCAGCAGGCTTCTGATCTCGTCCAGGGTCATGTCCAGGGTTCGGCAATTACGGATAAACGTAAGCCTCTCAACATGCTCGCTGCTGTACAGGCGGTAATTACCCCCGCTGCGGGCCGGAGCCGGCAACAGTCCCTCACGCTCGTAATAGCGAACCGTTTCAACCTGGCAATCGGCAAGCTTGGCCAACTCTCCAATTTTCATGAAATACCTCTTCGGAAAACGCTTGACCCTGTAGTGGCTTTAGAGTGTTCACTCTGCATAACTGATCAACGAGGATACCCCCATGGCTGGCTGCTGCGGTGACGAATACAAACCTGAAGCGGTTTCAAAGGATGTCTGCTGTGACTCCAACGAAGCAAGCAAGTGCTCTGCCACAGCGGTAAATGCCGTATCCGGCTCCAGGCTCAGCAGCTTTCGCATTGCGCAAATGGACTGCCCTACCGAACAGGCGCTTATTCAGGACAAGCTGAGCAAGCTCGCAGGCGTAGATAAGCTCGACTTCAACCTGATCAATCGGATCCTTGGGGTATGGCACAGCTTGCCGTCGACCGCGCCTATCGAAGCGGCAATCTCGTCCCTGGGCATGCAAGCAGAACCGCTATCTGCTGAAGGGCAAGTCCGCATCAAAATCGAACAGATGGACTGCCCAACTGAAGAAAAGCTCATCCGCGACAAGCTGACCTCGCTACCCGGCATCAGTGCATTGGAGTTCAACCTGCTTCAACGTGTACTGACGCTCAGCCACACAGCAGAAGCGCTGCCAGCAGCACTGGCAGCGATTCGCGAGCTTGGTTTCACGCCAGTGGTTGAGGGTTCAGCAACAGCACGTGAAGAAGCGCAAGGCACCCCTCACAAGAAAGCCTGGTGGCCCTTGGCGCTCTCGGGCGTGGCCGCCGTCTCGGCGGAAGTGATCCACTTTGCCGAGCTTGCGCCAGATTGGGCTGTGGCTGGTGTAGCGCTGCTCGCCATTCTGCTGTGCGGCCTGACGACCTATAAAAAGGGCTGGATCGCGCTGAAGAACCGCAACCTGAACATCAATGCGCTGATGAGTATCGCGGTGACTGGTGCGGTGCTGATTGGGCAATGGCCAGAAGCGGCCATGGTCATGTTCCTCTTTTCTGTCGCCGAGTTGATCGAAGCGAAGTCGCTGGATCGGGCTCGCAATGCCATCCGTGGCCTGATGGATCTGACCCCTGAGCGCGCCACGGTGCAGCAGGTTGATGGCACATGGCTGGAAGTTGACGTTAAAACCATCGCCGTAGGCGCATTGGTCAGGGTTCGACCGGGCGAACGAATCGGCCTCGATGGCGAGGTTACTGCCGGCAACTCCACCATCAACCAAGCGCCCATCACGGGGGAAAGCCTGCCCGTAGAGAAAACCATCGGCGATCCGGTTTTTGCGGGAACCATCAACGAAGCCGGCTCCCTGGAATACCGCGTCCTAGCCGCCGCTGCCAACACCACGCTGGCACGTATCATTCACGCGGTCGAAGAGGCGCAGGGTTCACGTGCGCCGACCCAGCGCTTTGTCGATCAATTCGCCAAGGTATACACCCCTGTCGTATTCCTATTCGCCCTAGCTATCGCCATTGTGCCGCCACTCTTCATGGCCGAGCTGTGGTACGACTGGATCTACCGTGCCCTGGTACTGCTGGTGGTTGCCTGCCCTTGCGCCTTGGTCATCTCGACACCTGTCACCATTGTCAGTGGTTTAGCTGCGGCTGCACGCAAAGGCATCCTGATCAAAGGCGGCGTTTATCTGGAAACTGGCGGCAAGCTTGGCTTCCTGGCCCTCGACAAGACCGGAACCATTACCCATGGCAAACCCGTGCAAACCGATTACATGCCACTGGTTGAACAGGACTCAGAACTCTATCGCACTCATGCTGCCAGCCTCGCCAGTCGCTCTGACCACCCGGTTTCGCAAGCGATAGCCAAGCATGCCACTGAGAATGGCCTAACGTTCGCTACCGTTGAGGGATTCGAAGCCCTGCCGGGTCGAGGTGTACGGGGCACCATTGAAGGCATGGATTTCCACCTGGGTAACCACCGTCTGGTGGAAGAGCTTGGCCTCTGCTCACCCGAGCTGGAAACGACGCTGGAACGCCTCGAACGCCAAGGCAAAACAGTGGTGGTGTTGTGCAATCCGCAGCGTGCCATTGCCCTGTTCGCCGTTGCCGATACCGTCAAGGACTCCAGCCGCCAGGCAATCGAGGAGCTTCATGCGCTGGGTGTGAAGACCACGATGCTGACCGGCGATAACCCGCACACCGCAGACGCCATCGCACAGCAGGTGGGCATCGACGAAGCACGCGGCAATCTCCTGCCAGTCGACAAGTTGCAGGCCATTGAAGCATTGCAGGCGCGCGGCTACGTTGTCGGGATGGTCGGCGATGGCATCAACGATGCTCCGGCGTTGGCGAAGTCCGAAATCGGGTTCGCCATGGCCGCCGCCGGCACGGACACGGCCATCGAAACAGCGGATGTGGCCTTGATGGATGACGACCTGCGCAAGATCCCGGCCTTCATCCGCCTATCCCAACAGACCGCCGTCATCCTCAAGCAGAACATCGTGCTGGCGTTAGGGATCAAGGCCCTGTTTCTCGCCATTACCCTAACGGGGCAGGCGACGATGTGGATGGCAGTCTTTGCCGACATGGGCGTAAGCCTGCTGGTGGTGTTCAACGGCCTGCGCCTGCTTAAAAAGTAGGGTTGGAGGATTGAAGATGAAAGCAGCATTGCAACTCGCAATTGAACAAGCCTTTCAACAGGCCGAGCACGCCATGCAGGAGAGGCGTAATACCGATGCCTTTCAATGGCTGGAGCGCGCGCACATTCTGACCCAACGCCAACCCGTGCCGCACGCCAGGTCACACTGGCTGATGCTCGTGCTCGGATGGCAGACTGGAGACTATCGCGAGGTCGCGGGGCAAATACCTCGTATTGTCGCGGCCCTACTGTTCTCTAAGATCTGGGTGCCCATCGGCAATACAGGCCGATCTAGGATTAGTGCTTTCGCGCCCATGCCCATCTCTCAGGAGTTGCAGCGACTTCTCCAAGGAGGGGAACAATGAAGTCACCTCCTGGAATGGCACTCTTTATCGACCCCTGGCTTTGGTGGACGCTATCGCTGGCCATTGCTTTGACCGACCAAGTGCTCAAGAGCGCAATTGCGGGTTCGTTCCCGGTCGGCACCGTCATTCCTCTCGCCTCGTTCTTCAATCTGGTTCATTTCTGGAATACCGGCGCAGCGTTTAGCTTCCTGGCTGACGCGGGTGGTTGGCAGCGTTACTTTTTCATCGTCATAGCCTTGGTCGTTTCGATGGTGCTGGCTCTGATATTGCGTAAACCCAGAGCCAACAGCGAAGCCCTGGGCTATAGCCTCATCTTGGGCGGGGCCGTTGGCAATCTAATTGATCGAGCATCGCGGGGCCATGTGATCGACTACCTGGATTTTTACTGGCAGTCCTGGCACTGGCCTGCGTTTAACCTGGCGGATATCGGTATCGTCAGTGGCGCAGCCCTGTTGATCCTGAGCAGTTTACTGAGCCCGAATGCGGAAGCCAGCCGAGCCAGAGAATTAAAAAATCATCGTTAACGGACACGGTGTGCTGGGCAACCTTGGTGGCAAATGGCTTTAACTACTAAAACAAGACACGCCAGACAAGACTGTCTCTTCCAGAGAGCAGCCCATCTTGGCCACTGGAAATTCGCTCCTCCAGGCAATCTCCTTGGTCGGGGCAGCTTTAATACAACCTGTAGCAGGTACGGGGTCAACTTTTGACCTGCATCAGGCTACACCCGTCTTCGAGGTCTATATTGACTACTGGTAGCTCACCCCACGACCCACTTTCACCTGCAAGGAACTGAGCAATGAAAGCACCAAAACTCGCCGCCTTCGCTTTGGCGGCTGCGCTTTTTCCGGCCTTAACCTTTGCGCAGCAGGACTCCAGCGCCACCAGCCAGGCTCAACAGCAGCCAATGAGCGTTGAGCAATTTGATCAAGAGATGGCGAAGGCACAAGAAAACCTGAAAAAAATGCAGGAGCAAATGAGCCAAATTCAGAAAGCTAGCGACCCTGCACAGCGTCAGAAACTGATGCAAGAGCACCAAACCATGATGCAGCAAGGAATGCACATGATGAACGGAATGCGTGGCGGCGGAATGATGGGGTGCTGCGGAGGGGGCATGCAGGGCGGTCACATGATGGGTGACGGTCAGATGATGGGCGGTGGCCACATGATGGGTAACGGTCAGATGATGGGCTGGGATCAAATGGGCAGCCACTACTCCCAGATGACGCCTGAGCAGATGAAGCAGCATCAATACATGATGGACAGGTACATGGGTATGCAACAGATGATGATGGATCAGATGATGCAGCATCAGCAGCATATGGGCATGCCACAGCGCTAAAGGCTCATCATCGCTGTCACTGAATCCGCCCTGTTTTCGTAAGCGCATCCGGCTCTTCCTCTGACAAGCGCTGAGCCTATGGCTATTCACATCTCAGCCGTCACCGTTCCATGCACCATGATCGCCATGAGCGGGAAGCACTCAGTGTGCCTACGGCGTCAGCTTTAGATCGTCGGCGAAAAGCTGGCTTGCCCGGAAGGAGGGAGCAGCATGCCCGAATCACGCAAGGTGATTTGGGTAGCCGCTTACTGACATTCAAACAGGATCAACAATCTTCACCCCGGCCGGCTTGCCGCATCAGCTCAGCGCTATCGATATATCTGTATGCATTGTCCGATGAGCTGACGGTCGTGACAATCCGGCCTGATCAAGGCTGGAACGCTCTCGACCTATCCGCCGTATTTTGTTGAAAGCCTGTATTTAAATGTCGCTTTAAGACAACTCTTATTGCCGCACTACGAAGATTACAAAATTGTAATTTTCCAATCATCTTCAAGTTATCTTCAGCTTGCAAGGATAGGGCTTAGCCCCCCCAACGGCGCAGAACGCTTGAGGGTGCAATACCTATAAGAATGCTATGGCGAAAACTAGACCAATAACCGCCAACTATAAAAGGAGCAATAAATGCTTAATAAAACCAAGCTGTCCCTTGCAGTATTTTCGGCGATTGTCAGTGCAGCTCCTCTCATGGCGGCCGCAGAAGAACAGGCCGATGGCTTTGTAGAAGGCAGCAGCTTAAATATTCTCAACCGTAACTTCTATATGAATCGTGACTTCCGTAAAGGTCAGTCGAGTAACACTGACAATGGTTACTCTGAGGCATGGGCACACGGGATCATCGGCAAGTTTGAGTCGGGTTTCACCCAGGGCACTGTAGGCTTTGGTATTGACGCCTTTGCCATGCTCGGCCTTAAGCTGGATACCGGTGATGGTCGTTATGGCCCCGGCGGCAGTGTAAATCTGTTACCTGTAAACAGCGACGGCGAAGCCGAAGACAACTATTCCAAAGTGGGCGGTGCAGTAAAGGCCCGGCTACTCGACACTGTTGTCAAAGTGGGTGATGTGTTCCCTATGACGCCGGTGGTTCACTACGGTGACTCCCGCCTGTTGCCGGAAAGCTTTCGCGGGGTTACGGTTGAGGATACCAGTTTTGAAGGCTTGACCCTTCAAGGTGGCCGCCTGCATGCCATGAGCCAGCCGCAAGTCAGCACCATGCGTGATGAATTCGAGACCTTCTATGCGGGCTCTGTCGCGTCGCCATGGGTTGCCTATTTCGGTGGTGACTATTCACTGAACGACAACCTGAGCTTTAGCCTCTATAGCAGCCAACTCAAGGATGCTTGGAAGCAGCACTATGCCGGCACAACCTTCACATACCCACTGACAGACAGCGTTTCCTTGTTCGGCGGTTTGAACTACTACAAAGCTGTCGATGACGGCCAACAGCTGCTGGGTGAGTTCGATAACGACATCTACAGCGGCAAAGTGGGCGTGCAGTTCGGTGCACACAGCGTTGCCCTGTCGCACCAGCGCAACAACGGCGACGACGATTTCGACTACCTGCGCCAGTCTGACTCCATATTCCTGGATAACTCCATCCAGTACAGCGACTTCAACTCACCGAAAGAGAAATCCTGGATGCTGCGCTACGACCTGGATATGACCAGCTATGGCGTTCCTGGTCTGTCCTTCATGACGCGTTATGCCTTGGGTACGGACGCTGATTACTCCGACGCCAACAATGTTTATATGCGCCGTGATGCCGATGGCAATCCGCTGACCGACCAGAAGCGCTGGGAGCGCAACATCGAAGCCAAGTACGTCGTACAAGCTGGTTCGCTGAAAGACATGTCCTTCCGCGTTCGCCAGATGAATACCCGTGCGACGGATTATGAGTCGGATCTGGATGAGGTTCGTCTGATCGTCGAATACCCACTGAGCGTGCTCTAAAAATGGATGGGGGGGCAGGTTTAAAAGCCCTGCCCGCTCATGCATAGCAAGGCGGAGCCCCACGCACAGCGACACAAGAGAGGCCGCGATTAGATTTCAAGAATGTAATATTGAGCTCACGCTGTTGTTAGCTTCAACTCCGTAAAATTCATTCGAACTTGCAGAAGTTACTCATAAATCTAGACAAGCTATTAATTGAATTTCACGAGGTCTGCCCTATGAAGATGTTGAAATCCCTAGTTATTGGATCGGTCCTTCTTGTGGGCTCCACACAGATTTATGCAGCAGACGGCTCTGAACGCTCAATTAAAATGAATGAAAAATTCAGAGCAGATCAAAAACGAATTCACGGAACTGAGCCCGCCGAAACACCAGCGGACGAGTTAACGGTTAAGACCACCAGCCAAAATCGGATCGACACCGATACTAAAAAAGAAACCAAGGCTGACTAACCGCTCACTTCCGAACGATGTTCACCTCTAGAAGCTCCCGAGCTCCTTTGGAAAGAGGTGTACCCTAAGCGCCCTTCGGGGCGCTTTTTTTATTTAATTTTTAATGGTCCAAGCTAGACAACTAGCCCTACTCTTCTGCAAGTAATTCATATCTGCAACAAGCCATCGCTATCAGCGTGTAGCAAGAAGGGCAAAATTATATGGGTAAAGGCCTTTACATTGAACGGCCTGATATATGCCAAAGCACCTGACCACCTCCGCAATGTAGAGTGCGGCGTCATTTGCACACCAGGTCCTTGAGTCGTAAGCGTCCAGCCAAGTCACCTTCCGCACTCCAGCATTAAGGGCGATGGTGTCCGCGTATTTTTAAGCGGACGCGATAGCCCTTATCGCCGGGATTTCCATGCGCCAACGAAGCTCTTATCCGAAACCATTCAAAGCCCAGGTCGTTCAGGAATGCCTGCAACCTGGCGCATCCATTTCCAGTGTCGCCATCAGCCACGGCATCAATGCCAACGTCAGGCACTGCGGCCTATCTCAATCCGTCATAAGTCAGGCCATCCAAGAGCACTGACATACCGACACGCTCCTCGCTACCTGATGTAAGCTGACGGTTTTCCTCCTTGAGGATGCTATGAGTAGGGATGCGCTTGAACAAAACCAGATACCGATCTATTTCGTTGCGGTCATTGCAGCGGCAATCGGTGGGTTAATAGCTCCTGCAGCAGCGCAGAGCCTGAACGTATTAGTGACCCCGACTATCGCCGTGCTGATGTACGCGATGTTCCTGCAAATCCCCTTTCTTGATTTCCGCGAGAGTCTTAGCAACAAGCGCTTCATGTCTGCCTTGCTTATCGCCAATTTTGTACTGATTCCACTGTTGGTGTGGGCACTAACCAGAGGGCTTGCAGAACACCCGGCAGTACTAATCGGCGCTCTTCTGGTTTTGCTCACTCCCTGTATCGACTACGTGGTGGTATTTACGCACATAGGCAGAGGCGACTCGCGTGCGATTCTGGCAGCAACCCCCATCCTCTTGCTGCTGCAACTTGCGCTGTTGCCTGTGTATTTGGCTTTCATGCTAGGGGAGCAATCCCAAGTCGTTATCTCGATAGCCCCTTTCGCTGAAGCCTTTCTCGCACTGATTGTCGCGCCTTTATTGCTCGCGGTGGCTACAGCAGCCTTGGCTAAGCGCTCGCGGGTTGTAGATAGCTGGAACACCGTATGGGCATGGATGCCAGTCCCTGCGATGGCGGCAGTTCTCATTGCGGTGGTTGGGTCGCAAATCTCGCCGGTGGTACGTGATATCGACCAGCTTTTACCGGTGATCCCGGTGTACATCGGTTTTATGCTTTTGGCCCCCGTAGTGGGCGCACTCGCTTCAAGAGCTTATAAGCTGCCCTCCTCGACGGCGAGAGCGGTAACTTTCAGTACCTCCACACGTAACTCGTTGGTGGTTCTTCCGCTAGCCCTGGCATTACCTGAAGAAATACGAGGACTTGCAGCCGCAGCGATCATCACCCAGACGCTGGTTGAATTGGTGGGCGAGATTGTCTACATCCGGGCAGTGCCGGTTCTCATTTGGCGTGAAAAGCCGCTGAGGACGTCATAGGCACAGTCACCGCCAACATTGAGTGGTATTTACGGTAAGCAAAAAGCCCCGCTCAAGAGCGGGGCTTTTCAGTTGCACACGAATAGCGCTGTGAACTTAGCGCAGGCGATGGGCCAAGCGGTAGAGCAATGGCAAAACCAGCAGCGTCAGCGCGGTTGAAGACAGGATTCCGCCAATCACCACCGTCGCCAGAGGGCGCTGAACTTCTGCGCCCGTACCGATGGCAGTGGCCATTGGAATAAAGCCCAGAGACGCCACCAAAGCTGTCATCAGCACCGGCCGCAAACGAGTCAACGCGCCTTCACGAATAGCCTCGTCCAGTCCCATGCCGTTCTCACGCAAACTGCGAATGAAAGAAATCATTACCAGGCCGTTGAGCACCGCCACGCCCGACAACGCAATAAAACCCACCCCCGCAGAGATCGAGAGCGGAATATCACGCAGCCACAAGGCCATGATCCCGCCGGTCAGCGCGAAGGGCACGCCGGTGAACACCAGCAGGCCATCTTTGACATTGCCGAACATCATAAAGAGCAGCGTGAACACCAGCAGCAACGAGACCGGTACGACAATCTGCAGGCGCTTGGCCGCCGACTGAAGCTGCTCGAAGGTGCCGCCCCAGGTCGTCCAGTAGCCTGTAGGGACGCTAACCGCTTGGGCGATCTTGCTCTCGGCCTCAGCGACAAAAGAGCCGATATCGCGACCGCGAACGTTAGCGGTGACCACCACGCGGCGCTTGCCACTTTCACGGCTGATCTGGTTCGGCCCCGGTGCGGACACCACACTCGCCACATCAGCCAAGCGCACAAACCCTGGGCCATCCAACCCATCGCCATTGGCCAGACGAATAGGTAGCTGCTGGATCTTGTCGACATCATTGCGCCACTCGTCCGCCAGGCGAACCTGGATATCGAAACGCCGGTCACCTTCAAACAGCGCACCCGCCTCGCGCCCGCCGATGGCGGTGGCAATAGCGTCCTGAATCTCCGAGACATTCAAACCAAACCGCGCGGCTTTCTCGCGGTCAATTTGTACGCTGAGCATCGGCAGGCCGGTGGTCTGTTCGACCTTCACATCGGCTGCACCCGGAATACCCTCCAGCACCTCAGCGATTTGCTCGGCGGTCTCGTTCATCACATCCATGTCGTCGCCAAACACTTTCACCGCGACGTCACTGCGTACGCCGGAGATCAGCTCGTTGAAGCGCATCTGAATGGGCTGAGTGAACTCATAATTGTTGCCAGAAACCTGTTCGACCGCCTCCTGCATCGCTGCAACCAAATCGGCTTTACTGCGATCAGGATCGGGCCACTGGTCACGCGGCTTGAGCATGACAAAGTTGTCCGCCACGTTCGGCGGCATTGGATCTGTAGCGATTTCAGCGGTGCCCAGCTTGGCGAACACCGTATCAACCTCGGCAAAGGATTTGATCCGTTGTTCGAGCCGCACTTGCATCTCAATCGCCTGCGAAAGACTAGTACCTGGAATGCGCAGGGCATGCAGCGCGATATCGCCTTCATCCAGACTCGGCACGAACTCGCTGCCCATCCGCGAAGCAGCCAAGCCCGACAGCACCATGATGACTGCTGCGATAGTCAGGACCAATGGCTTGCTGACCATGACCCAATCCAGCAACGGCGCGTAGCCTTGCTTGACCCAAGCCATCAAGCGGTTTTCTTTTTCGCTGACGTTGCCATTGAGGAACAGCGCAACAGCCGCCGGCACGAACGTCACTGAGAGGATCATGGCACCGAACAAGGCAGTCACCACGGTGAACGCCATCGGGTGGAACATCTTGCCCTCCACCCCGGTCAGAGCAAAGATCGGTAAGTACACCACCATGATGATCAGTTGGCCGAATAGCAGCGGACGACGCGCTTCCTTCGAGGCCGCAAACACCTCATGGAAGCGCTCGTTACGGGTTAGTGTTCGGCCTGCGGCTGCTTGGGCGTGTGCCAGACGACGCACGCAGTTTTCAACGATCACCACAGCGCCATCAATAATGATGCCGAAGTCGAGCGCACCTAGACTCATCAGGTTCGCGCTGACTCTGTTGCTGACCATGCCCGTGAAGGTAAACAGCATCGACAACGGAATAACCATTGCAGTGATGAGGGCTGCACGGATGTTGCCTAGGAACAGAAATAGAATCGCGACAACCAGCAGAGCCCCTTCGACCAGGTTCTTCTTCACGGTATTGATGGCCTTATCGACCAATACGGTGCGGTCATAGACCGTCTTCGCCATGACCCCCTTCGGCAAATTGCGATTGATCTCCTTCAGGCGCAGGTCGACGGCTTGCGACACATAGCGACTGTTCTCGCCAATCAACATGAACGCCGTGCCGAGCACCACTTCCTGACCGTTTTCGGTGGCGGCACCGGTACGCAGTTCTTTACCCAGTCCAACTTCAGCCACATCACCGATACGCACAGGAACACCATCGGTGTTCTTGATGATGATATTGGCAATGTCAGCGATATTGCCAACCTGACCAGGCGCGCGGATCAGGTACTGCTCGCCGCTGCGTTCGATGTAGCCCGCCCCGACGTTGGCATTATTGCTTTCCAGCGCAACCACAATGTCCTGCAGGCTGAGACCATGGGCGACCAGGCGCTCCGGCATGGGTGAAACCTGGAACTCCTTGGCATAGCCACCAATGGTGTTGATCTCGGTGACGCCTTTAACGGTTCGCAACTGCGGCTTGACGATCCAGTCCTGAATCTCACGCAGATCCATCGGCGTATAGGCGCTGCCGTCAGGCTTTCTCGCGCCCTCTTGCGCCTCGATGGTCCACATGTAGATCTCGCCCAGACCAGAGGCGATGGGCCCCGTGCTCGGTGACAGCTCGCCGGGCAGGTTGCCACGGGCTTCCTGTATCCGCTCATTCACCAACTGACGCGCGAAGTAGATGTCTGTACCGTCTTCAAAGATGACGGTGACCTGCGACAACCCATAACGCGATATGGAACGCGTTTCCTGCAAGTTGGGCAGCCCCGCCATGACCGACTCAATCGGGAAGGTCACACGTTGCTCGGTTTCCAGCGGCGAATAGCCCTTGGCCTCAGTATTGATCTGCACCTGCACGTTGGTGATATCTGGAACCGCATCAATCGGCAGCTTCTGGTAGCTGTAAGCACCCAGCGCCGCCATGCCGAGCACAGCCAGCAAGACCAGCCAGCGTTGATCGATGGCGAAGCGAATTAATCGTTCGTACATGTCAATTTCCCCTAAAGCGCAGCATCACCGCGCTCTCCAGTACGGATGCGCAATGCGTCGGTCAACGGGGATACGGCGACGATACCGTCACCAGGTACACCAGTGTGGGCAGCCTTCTCTATGGCCTGGACGATCTCATCGACAACCTCGTCGGAACAGAATGCCAACAGCACGAGATGCTGATGGGCGTCTGGATTCCATTCGTCTGCGATATATCCATGATCCTTGCCGTGACCACGCGGATGACCATGGGCTGGCAGGATGGTGAATCCTGGTAGATGCGGCAGTGCGTGCAGCGCTTGCTCGACGGCTTCAAGCCGGATCGGACGAAAAATAGCTGTAACTTGTTTCATAGCTCGACTCCGAATTAGTGGTCATGGCTCGCGCCGGCTTTGCCAAGCTCAGCTTTGATCAGGAAGCTGTTCTTCAGCGCGTATCGATCGCCCGCCTTCAGACCCGAGATAACCTCGACGAAGTGGCCGTCGGATTTGCCCAGCTCAAGAGGCCGAGCTTCTAGCTGGTTATCGAAGCGGCCGAACACTACCTGCCAATCGCGAACGGTCTGGATCGCTTCGACCGCTACTGCAACGGGAACGTCGTTCTCCTGGGCAATCACCTCGACCGTCACTGGCAAACCAGGCCGCCATATCCGATCTGGGTTGGCTAGCACGATGCGAGCAGTCGCCGAGCGGGTTTGCGCCCCAACCAGAGCGCTGACATAGGAAATGGAGCCCTTAGCCGTGGCGGCGAATGCGCTGGAGCTCACGACAACGTTTTGCCCTTCGGCGATTACGCCCAAGTCTTTCGCCGCGACGGTTGAGTCCACCCATACGGTCGACAAATCCGAGACGGTAAAGACTGCGGAGTCCTCTTTGAGTACTTCACCAACAGAGATGCTTTTGCTGGTTATCACGCCATCGATAGGGGCACGAATCTCGAATTCGGTGAGATTCTGGCCTTTGGCCGGGGCACCGCCCAGCGAAGCGATTTGTTGCTGGACGCGCTGCACTGCGATAGCAGCTTCCTGCATGGCAACTTGCGCCTGCAGGAAGTCCTGCTCGGCGGAAATCTTCTCTTCCCACAATTGTTTTTCACGTGCATAGGTCGTTCGGGCAAGTGCCGAACGCTGCTGCGCAGCCAGCAGCTCGCCACGCAGTTCGGCAAGTGCCTGACTGGATATCTTGGCCAGCACCTGGCCCTTGCTGACCGTATCGCCAGCACTAACCGCCACCGAGTCGACGCGCCCGGCAAGTTGCGGGGTCACCTGAACCGTGCGGTCACCGTTGTAACGAACCTCGCCGAGCACTTGCAGCGTGGAGGCGATTTTCGCTGGACCAGCAGTGGCGAGCGTGACGCCACCCTGCTCAAGCTGCGCATCCGTCATCGTCACGCGGCCCTCAACCTGCTCGTAACCGAACGAATAGCTCTTGCCACTGTGCTTGGCGCTGATGGAAACCTGGAATGAATGCGGCTCTACAACCGCGGCATCGCCACGTAGGTAGTCATTCTCTTTGCTGAAATTGATGATTTGCGCAGGTTGGCCAAGACGCAACAAGGTCACCTGTACCGTGCTTTCAGTAGGATTTAAAAGCTTACCGTCCAGGTAGGTATAGAGCCTGAACTGAGGCTCTACGCCCTCCTCAAAAATCGTCACTTCAAGTGCATAATCACCCTCGGTGAAAAGCTTGCCGCCATGCTCGCCCTTGGTGGGTTCTACAGTTTCATGGTGCTCTTTATCTGCATGCTCATCGGCCTCTTCATGCTCGTCGGCCGAAGCCTCCCCGTGGTGCTCGGGATCTGCGTGAGCCGATACATCCTCATGACTCTCATCATGGCCATGGCCTTCCTCCCCGGACTTACCAGGGCTACCACTTAGAATCAGACCCGCCACGGCTAAACCGATGACGACAACAGCCACAATCATCAGCCACTGCTTTCTGGGAGTTGTTGATGCCATTGGTAACTCCAAATTATCAAAAGTATTGAATTTGACTCATGCCCAGGCGGCGACTAAACGCGCTCAATAAACATGCAGCCGCCAGGAAAGCAGGCGAGGCTTCATGTCGCATGACGCGACCATCTAAGGCGTTATGTAGGTGTGAGAGATGCTTATTTTTTGAATTCGATGTTGAGTTGGGAGCCGTAAATCTTCTCCAAGCTCACCCAGGCCGAAATAGCTTCATCCAGGGTATTCAGGTATTGGGAGCGCATGCTTACGAGGGTGCGCTGAGCATCGAGCACATCGATAAAGGCAAATTTGCCCATCTCAAATCCTCGGACGGCTCCCTCTACCGATTGCTGCGCAGTTGGAAGCAACGTGCTGCGGATCGAGTCGACTTCACTTCTGGCGCTTTCCCATTGTTCAAACGCCTGCTGAGCCTCCACCCGCAGGCGAAGCTCGGTGGCGTTGCGCAGGTCGCGCGCCTGGTCAGCACCCCGCGCAGCGGCAAGCACATTGCCCTGGTTGCGATTGAACAACGGGATAGGCATCGACAAACCGAGCAAATTGACTCGATCGCCAAGTCCTTCGTCATATTGGCTGCCAATGCTGACGTTGATGTCGGGAATGCGTTGCGACTTTTCGAGTTCTAGGGAGGACTCTGCGCGCTGAATTTGCATACTGGCCAATCGCACATCTGCTGTGTCCGTTATGCGCGCAAGCATCTCGGCCTGCGTCGGCAAGTCCGGCAGTCGCTCAAGATCACCCTCGACATGCTCGAAATTCGGCGCCGTAGCCCCCGTTATGAGCGCCAACTGTTTGTAGGCATTACTTCGGTTAAGGCGAGCCCGGTTACGCTCCAGCTGAATTTCTGAGAGCTGCACCTGGGCACGCGAAATTTCGATTGGAGATGCCTTGCCTGTTGCCGCTGACCGAAAACTGACCCAGTAGAGGCTGTTCTGCCGACTGAAAACTGACCCAGGTGTTCAACTGCTTCTGCTCAATTT
>RCMZ01000102.1_pt1 | contig 51182 bp, 45 predicted proteins | sample 2041141 | NCBI WGS metagenome assembly RCMZ01 (sample SAMN09708263, study PRJNA481090) | Wastewater metagenome, whole genome shotgun sequencing project. | biome: sewage; isolation source: Davis station wastewater (DW) | place: Antarctica: Davis Station | collected 2010-03-01 | reverse complement strand
GGATTTTATCTTTTTGCAGCACTATTTGACGGTTTACCCGCATCAACAGTTGCTCGGCAACAATTGCCAAGCACTGGATGAGTGTTTGCAGCTCTTTTGGGATCAGAGACCTAGCCGGAAAGGTCTCTCACAGCCGAAGCGTTCAGAATCCAAGGGTTTTCCAAATATATGGGCTCATCCGAGCCCATATCCTTTCGTCAGCGTCTGTGATCGACAAGCAGTTTCTTATCTCTTGGAAGATAGACTTGTGCGCACCTCGCTAGCAGTACAACCGAACTGCTGACGAAAGCTACGTGTGAACTGTGCTTGGTCACTAAATCCCCAATGTAATGCGAGCTCACCAATTGATAGGTGGCAGTGGGGATCTTGTAGACGCCTTTTTATAGTCTCCAGGCGTTGTAAGCGAACCCACTCTCCGAGGCTGTAAGGAGTAGTTGTGAACAGCTTGTGTAGATAGCGCACCGATAGGCCGCAGGCGCTGGCGACTTGCTGGGGGCTCAGATCAGGCGAGCAGAGGTGTTGTTCAACGTACTGCTCGATGCGCTGCAGGTGCAAAGCCGCAAGGCTTGAGCTTTCGCTGTTGAGCACCCGTTCGTCTTGGCGAAGGGCCATCAGTAAAGTCGATAGGGCCTGCTCCAACAGCATATGACGGGCAGGCGGGTCGCACTCCTCGAAACGCGCGGCACACATCGCCAGTTGATCAACGAAGATTCGTCCAAGGCTACGTTTGGCGTCGAAACAGAAGCGTGTGTAACGCTCGGCGCCTCGTAACTGGCCATGTAGGGCGCGCTCAGGCAGCTTAAAAACCCAAAGATCGTTGTCACTGGTATAGCGGAAACGATACGGGGCATCACCACGTTCGAAGATGAATCCCCCTGGCTGGCAATGCAATTCACGGCCATCCTGTTCGAAATGAACTTCAGCACGACGTGGTACCGTGACCAAATAGCAAGCTTCACAGTCTTCGCTCACCTGTGCCTTGCTGCGTGAGTAACCAATTTGGCTCGAGCGCAGGCGTGACAAGGTTAGGGCGGTACTGTTGGTTTCCCAAATCTGAAGGCTGCCGCTGAAGCTGGTGTTCGGAGCGAACTCCAATGACAGTGGAAAATAGGTGCTGCCTATTGCCTCGGCCCAGCGCGGTTGGCGTTCACTGTCGGGCCAATAGCGGGTCGAAAGTTGGTGTGCCATGGCCTGTCCTCGTATTTTGTTTTTGTGAGGACGGCACGGGTCAGTAGAACTGCCCGTGCCGTTGATTTGCCATCATTTGCTAATGCTTACAAAGGGTCAATCTCCGGGCGTTAGCTGATAGGTTGCTGATGGTGCCAGGGTGGCCTTCCAGCCTGGTGGCACGACGATATTGGTAGTTGCCTCTTCGATTACACAAGGGCCCTGGATAGTCTGCCCGGCTTGCAATAGATCGCCGTTGTAAACGGGAGTGTCTTGCCAGTCATCTTGGGCGCTGAACAGCATGGGGCGATGACCAGTTGGGCTAGCTGACGTGGCCTCGCTTGGGGTGATCAGTTCTGGCATAGGCGGTCGCTTTAAGCGTGCAATCACCGAACACTCAAGGTTGACCAGCTCTACCGGACTGTCAGGCTCACTGTATGAGAACAACGCTTTGTGCCGCTGGTGGAATGCTTCGCGCAGTACAGCCAGACTGGTACGGTCGAGTTGTTCGCAGCTCAGTTCGACGTTGCACTCATGGATCTGCCCTAGGTAGCGAACTTCTAGGGTGTACTGGCAGTCGACTTGATTGCTGTTGCTGTAACCGTCATTACGCAGGTTGCTCATACCGCGCTCGCGCAGATCTCGCAAAGCATGGTTAAGCTGCTCAAGGTCGACATGCTGGTCGTCCAGGCGCATGGGGAGTGTGGTTAATTGATCGTAGCGAATGTCTGAAAGGATTTGACCGAAGGCGCATAAGCCCGAGGCTACTTTTGGAATGAGTACAACTTTGCTGCCAATTTCTTCGGCAAGCCGCATCACATGCATACCTGCCGCACCCCCTGCACCAATCAGCGCGAAGTCACGAGGGTCATAGCCTCGCTCCACCGATACTCGACGGATACCGCTGACCATATTCAGGTTCACCAGGGTGATGATGCCGATGGCTGCGCGCTCGACGCTGATCCCTAGCGGCTCTGCAATCTTGCTTCGTATCGCGTTGATTGCGGCCTGACGATTAAGTCGGATGCTGCCGCCGAGTAGCGCTCCGTCAGCCAGATAGCCTAGCGCTAGGTTAGCATCGGTCACGGTTGGTTCAGTGCCGCCCTTGCCATAGCAAACTGGGCCTGGCGTTGCGCCTGCACTGCGCGGACCTACCTGCAGCATGCCGAAGTCGTCTAGGTGGGCAATCGAGCCTCCGCCAGCACCTAACGTTTCCACCTGGATCATCGGCACACCAATGCGGTAACGCAGAAAATCGCTGTCTTTGCTGAAGTTAGTGCGTCCACCCTTACTCAGAGTGATGTCGAATGAGGTACCGCCCATGTCGACGGTTATTACGTTGTCGATACCGAAGGGTTGCGCTACGCACAAACCAGCTTGTGGCGCCGATGCTGGGCCTGAGTTGATTGCATTGACCGCACGCTCACGCATCACAGCACCAGGAGCCAAGCCTCCATTGGATTGGAAGTAGCGGGTCGGCTGTTGCGCTCCTAATTCCTCGAATAGCGCATCGATGCGTTCAATATAACGGCCCATTACCGGGCTCAGGTACGCGTTTACTACCGTAGTGGAGGTTCGCGTGTATTCGCGAATCTGAGGGAAGACCTCATGGCCACTGCACACGAAAACGTTCGGTAGAGCTGCGCGTACCAGTTCCATGGCGCGTTGTTCGTGGCTCGGGTTGCGCACAGACCAAACGAAAGAGATCGCCACAGCTTGGACCTGCTGCTCACGGAAGTACTCGATGGCGGCCATAATCGCGGCTTCATCTAGCGGACTGTACTCGCTACCGTTGCTAAGCATGCGCCCGCCGATTGGTCGGCGCAGGTGACGCGGCACCAGCATGTAAGCCGGAGGGTAGGTGGCGTCATAGCGATGGCCGTCTTCCTTGTGGCCAAGGCGAATCTCTAGGCTGTCTTCGTGACCGTCGGTGCATAGCAGGCCGACCTTAACGCCGGTTTTTTCAATCAGTGCATTGAGTGCCACTGTGGTGCCATTGATGCATAGATCGCAGTCGGCAATGATCTCAGCAGGGCTGCGGCCAATGGCATCGGCAATCTGGGCCAGACCGTTGCGGATCGCCAGGGTGCCGTCATGCGGTGTCGACGGCGCCTTGAACAGCTGTACGTTGCCATTGCTGTCAGCGAGGATGAAGTCGGTGAAGGTGCCGCCGGCGTCGATGCCGAGGCGATATTGTTGTTTAGTCATGCTCTGATCCTCTGCTTAGCTCAATTCGCGGAACGGTGGGCTTGGGTGGCGGCTTCGTCGAGTTCACCTTGGCTATCGATGATCACGCCGTACTCAAGACGTGCACCTTCGATCGAGACAAAACCGTTACGTACATCAGCCATGACTGCGGTGAGTGTTCGCCGTAGTGGGTCTCCATAACCACCACCGCCAGGGTTGACGTTAATTACGCGTTCGCCTGGTTGAGCCGTCAGCAGAGTGTTTTGGATATAGTGGGTTTCCTCGCCGTCAGAGTATCTATGGATCAAACGTCCCAGCTTGGGTTCGAGCAGTGCATTCTTCGCTCCGGCCGCGCCGGCAGTGGGCAGCTGGCGACCTTCGCCGAAACCGACAACGGTCATTGCATGTTCAAGGGGCTCGATTTCTAGGCGGGTGCCTGAACCTCCGCGAAACTCGCCTGCACCACCACTGTCAGCCATCAGGCTGTAGCGGTGAATCAGAATCGGGTAGGCATACTCCAGTAGCTCAATATCGCCCGACATCAGTGCACCGAAACAGCACAGCGGACCACAAGCGGGCCAGCCATCCATCGCTTGATTAGCTCCAGCGCCGGAGATAATCGAAGCAAGCACCATCGTCACATACTCGTCGTTATCGTTGCGTGGATCGTGGCCTGCGATATTGATCCCGCTGGCATGCCCCCATGACGCGGTAACGCGCTCTGGTGCGGCTTGCTCCAGAGCAAGGCGAACGGCGTCGGCAAGCGTTTCCATTGGCGTCGTGGTGCTGTTGACATGCGGTGCTGGCTCCTGGGCGTTACACAGGGTGCCTGGTGGTCCTAAGTCAACACTTATGCAGCGATAGAGCCCTTCGTTGTAGGGCGGCGGCACCTGGGCAAACATCATCAGACCGAGGTAGACACCGGAGATTGAGTTGCCTTCGTAAGAGTTGATGAAGTAGGGCACCTGTGGAGGGCTTTCGATCACCACATGGGCTTCGTCGCCACGAATTTCTACACGGGCAGTGATCGATAGTTGACCTAGACCATGACCTGAGTCTTCAAGTACCGCGGTGCCTGAATAGCAACCATCTGGAACTTGAGTCAGTAGAGCGCGCATGTGGCGATCGGCCATATCCTTGAGTTCGCCAATGCAGGCGCGTACTTGCTCAACCCCGTACCGGTCGAGCAGTTCGATCAGGTGTCGTTCGCCGACGCTGCAGGCGCCGTACTGGGCATTTAAGTCCCCTTCTTGGTAAGCGCGAGCGCGCATGTTGGTCAGTAGCAGGTTTATTACGTCCTCACGGCGTTTTCCCTGGGACCATAATTTAACCGGCGGAATGCGCAGGCCTTCAGCGTAGATTTCCTTGGCGTCCGGGTTATAGCCAGCTGGTACCGGGCCGCCTATGTCGGTGAGGTGTCCCTTACAGACAGTCCAGAACACCAGTTCGCCCTGGTAGAACACTGGTTTATACATGCAGCAGTCGAGGATATGACTGCCCTTGTAGGCTGGATCGTTGTGATAGATGACGTCGCCTTCGACGATGTCATCGCCGAAGAATCCGGCCACACACTTCATCGCTGGAATCAACGAGCCTAGGTGGATCGGAATGTCCTGACCTTGCAGGATCATTTCCGGAAGATGGTCGAAGAGGGCGTTTGAGTAATCGTGTGCGAGGTTGAACACGCTTGAGCGACTGGTTTTTTCCAGTGTCAGGGTCATTTCTCGCTGAGCAGTTTCGAGCGCACCGCGCACGACCGCCAAGGTTATCGGATCTACTGTGTTCATGGGTCACCACAAATCTTGTTTTTGTCTGGGTCGGGTCATGACGGATGTCTTGCCCGCGACCTAAAGCTACGCGCCAGTTAGCCGTCTGGCTTGTCGTTAGGTGCATTGTTTATTGGTCTGGGGTGCATTGTTAGAGAGTGCTAAGGCAGCGCTTTGGATGGGGTATGTAGTTGTGTCGCGCTGAGTATTTGTCCGAGCATGAGCGTCTGGGTGGTAGCCGAGTTATCTAGCTATAACTGATCTGAAAGACTGTAAAAAAAAGGCCAGCACTAGGCTGGCCAAGACAGGATCGGGAGCATTCGTCCTGTGGGGTGTATTCCTAAAAGTAGTAACCGATGTTGGTGTACAGCTGGTTCTCCCATTGGTCGCTACCGCCGGCGCCTAGGCTCTGGGTATAGCTACCGCCGCCAATGTAGGGATCGTGTTTCCCATGCAACCATTCAACTGCGATCCATAAATCTTTCAACGAGAACGACGTGCCGAGGATGAATCGTTGTGAGTTCTCGAAGCTGGACTCGTCTTTGTCGAACATGCTGTAGTTGCCGTAGACCTTAACTCCAGAGAACCAACCGAAGGTACCCGGTAGGTCATAGCTCAGATCGGTGACATACAGGTCACCCTTGGCGGCGACATTGAAAGTGCCGTCGAAACTACCGAAGCTAACCAGCTCGTTGCTGCCAGGGTTATTCGGTGTCATCTCCTGGCGAGTAGCTTGCAGTTGCACGCCCCAAGGCCCATTTTTTCCCATGTAGTGCACCGCGAATGCGTTGCGTCGGCCGCTATCGTGGGTGTCTTGGTTTTCCAGCGATGAAGTTAGTATTGATGCGCCTATCTCTGATTGCCATGCGCCTAGCTTGATGTTCCGCGCTAGACGTCCGACCAAAATGTCGCGCTCGTGGTTATCGCTGCCATTGGCCACATAGCTGTCTGCCGTGGCGACGCTGGTTGAATAGGTACGGCCGCCGCGACTGGTGCCTTCGCCTTGGTCGGCTGGGTGCAGGTAGTAGCCAAGCTGTAGGTCCCAGTCATCCTGCTGTTGGATATATTTGACTCCCAGATCTTGAATGTCTTCGAGACCAATGACGCTGCCCAATGACTCGAAGAAGGTACTGCCGAAGTAAGGCTGCAGGCCAAAGGGGATTTTATTTAGACCGACTTGGATCTGGCGTGACGCGTCGAATTTGTAACCGACCCAGGCGTACTCTGCGAAGGAGATATCACCGACTTTATCGGTGTATTGGTAGGGGTAGGCATCACCGTAGAAACGATATTTAGCGGCACCTATCCAACTGTCAGAGTTATAGGTTGTGGTGAGGAAGGCTGTATCGAAGCTTAGTTTCTGGATGTCGCGATCAGGATCGTAGTCGATACGTGCACGCACGGCACCGCCGATGTCGAGGTTCTCATTGATTGCGACTGCGCCTGCCGGCAGGGCTATCGCGGCTAGCAGGGGTAGGGTGAAGAGTACGGGCAGGGGATGTTGTTTGAGCGGACTCATGGAGTTACTCCTTTTGCATTATTGGTTTTGTTTTTCTGCAGCGCAGCGCAAACCCCGGCAGGGTTGCCGAGACTGGCGCTGAGTTAATTAGTTCTGTGTTGCGAGCGGCCGGAGCAGCTCCGGCTAGGCGCTGTATTAGCTGCAGCTGGCGCGGATGAACCAACTACGTTTAGCGTTACCCAACAGAAGCCAATAAGCGCAGAAGGCACTGATGAACGTGGCTGGTGCTGAATAGGAGGCGAGTGCCGCATCGTCAACGTTGAGCAGAACGATGCCCAGGCCGGCGGCGAAGAACCAAGCGGTCAGACCGCATGGGTTGAACGAGGTGACGCGATCTTGTTGGTACTCAAGTTTGCCGTCGAACAGCTGCTCGTACTTCGGCGAGAAAATGTGGGCTAGGGCGATCGCCACCCATGCCACTACGAAGATGCTCTGGTAGGCCAGTGCTTGCAGAATGTAGCTGAATACATTGAGCCGCATTAGGGTATACACCGCGATGCCGACCACTACGGCCCAGACCATATAAGGCACGCTAGCCATGCCAAAGCGACTAAAGAATGCCTGCATATTGCTGGCTGCCATGAAGAAGTTGGCGGTGTTGATGCGTGTCTGGCTGACCCAGACGAACAACAGCCCCCATATGCCCATCAGCTCGACGATGGCTAGAACCACCGATACTTCCGTAAGACCGCCCTCAGTAGGAATGGTCCCCGCGAGGAAGATGCCAACCAGGCCATTGATCAGGAACGTAACGATGTAGAACGGCAAGCCGAAGTTAAACGTGGCGTGATAATCAGCGTCCTCCTTACGGCCGAAGCGGGCGTAGTCCCAGGTGTACATCATGAGAATCCAGACGCCCATGAAGTAGGTGAAACAGTTCCACCAGCCGTTGCTTACCGGTCCACTTGCAGGTCCCATTTCTAGCCAGGCGGAGCTGTAGCCGTATTCGCTAACCGCCATCACAACCACGGCTATCAACCCGATCAGGTAGAAGGGCAGTAACACGCCGTTGAACTTGTCCAACCAATTTTGCACGCTGCCGAACACCAGAGGCACGCTGTACACCACCACCAGCAAATAGGCCTGATTGAGTGTAAGACCGGACACATAGTTGTGGATGGCAATAGCGATCACCGAGCCTTCGAAAACGCTGTAGTAGATTGCGGTGGCGAAGAAAATCAGGGTAGCCAACGCCGCGCCGGTACGACCGAAAAGCACGCGCGAGAACAGGGCGACTGAAAGCCCAGTCTTGATTGCGTAACGGGCGATGACGCCATTGATAGCTGCATAAGTGATAACGGACAAGAGTAGGCCAATGATGGCGTTTTTAGTGCCGAAGTTCATCGCCAGAGTGGCAGATACCACCAGCCAGAACATTGCACTGCAGATGGCCCACCAGGCCATACTCAGCGAACCTTTACTCATGCGTTGGTTGTCGGGGACCGCCACGAGGGTGCAGTCGACGTTGTCGCCTTGCTTATTGATATTTCCGGCCATGACTCTTCTCTTGTTGTTGTTCGAGTGAGTGGAGTCATGATGTTAAGTAGGCAAATTAATAAAAAATTGCATCTGCCAGCCCTGTCTTTTGTCATCCAGTGAACTGGGTGTGTTGCTGCTGTGCATTGTTCGGTTTGTAGTATCGAGAACCCTAGCGCTTTACTTATCTTTAAGTGGCAATCAAGGGGGATGTGACGGGCGTAATGCAGGTCTTCAGGTCGGCGTATATAAAAAAGCTGCTCACTTGAGTTAAGTGAGCAGCATTGAAGGTACAGCTAGTTTTTCCTGCTGGTTAGTTTACGAACGATAGCTGGCGCTCCTGGTTGAGCGCGCAAAACGCTCTGCGCAGACTAACTTAGGCCACAGAGATACCGAGACACAGATATTTGAGTTCGAGGTAATCTTCAATACCGTACTTGGAGCCTTCACGGCCCAGGCCGGAGGCTTTCACACCGCCGAACGGAGCTACTTCGGTGGAGATCAATCCGGTGTTGATACCTACCATGCCGTACTCCAATGCTTCTGCCACGCGAAATACACGGCCAAGGTCGCGTGCATAGAAGTAGGAAGCTAAGCCGAACTCGGTGTCATTCGACATGGCGATCACTTCAGCTTCGTCCTTGAATCGAAACAGCGGCGCTAGAGGGCCGAAGGTCTCTTCCTTGGCTACGGTGGCATTGCTCGGTACATCGATCAGGATGGTCGGTTCGAAGAAGCTACCTCCCAAGCTGTGCGGCTTGCCGCCGGCCACCAGCTTGGCACCTTTGCTGATGGCATCTTCGATGTGTTCCTGGACCTTGGCTACGGCTTTTTTATCGATCAGCGGGCCGGTTGTGGTGCCGTCTTCCAGACCGTTGCCGATCTTCAGCTTAGCCACGGCGGCTTTGAGCTTGTCGACGAAAGCGTCGTATACACCATCCTGAATGTACAGGCGGTTGGCGCAAACACAGGTCTGGCCGTTGTTGCGGTACTTAGAAATCAGCGCGCCTTCAACGGCGGCATCTAGGTCCGCGTCGTCGAATACAATGAACGGTGCGTTGCCACCCAGTTCCAAGGACACCTTCTTTATATTCTGAGCGCACTCGGCCATCAGTTGACGACCGATTTCGGTAGAGCCGGTGAAGGTCAGCTTGCGCACGATTGGGTTGCTGGTCAGTTCGCCGCCGACTTCGCCAGCGCTGCCGGTGACCACGCTGAATACGCCAGCTGGAATACCAGCTTTCTCGGCTAGGACCGCCAGTGCCAGAGCAGAGTAGGGGGTTTGTGAGGCGGGCTTGAGCACCATGGTGCAGCCTGCGGCGAGTGCTGGACCAGCTTTGCGGGTGATCATCGCGGAGGGAAAGTTCCACGGTGTAATGGCTGCCGTTACGCCGATCGGCTGCTTGAGCACGATGATACGTTTATCTGGCAAGTGACCGGGCATGGTGTCGCCATAGATACGCTTGGCTTCTTCCGCGAACCATTCGAGGAAAGAGGCAGCGTAAGCAATTTCGCCCTTGGCCTCGCTCAGCGGCTTGCCCTGCTCGATTGTCATCAGACGCCCTAGATCGTCTTGGTTTTCCATCATCAATTCGAACCAGCGACGAAGGCGCTGGGCTCTATCTTTGGCGGTCAGGGCGCTCCATGCCGGTAGAGCGCGCTCAGCGGCTTCGATAGCACGACAAGTTTCCGCACGGCCCATCTTTGGTACTGTACCTATGATTTCGCCATCGGCTGGGTTGTTCACGGTAATGGTCTGGCCACTGTCGGCGTCTAGCCACGTACCGTCGATATAGGCTTGTTGGCGAAATAGGTGAGTGTTTTTCAGCTGCATAGTGGGCTCCGGTAGTCGGTGACTGAGGTTTATTGTTGTAAGTCTCAGCGGATCCATTGGCTTGTGTCGTTGAGGGCTCGCTCGAAGCGCTGCAAGATCAAACCGATCTCTTTTTCGCTGACAATCAGCGGCGGGCAGAAGGCGACCGCATCGCCCATCGCGCGGGTGATCATGCCGTGCTCCTGGGCCCTGACGGCCATGTGCCGGCCGAGCGTGCCTAGGCTCTGATATGGCGCCTTGCTAGTTCGATCGCCGACTAACTCGACTGCGGCAATCAGGCCACAGCCGCGGATCTCTCCTACCAGCGGGTGGTCGGCAAACTTCTGAAGGCCGCTGTGCAGTAGCTGACCCATCTGCGCGGCATGTTCTACCAGGTGCTCTTCTTCGATGATCTTCAGATTTTCCAGGGCAACCGCAGTGGCAACCGGGTGGCCGCTGCCGGTGAACCCATGACCAAGAGTGCCAAGGCTCTGGCTCTGGTCAGCGATGCCCTGGAATACTTTGTCGTTGATCAGGATTGCAGCAATCGGCTGGTAGGATGAGGACAGCTGCTTGGACAGCACCATGACATCCGGCTGTATACCAAACGTCTGGCTACCGAACATCTGCCCGGTCCTACCGAAGCCGCAAATGACCTCGTCGGCAATCACCAAGATGTCGTAGCGTCTGCAGACCCGCTGGATTTTTTCCCAGTAAGTGCGCGGTGGCACTATCACGCCACCGGCGCCCATCAACGGCTCGCCAATAAAGGCTGCAACAGTTTCTGGCCCTTCTGCGAGGATTTTTTGCTCCAGTTCTGCAGCCAGACGATCAGCGAACTGCTCCTCACTCTCCCCTGGTTGCGCGCAGCGGTAGTGGTGCGGGCAGCCGACATGCAGGAAGCCTGGAAGTGGCAGATCAAAGCCTCGCTGGTTACCCGGTAAACCAGTCAGGCTGGCGCTGGCCACAGTAATGCCGTGGTAGCTGTTGATCCGGCTTATAAACTTTTTCTTGGTCGGTTTGCCAAGGGCATTGTTCAAATACCAGACCATCTTGACCACTGTGTCGTTGGCTTCGGAACCGGAGTTGGTGAAAAACACTTTGCTCATCGGCACCGGCGCCATTTCGATCAGCTTTTCGGCTAACTCAATGCTTGGCCTATGCGATTTGTGGCTGAACAGGTGATAGAACGGCAGGGTGCGTAGTTGTTGCTCGGCGGCGGCTATAAGACGCTGATTGCTGAAGCCCAGCGCCGCGCTCCAGAGTCCCGACATGGCTTCGATATAACCCTTGCCCTGGTCGTCATACACGTAAATACCTTCGCCGCGCTCAATGATCAGTGGGCCTACTTCCTGGTGCAACCGGGCATTGGTGTATGGATGCAGTTGATATTGGATATCTTTTTTCAGTAATGAAGAAGTTGGTTGGCTCATGGCACGCTCTCAATATTAGTGACCAGACTTAGTTCGTCTGCTGATCAGATGGAGTGGTTATGCGAGTGAATTTCTCTAGGCGCGAGCAGGCGCAACGCCAAAGGCTACGTTGCGAAGGAATATCTGGATTGCTTTTAAATGCAGTGTTTTTTCACTTCTGGTGCACTGGTTTTTTAGTTGCGCACTGCCGAGTTAGCTTTGAAACATCGACTAAGAGTTTCTAGTGCTCTGAGGGGTAGTTGATTGGGTGCCTTCGTCACTTGCGATTTGGCTGCCTGCTTTGCGGGGCGGGACTCTATCTGTGTGCCGCACTATTTGGTGGTTTCCCCGCATCAACAGTTGCTCGGCAACAATGGCCAAGTACTGGGCGTGACGTTTGCGTGTTTTCTCCGGCGTTGATATTGGTCTTCTGCTAAGAATCGAAGATTTACTTCTGCGGGCTAGTGTCTTTATCCTCGTCGACCTCCGGCGGTGCTTGTGCATGCTGGAATTACTCAGGATGCCGTCATGCTTATCGTTCATCACCTGCAAACGTCACGCTCGCAGCGGATTCTCTGGCTATTGGAAGAGTTGGGTGTGCCTTATGAGCTGAAGATTTATGCGCGCAACCCGCGTACCCGCTTAGCGCCAGACGAGCTGAAGGCTGTGCATCCACTGGGTAAATCACCGGTAATCAGCGATGACGGTGAGGTGGTTGCTGAGTCGGCTGCCATCATTGAGTATTTGGTGGAGAAGTACGGTCACCTTGCAAGCGCCGAACTTGCTGGACTGCAGCCTGCTGTGGGCACGCCAGAGCATCGGCAGTGCCGCTTCTGGATGCACTATGCCGAAGGCTCGCTGATGAACTGGTTGGTGATGAAGTTGGTGTTTGGCGTTATTCCAACTCAGCCGATGCCATTTTTTGCCCGGCCGATTGCTCGTGCCTTATGCAGCAAGGTACAGGCCTCGCTGATTGACCCCAACTTGCAGAGTGCCCGCGACTTTATCGAGCAGCATTTGGCCGATCACACATGGTTTGCTGGTGAGCAGTTGTCGATGGCTGATTTTCAGATGAGTTTCGCTGTAGAGGCCTTGTTGTCGCGAGGCACCGATGTTGCCCGCTATCCCTATATTTGTGCATATAACGCCCGGATGCAGGCGCGACCGGCTTATCAACGGGCGCTGACAAAGGGCGGCCCGGCGATCGCTAGCTGATATTTATTGGCGAAACGACGAGGCCCCGCGTTGCGGGGCCTCGTCGTTTCGGGTGCTGCAGTTTATTCACTAAGCGGTTTGCTTTGCGGGGCAAATCGCGCGGCCAGGCCCATGGAGGCGACCACTAGGCGCTGATATAAAGCCGGCAGCAGGCGCTGCATCAAGTCGCTAGCGACGGCGTCGCCGCCGATTAAAATCCGCCGTTTGTTGGCCAACACACCGTTGATAATCACCTTGGCGGCTTGCTCTGGCGTGGTGCGCAGCAGTTGATCATTAAACTGTTGGCGTGCTTGGTTGGCTTCCTGGCCAGTCACGCTGACCAAGCTGTCGTTCATTCGTGCGGTCAGGGCTATGTTGGTCTTGATGCCGCCGGGGTGTACGCAGCTGGCCGAAACGCCGCAGGCAGCCATGTCGAGCTCCTGGCGCAGCGATTCGGTAAAGCCACGTACGGCAAATTTGCTGGCATTGTAAGCGCTCATGCCGGGCTGAGCGAACAGACCGAAGATGCTAGATGTGTTAACGACATGACCATCACCGCTGCTTTTCAGATACGGCAGGAACGCCTTGGTGCCGTTGACCACGCCCCAGAAGTTGATGCTCATCACCCACTCGTAGTCAGCGTAGTCATTGCCTTCTACGGTGCCGCCTTGGGCTACGCCGGCATTATTGAAGATGGCGTTGACTCGGCCGTAATCGCGGATTACCTGATCAGCCCAAGCGTGTACCGCGTCGCGGTCGGCGACGTTGACCACGGCTTCGCTGACCTTAACCCCGAGCTTGCGCACTAATTCGGCGGTTTCCTGGAGCCCTATGCTGTTCACATCTGACAGCGCTAAATGACAACCTTGGCGCGCCAGCCCCAGAGCTAGGGCGCGACCGATACCGGAGCCGGCGCCAGTGATCGCGGCGACTTTATTCTCGAACGATTTCATGCGCTGGCCTCGGTGGTGATCGGATTGACGATGGTGAGTTTCTGCGCGGGATGAGCAGGGCGCAGACGACTGAAATGGTAGGCCGCTGGGTCGAAGTTACGCGTCAGCATACTGAAGCGCCACGTGAAACCCGGCCACACCGTGCAATTACGGCCGCTGACTGGGTGCAGGTACCAGCTGTTGCAGCCGCCGGCATTCCACACGGTTTTACCCAGACTGCTCTGGATCTTGCCGTTAAAGGCGTCCTGCGCTTCACGCTTGGGTTCTAGGCTGGCCAGTTGGCGGCTGTCGAGTAAGTTGAGCGCGCCGAGGATGTAATGAATTTGCGACTCGATCATGTACACCATCGAGTTGTGGCCCAGCCCAGTGTTGGGTCCCATAAGGAAAAACAGATTGGGGAAACCGGCGGTCATGGTGCCTTTGTAGGCTTGTGGACCTTCTGGCCAGGTGTCCAGTAAGTCGACACCATCGCGGCCAAACAGCACATTGCGCGGTAGTGGGTCGCTGGGGGTAAAGCCGGTGCCGAAGATAATGGCGTCGATCGGGCGTTCTTGGCCGTCATGGGTGACGATGCTGTTGGCGCGGATCTCGCGGATGCCGTCGCTGATCACGTTGACGTTAGCTTGGGCCAGTGCCGGGTAATAGTCGTTAGAAATCAGCACGCGCTTGCAGCCCATGCGGTAGTTTGGCGTGACCTTAGCGCGCAGTTCGGGGTCCTTGATCGAGCGCCGGATAAAGCCTTTGCTCACCCATTCGGCCACTTTCATGATCCGCGGGGCCATGGCAAAGCCGATTACACGACTTTCCAACAGGCCATAGATCAAGCCACGCCAGACTTTTTGCAGCAGCGGTAAGCGCTGGAAGCGATTGCGTTCCCGTTCGCTGATCTCACGATCAGGTTTGGGCATGATCCACGGCGCGGTGCGCTGATAGAGATCGAGCTGGGCGACCTGCTTTTGCAGTTGCGGCACAAACTGAATAGCCGATGCGCCGGTGCCGATGACTGCAACGCGTTTGTCTTTGAGGTCGTAATCGTGGTTCCACTGTTGGGAGTGGAACATTGGGCCTTTAAAATTTTCAATGCCGTTTAGCTGTGGAATCGCGGCGGTCGACAGGGCGCCCATGCCTGAGACCACAAATTGCGCGGTGAAGTGCTGGCCGTGGGCATCTTCAATCAACCACAGCTCGCGGCTTTCATCCCAGCGCAGGCTGCGGATTTCAGTGTTCAGCAGGGTTTTGTCCTGCAGTGCGTATTTGCTCCAGCAGCCTTCGAGGTAGCTTTTGATCTCAGGCTGCGGGGCGAACATGCGCGTCCAGTTTGGGTTGGGCTCGAACGAGAACGAGTACAGATGTGATTGCACGTCGCAGGCGCAACCTGGGTAGTGATTGACGCGCCAAGTGCCGCCGACGCCGGACTCTTTTTCAAACAGAACAAAATCGTTTTCGCCTTGTTGCTGCAAGCGAATCGCCATGCCTAGGCCGGAAAAACCGGTACCGATGATGGCGATTTTGCAATGCCGCGTGGGCAGGTGGGCTGCAGGTGCGTTCATGGCCAGGGGTCCTCATTGTTGTTGTGGCTGGCGAATACAAATGTATACCTAAGTAGACATTTGTATACCTGTGCGCCACCCTAACCTCCGTTGGGCGTGTTGCCCGTTGTTGAGTGGAGCGATCATGACTCTCGTGTTACCTGCTGTGGCCCAAGGTAAGCGCTTGCTGATGGAGGCGGCTGTACGTCTGATGGCGCATTCACGCAGCCTTAGCAGCTTGGGGTTGCGCGAATTGGCACGCGAAGCGGGGCTAAATCCCAATACGTTCTATCGACACTTTCAGAGTGTTGATGAGCTGGGCTTGGCGATCATTGAGCATATCGCCGTGCAGCTGCGCCAGCCCTTGCGCGATCTTCGCCGGCAGGCGGCGGCCAGCGCTATGCAGCTGCCTGCTGGGCCGAAGGTGCTGGGGGCAGATATCAATCGTGGGCGTATGGTGTGCGAGAAGACCGTGCAGCTGTTCTTTCACTTTGTTGCGCAGAACCCTCACGCCTTTATTGTTGGCATGCGTGAGTTGCACGGCGCCTCACCCATGCTGCGCAGTGCGCTGCGCGAGATCATGGAGGCGTTTGCAGAGGATATGGCCGAGGACATCTTGGAGTTACAACTGGTGCCAGGTGTGGAGATGGCGGCGATCCGCCGACTGGCCTCGATCATCAGCCGACAGCTGTTCCAAGCATCGTTGGATTATCTAGAGCAGGATGACCAGCGCGCGCAGATCAGCGCGCAGTCGGAGGAAATGATCATTAGCCTATTTGCCGGCGCCATGCTGTTACACAACCTTGAGCTGTTGCAGGGTAACGCTGCGGCTGCGCCGCTCAGCTAAATTGCGCTTGGTACAGCAAGCCATAACCTAGCAACAGCAAAGGCCAAGCCAGCAGCGGACCAAAGAGCGCGCGCCAATACCAAGCGAGGGGGACAAACCCCACGCCATGCACGAACCCACCGGCCACTCCTAGCATTACCAACATCAGCAGGCTGTGACTGTAGTGACCGTTGGCATCCAGCATGGCGGCAGGATGAATCAGCAGCAGCAAGGCCAGCGGGCTGGCCAGCAGTAAAGACAGCGCGCTGGCCCAGCCGGAGTGCAGCCAATGACGACTGTCAGTCGTCACTCGCCTGCCCCTTATCGAGGTCATAGGTGGCTTCTAGCCACAGGGCGTTGATGATGCCAAAGCTGCAGGCGAGCAATACGCCAAGAATCCAAGTGAAGTACCACATGTACGTAATCCTCAATCAATCAGCGCTCAATACAGCCCGTGGTTGTTGCCTTCGATCTGCGCGGTTGTGACCTTGCCCCACATCTTCACGTAGCCCCACAGCGTGTAGCAGAGGATCAATGGAATGAAGATGCCTGCAGCGACCAGCATGATGCCCAAGGTCTTGTGGCTAGATACCGCATCCCACACGGTCAGGCTTGAAGCTGCATCAATGCTGGACGGCATGATGAACGGGAACAAGGCAAAGCCGGCGGTGCACAGGGTGCCGATGATGGCCACGCTAGAACCGAGGAACGCCAGCCCAGCCCGATGCCCCGACGCTGCAGCTAAGGCCAGTAATGCACCAAGAATGCCGCCCAGCGGCGCCAGTTGGCTCAGAGGGTAGGCGGTGTAGTTGGCCAGCCAGCCAGGGTTGCCGGCGATGACCGTTTTAGCCAGTGGATTGAGACCAGCATTGGTATCGAAGCTGGAGCTGATCACCAGCCCTTGGATATTGCCCAGCCATAGCCAGAGCCCGGCACCACAGAAGCACAGCAAGAACAGCAGAGCAAACAGCTGAGCCGCGCGGCGGCTTCGACGAGCTACATCGCCATCGGTACGCATCATCAGCCAGGTGCCACCGTGCAGCAGCAACATGCTCAGGCTAACCAGCCCTGCGAGCAGACCAAAGGGGCTGAGCAATTGCCAGAAGTTGCCTTGGTAACTGCTGCGCAGGGTGTCGTCCAGCTCGAACGGCACGCCCAGCAACAGGTTGCCGAAGGCCACGCCAAACACCAGCGCGGGCACAAAGCCGCCGACAAACAGCGCCCAGTCCCAAGCCTGGCGCCAGCGTGGGTCGGTTACCTTGCTGCGGTAGTCAAAACCCACCGGACGGGTGAATAGGGCAAACAGCACCAGCAGCATGGCCCAGTAGAAGCCCGAGAATGCGGCGGCATACACCAGTGGCCACGCAGCAAACAGCGCGCCACCGGCGGTGACTAACCACACCTGATTGCCTTCCCAGTGCGGAGCGATAGTGTTGATAACCACACGCCGCTCGCTGTCGGTTTTGCCCACAAAGGGCATCAGGGCAGCGGCGCCGAGGTCAAAACCGTCAGTCAGGGCAAAGCCGATTAGCAAGACGCCGACCAGTACCCACCAGATCAGCTTGAGGCTTTCGTAATCCAACATGGTTCTCTCCTCAGGCAGTCTGTTGTTCGTGGTGATAGCGGCCGGTGTGCAGGCTGCTTGGCCCCAGGCGGGCGAACTTGATCATCAGGTACATCTCGATCACCAGCAGCACGCTGTAGAACGCCAGTAGCGCCAGCAGTGAACCCCAAACATCAGCGGCGCTAACGGTGGAGGTAGACAGATGCACGGGTAACACTTCGGCAATCGACCAAGGTTGGCGGCCATGCTCGGCGACGATCCAGCCGGTTTGTGCAGCCACCCAAGGCAGTGGCAAGCTGAGCAGCGCCCACTTGAGTAGCCAGCGTTTTTTCTCTTCGTTTTTACGTGCCGAGGCCCAAAACGCGCAGATGAACAGGCCCAGCATCAAGAACCCCGAGGCGACCATCAGGCGGAAGCTCCAAAACACGGTGGCTACGTTGGGAATGGTGTCTAGGGCCGCTTGCTTGATTTGTGCTTCGCTGGCATCGACGACGGCTGGTGTGTACTTCTTCAACAGCAGGCCGTAACCGAGGTCTTGTTTGTGTTGATCGAAAGCCGCCAGGTTCTCTGGGGTTTTCTCGCCGTTGCGTAGCTTTTCCAGCAGGGCATAAGCCTGCATGCCGTTGCGGATGCGCACCTCATGCTGCTTGATCAAGTCTTTGATGCCGGTGACCTGAGTGTCCAGCGAGCGAGTGGCGATGATGCCCATCACATAGGGGATTTTTATCGCGTAGTCGGTGCGCTGCTCGGCCTGATTGGGCAGCCCAAACAGGGTGAAGGCCGCTGGTGCCGGCTCGGTATGCCATTCGGCTTCAATCGCGGCCAGCTTGGTTTTCTGCACGTCACCGATTTCATAGCCTGATTCATCACCGAGGATGATCACCGAGAGGATCGAGGCCATGCCGAAGGCCGAGGCGATGGCGAACGAGCGGCGGGCAAAGCCGAGATCGCGGCCCTTGAGCAAGTACCAGCTAGAAATCGCCAACACGAATATCGCGCCGGTCACATAGCCGGCCGCCACGGTGTGCACGAATTTAACTTGCGCCACCGGGTTGAACAGCAGGGCGCTGAAACTGGTCAGCTCCATGCGCATGGTTTCAAAGTTGAACTCGGCGCCCACCGGGTTCTGCATCCAGCCATTGGCGATCAGAATCCACAGCGCTGACATGTTTGAACCGATGGCTACCAACCACGTCACTGCCAAGTGCTGGACCTTACTGAGGCGGTCCCAACCGAAGAAGAACAGACCAATAAAGGTCGACTCAAGGAAGAACGCCATCAACCCTTCGATGGCCAGCGGCGCGCCGAAGATGTCGCCAACGTAGTGGCTGTAATAGGCCCAGTTGGTGCCGAACTGGAACTCCATGGTTAGGCCGGTAGTCACGCCGAGAGCAAAGTTGATGCCGAACAGCTTGCCCCAGAACTTAACCATGTCCTGGTATACCTGTTTACCGGTGATCACATACACCGATTCCATGATCGCCAGGATAAACGCCAGCCCTAAGGTCAGCGGCACAAACAGGAAATGGTACAGGGCCGTCATGGCAAACTGCAGACGGGATAGGTCAACGACGGTTTCCGAGATCATCTCGGGGTCTCCTCAAGAGCAGGCGAAGGCGGGGTATTAACAGGGCTGAGCAAGTGAGCTGCCACCTGAGCTGTGCCCTCAAGTGGCACCGTCGGTGCGTCGAACCAGATGTGTTTGATCACCAGCAGCAGCACCAGCTTAATCAACAAGATGGCCGCTAGTTCGCGCACTAATGGGCTGCGCCAGGGGGATTTTCGCTGTACTTGCATGCTAGTGACCTTGAGTTTGCACAGCGCTGTGCATACGGGTACCAGTATTGAAGCAGACAAAGTCGTCTGTGGTGTAGTGACGCAATGTCACAGTGCAGTTATGTCGCAGGGGCGTTCGATAAGCGTAAGAGGTAGCGCGAGGTCGGGCTGTGCATAGCAACCCGACCGTCGGTTAAAGGGCAAACGACTAGCCGTCGAAGCCCAGGCGGGTGCGCCAGCGTTGCTCTAAGCGCTGAGTGTCTTGCTGGGCTGGGTGAAAGCCTGGTTTGTAGTACTGCAGGTAAGGCACGATCAGTCCGGCGATGTAGCCATTGCGCGGGCCGAACAGTGTCTTGAGGCCATAGGCCCAACTCTTCCAGTTAAATAATTGTCGGTCCTTGCGCAGTAGGTCGATTTGGAACCAGGCGATTACACCGACGAATAACACCGTGGTTGTCGCCATCGTCAGGGTGCGAATCCAATAGCCGCCCCCCACAGCTTGGTAGGCATCGTAGGCCACCGACTTATGCTCGTTTTCTTCAATGGCATGCCACAGCCAGAGCTTGTACATCTTCTCGTCATCAATTTGAGTGGTTAAGTCTTCGCGTAGCAGCAGCTGTTCAGCCATGGTCGCGGTGAAGTGCTCCAAGGCGCAGGTAGCGGCCAAGCGCTGCTTTTTGCTGGTGAACTTAGTGATCCATTCAATCAGTACCTTAATGCGCAGCTCTAAAGTGTGCAGGTCGATGCCATGAGCGTCGGCATATTCGTTGTAGGTGGCATGCTCTTTAGAGTGCATAGCCTCCTGACCGATAAAGGCGCTGATGTCTTTTTGCAGTTGTGGGTCTTTGATCTGCTCGCGTACGGCCCGCACGCTATCGACAAAAAACTTTTCCCCATAGGGAAACAACGACGACAGGTTGTTCATGAACTGAGTCATGAACGGATTGCCCGCCCACCAGTATTTTTCACAGTTGGCAAAACTGAAATCCATCCGCCGCACAGGGAAACTGGCCTGCGGGGTAGGTGCGTGGGCTGCACTAGCACTGGTAGACATGGCAAAGTCCTCGGTAGTAAGGGTCGCAGACGTCGTGCGACTTTGATTGTTATGGGCTAACCGTTGGCCTTAAAGCGCCACGGCTGCTGCTAACTACTATTGGATGTGCCAGCGCTCGCTGCGAGGTCAAATATGGCCAAAGATGCGTATGGCGGGCCAACTTTCGACGGGCAAAAAGTGCTTTGAAAAAAGGTTGGGTATGTATCGAAAGCTGCAGGCGGGGGTATAGCGCAGGAGTTACAACACGGGCCTGCAGGGCGAAGACCCGTTTAGATCAGATTAACCGTCGAGGTTGCCGCCAGCCAGCGCGCAGAGTTCGATGGCATTAGTGATTTCCACTTCTTTGCCTTCGGCAGCCAGCAGGCCGTTTTGCTGGAAGCGGGTGAATACCCGCGAAACGGTTTCTACCGCCAAACCCAAGTAGTTGCCGATTTCGTTACGCGACATGGCCAAGCGGAACTGATTGGCCGAGAAGCCGCGAGCCCGGAAGCGTGCCGACAGGTTAACCAAGAAGGTCGCAATGCGCTCATCAGCGGTTTTCTTCGACAGCAGCAGCATCATTTGCTGATCGTCACGAATCTCGCGGCTCATGATGCGCATCAGTTGACGGCGCAGTTGTGGCAACTGCAGCGCCAGTTCGTCCAAGCGCTCGAATGGGATTTCGCACACAGAGGTGGTTTCCAGTGCTTGCGCAGACACTGGATACAGTTCGCTGTCCATGCCAGACAGGCCGACCAGCTCGCTGGGCAGGTGGAAGCCGGTGATCTGTTCTTCGCCAGCATCGGTGACACTGAAGGTTTTTAGCGTGCCGGAGCGCACCGCGAACACTGAGGTGAAGGTGTCACCTTGGCGGAACAGGAAGTCGCCTTTCTTCAGAGGGCGACCACGTTTGACGATTTCGTCGAGCGAGTCCATGTCTTCGGCGTTTAGCGCCAGTGGCAGGCACAGCGAGGAGAGACTGCAATCCTTGCAATGGGCTTGTGGCAGAGAGCGAGCCTTGATGGTCTCGGACATGCGCGATTCCTTAGTATGTGCCGGCAATGGCCTAAGGGTACCGCAGCCGCTCCAGCAGGACCAGACAGCTGTGCAATCTGTTCGACTAATCAAGAAAAAATGGGTTAAAAAAACGCCTCTGATTCGTGGGGTTACTGTTGCACTAAATCGCCTGAGAGAGGCGTTGGACGGGTATGGCGCCGAGGTAATGATCAAATAGCATGCATATCGAGCGGGTCAGCAGGCGCCCGCTGGGGCGAATGTCGATGCGTTCGGCGCTTAGCTCGATCAGGCCATCAGCGGCCATTTGCTCAAGCTGCGGCCAGATAGCTGCGAAGTAACTGCGGAAGTCGATGCCGAATGATTGTTCGATGGCGGCAAACTCTACGCGGAAGGCGCAAATCAGTTGCTCGATGACTGCGCGGCGCAGGCGATCATCGGCATTACAGTGCAGGCCTCGGCAGGTGCTCAATTGCTGGTTGTCCAGTGCCTGCTGGTACAAGGCAATGTCAGTGTTGTTTTGGCTATACAGATCGCCAACCTGACTAATCGCTGACACACCTAGGCCGATGAGGTCGCAATGGCTGTGGGTGGTATAGCCCTGAAAATTACGTTGCAGGGTGCCGTCCTCTTGGGCGATGGCCAGCTCGTCATCAGGCAGGGCGAAGTGATCCATGCCGATGTAGCGATAACCGGCGCGGGTCAGTTGCTCGATGCTGTTTTGCAGTATCTGCAGTTTTTCGTTGGGCGTCGGTAAGTCGTCTGTATTGATACGTCGTTGTGGCGGGAAGTGTTCTGGTCGGTGCGCATAGTTGAATAGCGACAGGCGATCTGGCTGTAAGGCGATTACGGCGTCGACGCAGCGGGCAAAACTATCGGCTGTTTGCTTGGGCAGGCCATACATTAGGTCAATGTTGACCGAGCGGAACTGCAGGGTGCGGGCCGCCTCGACGATGGCACGGGTCTGCTCCAAGGTCTGCAGACGGTTGATGGCTTGTTGCACGAACGGGTCTAGGTCTTGTACGCCGAGACTGACACGGTTGAAGCCCAGCTCACGCAGCAGGCCCATGGTTGACCAGTCAGCCTCGCGCGGGTCGATTTCAATGCCGTAGTCGCCGGAGTCGTCATCCAGTAGGTTGAAATGCTTGCGCAACTTAGTCATCAGCTGGCGCAGTTGATCGTGACTGAGGAACGTTGGGGTGCCGCCGCCGAAGTGCAGTTGCTCGACCTGTTGCGCGGGGTCGAGGTGGCAGCTGAGCAGTTCGATTTCTTGTTCTAGTCGCTGCAGATACGGCGCGGCGCGGCCACGGTCCTTGGTAATGACTTTGTTGCAGGCGCAGTAGTAGCAAATGTTGGCGCAGAACGGCACGTGCACATACAGCGACAATGCACGCTGGGCCTTACGGCTGTCGCGCAGAGCATGCAGCAAGTCAAACGAGCTGACGCCAGGGTGAAATTGCGCGTCAGTCGGATAGCAGGTGTAGCGTGGGCCGAGCTGATCGTAACGGCGAATCAGGTCGGTATCCCAGCATATGGCGTCGAGCATGCGGCGGTCCCGGTTAGGCAAGCAGTGCCGGGGAGTCTAAGTAGACTGGGTCGCAGGGGTGTTGATTTGGATCATCCGGGTGCTGGCTGGCGTAGGGCGTTAATGCCCCATCAGCCAGGCTTGATGTGGGCCAGGTAGCGTCCATAGACCGAACAGCACCACCAGCAGCCCGCCGGCCATGCGCACGCCACGGCGCCGCAGCAGGGTAGTGAGGCGTTCTGCGGCCATGCCGGTGGCCAGTAATACCGGCCAAGTGCCAAGCCCAAAAGCCAGCATCAATAAACCGCTGTCGAGTGCGTCACCTTGGCTGGCTGCCCATAACAGGGTGCTGTACACCAGACCGCACGGCAACCAACCCCACAGTGCGCCTAACAGCAACGCACGCGGCAGGCTAGATACCGGTAACAAACGACTGGCCACGGGTTGGATATGCCGCCACAAACCACGGCCCATGGCCTCGATACGCGTCAGGCCGCTCCACCAGCCGCCCAAATAGAGGCCCATGCTGATCAGCAGCAAGCCTGCGACGATGCGCAATAACATGGCTGCCGGGCTGCTGGCGACGGCCCAGCCTGCCAAGCCGAAGAGCAAACCGGCAGTGGCGTAGCTGAGGATGCGTCCAAGGTTATAGGCCAGCAGCAACTGCAGGCGTCGGCCGCGCTGCTCAGGCGGAATAGCTAAGGTCAGCGCACCCATCAAGCCACCACACATGCCTAGGCAATGACCACCGCCAAGCAGACCAAGAATCAGCGCGGAAATCAGCAGCGGCGCAAGATCAGCCACGTGGTGCATCCTCATCGGCGTGTTTGCCGCTGGCTTCGGCGACGCCGGCTTGGTGCAGTGGGTCTTCGTCGTCGAGCAGGATGCTGTGGGCCGGGCCGTCCATGTCGTCGTATTGGCCGCTGTCTACGGCCCAAAAAAACAGCCAAATGGCCAGGGCAACAATGATCATGGCGATGGGAATCATGACGTAGAGAGCGGGCATGGGAACCTCGTGCGGTGCCGGCTTAGATAGCTGGCATTGGCGTCTGCTGGGCTTGGGCCGGTGTGCGGGTTAGGCGCAGAGCATTGAGCACCACCAGCAGCGAGCTGAGCGACATGCCCAGCGCGGCCCAGATTGGCGTCACCCAGCCGAGCGCGGCAAACGGCAGAATCAAGCCATTGTACAGGCAGGCCCAAGCCAGGTTCTCGGTGATTATGCGCCGTGTGCGTTTGGCCAGGGCGAAGGCTTGCACCAAGCTATCAAGTCGATTGGACAGCAGCACGGCATCAGCACTGGTCTTCGCCAGATCAGTGGCTGAGCCCATGGCCACGCTGATATCAGCAGCAGCCAGCACCGGTACATCGTTAACCCCGTCACCAAGCATCAATACCTTGTGCTGTTGACTGTGCAGCTGCTGCAAAACCGCGAGTTTGTCTGCCGGCGTTAAGCCGCCGCGGGCGTCGTTGATGCCGAGCTGCTCAGCCACTTGCGCCACCATCGGCGAGCTGTCACCCGACAGCAGCAGGATTTGCCAGCCGCGCGCCCGACAAGCGTCGATAAGGGCTGGGGCGTCGCTGCGCAAACGGTCGTCGAGCACCAGCCAAGCGAGCGGGGCATGCTCGTCACCGAGTAAAAGCCATTGCCCTTGGTCGCCTGGAATCATCGGGACTGGTGTATTGCTCAGCGCCGCAACAAAGGCCGGTTGGCCGATGCGCAGGCGCTGGCCATTGACCACGCCTTCGAGGCCTAAGCCAGGATGGCTATCGACCTGTTCGGCCGCCCAAGGCGCACGCCCAAAGGCACGGGCAATCGGGTGCTCTGAGCGATTTTCCAGCGCCGCCGCCAAGCCGAGGCAGTGGTCGGTAGAGTGTTCGCTTAGGGGCTGAATCTCACGAAGTGTCAGGCGGCCTTCAGTGAGCGTGCCGGTCTTGTCGAAGATCACTGTGTCAATTTGGTTCAGGCCGTCGAGCACATGGCCGCGGGTCAGCAGCAGGCCGAGCTTGTGCAGGCTGCCGGTGGCCGCCGTGAGAGCGGTCGGCGTAGCCAGCGACAGCGCGCACGGGCAGGTGGCGACGAGGAGGGCGAGGACAATCCAGAACGCGCGGTCTGCGTCCAGCTGCCACCAAACCAACCCGACCACGGCAGCGGTAACCAGCACAATCAGCAGGAACCACTGTGCGACCTGATCCGCCAGCTGAGCCAGGCGCGGTTTTTCCGCCTGAGCGCGCTCCAGCAAGCGCACGATGGCGGAAAGACGCGTGTCGTTGCCCAAGGCTTCGACAACTATGCTTAGCGGGCCTTCGACGTTGAGGGTGCCGGCGGTGACTTGATCGCCGGCTTGGCGCGGCAATGGTAGGTATTCGCCGGTGAGTAGCGATTCATCGATGCTCGACTGACCGCTAAGGATGCGCCCGTCAGCCGGCAATAAAGCCCCAGGCGGCACCAGAATATGCTCGCCCAGCTGCAGCTCACTGAGCAGGATGCGGCTGGTTTGTCCTTGCTCATCGATGCGCAAGCAGGAGGCCGGCAGTAGGTTGACCAGTTGCGCGGTAGCCGCCGCCGTGCGCTCACGGGCGCGGCGCTCAAGGTAACGACCCGCGAGCAAAAACAGGGCAAACATGCCGACGGCGTCGAAGTACAACTCGCCGTGCTGGTTTACCGTCGACCAGATGCCGGCTACATAGGCGCCACCGATGGCCAGAGAGACTGACACGTCCATGGTCAGGTGGCGGGTGCGCAGGTCGCGCAGGGCGCCTTTGAAAAAGTCGCCACAGCAGTAGAAAACGATGGGCGTACTGAGAAACAGGCTGACCCAGCGCAAAATGCGATCCAAATCGTTGGACAGGTCGAGGTTGAACTCCGGCCAAGTGGCCATGCTGGCCATCATGACCTGCATCCACAGCATGCCGGCGACGCCAAGTTGGCGCAGGGCGCGGCGATTTTCCTTGGCCAGTTGTTCCACCGCCTGATCGGCTTGATAGGGGTGGGCGGCATAACCGATGGTGCGCAGGGTTTGCAGAATTTGGCTGAGCGCTAGCTGACTGTCATCCCAGCTCAGATACAGACGGTGGTTGGACAGGTTGAGATTGGCCGTAGTGACCGCCGCGAGGTCGCGCAGGTGTTTTTCAATCAACCAGCCGCAGGCGGCGCAGCTGATGCCCTCGATCAATAGGCAGGTACTGGCCTGCTCGCCGCTGTGTTGCACAAAATCTTGCTGCACATCGCTGCGGTCATACAGGGCCAGCTCATCGCTGAGGGCTTTGGGGAGGGCTTCGGGGTTTGCGGAGGTTTCAGTGCGGTGCCGGTAATAACTTTCCAGTCCGCCGGCGACGATAGCTTGTGCCACCGCCTGGCAACCCGGGCAACACATCTCGCGGGTTTCGCCGAGTATAAGCGCCTGGTAGCGGTTGCCGGCAGGGACCGGCAAGCCGCAGTGGTAGCAGGGAGTCGGATTGGCCATTTAGCGCGAGGTCACTGGCCCAATTGCACCGGAGTGCCGGTCTCCAGGGTTTCCTCCTCGAACAGGCGCCAGTCCTTGCCGCCTTCCTGGCCAATCACTTCGATAAAGCGCCGACCTTGCACGCTGTCGAGCATCATGCCGCGGTACAGCTTGCCTTCTGCTGGCTGCATGACGATACGACGGTCCTTCTCTGGCTGGGTGGGCGAGATCAGGTTTAGCGTCAACTGTTGTGGGTGGCTGAAGCCGTTGAGCTCCAGCTGGGCCACGCCAGTTTCATCATCAAGGGTCAGGGTGGCGGCCATCTGTAGCTGCTGGGCCAGTTTTTCTCGGTCCAGCGCGGTATTGATGCCTTTGCCTGCGTCGTAATAGTTGTCTACTACCAGGCTGTCGCCTTCTTTGATCGCAACGGTCAACAGCGACAGGCCCAGCACTACGGCAAAGACCAAAATGCCGATGAGGAACCAAGGCCAAAATTGCTTATACCAAGGCTCAATAACAGTTTCTGTGTGCATGGGCATCCTAGAGTTAGCGAATACTTGGGCCGATAAAGCGGCTGTCAGCTTCTTTGGTGATATCGGGGTTGTCGATGGCCCGAACACGGAAGAAGATCTCGTTGGCGCTGGAAGGCAGCTTTTCCGGGTCAATGGACAATTCTACGGGTACCGAAAGAATTTCACCGGCCGCAGCTGTTACCTCGTGTTTACCTTCAAACACTAAGCCTTCGATACCGCGCGCTTCGATCAGATAACGGTGCTCGATCTGGTCCTTGTTCATCACCTTGACGGTGTAGACGTTCTCGATGCGGCCCTGTTCGTTTTCGCGGTACAGCACGCGGTCTTTGATCACGTCCAGCTGCACCAGTGGGCGAACGGTCACGGCATAGCCAAAGCAGACCATCATAATCGTCAAGGCAACCGCATAGCCGATCAGGCGTGGGCGCAGCAGATGGGTCTTTTGGCCCGACAGGTTGTGTTCGGTGGTGTAGCTGATCAAGCCTTTGGGGTAATCCATCTTCTCCATGATGGCGTCGCAGGCGTCGATGCAGGCAGCGCAACCGATGCATTCGATTTGCAGGCCGTCACGGATGTCGATACCCGTTGGGCAGACCTGCACACACATGGTGCAGTCGATGCAGTCACCGAGGCCTTGAGCTTTGTAGTCGGCGGTCTTCTTGCGTGGGCCGCGTTGTTCGCCACGACGCGGATCATAAGAAATGATCAGGGTGTCTTTATCGAACATTACGCTTTGGAAGCGGGCATAGGGGCACATGTAGATGCACACCTGCTCGCGCAGCCAGCCAGCATTAATGTAAGTGCCAATGGTGAATGAGCCGATCCAGAAATAGGCCCAGCCATCAGCGGTGCCATTTAGCAGCTCGCTAAGCAGTTCACGAATCGGTGCGAAGTAACCGACGAAAGTCAGACCGGTGGCCAAGCCAATCAGCAGCCAGAGACTGTGTTTGGCAAACTTGCGCAGCAGCTTGTCTTTGCTCATGGGTGCTTTGTCGAGTTTCATCCGCTGGTTGCGGTCGCCCTCGGTGACTTTCTCGCACCACATATAAATCCATGTCCATACGCTTTGTGGGCAGGTGTAACCACACCACACGCGACCGGCAAATACCGTAATAAAAAACAGGCCAAAGGCGCAGATGATTAGCAACCACGACAGCAAGACGAAGTCCTGCGGCCAAAAGGTGGCGCCGAAGATATAAAACTTGCGACCTGGCAAATCCCACCAGACGGCCTGACGGTCGCCCCAATTCAGCCAGACAGTGCCGAAATACAATAAAAACAGCCCAGCACCGCTGACCATCCGCAGGTTGCGAAATATGCCAGTAAAGGCGCGGGTGTAGATCGTGCCGCTACTGGCATACAGGTCAACGGTATTGTTGTCCTTGGCCGGTGCGGGGGTGACGTTTTTGACGGGGATCTGTTCGCTCATCGGTGCATACCACGGCTGGAGGAATGCCTCGGCCCGTTCGTGCGGGTCGCGGTCAGGGGCACTTACGTGCAAGGGCTAGGATACTCCCCCCTGCATGCTGACGTGATGCGACTTATGGTCGCCCGCGTCTTGTGCGTTTACAGGTTTATTAAAGCAAAACGGCGTCAGGGAAGCCCTGACGCCGCTCAATACTTCATGCCAACAAACGCTTATTGGGCGTCAGTTTTCGCGTGCGAAAGGCTATACACATAAGCGGCTAGCAGGTGCACTTTGTCGTTACCAAGGAATGCTTCTTGGCTCGGCATTACGCCCTGGCGACCATAACGAATGGTCTGTTGCAGCTGGGTGAAGCTGGTGCCGTAGATAAACGCCGACGGATTGGTCAGGTTAGGTGCACCCATGGCTTGAGTGCCTTTACCTTGCGGGCCGTGGCAGGCAACGCAGCTGGCGGCAAATACTTGCTTACCGGCTTCGATGTCGGCGTTAGCGCCTTCTGGCAGCTTGCGGCCAGCCAGTTCGGTGAGCACGTAAGCGGATACGTTTTTAACGCCGCTTTCACCAATCACTTCTCCCCACGCCGGCATCACCGCGTGACGGCCTGCCAAGAGGGTAGTTTTAATGGTTTCTGTCTCGCCGCCCCAGCGCCACTCATTGTCAGTCAGGTTTGGGAAGCCATAAGCACCCTTAGCATCCGAGCCGTGGCAAACGGAGCAGTTGGAAGCAAACAGGCGACCACCCATTTTCAGGGCCTTGTCGTCCTGCGCTACTTCGGCAATCGGCATGGCGGCGTACTTGGCGTACAGCGGGCCATATTGGGCATCGCTGCGTTCAACTTCGCGCTGGTATTCCTTGACCGATGTCCAGCCGTCGTAGCCTGGCAAGATACCTTTCCAGTTGCCCATGCCCGGATAGAGCACGAGATAACCGATGGCGAAGACGATGGTCAGAATGAACAACATAAACCACCACTTAGGCAGTGGGTTGTCGAACTCTTCAATGCCATCGAAGGCGTGGCCGACAGTTTCGTCGGTTGCATCCGGACGCTGTCCTTTGCGGGTTGAAAGCACCAACCAGATCAGCCCCACGATGGTGCCGCTGGTCAGTAGTGTGACGTACCAACTCCAAAAAGTGGTCATTCGCTCTTGCTCCTTGAAGCCTGTTCTTTACGCTTTTTTGCATCGATCTCGTCAGCAAAGGGCAGGTTGGCAGCTTCATCGAAGCTGCTCTTGCGCTTGCCGTTATATGCCCAGATCACCAAGCTGATAAATGCAATCAATACCAGTGCGGTGCCAAGCCCACGTAGAGTCCCGATATCCATCAGCGTTACCGTTTGTTCTTGATGGCGGTGCCAAGGGTCTGCAGGTACGCAACCAAGGCATCCATTTCAGTCTTACCCTTGACCGCATCTTTGGCGCCTGCAATGTCGGCGTCGGTGTACGGCACGCCCAAAGTACGCATGGCCGCAAGCTTGGTGGCAGTGTTTTCGCCATCTAGCTTGTTTTCTACCAGCCATGGGTAGGCTGGCATGATCGACTCAGGTACGACGTTACGTGGGTTGTACAGGTGCGCACGATGCCAGTCATCGGAGTAGCGGCCGCCAACGCGAGCCAAGTCCGGACCAGTACGCTTGGAGCCCCACAGGAACGGGTGATCCCAAACACTTTCGCCAGCAACCGAGTAGTGACCGTAACGCTCAGTTTCAGCGCGGAACGGACGGATCATCTGCGAGTGGCAGCCCACGCAACCTTCACGGATGAAGATGTCGCGGCCTTCATGCTGCAGAGCGGTACGCGGCTGCATACCTTCTACTGGCGTGTTGGTTACGTCTTGGAAAAACAGCGGAACGATCTGTACCAGGCCGCCGATACTGACGGCGAGGACCATGAACAGGGCCATTAGGCCGATGTTCTTTTCTACGACTTCGTGATTCATCTAGGTTCTCCTTAGGCCATCTGGGCTGCGGCGTGCATTTCAGCCGGCTTAGCCGCCCGCACGGTGCGCCAGGTGTTGTAAGCCATCAAAAACATACCGAGGAGGAAGAAGCTGCCGCCGATTGCGCGTACCAGGAAGCCTGGGTGGCTGGCTTCCAGTGCTTCAACGAAGGAGTAGGTGAGGGTGCCGTCTTCGTTGACTGCACGCCACATCAGGCCCTGAGCAATACCGTTGACCCACATCGAGGCGATGTACAGCACGGTGCCGATAGTCGCGAGCCAGAAGTGCACGCTGATCAGACCGACGCTGTGCATTTGATCGCGAGCAAACACTTTTGGGATCAGGTGATACAGCGAGCCGATCGATACCATCGCAACCCAGCCGAGAGCGCCGGCGTGTACGTGGCCGATGGTCCAGTCGGTGTAGTGCGACAGGGCGTTGACGGTCTTGATCGCCATCATCGGGCCTTCGAAGGTCGACATGCCGTAGAACGCCAAAGATACAACCAAGAAGCGCAGGATCGGATCGCTGCGCAGCTTATGCCAAGCGCCCGACAGGGTCATCATGCCGTTGATCATGCCGCCCCAGCTTGGCGCCAGCAGAATCATCGACATGGCCATGCCGAGGCTCTGCGCCCAGTCTGGCAGTGCGGTGTAGTGCAGGTGGTGCGGACCAGCCCAGATGTACACGGTGATCAGTGCCCAGAAGTGCACGATCGACAGGCGATAGGAGTAGATCGGACGGTCAGCTTGCTTAGGCACGAAGTAATACATCATGCCCAGGAAGCCTGCGGTCAGAAAGAAACCTACCGCGTTGTGGCCGTACCACCACTGCACCATGGCGTCAGTTGCACCCGCATAAATCGAGTACGACTTGAACATGCTGACTGGCAGTTCCAGGTTGTTAACGATATGCAGCATGGCAACGGTGAGGATGAAGCCACCGAAGAACCAGTTGCCGACATACACGTGCTTAACCTTACGCTTCACAATTGTGCCGAAGAACAACAGTGCGTAGGAAACCCAGACGATGGCGATCAGGATATCGATCGGCCATTCCAGCTCGGCGTATTCCTTGGAGCTGGTCATGCCCAGCGGCAGGGTAATAACAGCCAGCACAATCACTGCTTGCCAGCCCCAGAACACAAAGCTTGCCAATGCATCAGAGATAAGGCGCGCTTGTGAGGTGCGTTGCACCACGTACAGCGAGGTTGCCATCAGTGCACAACCACCGAAGGCAAAAATCACGGCGTTGGTGTGCAGCGGTCGCAGGCGGCCGAAGCTCGTCCACGGTAGACCTAGGTTAAGTTCTGGCCACACAAGTTGTGAGGCGATTAGGACACCTAGGCTCATGCCTACGATCCCCCAAATCACCGTCATAATGGCGAATTGGCGGACCACCTTATAGTTATAAGCGGTCGGACTGGTTGCTGAGCTCATGCTTTGGCTTCCACGGTTAATGGAGTTTTCTGGGGACAAAATTCGGCAGGGAGTATGAGTAAAACGGATTGTCATTGCAATGCGCAGGGTCAGTGGGGGCAAGGGTTTGCCGGGGTATTATTGATGGTTTTTCGGCATAAATAAGCTCTGTAGCTAGCACCCAGACGGATGGAAAAGCACAACGCAGCAGGCACTATTGGCGCGCAGTCGTGATGAATGGCGGCTGTAAGCGTAGCGAGGGGTTTTTTCGGTTTGGTGGGGCGACAAGGTCGTCGGTGCGACGCTCTGTCGCAGATGCGCGCGGGAACAAAAGCAATCCTGGCGCCTAATGGCCCAAGATTGCTTGGGGTGCTGCTAGCAAGGTCGTGAAGATTGCGCTGAGCGGCAGGCGATTATGCCTGCCGTTCAATCGATCACTTCTCGGCTGTTGTTTCTGCTGCTTGTTGCGACAAGTTGTAAACGTAGGCTGCCAATAAGTGAACTTTATCGTTGCCTAAGTAAGCGTCCTGCGCCGGCATCTGGCCATTGCGGCCGTAGCGGATGGTTTGTTGCAATTGCGCCAAGCTCGAACCATAGATCCAGCCGGTCGAATGGGTCAGATCCGGCGCACCCATCATCGGCATGCCTTTGCCCTCAGGGCCGTGACAGGCCATGCAGTTGCTGTTGAAGATGCTTTGTCCAGCTTGCAGGTCAGCATCATTGCTTTGCGGCAGTGGCAGTCCAGCCAGTGTACTGCGCACATAGGCAGACACGTTCTTCACGCCATCATCGCCAATAACCTGGCCCCAAGCCGGCATCATCGCCATACGGCCATGCAAGATGGTGGTTTTGATGGTGTCCGGCTCGCCGCCCCAGCGCCAGTTGTTATCTGCTAGGTTGGGGAAGCCCACCGCGCCCTTGGCATCCGAGCCGTGGCAGATCGAGCAGTACGTCGAGAACAGGCGGCCGCCCATTTTCAGTGCTTGCTCATCCTTGGCGACCTCGGCAATCGGCATGGCCGCGTACTTGGCGTAGATCGGGCCGTATTGGGCTTCGGCCTTGTCGACTTCTTTCTGCCATTGCTTGACCTGCGTCCAACCATCTTGGTAGCCCGGCAGCACACCTTTCCAGTTGCCCAAGCCTGGATACAGGGCCAGGTAGGCAACGGCGAAGATGATGGTGCCGACAAACAGCATGAACCACCATTTGGGCAACGGGTTGTCATACTCCTCGATACCGTCAAAGGAGTGCCCCATGGTTTGCTCGGTTTCACCTTTTTTCTCGCCCTTGCGGGTGGCGAACACCAGCCAGAGTAAGGCCAGCAGGGTGCCGATAGTCAGCGCAGTGACGTACCAACTCCAGAATGTACTCATACGTTATTACTCCTAGATGCCTTCTGGGCAGGCGCCTTGACGAGGGACTGGTCGGCGAATGGCAGCAAGGCAGCTTCAGCGAAGGCTGCTTTGCGTTTGCCGCTGTAGGCCCAGCACACGACGCCTATAAATGCGCCGAGTACCAGTAGTGTGCCTAAGCCGCGTAGGGTTCCTATGTCCATGGCGCTTACCGTTTGTTCTTGAGCGCAGTGCCCAACGATTGCAGGTAAGCCACCAAAGCGTCCATTTCGGTTTTATCCGCAACGGCCGCCTGAGCGCCGGCAATATCGGCATCGGTGTAAGGCACGCCCAGCGTGCGCATGGCTTTCAGCTTGGTGGCGGTGTCCTTGCCATCTAGCTTGTTTTCCACCAGCCATGGGTACGCCGGCATGATCGACTCAGGCACCACGTTGCGCGGGTTGTATAAGTGCGCGCGGTGCCAGTCATCCGAGTAGCGACCGCCTACGCGGGCCAAATCTGGCCCGGTACGCTTGGAGCCCCACAGGAACGGGTGGTCCCACACGCTTTCGCCGGCTACCGAATAGTGACCATAACGCTCAGTCTCGGCGCGGAACGGGCGGATCATCTGTGAATGGCAGCCGACGCAGCCTTCACGGATGAAGATGTCGCGGCCTTCGTGCTCTAGAGCGGTGCGCGGTTGCATGCCATCGACTGGCGTGTTGGCCACATCCTGGAAGAACAGCGGTACGATCTGCACCAGACCACCGACGCTGACGGCAAGCACCATCAGCAGAGCCATCAGACCAATGTTTTTCTCAACGACTTCGTGATTCATCTTGGTTCTCCTCAGGCCATCTGCGCTGCGGCGTGCATTTCAGCCGGCTTAGCCGCCTGCACGGTGCGCCAGGTGTTGTAGGCCATCAGCAACATGCCGGTGAAGAAGATCCCACCGCCGATTACCCGCACGATCATGCCGGGGTGGCTGGCTTCCAGTGCTTCGACAAAGGAGTAGGTGAGGGTGCCGTCTTCGTTGACCGCACGCCACATCAGGCCCTGCGCGATGCCGTTGACCCACATCGAGGCGATGTACAACACGGTGCCGATAGTGGCGAGCCAGAAGTGCGCATTGATCAAGCCGACGCTGTGCATCTTAGGGCGCCCGAAGATCTGCGGGATCAGGTGATACAGCGCACCAATCGACACCATGGCTACCCAGCCGAGTGCACCGGCGTGTACGTGGCCGATAGTCCAGTCGGTGTAGTGCGACAGGGCGTTGACGGTCTTGATCGCCATCATCGGACCTTCGAAGGTCGACATGCCGTAGAACGCCAAGGACACCACCAAGAAGCGTAGGATCGGGTCGCTGCGCAACTTATGCCAGGCGCCCGAGAGGGTCATCATGCCGTTGATCATGCCGCCCCAGCTTGGCGCCAATAGGATCAGTGACATCACCATGCCCAGGCTCTGTGCCCAGTCTGGCAGCGCGGTGTAGTGCAAGTGGTGCGGACCCGCCCAGATGTAGACGGCGATCAGCGCCCAGAAGTGCACGATCGACAGGCGATACGAATACACCGGACGCCCGGCCTGTTTGGGTACGAAGTAATACATCATGCCCAAGAAGCCTGCGGTCAGAAAAAATCCAACCGCGTTATGGCCGTACCACCACTGCACCATGGCATCGGTGGCGCCTGAGTACAGCGAGTAAGACTTAGTCAAACTGACTGGCAGCTCTAGGTTATTCACCAAGTGCAGCAGAGCCACGGTCAGAATAAATGCACCAAAGAACCAGTTGCCCACGTAAATGTGCTTGGTGGTGCGCTGAGTCACGGTGCCGAAAAATACAATGGCGTAAGACACCCAGACAATGGTGATCAGGATGTCGATCGGCCATTCCAGTTCGGCGTATTCCTTGGAGCTGGTCATGCCCAGCGGCAAGGTGATCGCCGCGAGGACAATCACCAGTTGCCAACCCCAGAAGGTGAAGGCCGCCAGCTTGCCGGCAAACAGTCGGGTCTGACAGGTGCGCTGCACCGAGTAGTACGAGCAGGCGAACAGCGCGCTGCCACCAAAGGCGAAGATTACGGCGTTGGTGTGCAACGGCCGCAAGCGCCCGAAGCTGGTCCACGGGAGACCAAAGTTAAGATCCGGCCACGCGAGTTGCGCAGCAATGAATACGCCGAGCCCCATCCCGACGATTCCCCAAATCACCGTCATAATGGCGAATTGGCGGACCACCTTGTAGTTGTAGGCGGTACTGGTTGCAGTGTTCATGTATGGGCTTCCATCCACGGTTATAGGCAGAATCTTCTAAAAAGCGGGGTAAGCATGGTCAAAGCAGCTATTAGCGATATTGATTCGGGTCAATGTCCGTACACGCAGCAAGGTTATGGCGCGTTGCTGTGGAATAGGCCGGCAGAGCCTGCGCAGGGCTGCCTGATTCTGGCCCACGGCGCAGGCGCGCCGATGGACAGCGAGTTTATGCAAGACATGGCTGAACGCCTTGCGGCGCAGGGGATTGCAGTGGTTCGCTTTGAGTTTGCTTACATGGCAGAACGGCGCCGCGGCGGTGGCAAACGGCCACCTAATCCGCAGGCGCAATTGCTTGCGACTTGGCGGCAGGTGTATGCCGAGGTGCGGCATCAGGTCACGGGGCCGTTGATGATTGGCGGTAAATCCATGGGCGGGCGGATGGCCAGTTTATTGGCTGATGAGCTGGCGGCAGACGGGTTGATTTGCCTGGGTTATCCGTTCTACGCGGTGGGTAAACCAGAAAAGCCGCGGGTGGCTCATCTGGCTGAGTTGCACACGGCCACGCTGATTATCCAGGGCGAGCGTGATGCCTTGGGTAATCAGGCGGCGGTGGCCGGTTATCGGTTGTCGAGCGCCATTGAGGTGCTTTGGCTGGCTGCAGCTGATCACGACCTAAAGCCCCTGAAGGCTTCAGGGTTTAGTCATGCACAGCATTTGCATCAGGCAGCGCAGGCCATCGTGCGGTTTATCGGGCAGCAACAGGTCGCTGCGCGATAAACCAAGGCGTGACTTAACGGTTGAAACGCTCGACCAGCGAGAACTGACCTTGGGCGGTGTCGAGTAAGCGATTGCTCAGCTCTGCAGTGTGCTCAGCTTGCTCGACAGTTTGCTCGGTCAGCTGGGCGATGGTAATCACCTTGCGGTTCACTTCCTCGGCCACGGCGCTCTGCTCTTCCGTAGCCGCCGCAATTTGGTTGGCCATGTCGGTGATATGCCCCACCGCATCGCTGATACCCGCTAAGGCATTGTCTGCCTGCTGCACCTGCGCCACGCCTTCCTGCGCCTGACGTTGACCGTTTTCCATGGTCAACACGGCTTCTTGAGCGGTGCGCTGGAGCTTGGCGATCAACTGATGGATTTGTCCGGTGGACTCGCCAGTCCGCTGCGCCAATGAACGCACCTCATCGGCCACTACGGCAAACCCGCGGCCCATCTCTCCGGCTCGTGCCGCTTCAATGGCGGCGTTCAGGGCCAGCAGATTGGTTTGGTCGGCAATCCCTTTGATCACATCAACAACGCCACCAATCTCGCTGCTGTCTTGGGCGAGGCGAGTAACGGTTTCGCCGGTTTCGGCGACGGCAGTGGCTAGACGATTGATCGCGTCGCGTGCACCGTCGGTGATCTTGCGGCCTTGCTGCGTCAGCTCGTTGGCTTTCTGGGTGGCGTCGGCAGTCTGTTGCACGTTGCTGGCGACTTCCTGGGTGGTCGCGGCCATTTGATTGACTGCGGTGGCCACTTGCTCGGTCTCTTGACGCTGATTCTCTAAGCTTTGAGCGCTGCGGTGGGCCAAGGCGCCGGTATCACTGGCCTGACGAGTGAGGTGTTCGGCGGTGTCCTGTAGGCGGGTCAGACAGGTGCGCAGGTGCGCTTGCTGGCTGCGCATGGACATTTCCACACGGGCCTCTAAGCCCTGACTGTCGGTGTACATCAGGGCAATCAGCGGGTCGGAATTAGCCCGTTCAGCAATGATGGCTAGCCGGCGCATGCCTTGGTTCTGCCAGTGCACGCCGGCCATGCCGACGGGGATCATAAACACAGCGCTGAGCAGATAACCCCAACCGCCTGACAGCAGGTTAGCGATCAAGCTGCCGAGCAGGGCGGCGCCGAGCAATGGCAGCCAGCTACGCAAAAACGGCATCAACCGATTGCTCGCTGGGATCGCTGGTTTGCCGCTGTTAATCCGCTGGTACAGCGTTTGGGCGCGACTCACCTGCTTGGCGGTGGGCTTGACCCGTACCGACTCAAAGCCAACGACCTGATTGTTCTCATAGATCGGTGTCACATAGGCATTTACCCAGTAGTAATCACCGTTTTTGCAGCGGTTTTTGACGATGCCCATCCACGGCTTGCCCTGCTTGAGGGTTTCCCACATGTGGGCAAATACGGCAGGCGGTACATCCGGATGGCGCACCAGATTATGCGGTGCATTGAGCAACTCTTCGCGGTTGAAGCCGCTGATAGCGATGAACGCTTCATTGCAGTAAGTGATGGTGCCCTTGAGGTCGGTGGTGGAGATCAGGCGCTGATTCTCGCTTACCTGATGTTCACGCTGAGTCACGGGCTGGTTATTTCGCATGGGGCGGTTCCAATTTAGTCATCTCGTTACATCGACCCGCCAACCAGAAAGTTGAGCAGCTGATCAGTAAATACAGGGGAAGTGGCTGGGTAGACGTGATTAGTCTTGGGCTAATCACTTATTTGCTTAAAGATTTAACCCACAGATTATAAGGCTTTTATGGCTGTTGCCGTCGTCGTTGTGGAGGGGCAACTCCGTTATGATGCCGCCCTCGAGGAGATCACCATGAATACGTTGTTGCTGCATTGCCGGCCTGGTTTTGAAGGCGAGGTGTGCGCTGAGTTATCGGAACATGCGGCCCGACTGGGGGTTGCCGGTTACGCTAAAGGCAAAGCCAGCAGTGCTTGTGCTGAGTTTGTTTGTAGCGCAGCCGGCGCCACACAAAAGTTAATGGGCGTGCCTTTTAGCAGTCTGATTTTCCCGCGTCAGTGGGCGCGTGGTGACTTTGTACAGTTGCCGGAAACCGACCGCATCAGTGTGCTGTTGACCCAGTTAGAGCCTTACCCAGTGTGTGGCAGCCTTTGGTTAGAAGTGCTGGACACCAACGATGGCAAAGAGCTGTCGAATTTCTGCAAAAAATTTGAGGCGCCCTTGCGCAAGGCGCTGAGCAAAGCTGGTCGACTGCTGGATGACCCAAGTTTGCCGCGCTTACTGCTGACCTTCAAAAGTGGCCGAGAAGTATTCCTTGGCATTGCCGAGCCGAATAACTCAGCCTTATGGCCCATGGGTATTCCGCGCTTGAAGTTCCCGCGTGAGGCGCCGAGTCGTTCGACGCTCAAGCTCGAGGAGGCTTGGCATCAGTTTATCCCGCGTGATCAGTGGGATGAGCGCTTGGCTGCCGGCATGACCGCGGTCGATCTGGGCGCCGCACCGGGTGGTTGGACCTGGCAGCTGGTCAAGCGACAGATGCAGGTGCTTGCCATCGATAACGGGCCGATGGCCGAAAGCTTGATGGAGACCGGCTTGGTCGAACATCTGCAGGCTGACGGCTTCACCTTTAAGCCGCGGCGGCCGGTGGACTGGATGGTCTGCGATATCGTCGAAAAACCTGCTCGCAGCGCGGCGTTGCTGGAGACGTGGTTGGGCGAGGGGCTGTGCCGTGAAGCGGTGGTTAACCTCAAGCTGCCGATGAAGCAGCGTTATGCCGAGGTCAAACGCCTGCTGGAGCGGATTGCCGAGGGTTTTACTGCCCGTGGCGTGCGCGTGTCGATCGCCTGTAAGCAGCTGTATCACGACCGCGAAGAAGTGACCTGTTATCTGCGTCGGTTAGACAAGCGCTAAGAGCCATTAGCCGTGCGCGTCACTGCGGTAAGGCCGTGACGCGCAGCTAGTCAGGGCCGACTGGCCACGCGTGGTTGTAGCGGTAGCAACTCGGGCAGCTCGATCTCACCCTCAAAGGTCACCAGGGTCGGACGCCATGAGCTGTTAAACAGATACTGATCGCTAAAACCACTGACATTCAGGCCCAGTACATCGCCCGGTTGCAGTACGCCACTGACGGTGGTCAGGTTAACTTCGGTTTTATTGCCCAGCGGCGTGACTTGCTCACTGAGGACTTCGCGGCTGCCATCGGCGCGTTGCACTTGCAGCCGCGCAAAGAGTGCAGGCTGCTCGCCGTTGCGCTTTAGGTGCAGTTTTGCGCTGCCAATCAAGGCGCTGCTTTGGCTGATAGTTTGCAGTGGGATAAAGCTCGATGGCTGTAGCCAACCACTGCTCAGCGGGCGAATTTCTGTCGCTGGGATCATCTGGCGAGCCGCCTTGCCGGGAAGTTTCTGTAAGGCAAGACCATGGTCTAGATCGAGGCTTACACACAGATTTGGCACGCTGGCGGCAACACCTTTGCGCCCGCGCAGTTTGTCTTCGTACCAGGCGATGATGCTCTGATAAAGATTGATTGCGCGGTCGCCACAATGCAGCACTGGCTCGTTGTTAAACGGCGGCAGACCACTCCATTGCTGCACTGGCGGCGGCAGGATGTGCCCACCTTGCATGCCCAATAGGCGCACATCAGCCTTGCCTTGTTGCAGGCAATCTCGAATTTGCAGGGCTTGGTCGAGTGGGAACAAGGTGTCACGCATGCCTTGAATCAGCAGCGCGTCGGCATGCGGCAGCTGACCGCGTGCGCAGTAGCTGGCAGGGCTGTTGGCGCTGAGTTCAGCCTGTACCTGCGGTGCCATGGTGCCGCTGATGCTGTGCAAGTAAGGCGCTTGGGCAAACTTGCCCAAGTCGTAGCCGGTCGCCAGTCCAAGCGTTATCAGGGTTCCGGCCCAGCCTATTTTTAGCTGGCCGCCGGGCGCCAGTGCCTCTGAGAGGTCGTACCAGGTGGCAATCGGTACGATGGCGTCGATGCGTGGGTCTTCGGCGGAGGCCAAGAGCTGTACGCCGCCGCCATAGCTCTCACCGATCATGCCGACCCGTGGGTCGCGCGGACCGTCCATGGTCAAGCGCGGTAGGTTATCCGCAACCCAATCAATAACGGCGAGGGCGTCTTGAACTTCGTAGCGCGGGTCCATCATTTCGATATTGCCGTCACTACCGCCCCAGCCGCGCTGGTCGTAGCTGACCACCCAGTAGCCGGCCTGCCACGCTTTGAGTGCGGCACGACCAGACATCATCTGCGTGCCGTAAAAACCGTTCGGCCCGGTCACGCGCCAGCCACCCCAACCGTGGGTGTGCACTATCACCGGCGCCGTGCTACCGGCTTTAAGCGCCGGCTGAAAGACCGTGGCCGACAACCGGGTGCCGTCACGCGCGATAATCACCGCGTCAAAATAGCTGGCAGGCAAATCGTTGTTGGCTTGTGTGCTGTAATCGGGTAACTGATCGCGGGCGGCACAACCCGCCAGTAACAGGGCACAAAGCAAAGACAGATACAGGCGCATGACGACGCTCTTAGAGTGAGAAAGGGCGGCGAGCATGGCGCAAAAGGATCGGCGCAGGCGCCCATCCAAGGTTGTGTCGCCATGCTGCGGGTGACTGGCTGCAAGCGCGGCTTTACGCGACAATAGCGAACTGTTTTTGGAGTCTGTTATGTCCCTGCAACCCGATGCCATTCTTGACGCCAGCGGTCTTAATTGCCCAGAGCCGGTAATGATGCTGCACAACACCGTGCGTGATCTGCCCGCCGGCGGCCTGCTCAAGGTGATTGCCACGGACCCGTCGACCCGTCGTGATATCCCCAAGTTCTGCCTGTTTCTCGGCCATGAGTTGCTTGAGCAGCAAACTGAGGCGGGCACTTACCTGTACTGGATTAAAAAGAAGGCCGACTAAGCAGGCTGTGTAAAAACGACTGCACTCGGTTATGCGGCGTTAAAAGCAGGCTTAAAATGCTCATTTACAGCGCGTAAACTGCGCTTTTTCGCCTGTTTTGCCTTGCCTAATCTTCGCGCGCTACGTTTTCACACGGCCTGTAAGCGGCCTTATTTTTTAATTGGCAACCTTCTCTACTGCAGCGGTTAGTTGCGGTTGCATGCGAATGCGCCGCTTGGCGCTACGTATCAGGCGTACCCCCAGCATCAGTGCCGCGCAGGTCAAGCCGACAATCAACCCTTGCCACAAACCACGCGGCCCCGATGCCGGGCCCCAGAGGTCGGTCAGGCCGAGGCAGTAGCCCACCGGCAGGCCAATGCCCCAGTAAGCGAACAAGGTCAGCAGCATGGTCACGCGGGTGTCTTGATAGCCACGCAAGGCGCCGGCGGCGGTCACCTGGATGGCATCGGAAAACTGAAACAGCGCCGAATAGATGATCAATCCAGTGGCAACGGCAATCACCGTGCTGTCTGGGGTGTAGAGGCGGGCGATGTGTTCGCGGGTCAGCAGCATGGCGCTGGCTGAGATACAGGCGTAAGCCAATGCCACACCCATGCCGACACCTGCAGCAAAGCGTGCCTCACGCGGCTCACCGCGACCTAGCGCTTGGCCGACCCGCACAGTCACGGCCATGCCCAAGGCATAGGGGATCATAAACACCATGGAGCTGAAGTTGAGGGCGATCTGATGACCCGCCACCACAGTAGCGCCAAGGCCGCCGATCAACAGGGCGATGACCGAGAAGATGCTGGCCTCGGCAAATACCGCAATGCCGATCGGTAAGCCGACCGAGAGCAAGCGCTTGAGGATTGTCCATTTGGGCCAGTCAAAGCGGCGAAACAACTGGTTGGCCTTGTAGTACGGCGCCCAAGTCACCCACCAGAGCATGCCCAGCAGCATTGCCCACATCACCATTCCAGTGGCCCAGCCACAGCCAACGCCGCCCATGGCTGGCAGCCCCAGCTTGCCGTAAATAAAAATGTAGTTAAGCGGGATGTTTAAGAGCAGACCGACTAGCCCAAACATCATGCTCGGACGGGTGTGGCCTAAGCCGTCGCTGTAGCAACGCAGCACATGGTACAGCGCCACCGCTGGGAAGCCGCAGGCTACGGCGCGCAGGTAACCCATCGACGGTTCGATCAGTTGCGGATCGACCTTCATCCAATCCAACACGCTTTCTGCGTGCCACAGCAGCAGGCCAGCGCTGCTGCCCACCAGTAGCGCTAACCACAGGGCTTGGCGCACCAATGGGCCGATCTCGCCGTGTTGGCCGCCGCCAAAGCGCTGCGCCACCTTGGGTGTGGTAGCCAGCAGAATGCCGGTCATCAGCAAAAATACCGGCACCCAGATCGAGTTCCCTAGGGCCACGGCGGCCAAGTCATGGGGGCTGACGCGACCAGCCATCACGGTGTCGACAAAGCCCATGGCGGTATTGGCTAACTGGGCAATCATAATCGGGGCGGCGAGCCCCAGCAGGCTGCGCAGTTCGATGCGCAGGCGGCCAAGGCGAGTGAGGGAGGGCATGAAACTATCCATCTGGTCAGCAAGCCGACCAGTTTACGCGTTGGGCCGTAGCCTGGCCAAGCGCCAACCCCGAGGTGTCGCTATCCGCCACCTTGGATGACGCATTTGCCCGCAGCCGCACGGCTCGCAATGCACTGGCAACAGCCCCTAGAATGACCACCGATTTAGCGGAGACCGACCATGCGCATTCTCGCCGACGAAAATATCCCCCTGCTGGATGAGTTTTTTGCTGAACACGGCGCTATCCGCCGCTTGCCCGGTAGAGCTATTACGGCCGCTGATGTGGCGGACGCAGATGTACTGCTGGTGCGTTCAGTTACCCGTGTTGATCAGGCCTTGCTGCAGGGCAGTTCGGTGCGCTTTGTTGGCACCTGCACCATTGGTACTGACCATCTGGCCTTGGATTACTTCGCCGCCGCGAACATCGCTTGGGCCAGCGCGCCCGGCTGTAACGCCCGTGGCGTGGTGGACTATGTGTTAGGCAGCTTGCTGGCGCTGGCCGAGCGCGAAGGCGTCGATCTGGCGCAACGCACCTATGGTGTGGTGGGTGCCGGGCAAGTCGGTGGGCGGCTAGTCGAGGTCATGCGTGCGCTGGGTTGGCGGGTGCTGGTGTGTGATCCGCCACGTCAAGCGGCGGAGGGCGGCGATTACGTCAGCTTAGAAACACTGCTCAGCCAATGCGATGTGCTCAGCCTGCACACGCCACTGACCGCCAGCGGCCCGCTGGCAACGCGGCATCTGCTCGGCACTGCTCAATTGCAGGCATTACGCCCAGGCGCGTGGTTGATCAATGCCAGCCGTGGTGCGGTGGTGGATAACGCCGCGCTGTATCAGGTGCTGCAGGCGCGTGACGACCTGCAGGTGGTGCTGGATGTGTGGGAGGGCGAGCCGCTGGTCGATGTGCCGTTGGCTGGCTTGTGCCGTATCGCTACGCCGCATATCGGTGGTTACAGCCTGGATGGCAAGTTACGCGGTACAGCGCAGATCTATCAGGCTTTTTGCGCCTGGCAACAGGTGCCCGAAAACATTCAATTAAGCCAATTGTTGCCAGCCCCGTGGCTGGCGAGTGTGCAACTGGATGGCCAGTGCGACCCCGCTTGGGCGCTGGCGACCCTGTGTCGCGCTGTGTACGACCCGCGCCGCGATGATGCAGATTTTCGTCGCAGCTTGATCGGTGATGAGTCGGCCCGGCGTAGTGCGTTCGACGCCTTGCGCAAGCACTATCCCTATCGGCGTGAAACCGATGGCCTGCGTGTGGCGCTGAGTGCGCCGACGCCTGCGTTGCAGCAACTAATCCGTGCTTTGGGTGCCAGCCTGCAGACGCCCGGGCAATAAAAAGCCCGACATCAATGCCGGGCTTAAGCTGCTTGCCGATTGCGCTCAGGAGTGTTTGCGCAGTGGCTGGCAATGGTGTTCAAGATCGCGACAGGCGCGTTGGATCATGCTTTCGGTAATCGGTATTTCTCGCCCGCGATGATCAATCAGTGCGCCGCCCAATATGGCGTTGCGAGTGCTGTTGCTCGGTACGGAAGTGGTTTTTTGCATGTCCATGGTCGGTCTCCTTGTCTGTGGGTTGTTGCACAGTAATCAATGAAGGTGACGAAGCCGTGACAGTGGCTCAGCGCATCTGCCGGTGTTGCAGTCTCAGCTCGACTAACAGTTTTTAGAGTCTTATTTATGCCCTGTGTTCCCTTTATTGTTCGCTGCTAGCTGAGAGAGTCGTATGTCGCGCTTCCACCTTGGTTTGATCATTAACCCACTGGCCGGTTTGGGCGGCAGTGTGGCCCTCAAGGGCAGCGATGGCGTGGCAGCTGAGGCTTTGGCCTTGGGCGCTGAACCTCGGGCGGCGGCGCGTACGCGAATCGCCTTGGCGTCGCTGCTGCCGATTGCCGAGCGTTTACAGTTCGTCACCTTCGCTGGCGCCATGGGTGCCGACTTGTTGGCGCAGATGGGCTTTAGCTATCGCGTACTGGATCCCGAACCAGCACCACTCAGCAGTGCCGCCGACACCCAAGCGGCTGTGCTGGCCTTACAGGCTGCAGGGGTGGCGTTGATTTTGTTTGCCGGCGGCGATGGCACCGCGCGTGATGTTTGCGCGGTGGCGGCCAGTACCCAGCCGGTGCTGGGTATTCCTGCTGGGGTAAAAATTCATTCCGGGGTGTATGCCATCAGCCCGCGGGCGGCCGGTGAGCTAACCCGGCGCTTGGTTGAGTGTGGTCTGGTGCGACTGGCCAGCGCTGAAGTGCGTGATATTGACGAGGCGGCTCTGCGTGATGGTCGCGTCGCGGCGCGCTGGTACGGCGAGCTGACGGTGCCCGTCGAAGGCCATTATATGCAGCAGGTCAAACAGGCGGGCATGGAGTCGGAAGAGCTGGTGCTGCTGGAGCTGGCCGACTGGTTGCACGCCAGCTGGGAGGCGGATGTGCGCTATGTCTTCGGCCCCGGCTCGACCTTGCATGGCTTGGCGGCCAATCTTGGCTTGGCTACTACCTTGCTCGGAGTCGATGTGCTCGAGAACGGCCAAGTGCTCGCCCGTGACGTCAATGAACAGCAATTGTTTGCGCTGGTCAGTAAACACCCGAGCCGCTTGTTGGTGACCGCCATCGGTGGTCAGGGCCATATCATCGGTCGCGGCAACCAGCAGATCAGTCCGCGGGTGTTACGCGCTATTGGCCTTGAGCACCTGCGAGTGGTCGCTACCAAACGCAAACTGGCCACCCTCGCGGGCCGGCCGTTGCTGGTGGACAGTGGCGATCCACAGCTCGATAGCGAGCTCCCCGATGCGCTGCGGGTATGGACTGGCTACCAAGAAGAGTTGCTCTACCCGCTGGGTTGGCCTGCCGAGGCCGTGGCGTCAGCCGCCGAGCAGGGCGCAGAAGCCTGCGGTAATACATAAACCCAGCAGTTCAGATAAGCCGCTGGCATCCCATGACGCCTGCGGAGCATGATTATGCCTGCCGTTTATTTGCCGGATGCCCGCTATGCCTGCCACCGTATCTTCTAGTCGTCGCAACGCCTTGCGAATGGCCCGACGCTTTGTTGCGCCTTATCGCTGGCGCGTGTTGGGCGCGCTATTGGCGTTGATGTTTACCGCGGCGATTACGCTGTCGATGGGGCAGGGTATTCGCCTGCTGGTGGATCAAGGCTTGGCGACCCAATCGCAAGCCGCGTTGAATCAGTCGATTGGGCTGTTCTTCGTGCTGGTGCTGGCTTTGGCAGCGGGCACTTTTAGCCGGTTTTATCTGGTGTCATGGATCGGCGAGCGCTTTGTCGCCGACATTCGCATGCGCGTGTTCAACCACCTGATCAATCTGCATCCGGGCTTTTACGAGAGCAATCGCAGCTCAGAGATTCAGTCGCGACTGACCGCCGATACCACATTGCTGCAGACCGTTATTGGCTCGTCATTGTCGATGGCGCTGCGCAACGTGTTGATGCTGATCGGTGGCATCATTTTACTGTTTGTCACCAACCCCAAGCTCACCGCCATTGTGATCGTTGCGCTGCCGTTGGTGGTGGCGCCGATTTTGATTTTCGGCCGGCGGGTTCGCGCGCTGTCGCGGCAGACTCAGGACCGGGTGGCGGATGTGGGCAGCTATGTGGGCGAAACCCTCGGCCAGATCAAAACTGTGCAGGCCTACAACCACCAAGAGCAGGATAAACAACACTTCAGTAATGCTGTGGAGGCGGCGTTTAGTACCGCTGGCAAGCGGATCCGCCAGCGTGCCTGGCTGATTACCGTGGTGATTGTGTTGGTGCTCGGCGCCGTGGGTTTGATGCTCTGGGTTGGCGGCATGGATGTGATCGCGGGCACCATCAGCGGTGGTGAACTGGCGGCCTTTGTATTTTACAGTCTGATTGTCGGCATGGCCTTCGGTGCCATCAGTGAGGTGATCGGCGAACTGCAGGCCGCCGCTGGCGCTGCCGAGCGGATCGCCGAGTTATTGCAGGCCGAAAATGCCATCGTGGCGCCCATCGCGAACCTGCAACAGTTGCCGGCGCGGGTCAGCGGACGCATTGAGTTGCAGCAGTTGCGCTTTGCCTATCCCAGTCGTCCGGAGCGCTGGGCCATTGATGGCATCGATTTGCGCGTAGAGCCTGGGGAAACCTTGGCGTTGGTTGGGCCTTCAGGCGCGGGCAAGTCGACGCTGTTCGATCTATTGCTGCGCTTTTTTGACCCGCAAAGTGGGCGCATTCTGCTCGAAGGCGTGCCGCTGCCGCAGTTGGCGCCGCACGACATTCGCCGCTGCTTTGCCCTAGTGGCGCAGAACCCGGCACTTTTTTTTGGCAGCGTGGCCGACAACCTGCGCTACGGTAATCCAGCGGCTACTCAGGCCGAAGTTGAGGCTGCCGCCAAGGCCGCCCATGCACATGAGTTCATCACGCAGCTGCCTGCGGGCTATCAAACGCGGCTAGGCGAGGGCGGGTTGGGCTTATCTGGCGGTCAGCGTCAGCGTTTAGCCATTGCTCGAGCGCTGCTGGTGGATGCGCCGATTCTGCTGTTAGACGAAGCCACTAGCGCCCTCGATGCGGAAAGCGAGCACCTGATTCAGCAGGCGTTACCGCACCTGATGCAGGGGCGTACCACGCTGGTGATTGCCCATCGGTTGGCCACGGTAAAAAGCGCTGACCGTATTGCCGTGATCGATCAGGGCAAGTTATTGGCGATCGGTACGCATGCTGAGTTGGTGCTGAACAACCCACTGTATGCCCGGCTGGCCGAACTGCAGTTCAGCAGCGAGGCAGCGCAGGAGTAGCGCTGTACAGGCCATAAAAAACCGGCACTAAGCCGGTTTTTTATGGCCGCGCTGACTCAGCGGTATTCGCAGAGGTAGGCGGTGTCTTGAGTGACTTTCAGCTGAAACTTGCTGTTGGCTGGCACGGTGAACTGGCTGCCACTGGTGAAGTCTTGCCAGCTATCGCTGCCCGGCAACTTAACGGTCAAGGCGCCCGCGACTACGTGCATAACCTCCAGTTGGTTGGTGCCGAACTCGTATTCACCCACGGCCATTACGCCGATGGTGGCAGGGCCTGCAGTCATGCCGAAGGCAATGGATTTGACGTTACCGTCGAAGTACTCGTTGACTTTGAACATGGGCAATTCTCGAAGAGGTTAAAAAAGGTTGGCCAGTATGCCCAAGCGACTGCAGGCCGTCATCTGCTTTGCGTGCGCTAGGCCCACAGCTGCACAGGTAAATCGCACACGCTATTTCACGGGTATTTCAGTCTGTCAAAGACGGCTCGCTGAACAGTTCTGCAGCCTCATCTTGGCTTGGCAAAGGCCGTGCTAGGCTCTGCAAAATCACTTAGAGGGGATACGAATGGCAAAAGTCAGCTTTATCGGACTGGGCGTAATGGGCTATCCGATGGCCGGACATCTGGCGGCCGAAGGCCACGAGGTGTGTGTCTATAACCGCACTGTCGGCAAGGCGCAAAGCTGGGTTGCACGGTTTGCCGGCGAGTTTGCTGCAACGCCGCGCGAGGCCGCGGCCGGTGCTGAGTTTGTGATGACCTGTGTTGGCAATGATGATGACTTGCGCAGTGTGGTGCTGGGCGTTGATGGGGTGTTTGCCGGGATGGCGCCAGGCGCCGTGCTGATTGACCACACCACCGCGTCAGCAAGGGTGGCGCGCGAGCTTGCGCTGTTAGCGGCCGAGCGTGAACTGGGCTTTCTCGATGCGCCCGTGTCGGGCGGCCAAGCAGGCGCCGAGAGCGGCTTGTTGACGGTGATGGTTGGCGGCGAAGAGGCGATTTATCAGCGGGCAGTGCCGGTCATCCAGGCCTACGCGAAAATGGTGCGCTTGATGGGCCAGGCCGGTAGCGGTCAGCTGACCAAAATGGTCAATCAAATCTGCATTGGCGGCTTGCTCCAGGGCTTGGCTGAGGCGCTGCACTTCGCTCAGTGTGCAGGCTTGGATGCTGAGGGTGCGATGGCGGTGATCAGTAAAGGCGCCGCACAGTCTTGGCAGCTAGAACATCGCCACGCCAGTATGTTGGCAGGCGAGTTTGAGCACGGTTTTGCCGTGGACTGGATGCGTAAAGACCTATCGATTCTGCTGGCAGAGGCGCGGCGGAACGGCGCGCAGTTGCCAGTGACGGCGCTGGTCGATCAGTTTTATGCCGACGTGCAGTCCATGGGCGGCGGTCGCTGGGATACCTCAAGTTTGTTGGCACGACTAAAGTCGGCGCGCTAGCTCTACTGCACTAAATAATGCGCACTGCATTTGAGTTGTTAGGCGGCACATCAGAAACCTGCAGGCCGCTGTGCATGCGAGTAAGATCGCGGCTTTGCTGGCGAGGTTAGGGTATGCAATGTCGTATGGGGTGTGGTGCCTGCTGTATTGCGCCGTCAATCAGTTCGGCTATTCCCGGTATGCCCAACGGTAAGCCAGCGGGGCAGCGTTGTGTGCAGTTAAGCGCGGCTAACCTCTGTCTGTTGTTTGGCTCGCCCGAGCGCCCAGCAGTTTGCAGTGCCTTCGATGCTGATGAATTCGTGTGCGGTAAATCGGATGTTGAGGCCATACAATTGTTGACCTGGCTAGAGCAAGCCACGGCAGTGGCGTAGCGGTTGTTCATTCATGCGGATAACTAGCGTCAATAGAAAATTTTGGAGTAATAAATGCGCCGATTGAAGTTGATACTGCTGGCCAGTGCCTTAAGTTGTAACGCAATGGCTGCCGGTACTGAGGACTGGAAGCTGGTCAAGGATGAAGACGGCATTCAGGTTTACTTGTCGGTTGTGCCTGGCTCGGCCTACAAGGCTTATCGTGGCGTTACTACGATCAAGGCATCGGTCGAGCGTTTGCGCAGCTTGCAGGATGATGCGGTGGCTTCCTGCCGGTGGATATTCCAATGCCGGACCCAGCGGATGCTTAAGTCGGAAGGGGCGCAAAGCTGGATGTACTCGCAGTTCAATACGCCATGGCCAGTTTCGGCGCGCGATTCGGTGCTGCATGTGACCACGTCGGTAGCCGCTGATGGCGCAGTCACGCGACAGATTCAGGCGCTGCCTGATTATTTGCCGAAACAGGATGATCTGGTGCGTGTCTCTCGGGTTGATGGTTACTGGCTGCTGCAGCCAAAGATGGCTGGCGTAGTGGAGGTGGTCTACCAAGCGCATACGGAGCCGGGAGGCAGCGTGCCATCTTGGTTGGCCAATAGTTTCGTGGTGGATGCGCCGTTTGAAACGTTGAAGGCATATCGGACTTTGGCTGAAAAGCACTGATTTTAAGCGCATAAAAAAGGCTGCCAATGGCAGCCTTTTTTACATCCGCAAAAGTTACTTGCGGTCTTTCAGTGCAGTCATGTCGCGCTGCGGGTAGCCGGTATACAGCTGGCGCGGACGGCCAATTTTGTATGGGCTAGAGAGCATTTCTTTCCAGTGCGAGATCCAGCCAACGGTGCGTGACATGGCGAAGATCACCGTGAACATGCTGGTTGGAATGCCGATCGCCTTCAGAATAATACCCGAGTAGAAGTCGACGTTCGGGTACAGGTTGCGTTCTTTGAAGTACGGGTCGGTCAACGCGATTTCTTCTAGGCGCATAGCCAGAGCCAGCTGCGGATCGTTAGTGATGCCCAGTTCTTTCAGTACGGCGTCGCAGGTCTGCTTCATCACGGTGGCGCGCGGGTCGCGGTTCTTATAAACGCGATGACCGAAGCCCATCAACTTGAACGGATCGTTCTTGTCTTTGGCCTTGGCGATGAAGGTGTCGATGTTGTCGACGCTACCAATCTCGTCAAGCATTGCCAGTACCGCTTCGTTGGCGCCGCCATGTGCTGGGCCCCAAAGTGCGGCGATGCCCGCAGCGATACAGGCAAACGGGTTGGCACCCGAAGAGCCGGCCAAGCGCACGGTCGAGGTGGAAGCGTTCTGCTCGTGATCGGCGTGCAGGATAAAGATTTTATCCATGGCCTTGGCCAACACGGGGCTGATCGGTTTGATCTCGCACGGGGTGTTGAACATCATGTGCAGGAAGTTTTCCGCGTAGTTCAGATCGTTACGCGGATACATGATCGGCTGGCCGGTCGAGTACTTGTAGGCCATAGCGGCGATGGTCGGCATCTTGGCGATTAAGCGCATGGCCGAAACTTCGCGATGATACGGATCATTGATGTCCAGCGAGTCGTGATAGAACGCTGAAAGTGCGCCTACTACGCCACACATGATGGCCATTGGATGGGCATCGCGGCGGAAGCCGTTGAAGAAATTCTTCAGCTGCTCATGAACCATAGTGTGGTTCTTGATGGTGTTAACAAACTGCTCTTTCTCAGCCGCATTCGGCAATTCGCCGTTCAGCAGCAGGAAGCAAGTTTCGAGATAGTCAGACTTCTCCGCCAGCTGCTCAATTGGATAGCCGCGGTGCAACAAAATGCCCTTATCACCATCGATGTAGGTGATCTTCGACTCGCAAGAGGCGGTGGACATAAAGCCAGGATCAAATGTGAAACGGCCCGTGGCGGTTAAGCCCCGTACGTCAATTACATCGGGACCAACGGTGCCGGATAAAACGGGCAGCTCGACGGGGGCTACGCCCTCGATGATCAACTGCGCTTTTTTGTCAGCCATATTTGGCCTCCTAATTATGCTTGGAATCATCAACTACCCCCCACGCAGGGCCCGACCACTATAGAGCGATAAATTCGAATGTCAATTTGCCGAAACCCTGTTGGTAGTGGGGTTTGCGCCGTGTTTGGGGAAATAAAAAGCGGTCATTTACGCTCTTTTAATAAAGAGTGCAATGCGCTGTTTGGGTAAGGTCAGTACGTTGTCATTAGTACCCTAACTGTCTATACTCGACACCCGACCGACAGGGGCTTTAGGGCCTGTATTCTGGATGTCGTCACTCCCTGGGTGGTGGGTAACTGACCTGTGCACTTCCCGACAACTTTGCCCTGAT
>RCMZ01000101.1_pt1 | contig 51215 bp, 47 predicted proteins | sample 2041141 | NCBI WGS metagenome assembly RCMZ01 (sample SAMN09708263, study PRJNA481090) | Wastewater metagenome, whole genome shotgun sequencing project. | biome: sewage; isolation source: Davis station wastewater (DW) | place: Antarctica: Davis Station | collected 2010-03-01 | reverse complement strand
CCCGCGCCCTGCGCGCGCGCCTGCCGGCGGCCGCGCGGCGGGCGGTCGACGTGCTGGCGGAAGACGCGGCGCTAGCGGCGTGCGCGGCGGTGCTGTTCGACGCGGCGGAGCGGGAAGGCGAGGAGGAAGCGGCGGAAAAAGCGGGGAAAGATGCGGCGGAAAGCGCCGCGACGAAGGCCGGCGCGAACGCCATCGATGACGGCAGCCAAGCGGTCGGCGCGGGCGAAAGCCCGGCAGCGACGACAACGGGCACGACGATCACAACGGCAGCGACAACCGCGGCAACGACGACCGCAGTAGCCGGCGAGGAAGCCGCACTACGCCGCCGTCTCGCGCAGCGCGCGGGGGCGCGGGTTCCGCTCCTCGTCCGGCGCGCCGGGCACAGCAGCTACCCGCTCTACCGGCTCGTCGTCGAGCGCGTGCTCAGCGTGAATACGGCGGCCGCCGGCGGCAATGCGGCATTGATGGAACTCGGCGCGTGATCGGCGATCAACAACAGGCCGCATCCCTCCATCCTCCCCCTCCCCTATCCCCCCTCGGATTCGCCGAAGAAAGCCGGAAGTGCATCGCGTCGTTTGCTATTACGAAGGACAGAACTGGCGCCGCATCGTCGAGCGCGGCCCCTGGCTGGCCTCGCGGGCGGAAGCCGAAGAATGGGCGGACGCCCTGCGCCGGATCGGCTACCACGTGACGCTGGAAGACGGCGGTCGCCGCCCGGCGGACGGCGCGGCTGATGAGGGAAGCAGGAATCCCGACGACCGCGACGATCACGACGAACTGCTGAAGGCGCTCGGCAATATCGCCTGAGCAGCGGACGCGGCCGGCCATGCCTGCGCGTTCCGTGCGAGCCCGCCGGAGCGGCGGGCGGCGGCGCTCAGCGGCGTCCGAACTTGGCGGCGAGCTGGTCCAGCTTTTCGGCGCGCCGGCGCTCGGCTTCCTCGGCTTCGCGCTGCGCCTTGCCGGCTTCGAGCTGGGCCTTGCGCTGTTCGGCGTTCTTCTTGAAGCGCTCGCGCAGCGTTTCCGATGCGTGCGCGCGGTGCGCCTCGTCGACCGCTTCGCCGGGCTGGCCGTCGAGGTCGAAGCGCGTCGTCGCCTTCTCCATCCCCTTCAGGTAGCGCAGCGAATGCGTGTGCATGCGCAGCGCCGTGCGCAGCACCTTGCGCTCGAGGTCCGGCAGGCGGGCGAGTAGCTGCTTGTCGATGCCGATGGCCAGCGGCAGGCAGTCGCGGAAGGCGGGGAACTGCGCTTCGAGCGTCTTGAGCAGGGCGCGCGCGGCGTTGACGGAGGACGCCGGGGACGGCGCGGCGGCGGCCGACTCGGTAGGCAAATCGGCAGGTGAATCGGAAGCGGGGGTGGCCGGAGCGGCAGCGGACGTATTCATCGACAGCGAGCGTACCTGACGTACGTTTCGAATTGCGGGGATGGGAGCGTACCACGATGCGGCGCCGGCGCCGCAAAAAGGCGGCCTTCGCCGCCGCCCGTTGGCGGCCATTCGGCGCCATTCGCGCCGTTTCCGCCGAATTTCACCGGTCGCCGGGGTCCTCGCCGGGGTCCTCGCCGGCGTCGAGCAGCGCGACCAGCGCGGCATGCGCCAGCGGCCGCCCGAACAGGTAGCCCTGCCCTTCGCCGCAACCCAGGCGGCGCAGGGCGGCGGCCTGCTCGGGGCGCTCGATGCCCTCGACGATGATTTCCATGCGCAGCGATTCGGCGAGGGCGACCATGGCTTCGACGATGGCGATGCCCTCGCGGTTTTCCGGCAGGTCGTGGATGAAGGAGCGGTCGATCTTGATGCGGTCGATCGGCAGTTCGCGCAGCACGCTGAGCGAGGAATAGCCGGTGCCGAAGTCGTCGATGCTGACGGCGATGCCGAGCGCCTTCAACTCGCCGAGGATTTCGACGCTGCGCTCGATCACCTGCAGCGTGCTCTCGGTGATTTCCAGCTCCAGCGCCGTCGCGGGGAAGCCGGTCTGCGCCAGGGTGGCGCAGACGATCTCGATGAAGTCCTCGCGCATGAACTCGCGCGCCGAGACGTTGACGGCAAGGCGCAGCTGCTGGCCGGCGGCGTCGCGCAGGCCGTGCACTTCGCGGCACGCGCATTCGAGCACCCAGCGCCCGAGGCTGTCGATCACGCCGCTTTCCTCGGCCACCGGAATGAAGCGGGCCGGCGGGATCATCCCGAGTTCCGGATGCAGCCAGCGCACCAGCGCTTCGACGCCGACGATGCGTCCGTCGGCGAGGGCGACCTGCGGCTGGTAATGGAGCAGCAGGCCGCCCTCGGCGATCGCCCGGCGCAGCCCCTGCTCCATGTGCAGGCGCTCGCTGCTGCGCTCGGCCATGTCCTGCGAATAGAACTGGTAGCAGTTGCGCCCGGCCGCCTTCGCCGAATACATGGCGATGTCGGCGGCGCGCATGAGCAGATGGCGGTCGCCGCCGTTGTCCGGGTAGACGGCGATGCCGATGCTGCCCGAGACGGTGACGCGGTCGCCGGCCAGCATGATCGGGACGTGCAGCGCGTTGAGGATTTTCCGCGCGAGATCGGCCGCGTAGCCCGGGCTGGTGCCGCCGGCCAGGATGACGAACTCGTCGCCGCCCAGGCGGGCGATCGTATCGGCGCTGCGCAGCGTGCCGCGCAGGCGGCCGGCGACGACGCGCAGCAGTTCGTCGCCCATCGTGTGACCGAGCGTGTCGTTCACCACCTTGAAGCTGTCGAGGTCGAGGAAGAGCAGCAGGCAGTGCTGCTGCTGGCGCCTTGCCTGCTCGATGGCTTGTTCGAAGCGGTCGTCGAAGAGCAGGCGGTTGGGCAGGCCGGTCAGCGGGTCGTGGTGGGCGAGGTGGTTGAGCTTTGCCTCGGCGACGTGGATTTCGCTGACGTCGGAGAAGGCGATCACGAAGTTGCCCGCCCGCCCCGCCGCGTTGCGCACCACGCTGACGCTCTGCCAGGCCGGGAAGGATTCCCCGCTGCGCCGCTGGCAGAAGATTTCGCCCTGCCAGTAGCCGTCGGCGCTGGCTGCGAGCTGCGCGAAGAAATCGCCGCCGTCGCCCGGCACGCGCCGCACGCGCAGCAGGATGTCGACGTCGAAGCCGAGTGCCTCGTCCTCGCTGTAGCCGGTGATCCGCGTGAAGGCGGCGTTGATCGCTTCGATCCGGCGCTCGGCGCCGGTGATCACGATGGCCTCGGCCGCGGTGTGGAAGACGACGCTCGACTGGCGCAGGCTGTCCTCGGCGCGGTGGCGCTGGGTCACGTCCTGCAGCACGCCGACGACGCGCCGCCCGGCGTTGCTCGCGGGATAGGCCTTGACGCTGGCTTCGAGGAAATGCGGCCCGCCGTTGCTGCGCGCGGTGCGGAATTCGAGCCGCACCGCCTCGCCGCAGACCAGCGTATCGCCGAGCGCGCCGACGACGCGCTCGCGGTCGTCGGCCTCGACGCGGGCGAGGAAGGATTCCCAGGACTCGTCGAGCGGCACCGGCAGATCGCCGAACAGCGCGCCAAGATGCCCGTCGCCGTGCAGGCGGTTGTCCTGCGGCAGCCATTCGAAGACGCCGAGCGAAGCGGCGTCCAGCGCCAGCTGGAGGCGCAGCTCGCTCTTCTCGACAGCCACCTCGACGTCGCGCCGGGCGAGCGCCATCTGGATCGTCGCGTGCAGTTCGCGCGCGTCCCACGGCTTGACGAGATAGCCGAAGGGACGGCTGGCCAGCGCGCGGCGCAGCGTGTCGTCCTCGGCGAAGGCGGTCAGGTAGATCACCGGAATCTGGTAGCGCACCTGGATTTCGGTCGCCGCCTGCACGCCGTCCATCGCGCCTTCGAGGTGGATGTCCATCAGCACGACGTCGGGCGCCACCTCGGCGGCGCGCAGCACGGCTTGCTCGCCGCTCGCCACCATGGCGCCGACGTGGTAGCCGAAGGACTGCAGCTGGTTCTTGAGGTCGAAGGCGACGACGCGCTCGTCCTCGACCAGCATCAGCTTGATCTGACCATTGCCGTTCATGACGCGACTCCCGTCGATGGAGCGCTCGGAAAGCGCAGTGAAAAACGTGCCCCGGACCCGCTGCCCACGGCGAAGCGGCCGCCCAGCTGATCGACGAGCAGCGGCACCAGCTGCAGGCCGAGCGAGCGCACCCGCTCCATCTCGAAACCGGCCGGGAAGCCGACCCCGTCGTCGACGACGACGAGTTCGATCTCGCCGTCCTGCGCGCTCAGTTCGATGCGGATCTCGCCCGAGCGCTCGCCGGGAAAGGCGTGCTTGAAGGCGTTGGTGACCAGCTCGTTGACGATCAGGCCGCAGGGGATCGCGCGGTCGAGGTCGAGGTAGTGCGCCGTGGTCGGCATCACCCGGCGCAGCACGATGCGGCCGCCGCCCTCGCGGTAGCTGCCGAGCAGCAGCTGGGCCAGGCGGTCGAGGTATTCGCCGAGGTCGATGCGCGAATAGTCCTTGCGCTCGTAGAGCAGCTGGTGCGTCAGCGCCATGGCGCGCACGCGGTTCTGGCTCTCGGCGAGGATGCCGCGCAGGCGCTCGTCGCTGGCGTGCGTGGCCTGCAGATTGAGCAGGCTGGAGATGACCTGCAGGTTGTTCTTGACCCGGTGATGCACCTCGTTGAGCAGCACCGTCTTTTCCTGCAGCGCGCCTTCCAGCTTCTGCTGCGCCCGCTGGCGCTCGGTGATGTCGACGACGGAGGCGAGCACCATCACGCCCTCCTCGGTGTCGATCGGATTGAGGCCGATCTCGACCGGAAACTCGCTGCCGTCGGCGCGGCAGGCGAACAGATCGCGCCCGACGCCCATCGGGCGCGCCTGCGGCACGGCGACGAAGCCCCGGCGAAAATGCACGTGCTCGCCGCGCAGACGCTCGGGCACCAGCATTTCGATCGGCTGGCCGATCAGCGCGCTGCGCGGATAGCCGAAAAGCTGCTCGGTCTGCGCATTGACGAGGACCATCGAACCGCTGCGGTCGATCATCACCATCGCGCTCGGCGCGTACTCGACGACGCGCCGGAAGCGTTCCTCGAGGCGCTTGCGCTCGGTGATGTCGACGATCGCCGCGAGCACCATGAAACCGTCGCCGGACTCGATCGGCGTCAGCCCGATCTCGACCGGGAACTCGCTGCCGTCGCGGCGCCGCGCGTAGAGATCGCGGCCGCTGCCCATCGGACGCGGATGCGGGTCGGCGAGGAAGCTGCGGCGAAACGAGGGATGCGCGGCGGCGAAGCGCTCCGGCACCAGCAGCTCGACGGGCTGCCCGAGCAGTTCCGCGCGGCTGTAGCCGAACACCCGTTCGGCCTGAGCGTTGGCGAGCACGATGCGGCCCTCGCCGTCGACCATGACCATCGCCGTCGGCGACCACTCGACGACGCGGCGAAAGGCATCCTCCCCGACCGGCGACCGACCGGCATCGGACTTCGTATTCATCGACTGGCTCCCCGGCAGAACGATCGGGCGGCACGCAACGCGCAGGCGCTTCGCGGCGCCTGCGTGCTAATTCGATACCGGTATCGCGAATCGGTTCCCGGAAACGGGTATCGCGTGTTCCGATAAGGGGAACCCGGCGTCACGGACCTCTATTTCTCCTGATCCGTTCAAAACCGGGAGCTGCTCCGGTTCCGAGGAGATTTCCAGCTTCTCGCCGCACATGAACTGACAGGCCAAATGCCGTGGCTTCCCCGGCATCGGCAATGCTTCGAACGCCATCAAGGCCGTAGTCGCACGCCAATTTCAGTTTCGCCGTTTTCCGATTTCGCAAACGGTTCGCCATCGTGCATCCTCGCGATGGCGCTGACGATGGCAAGCCCCAGCCCGTGATTCTGACTGCCTTGACTGCGTGAAGCATCGACGCGGAAAAAGCGATTGAAAATATGCGGCAGGCTGCCGGAGAGAATCGGCTCCCCCCGGTTGGCCACGGACAGCCGGATTTGGCCGCCCGCTTCCTGAGCGATGCGAATCGCGACCGAGCTGCCCCGCTCGGCGTGCCGGGCTGCGTTGTTCAGAAGATTGGATAGCGCGCGCTTCAGCAATGCGGAATCGAAACGCCCCGCACAATCGCCTTCTACTGTCCATTGCAGGCCCGATTCGGTCAGCACCGCTTCATAGTAGTCGGCGACTTCGGCACACATGCCTGCCAGGCTTTGCACCGGCGCGCGCCTAGCTTTCGCCCCCCTGTCGGCCAGCGAGAGGAAGAGCATGTCATCGACGATGCCCGACAGCCTGCGCATTTCCTCCAGATTCGAACCGATGCAATCGCGGAGGCATTCGTCGCGCTCCTTGCCGCGCAGCGCCAGTTCGCTGCTGGCAATGATGTTTGCCAAGGGCGTTCGCAGTTCGTGCGCGACATCGGCGTTGAATCCCTCGAGCTGCTGATACGCCTTCTCCAAACGCTCGAGCAGCGCATTGAATTGATCCACCAGAACCTGCAATTCCGCCGGAATGCCCTCGGTCTCCAAGCGCCCATCGAGGGACAGGATCGCCAGCTTTCGCGTCTGTTCGGCAAGGGCTCGCACAGGAGCCAGACCGTGGAACACGATGAAATACCCACCCAGGGCGATCGCCGCACTGCCGATCAGCGCGGCGATCCAGAGAATCAGAGCGAGGCGATCCAGGATGGCCTGATCGGGGGCCGTGTCAAGGATCATCACGGCGGCGACGTAATCCTTCCTGCGCGGCTCTGCGGAAAAGTTGAACGTGTATGTGCGCCCTTCCGACGGCCATGCGTCCGGGCTTGAAATGAACAATGCATCGCCTCGCTCGTCCAGCAACTTCAGATGCAAATCCCGATTGACCCTCAGCAGGTCCTCCAAATCGTGCGCCAATGCTCCCGGTTGCTGATGCCTCTAAGTCTTCTCGAACAGGTGCAGGATGGCTGCAGCAGACTTATCAAGCCGCGACGCCTGTTGCGCTTCGATATTGCTCTTGACCGAGACGAAAACCCCGAGGCACAGGCACCCGAGCACGCCCAAACTAAGAATCGCGAGCCAGCGGACGAGCCGGCCACCGAGCGTGCTGGCGATCAATCCGTTCAGGCGCATTCGCGCACTTCGAGCACGTATCCCATGCCGCGCACCGTGTGCAACAACGGAGTATCGAACGGCGCATCCATCTTTGCGCGCAGCCTCTTGATCGTGACCTCGACCACGTTGGTGTTGCTGTCGAAGTTCATGTCCCAGACCTGCTCGGCGATCTCGGTTCGGGACATCACTTCTCCCTGCTTCCGGAGGAACAGGGAAAGCAGAAGAAATTCCTTTGCGCTGAGATCGATGCGCTGACCGCACCTCGACACCTTGCGACGCGCAAGATCCATTTCGAGATCGTGCAGTGCAAGCCTGTTCGTCTGCATATCCGGCGGGTGCGGCTGCGATCGGCGCAGGAGGCCCTGAATCCGCGCAATCAGTTCCGAAAAGGCGAACGGTTTGACCAGATAGTCGTCCGCGCCTGTTTGCAAGCCGTTGACCCGGTCTTCCACTTTGCCCAGCGCCGTGAGCATCAGAACCGGAGTCGGCTTCTTCTTTCGCAAAGCCGCCAGGACAGTGAGTCCGTCCATGCCCGGCAACATGGAGTCGAGGACGATCGCCGAGTAGTCGAACTCCAAGCTCATGTGGAGTCCGCTGACGCCATCGTGCGCAAGATCGACAACGAAGCCTGCGGCACCCAGTCCCTTCTGCAAATACAGCGCAAGTTTCTTTTCGTCCTCGACAACGAGTAGCTTCATTTCATGCCGATCGATTTCATGTCAATTTTGTAAACTTCCCGTTGGCGTCCTGTCAGTAGCCGTTTCATATAGTTGATCCATGCCAGACAACTGGCTGGCATTGAACAGCAGCATTGAAACGACACTCGACAAAAGGAGCTCCGACATGAACGCCAGAAAGACACTTTCCATCGCCATTCTTTGCACCGGCCTTGCCGTCACGGGAGCGGCATCCGCCGAATCGGTCATCCATACCGCAGCCGGCGGTGCCGCGGCATTCAACCCGTCGCACGACGCCAGCGCCAAGACGGCCCAGCAGGTACAGAAGGAACTCGACGAGTTCAGGCGCAATCCGGTCAGCGCCGATGGCCAGTATCGCTATGTGGGCGGCGACCAAGGGTGGGTTCTCGCCCAGCACGAATATGCCTACCGCGACGGCAAATGGCAAGACGTCGACAAGCTCGAACACAATGCGCCGACGCCTTCCCTGGAGATGACTCCGGAAGAGAGGAAGCAGTACGAGTTGCTGTATCGCCCCTGACGCATCCGCGCACCTTCCTGGCACGGCGGTAGCCGGGATCGCTTCCTGGCTACCGCCCGGCCATGGACGTCGGACTTCTCCGAACGCCACGGTCCGCAAGCAATGCATTTGCGTCGCTCCCGGGCATCGCTCGCATTGTCCCGGGATTGCGCCCCTAACGCGGCACGTCGATGCCGTGCGCGACCAGCCAGTCGCGGTCCAGCGCCCAGCTCACCGCGGCGATGCCGGGTTGGGCGAGGACGATGGCGCGGGCCTCCGCCTGCACTTCGCCGAGCAGGCGCTCGGCGGCGATGAACTCCGGATCGTTGGCGTTGCGCGTGTCGATCTTCGGGTAGAGCACGGCGAGCGCGCGGAAGGCCGGCACCTGGACGTTGCGCGGCGTCCCCATGACCGCCGTCGCGCCCTCGACCCGCAGGACGCGGAAGCGGTAGGGGTAGTTCTTCAGCTGCGCGCTGGCCTGCGTCTCGATGGCCTCGGTCAGCGCACGCGAGCGGGCGTCCGGCGCGCGGATGTACCAGTCGAGGGCGACCAGCAGGACTAGGACTAGGAGGGCCCAGTGCTTCTTTTTCATTTTCGTCTCCGCGCGCGGCGCCGTTTATGCGCTCAACGCAATCCGCGCAGGTAATGTCGTTCGAAGCCGCGCTTCGCCCAATGGAAGGCGCGCGACGAGGGCAGCAGCCAGGCGCGCTTCGGATCGCGGTAGATGAGCATGCCGGCGTCGCCGCTGTCGACGATGCAGACCAGCTCCGCCCGCGGGCGCGCCGCCGGCGACCGCCCTTCGAGCGCCAGCAGCAGGTTGGCGGCCGCCGCGCGCGCCTGCAGAGCGGCCATGTGCGCCTGCTTCGGCAGCCAGTCCGGGCCCGGATAGCTGCCCGCGTCGCCGGCGACGAAGACGCGCTCGGCGCCCCTGACCGCGCAGAATTCGTCGGCCGGGAAGAAGCCGCCCGGCGACAGCGCGAAGCCGCTGGCGGCCGCCCACGCCGGACCGGCGATGCCCGGCATGAAGAGGATCAGGTCGGCCGGCAGCGTCTCCGCCGCAGTCGTCACCGCGCTCGCCGAGAAGCCCGTGACCGGGTGGCCGAGATGCGTGCTCACGCCACATCGCGCCATTTCGGCGAGCAGGCCGCGCACCGCCCGCTCGCCGAGGCGTTTTCCGGGTTCGGCGGCGGCGTTGAAGAAGCGCAGCTGGAAGCGCTCGCGCCGGCCCTGCCGGCGCAGCCAGGTGTCGATGCCGAACAGCAGCTCGAACATCGGCCCGCCGCGCATCGCCGACGGTTCCTGCGGGTTGCCGCCGAAGCCGAAGGCGATGCTGCCGCCGTCCAGCGCGCGCAGGCGGGCGCCGATCGCCTCCGCCGCCGGCACGCCCTCGCACAGGGTCAGCGCGTGCTCGATGCCCGGCATGCCCTTCAGGAAGCGCCCGCCGGTGGCGATGATCAGGGCGTCGTTCTCGATCTCCCCGCAGTCGGTGAGCACCCGGCGCCCGCCGTTCCGCAGGCCGGTGACGCTGCACGCGCAGAAGTTGATGCGGTGGCGCTGCAGGAAGGGCGCGAGCGGGACGCTCAGTTCGTCGCCGCGCCGCAGGCCGGGCGGCACCCAGATCAGGCTCGGCAGGTAGACGAACTCGGAGCGCGGCGCGACCAGCGAGATGAAGGCCTTCGGCGCCCGCCGGCGCAGTTCGCGCGCGGCGGCGAGCGCGGCGAAGCCGGCGCCGAGGATGACGATGCGGGACGATCCATCGGGCATGGCGCGGACTCCGGACGAAGGTTCAGGGCAGGATGAAGGCGGCCTTCTCGGCGACGCGGATGCCCGGGTCGTCGATCGCCTCGATCTCGAAGCGGATCGGGTTCGACCCCTGGTGCCCGGCGTCGGGCGCCGCCTGCAGGAGCAGCGGCTGGGACGTGAAGGTCGCGGCGGCGACGTCGACTTCGGCGGCGCCGACGATCTTCACGCCGTCCAGCCCGGTGACGGCGATGCGGTAGCGGTGCGGCTTCTCGTCGGTGTTCATGAACTGGAGCAGGAAGGCGTTCTCGATGCTGCCGTCGTCGGCCTCGCGCGCCAGCACCGCGCGGTCGCGGATGATGTCGACCTTGAGCGGGATGCGGTGCGCCAGGAACCAGCCGGCAATGCCGACGATGACGACGAGCACGGCGCCGTAGCCGAGGATGCGCGGACGGACGATGTGGCGCAGCACTTCGCGGCGCGAGAGGTGGTGATTGAGCGCGTTTTCCGTCGAGTAGCGCACCAGCCCGCGCGGGAAGGCCATCTTGTCCATCACCTGATCGCAGGCGTCGATGCAGGCGGCGCAGCCGATGCATTCGTACTGCAGGCCGTCGCGGATGTCGATGCCGGTCGGGCAGACCTGCACGCAGATATTGCAATCGATGCACTCGCCGAGGTTCTTCTGCGCGGCGGCGGCGCTTTTGCGGCGGGCGCCGCGCGGTTCGCCGCGCTCGCGGTCGTAAGTGACGATCAGCGTGTCCGGGTCGAACATCACGCTCTGGAAGCGCGCGTAGGGGCACATGTACTTGCACACCTGTTCGCGCATGAAGCCGGCCATCAGGTAGGTGAGGCCGCCGTAGAAGAAGATCCAGAAGATTTCCCAGCCGCCGAAGGAAAAGGTCGGCAGCGCGGCGACCAGTTCCTTGACCGGCGTGAAGTAGCCGACCAGCGTGAAGCCGGTCCACAGCGAGAGCGCCAGCCAGAGGGCGTGCTTGGCGGCGCGCAGGCGCAGCTTGCGCGCGCTCCACGGCGCCTTGTCGAGTTTCATGCGCACCGCGCGGTCGCCTTCGACCCAGTTCTCGATCCACATGAAGATCTCGGTATAGACCGTTTGCGGGCAGGCGTAGCCGCAGAACAGCCGGCCGCCGATGGCGGTGACGAGGAACAGCGCGTAGGCCGAGACGATCAGGAGGATCGCCAGATAGATCACGTCCTGCGGCCAGAAGACGAGGCCGAACAGGTAGAACTTGCGCTCGACGAGGTGGAAGAGGAGCGCCTGCCGGCCGTTCCATTCGAGCCACAGCCCGCCGTAGAAGATCGCCTGGGTGAGGACGACGAGGGCGATGCGCCAGTTGTCGAACAGGCCGCGCACCGAGCGCGCGAAAATCTTGCGCCGCTTGGCGTAGAGCGTGGAAACTTCTTCCGCTGCCGGCGCTGCGGCCGGGGTCTGATTGCTCATGGAAAGGTCCTTGGCTATTGGGGAATGTCGCGTTTTTTTAATCGCTCAGGCCGCAGCGGCGGTTGGCCGCCAGGTTGTGCGCCATGGCCGGCGGCAGCGCTTCGCTCTTCTGCCGGCTGCGGCCGATGAATTCGTCGCGGCTGATGCCGCGCAGCAGGGGGTTGCGCCGGCGCTCCTCGCCGATGCAGCTGACCCAGCGCTCGCCCCGGTCGTGCCCCGGATAGACGAGCAGTTCGTCGGGCAGCGGCAGCAGCTTGCGGCTGATGCTGTCGTAGAGCTGGCCGGAGTTGCCGCCGGCTTCGTCGCAGCGGCCGCAGTCGCCGATCAGCAGCGCGTCGCCGGTGAACAGCCGCTCCTGCCAGCGGTAGGTGACGCAGGCGGCGCTGTGCCCCGGCGTGGCGAGCACCTCGATGTCGCCCGTACCGAAGGGCAGGCGGTCGCCGTCGGCGAGCAGCAGGTTGGCGCCGAGCACGCCGCTGCCGCGCGGGCAGGCGATCGCGGCGCCGGCCAGTTCGCGCAGCGCGGCGCCGGCGCTGACGTGATCGGCGTGCAGATGCGTTTCGAGCACGTAAACGAGGCGATAGCCGAGTTCGTCGAGCACGCCGAGGTAGAGCGAGACGTCCTCGCGCACCGGGTCGATCAGCGCCGCCTGCGGCAGCAGCGCGTCGCCGATCAGGTAGCTGCAGGTGCCGCTGCGCGCGTCGTGGAAGCGGCGCAGGCGCGGATAGGCGGCGGGGGAAGGCGGTTCGTTCGGAAAGGGCATGGGAGCGGATGGACAGGGTCTGCCTTTCCCTAATCAAGCTCCGTGCCAGCCCGCCGCGCTTTGTATTTTTCGTTGCCGATCAATCGCTTGCGGAATTAGCGAGGATGCACGGCGGGCGGCGGCGGATTTTCTTTGCCATATCTGGCAGAGCTTTTGCCAGATATGGCAAACTGCCGGCATGTCCGCCGCCCCTTCCCTGCCCTCCGAACTGATCGCCTTCCTGGAAAACTCCGGCGAGCCGGCGATCGTGATGGATGCGGAGTACCGCATCGTCGCCGCCAACGGCGCCTACCGCCAGGAATTCGCCGGCGGCCAGCCGATCCGCGGGCGCACCTGCTACGAGGTCTCGCACCGCTTCAACGTCCCCTGCGACCAGGCCGGCGAAGCCTGCCCGCTCAAGCTGAGCCGCGAATCCGGCACGCCGCAGCGCGTCCTGCACATGCACCACACGCCGCGCGGCGAGGAGCACGTCGACGTGGCGACGACGCCGATCCGCAACGCCGCCGGGCAGGTCGTCTATTTCGTCGAGGAAATGCGCCGCGTGCGCCAGGCGTCGAGCCGCCCGGCCGCGCAGGGGCTGGTCGGGCGCGCGCCGCGCTTCCTCGCCATGCTCGAACAGGTGCTGCGCGTCGCGCCGGTCGACGCGGCCGTGCTGCTGCTCGGCGAAACCGGGACCGGCAAGGAGCTCGTCGCGCGCGCCATCCACGAAGCGAGCCCGCGCAACGGCGGCGCCTTCGTCGCCGTGGACTGCGCCGGGTTGTCCGAAACGCTGTTCGAGAGCGAACTCTTCGGCCACGAAAAGGGCGCCTTCACCGGCGCCAGCCACCGCAAGCTCGGCCTCGTCGAAGCGGCGAGCGGCGGCACCCTCTTTCTCGACGAGATCGGCGACCTGCCGCTGGCGCTCCAGGTCAAGCTGCTGCGCCTGCTCGAAACCGCCTCCTACCGCCGCGTCGGCGGCCTCGACACCCTGCCCGCCGATTTCCGGCTGGTCGCCGCGACGCACCGCGACCTCGCCGCGATGGTCGCCGACGGCAGCTTCCGCCGCGACCTCTACTACCGGCTCAATGTCTTTCCGATCCACACGCCGGCGCTGCACGAGCGCGCCGACGACATTCCCCTGCTCGCCAACTCGCTGCTCGAACGCGTCGACCGCAAGCCGGGCCGCCGCCTCGCGCCGGGCGCCCTGGCCTGGCTGGAAAAACGCCGCTACGCGGGCAACATCCGCGAACTGCGCAACCTGATCGAGCGCGCCACGCTGATGAGCGACGGCGAGGTGCTGAACGCCGGCGACCTGCAGGCGGTGGACGAAGCCGCCCCGCCGCCGGCCGCCGCGCACGCGTTCACGGTCGCCGAGACGATCCCGCTCGCCGAGCTCGAACGTCGCTACCTAGGCTGGGCCACGAACGCGGGAACGAGCGACCTGCCGCGCCTCGCCGGCCAGCTCGGCGTCAGCCTGCGCACGCTGTACCGCAAACTGCGCGAAGCGGGACGCGGCTAGCGCCGAACGCCGGACGGTTTCGGGAAAAGCGGCCACGGGCCGGAGCGGCGCTTCCTTCGCTAAAGCCGTTCAGAAAGACGCCGGAGGAAAACGGCCGGGCGATGCGCGACCGCGCGCCCCCGGTCCCCGGGCAGCGTGCCCGGACGATGCCGGGCGGCACCGCCCCCCCCGGGCCAGGCGAACCCGGCCGACCGGCTCAGCGCTCGGCCGGACTGATCGTCACCGCCGAGGTGACGATCAATTCCATCAGGATGTTGCGCGCCAGCTGCTCGGCGTAGTCGTTGCGCGCCGAGGCCGCCGCCATCGCCCGCGCCGCGTCGCCGTCGGCGATGGCGTTGATCTGGGCGATGTGCAGGTTGCAGATCTCCTCCAGGCTGGAGCGCTGCTTCTGATGGAAGTACAGGAAGCGCCGCGCCAGGGTCTGCAGCATGGCGTAGAACTCGGCGGCGTAGGTGTTGCGCGCCGCCTCGCCGAGCCGGCTGGTGAGCGAGAAGTGCAGGCGCATGTAGGCCCGCATGTCGTTGCTGACCTTCAGGCCTTCCAGCTCGGCGGCCAGCTGGCGCAGCCCCGCCCGCTCGGCGGCGCTGGCGCACAGGGCCGCCTGCGAGACGATCAGGCGCTCGATCTCGCGGCGCGCCTGGATGATCTTCAGCTGCCCCTGGTAGTCGATCTCGGAGATGAACACGCCCTGCCGCGGCGCGATGTGCACCAGGCGCTGGTAGGCCAGCTGGTGCAGGGCCTCCCGGGTGGGCGTGCGGCCGAAGCCGACCTTCTCGCTCAGGGCCGCCTCGGACCATTGACTGCCCGGCGCCAGTTCGCCGGTGACGATCATTTCCTCCAGGGCGCAATAGGCTTTTTCGGTCTGGCTGGCGGTCTGGCGGACGAAGAGTGGACAGGCGTCGGTCATGAGGTCGGTTTGGCAAGTTTTCGCAGTTCGGTTTTCAGCACTTTACCAGTCCCGTTCTTCGGCAGTTCGGCGACGAAGAAGTACCAGCGCGGCCGCTTGAAACGGGCAATGGAGCGCAGACACAGGGCTTCCAGGTCGGCCTCGGTAACCGTCATGCCGTCCTGGCAGACGACGAAGGCGGCGATCGACTCGCCCCACTCCCGGTCGGCCACGCCGATCACCGAAACCTCCTGCACCGCGACGTGCTGCAGCAGCACCTCCTCCACTTCCCGCGGGTAGATGTTGGTGCCGCCGCTGATGATGACGTCCTTGGACCGATCTTTCAACTGGAGCAGTCCGCGCTCGTCGAGCACGCCGACGTCGCCGGTGTGCAGCCAGCCGCCGGCCAGGGTCTGGGCGGTCGCCTCCGGGTTGTCCCAGTAGCCCTTCATCACCGACGGGCCGCGCACCACCACCTCGCCCAGAATCCCGGCGGGGGCCGGCCGGCCGTCGGCGTCGAGCACGACGACTTCCATCGAGGTCTGGCTGCCGCCCACCGACGCCAGCACGGCCTGGTCGTCGCTCGCCACGGCGGCGGCGGTCTGCTCCGCCGACAGCGAGGTGATCGACATCGGGCTCTCGCCCTGGCCGTAGATCTGGGCGATGCGCGGGCCGAAACAGGCCACGGCCGCCTTGATGTCCTCGACGTAGAACGGCGCGCCGCCGACGATCAGGGCGCGCAGGCCGGGGAAGGCGCTGCCGTGGGCCGTCACGTGCTGGATCATGCGCTGGACGATGGTCGGCGCGGCGAACAGGCTGGCCGACCGGTAATGGCCGAGCAGCTCGAACAGCTCGGCCTCGTCGAAGCCGCCGCTTTCGGGCACCACCTGCAAGGCGCCGCGGATGAAGTAGGGCACGCCGTACAGGCCGCTGCCGTGCGACATCGGCGCCACGTGCACCAGCACGTCGTCGGCGGCGAGCGGCTGCACGTCGGCGTAGAAGTTGAGGGCGGAGGCGAGCAGGTTGTCGTGGCTCAGCATCACGCCCTTGGGCCGGCCGGTCGTGCCGCTGGTGTAGAACAGCCAGGCGAGGTCGCCGCCCTCGCCCGGCACCGGCGGAATCGGTTCGCGGCCCAGGGCGGCGACGTAGTCGGCCGCTTCCACGTCGATCAGGCGCAGACCGGGCAGGCGCCCGGCCACCGCCTGCAGCCCCCGGTACAGCTCGCCGCTGGACAGGCAGGCGGCGGAGCCGGAGTTTTGCAGCACGTACTCCAGCTCGCTGGGGTGCAGCTTGGCGTTGACCGGCACGGCGCACAGGCCGGCGTGCCAGATCGCGAGTTGGGCTTCGGCGTACTGGAGGCAGTTCTTCATTGCCAGGGTGACGCGGTCGCCCGGGCGCAGGCCCAGGTCGTCGCGCAGCCAGCCGGCCAGCGCACCGACGCGCCGGTGCAGCTCCCGGTAGGAAAGGCTCGGACCCCGGCCGCGGGCCAGGGCGGGACGTTCGCCGTGCAGGCGCACGGTGCGTTGGAAGAGTTGGTTCAGATGCATGGCGACCTCATCGCAAGAAAAAGCGGGCGGAGCGACGGTCCGCCCATCAGCGGCCCAGGATGGTGATGCAGGTGACGGCTTCCTCGACGCCGTTGAAGCCGCCGCCGTTCTCGGCGATGGCGAAGCGGGCCTTGTCCACCTGGCGCGCGCCGGCCTCGCCGCGCAGCTGCGTGACCATCTCGTAGACCTGCGCGAGACCGGTGGCGCCGATCGGATGGCCGCGCGAAAGCAGGCCGCCGGAGACGTTGATCGGGATGCGCCCGCCCAGGCTGGTGGCGCCGGATTCGGCCATCGGGCCGCCCTCGCCGAAGGCGCAGAAGCCGAGCGCCTCGGTCTGCTGGATCTCGGCGAAGGCGGTGGCGTCGTGCACCTCGGCCAGCGACATGTCCGCGGGGCCGACCCCGGCCCGCTCGTAGGCCTCGAAGGCGGCCAGGTGGCAGAGGTGGCGCTCGTACCGGTCGGCGGGCCGCTCGGTGGACGTGCGCAGCACGCTGGCCATGAGGCGGATGGCGCGGCTGCGCTGCAGCTTGCGCAGGCCGTCCTCGTTGCAGACGATGGCCGCCGCCGCGCCGTCGCCGATCGGGGCGCACATCGGCAGGGTGAGCGGCCAGGAGATGGTGCGCGCCGCCAGCACCTCGTCGATGGTCAGCGGGTACTGGAACTGGGCCAGGGGGTTGCGCGTGGAATGGACGTGGTTCTTGGCGGCGACCGCGGCGATCTGCCGCTGCGTGGTGCCGAAGCGTTCCATGTGCAGCCGCGCGAGGCTGGCGTAGATGTCCATGAAGACGCTGCGCTGGCCCGGCTCCTGGGTGCCGGCCGGCGGCTTCACCGACGGCGCCAGCCCCTGCAGCAGGGCCAGCTGGCCCTCCCGGTTATGCACGTCGAAGGCGCCGTCGAAGACGCTGAAGCTCTTTTCCTTGTCCGGCGAGAACAGCTTGTCCACGCCCACCGCCAGGCAGATGTCGCCCGCGCCCGCGGCGACGTACAGCTGCGCCGCGTTGAGCGCGGTGCTGGAACTGGCGCAGGCGTTCTCGACGTTGGTCACCGGGATGCCGGTGATGCCCATGGCCTTGAGCGCCACTTCGCCGGCCACCATGTGCTGGCCCTCGATGACGCCCTGCCCGGCGGTGGCGAAATAGGCGGCCTGGATCAGTTCGCGGCCGCAGCCGGCGTCCGCGAGGGCTTCTTCGACCGCGGCGCGGACCAGATCCTTGACGCTCTTGTCCGGGTGCTTGGTGAAATGGGTGATGCCGACGCCGACGATGTAGAGGTTCTGTTTGCTCATTGTGCCGCTCCGGTAGTGATGAGGTTTTCGACGAGTTGCCGCTGATCCTTCAGCTCGGCCGAGGTGCCGGACCAGACGACCTGGCCGTGGTCGAGCACGTACTGGCGGTGCGCGAGCTTCATCGGCACCTTGAGGTTCTGTTCGACGAGGACGATGCCGGTACCCTGGCGATGGACGTGGGCAAACACCTCGACCAGCTGGTCGACGATCAGGGGCGCCAGGCCCTCGGTGGGTTCGTCGAGAAGCAGGATGCGCGGGTTGCCGAGCAGGGCGCGGGCGATCGCCAGCATCTGCTGCTCGCCGCCGGAGAGCTGGTCGCCGCCGAAGTCGATGCGCTCGCCCAGGCGGGGGAAGACTTCCAGCACCCGGGCCTCGGTCCAGTAGCCGGGCTGGTGGGCGACGGCGCCGATGCGCAGGTTTTCGCGCACCGTCAGGTTGGGGAAGATGCGCCGGGTGTCGGGCACCAGGGCGACGCCCTGGCGGGCGATCTGCTCCACCGAAAGGCGCGAGATGTCGCGCTCGCCGAACACCCGCCGCCCCGCTACCAGAGGCAGCAGGCCGACGAGGGTTTTCAGCGTGGTGGATTTGCCGGCGCCGTTGCGCCCGACGATGGCGACGATCTCGTGCAGCCCGACCTCGATGGAGATGTCCTCCAGGGCCAGGGCGTGGCCGTACTTGACGCTGGCGTGTTCGAGCGCGATCACGATTCTTCCTCCCCGAGATAAACCGAGCGCACGGTGGCGTCGTTGCGAATCTGCTCCGGGGCGCCGACGGCGATCACCCGGCCGTTGCTCATCACCACGATCTCTTCGGAGAGCGACATGATGGCGTCCATGTTGTGCTCGATCAGCAGCACCGTGCGCCCGGCCGAAACGGCCTTGATCAGGCGCGTCGAGCTGGCGATCTCGTGCTGGCCGACGCCGGCCAGCGGCTCGTCGAGGAGCAGGATGCGCGGGTCCGGCATCAGCGTGATGCCCAGCTCCAGCGCCCGCTGCAGGCCGTAGGAGAGGGTCCCGGCGATGTCGTCGCGGCGCGCGCTCAGCCCGGTCAGTTCGAGCATCGCGTCGATGTCGCCGGCCAGACGGCGCTCGTAGCGCGGCGCGATCCAGAACGGCTGGAAGCGCGAGTGCTTGATCTGGGCGGCGATGCGCAGGTTGTCGAGCACCGTCATCTCGGCAAAGATCTTGGTGATCTGGAAGCTGCGCCCGATGCCCAGGTGGGCGCGCTCGTGCGGCGGCGTGCGGGTGATGTCGGCGCCGAAGCAGTGGATGCTGCCGCGATGGCGCATCTGCCGACCGGCGAGGACGTTGAGCAAAGTGGTCTTGCCCGCCCCGTTGGGGCCGATCAGGCCGTAGATGCGGCCCTGCTCGAAGCTGTGGCTGACGTCGTCGATCGCGTTCAGGGCGCCGTAGCTCACCGTCACGCCGTCGCATTTGAGGGCGATGTCGCTCATGAGATTCTCCCGTCGCGCCGGGCCGCTTTATCCCGCCACTGCCCGTAGCGCTCCTGCAGTTCGCCGACGATGCCCTTGGGGAAGAACAGGGTGGCGAGGATGAAGATCAGGCCGAGGATGCCGTACCAGTACTGGGTCCAGCCGCTCAGCCATTCCTTGAGCACCTCGAAGGCGAGCACGCCGATCACCGGCCCCCACAGGGTGCCGGCGCCGCCGAGCAGGGTCATGATGATGACGTCGCCCGAGGTGGTCCAATGCAGCATCTGCGGGTTCACGTACATCAGCAGCGAGGCCAGCAACGCGCCGGCGAGACCACTGATGCCGCCGGAAACGATGAAGGTGATCTGCTTGTAGCGATGCACGTCGAAGCCCAGCTGCTCGGCCCGCGTCTCGTTCTGGCGGATGCCGGCGATGACCCGGCCGAAAGGCGAGCGGCGCAGCATCACTACCGCCGCCATGACCAGGACGAACACCGCCAGCACGTACCAGTAGAAGAGGGTCGAATCGAAGAAATCGATGCCCCCCAGACCGGGCCGCGCCACGCCGGGCAGGCCGTCGGCGCCGCCGGTCCATGCGCGCAGCTTGGAGTCGGCGAGGATGTAGAGCAGCTGCGACAGCGCGAGGGTGACGAGCGCGAAGAAGATGCCCGAGACGCGCAGCGCGAAGAAGCTGAACAGCCAGGCGCACAGGGCGCCGGCGGCGACGGCCAGAGCCAGTCCGGCGCTGAAGGGCAGGCCCCACAGCTGGGTCGCCAGCGCCAGCGCGTAGCCGCCCAGGCCGAGGAAGCTGGCGTGGCCGAAGGAGACCATGCCGAGCAGGCCGAAGACGAAGTCGAAGCCGATGGCGAAGATCGCCCAGATCATCACCAGGGTCGCCAGGTTGAGCATGAAGTCGCTGGGGCCGGTGAAAGGCAGCAGCAGGGCGATGGCCGCCAGGGGCAGCCCGAGCCACAGGTCGAAACGGGAGGCGTTCATGCGGACCTCGTTGCGCGGAAGAAGAGCCCTTGGGGCCGGGTGAGCAGGGTCGCGATGAGCAGCGAGAAGGTGAGGATGTCCACCCAGCTCGGCATGTAGGAGTAGCCGATGGCGCGTACCAGACCGATCAGCAGCGAGGCCGCGACGGCGCCGCGGATGTTGCCGAGGCCGCCGAGGATGACGACGATGAAGCAGTCGATGATGGTGTTGGTGGCCATGCCCAGCTCGATCGGGAAAAGCGGCGCGGCGATGGCGCCGGCCAGTCCGGCCAGCCCGGAGCCGAGGGCGAACACGGCCATGCGCACCGACGCCACGGGCAGGCCGAGCAGGCGGACCATCTCGCCGTCGCTGCTGGCGGCGCGCACCAGCATGCCGAAGGTGCTCTTTTCGATGAGCAGGAAGAGGCCGCCGGAAACGAGCGCGCCGAAGCCGATGACGAACAGGCGGTAGACCGGGATGGTGCTGCCGAACATGTCCACCGTGCCGGCCAGCGCCGGCGGCATGGTCGATTCCTGATAGCCCAGGCCCCAGACGACTTTGACGACTTCGCTGATGACCAGGATCACGCCGAAGGTCAGGATCAGCTGGTAGAAGTGCGGCCGGTCGTAGAGCGGGCGCAGGGCCAGGCGCTCGATCAGGGCGCCGGCCAGCGCCACCAGCACGGTGGCGCCGATCAGCCCGGCGACGAAGGAGCCGGTGTGGCGCCCGATGTCGAAGGCGATGTAGGCGCCGAGCATGTACAGCGCGCCGTGGGCGAAGTTGATCACGCCCAGCATGCCGAAGATGAGGGTCAGCCCCGAGGCGAGCAGGAACAGCAGCATCCCCAGGCTGAGCCCGATGATGAGGGTAGACATGAGTATCTCCGCAGAGGACGGGCGAGCGCCTCCCGGGAGGGCGGCCGGGCCGCCTCCGGGGGACTCCCTCCATCGGTATCGGTGGCCGGCGCGCGCGGCGCCGGCGGGAAACCCGGCCCCGGGAACGGCGCTCCGACGCTAGGACGGAGACGCCGCCCGCGGGCGGACGGGGTCAGCGCTCAGGGCTGACAGGGGTCGAAGACGGCGTTCGGCGGAAACACCTTGGCGATCTTCATGGTGTAGGCCGGCGCCGGCGCGACGCCCTTCTCGACCACGCCCCACAGGCCGTCCTGCATCGCCTGATGGTCGCAGGCGCGCATCGCCTTGCGCCCTTCCACCGAGTTCTCGCGGACGCTGTTCTCGAAGGCGGCGACCCACTTCTCCTTGTCCCAGGAACCGGTCTGCTCGACCGTGTCGAGCCACCAGGACATGCCGTCGTAGGCTTCGCCGGCGGCGCTGGAGGGCAGTTCGTTGTACTTCTTGCGGAAGGCCTCGACGAACTTGTGGTTGGCCGGGTTATCGACGCTGAAGTGATAGCGCACGCCGGAATAGACGCCGATGGAGCTGGGGCCGACCCCCGCCGCCATGGTTTCGTCGGCGATCACCGGGCCGAAGATCTTGCGCGTCTTGCCGAGGTCCACCTGGCCGGCCTGCTTGACCATGGTCACGGCGTCGGAGCCGGTCATGAACAGGGCCACGCCGTCGGCGTTGGAACGGGCGATCTTGTCCACGATCGAGGAGTAGTCGCGGTTGCCCAGCGGCGCGAAGTCGGCGCCGACGATCTCGACCCCGGCCTTCTCCGCCTCGCGGCGGTACCACTCCCAGCTGTCGCGGGTGGCCTGGTAGTCGGCGGTGACGCCGTAGATGCGCTTGAGCTTCTGCTCCTTGGTGAAGCTGAGCGCCATGCGCTGCTCCATGCCCAGGGTATTGGAGGTGCGGAAGGTGTAGCGCGAACCGTGCGGCACGGTGATCTTGTCGTCGGCGGACATGGTCACCAGGTGGGGAATCTTGCGCTGCTTGGCGATGTTCATGATGGCGATGCTGGAGGCCGAACTGACCGCGCCGAAGATGACCTGCACGCCTTCGGAGATCAGCCGGGTGGTCTTCTGCACCGCCGGCTGGGGCTTCGTCTCGTCGTCTTCCCAGATGACCTGGATCGGCTTGCCGAGAACCTTGCCGCCGCGCTGCTCGATGGCGACCTCGACGCCCTTGCGCATGTCCTCGCCGAAGATGCCGTAGGTGCCGGACAGGGACACCACGCCGCCGATCTTGAACTTGTCCGGATCGGTCGCCTGGGCGCTGCCCGCGAACAGCAGGGAAACGGCCAATGCGCCCAGCAAGCGGCCCGGACGGGTCTTGATACGAGTAACCATAATTGTCTCCTCTGTTTTTTAGGTATGCCACGCTGATATCTCAGTGAAGCTGTCTGATATATTAGCGACGCTTTTCTGCATGCGCAACCGATTTTACAAATAGGAATTCCGACAACCGTTCGGGGCGGAGAACGGTGCCGCCGCGATGCGGCAAGCCCTTGAAACGGCGGCCCGGAAAGGACGGACGGGACGGTCTCGAGACGAACGGAACTCCGGAGAGCGCTGGCCTGTCTTCCGACAAGGGAGTGAATGTCCGACCAACGCCGGCGTGCCGGAGGCGACTCATGAATACGGCCTTATCTGATCCTTCGAGCACGCTCCTCGGGAGTCTTCCCGGCCTGCTGCCGACACTCGAAGCGCTTTACAAGGATGTCCATGCGCATCCGGAACTGTCGATGCAGGAGATCCGCACGGCGGGTCTGGCGGAGAAGCATCTCCGGGACAACGGGTACGAGGTGACCGCCGGCGTGGGCAGGACGGGGGTCGTCGGCCTGCTGCGCAACGGCGAAGGCTCCACGGTCATGCTGCGCGCCGACATGGATGCGCTCCCCGTCCGGGAAGCGAGCGGCGTCGATTATGCGAGCACCGTCATGGCCACGGATTCCGCGGGAAATACCGTGCCGGTGGCGCATGCCTGCGGCCACGACATGCACGTGGCTTGGCTGCTGGGCGCAGCTTCGCTGTTTGCGCAACGGCGCGATGCCTGGCGCGGTACGCTGATGGTGGTTTTCCAGCCAGGCGAAGAGACGGCGCAAGGCGCGCGGGCCATGATCGACGACGGTCTGTTCACCCGCTTTCCCAAGCCGGATGTCGTGCTCGGCCAGCATGTCATGGTCGGCCCCGCAGGCACCGTCGCGGGCAGCGCCGGGCCGATCACCTCCGCCGCCGACAGCCTGCAAATCCGCCTGTTCGGGCGCGGTGCGCATGGCTCGATGCCGCAAGCCAGCATCGATCCGATCGTCATGGCCGCGGCGATCGTCCTGCGTCTGCAAACCGTCGTTTCCCGCGAAGTGGCCGCCACCGACGCCGCAGTGGTCACCGTCGGGGTGTTGCAGGCGGGGACCAAGGAGAACGTGATCCCGGACGAGGCCCTCATCAAGCTGAACATCCGGACCTTCGACGAAGGGGTGCGCCAGCACGTGCTTGCGGCGATCGAACGGATCGTCAACGCCGAAGCGCAGGCTTCCGGCGCGCCGCGACCGCCCGAGATCACCTCGCTGGATCGCTATCCCCTCAACGTCAATGACAAACAGGCCAGCGACCGCATTGCGGAAGCCCTGCGCCGCCATTTCCCGCCCGACCGCGTCCGGCACACCGGACCGGCGCCGGCGAGCGAGGACTTCGGCTGCTTCGGGAGCGAATGGAACACGCCATCGGTGTACTGGTTCGTCGGCGGGACCGACCCCGACACCTATGCAAAAGCCAAGGCAGCGGGACGGATCAACGATCTGCCGGTCAATCACAGCCCCTTTTTCGCTCCCGTCATCCATCCGACCCTGCAGACGGGCGTCGAAGCCATGGTCGCGGGCGCGCTGGCCTGGCTGGCCAGATGAAGGACCGATCAAACGTTTCAACGCGCCGCAGGACGCCTTCCCATGCCGCTGATTCCCGTTCTCGAACAGAAGGCGATTCACGAACTTCTGCTGGTCTTCGATCTGGCGGGCACCTTCGTCTTCGCGACCAGCGGCGCGATGCTGGGCGTCCGTCGCAATCTCGACATCTTCGGAATTCTGGTCCTGTCCTTCGCGGCATCGAGTGCGGGGGGAATTGCACGCGACCTGTTGATCGGCGCCGTCCCACCCGCCGCGATCCGCGACTGGCGTTACCTTGCGGTCGCCCTTGCCGCCGGCTTGCTGGCTTTTTTCTGGTCTTCGCTGTTCGTGCGCCTGCGCAGCGCGATACTGGTCTTCGACGCGGCGGGTCTTGCGCTCTTTGCCGTCGCCGGCACGCAGAAGGCGCTAGCCTACGGACTGAACCCGTTGATGGCGGCCCTGCTGGGCATGTTGACCGGCATCGGCGGAGGCATCGCGCGCGACCTGCTCGTCGCCCAGACGCCCGCCGTGCTTCGGACCGACCTCTACGCCCTGGCAGCGCTCGCCGGCGCGGCGCTCGTCGTCATCGGACACGCACTGGCCTTGCCGATAGTCCCGACCGCGATTGCGGGAGCCGCTGTCTGTTTCGGGCTTCGACTGCTGGCGATCCGGCACGGCTGGAACCTGCCCGTCCCTCGCCCCCGTGAAAGCGGAGGCGCTAGGAGCGAGCGCGATTGAGCGGCGTGGCACGTCGGTAGCCGGTCGGTGACGAACAGTCCGAGTCGTCAGGCCGAAATTCGGCCAAAGCGACCGTTGATGCCGATGGATCAAGCGGCCGGACCAGTGCGGAATCCCGACATCTGCCCTTGATTCTCTGTCGGCAGAATCGCAGATAGCCAGACGATTCGGGCCGATCCGGCGCTCCACGAGTCGCGCAATGAGACAATCCGCGGCATGGCATCCAATCCCTACCATCCGCCCGAGCACCGAGGCCTTTCCCTGCTCTATCTCTCGGAACAGTTGCTCGTCGTCGACAAGCCCAGCGGCTTGCTGAGCGTACCGGGACGTCACCCCGGCAAGGAGGACTGCCTGTCGCGCCGGGTACAGGCCGAATTTCCCGACGCGATGATCGTTCATCGCCTGGACATGGGCACCTCGGGCATTGTCGTGATGGGGCGCGGAGCCAAGGCGCAGCGGGATCTCAGTATCCAGTTCCAGGAGCGCAGGGTGCGCAAGCGCTACCAGGCCTTGGTCGACGGGCGCTGGACGGCTGCCGCAACGGGCGAGATCGCCTTGCCCATCGGCGTCGATGAAGCCAGTCACCCAAAACAGAAAGTCGATCATGCCTCGGGCCGGCCGTGTCTGACCCGCTATTGCGTACTCGATAACGGCGCCGTGCCTGCAGTTTCGCGCATCGAGCTCGAGCCCGTCACCGGACGTTCGCACCAGTTGCGGGTTCACATGGAAGCGATGGGGCATCCCATCCTCGGCGACGACTTCTACGGCACACCGGCATCCTGCGCCAAGGCCGAGCGCCTGATGCTGCACGCCAGCCAGATCGAATTCGATCATCCTGAAACGGGTGCACTGCTGCGCATCGAATGCCCGCCGCCTTTCTGATCGCTGCCAACCGTGGCAGCGTCTGCTTCCGGAACGCCTGCCTTCCTGAGTAGTGAAAGACGGGACCCGGCCACAACCGGACTGTCAGCTTGTTCTGGTTGCGGCTAGCCAACGGGCTGCTCCACTCCGAAAGCTGCCGGATCGCCAATTCGTGCTCCTCGACCGAAGCTGCCATTCGAAAGGCAGGCTGATTCGGTCAGCAATGGTGCGGTAGTTCCTTACGACTGCGACGCCTTGGTCGACATCATCGAGGCCTCCGTTGCCGAGGCAATCACCATCACAAACGCAAAGTCGACTGGCATCGCTACAAGGCACGAAACCTTGTCGAGCGCTTCTTCAATCACCTCAAGCAGTTCCACCGTATCGCAACCCGATACGACAAATTTGCCAGTCGATTCAACGCCCTCCTGCTTCTCGCTTGTGCCTATATCTACTTGCTGCGAACACGCCCTAGTAATCACCCTGGGTCGGCAAAGAAAAAGGCCGGCCGGCGCCCAGGGGCACCGGCCGGCCTGATTCTGGCGTTGCCTAGAAGGCCCAGCGCAGATTGACGGAGGCGCTGCGGTTGTTGAAGCCCTGGCGGTGTTCGCCGTCCACCCGGCCGATGATTTCCAGGCCGCCGGCGGTGAGCTTGGAGAGGCCCAGGCCGGCACGGACGATCCAGGGGTCGGACTCGACGCCGTTGGTGATGAAGTAGGAGCCCGGGGCGCCGGCATAGGCGGCGGTGACGGCGGCCTGCTGGTTGCGCAGGTCGTAGGCGGCGCCCAGGTTGGCGAGAAGGTTGATGCCGTTGTCCAGGCGGTGGGAGAAGCGGGCGTCGGCGGAGAGGAGAATCTGCTCCACGTCCTGGCGCTTGACCTGCAGATTGAGGGCGCCGGCGCCGCTTTCCTGATAGCTGGCGTTGCGCATCCAGGTGTAGTCCAGGCCCACGGAGGGCGCCACCACGGTGCGTTCGGAGAGCGTCAGGTTGCGGGTCAGGCGCAGGCCGGCGTGGGCGGTGTAGGTGTCGAACTTGGAATGGGCGGAGACGCCGGCGAAGCGGATGTCGCGGGTGCCCCGGTTGCTGTTGTAGCCCCCGTCCACCTGCCAGCTCAGTTCGGTGCCGGGCGCCAGGTTGCGGCTACCGTAGCCGATCAGCTGGTAGAGCTTGACGCTGGCGTTGTGGGGAGCGACGGCGGAGCGGTTGTCCACGCTGGCATCGGCATAGGCCAGGGCGACGCCCAGGCGGTCGGCGTCGGACACCTGGCCGTCCAGGCCGAAGACCATGCCGGCGGTGCTGGCGTGGTAGCCGGCGGAGCCGTTGCTGTCGGCCTGAGTGGCGCGGGAGCCGAAGGGCTTGATCCAGAACTGGCGGTCGGCGAACTGGCTGTCGCCGGAGGCCATGCCGGTGACGGCGGCCACCCGGTTGTTGATCAGCTGGCCCACGTTGGCGATGACGCTCTGGGAGGCCAGCACGTTGTTGCCGGTGAGCAGGGGCAGACTCTGGGAAACGGCCCGGGAGACTTCGCCAGCGGAGGTCAGGGGCGCGAACATCAGGCTCAGCTGGCCGGTGGGGTTCTGGGCGATGAGGGCGTCGAGCACAGCGCCGGCACCGCCGCCCTGGCTGTTGCCGGTGCTCTGCAGGGCACTGCTGACGGCGTTGTTGCTGGCGGCCACCAGGAGCAGGTCCACATCGTTGCTGCCGTACACCGCCCTCAGGTTGAACAGGGTGCTGTTGTCGGTGATGCTGGAGAACTGGCCGGAAACGCCGCCGGTGGCGGTGATCACCGAGTTGAGGCGGTCCCCCAGGGTGAGGGGGCTGCCGCTGGCCACGTCCACCGCCAGAGTACCGTTGAGGCTGGCGCTGCCGGTGACGGAGAGCTGGCTGTACTGGCCGGCGCCGGTGCCATTGACGCCTAGGCGCAGGGTGCCGTTGCCAGCCTGGGTGTAGTTGCCGCCAACGCTGAGGGTTTTGTAGCTGCCGCTTTGTTCGGGCACCGAGAGGGTGCCGGAATTGCTGATGTTGCCGCCCACATTGCTCTGGCCGGCGGTCAGGGTGCCGCCGTGGGCCAGCGTGACATTGCCGCCCAGGGCGGCGCTGTCGGCCAGGCTGAGGCCGGCGCCGGAGGCGATGCTGGTGCTGCCGGTAAAGGTGTTGGCCGCCGTCAGCACGGTGGTACCGCCCAGCACCTTGATGTCGCCGGTGCCGGCGATGACGGAGGAGAGCTGGTAGTTGCTGTCGGTGTGGTTGAGCACCAGGGTGCCGCTGCCGGCGCCCAGGGTGATGCTGCCGCTGTGGATGGTGCCGGCGGCCGCGGCGGCGCTGCCCTCCTCGGCGCCGATGCTGAGGGTGCCGGTGCTGCCGGCGCTGTGGGCGATGACCAGGGTGCCGGCGGTGATGTCGCCGCCGTCGCTGAGGATCAGGCTGCCGTTGCCCCGGGAACCGACGTGGAGTGTGCCAGTGGTGGTCCAGCGGCTGCCGCTGCCGCTGACGAGCACGGTACCGGTGGAGCCGGCCTCGTTGGCCACGTAGCCTCGATTGCTACTGAGGGTGCCGCCGCTGCCGAGGGTCAGGGAGCCGGTGCCGAAACGGCCCACGTTGAAGTCGCCGCTGGCGGTGAGGGAAGAGCCGCTGCCGGCGATCACCGCCGTACCGGTGGTGCCGGCCAGGTCGCCCAGGATGGTCTGCACGGAAGTCACCGTACCGCCGCCGCTGATGGTGAGCTTGCCCTTGCCACCGCTGCTCTGGCCCACGAAGAGGTCGCCCTGGTTCTCCCACTGGGAGCCGCTGCCGGTAACGGCCACTTCGCTGACGCCGTTGCCCAGGGTGCCGATGTAGCCATCCACATTGGTCACCTTGCCACCGGCGCTGACGGTCATGGTGCCCTGGCCTTCGTTGCCCACGTAGAGGTGGCCGCTCATGGTCCAAGTGGAGCCGGTGCCCGTCACCAGCACCGAGTTGTTGGTGCTGCTGCCCTGCCAGCCCACCAGACCGCCGGTGGAGGTCAGGGTGCCGCCGTTCTGCACCGTCAGCGTGCCCGTGCCGTAGTTGCCCACGCCCAGGCGGCCGGAAATGTTCCAGGCGGCGTTATCGACGGTGACGCTGCCGACGGCGTTCTGGCTGTCGCCGATGCTGCCGGCGGTGCTAGTCACCAGGCCGCCGCTCAAGATGTTGAGGGTGCCAGTGCCGCCCGGATTGGCGGCATCGGTGATGTCGCCGCCCACCCGCAGGGAACCGCCGATCCCCCAAGAGGAACCTGCGCCGCTGACGTTGACGGTGCCGGTGGAGCCGGCGTAGCGGGCCAGGGCCGTATCGCCGCTACTGACCGTGGCGCCGGAGAGAATGTCGAGTTGGCCCTTGCCATAGACGCCGACGAAAAGGCGGTCGCTGTTGGTCCAGGAGCTGCCGGCGCCGGTCACGGTGACGCTGCTGGTCAGGCCGTTGCTGGCGCTGCCGATACTGCCGACCGCGTTGCTGACGTCGCCTCCGGCCGAAATGGTCAGATTGCCCTGGCCGCCGCTGCCCACCACCAGATTGCCGCTACCCATGTTCCAGGTGCCGTTGATGGTGGCCGTGCCGCTGCTGCCGCCATACAGGCCGAGAACGCCGCCGGAAGCGCTGGAGAGGGTGGTGCCGCTGCCCACGTTGAGGGTGCCCGCTCCCGAGTTGCCGATGAAGGCGTAGCCGCCGCTGGTGGCGGTGGAACCGCTGCCGCTCAGGATCAGGCTGCCGTTGGTACCGCTGGTGGAACCCAGGTAAAAGTTGCCCGCCGAAAGGCTGGCGCCACCCTGCACATTGAGCACGCCGACGCCGTAGTTACCGATATGGAGATCGCCGCTGTTGCTCCAGTTGGCGCCGCTCCCTGAGACGGTGACGCTGCCGGAGGTGGTAGGCGTGCCCAGGTCGTTGCCGAGCAGGCCGGATGCGGAATTGAGGGTCCCCAGGATGGTCAGGACGCCGTGGCTGCCGCCGCCCACCACCACGGTGTTGGCATGGGCTGCGGTGGCGGAGCCGATGATCGGGGTATTGCCGGTGGCCACGCTGACCAGGGCATCGTCGCCGGCGGTGGGTACCGCGCCGGACCAGGCCCAGTTGCCCGCCGTCGCCCAGTCGGAACTGACGCTGCCGTTCCAGTTGCCGTTGACGGCCTGGGCCGCGGGCATGCCGAGGGACAGGCACAGGGTCGCCAGCCAGCGCCGGGAATCGACACCGAAGCAGGCCTGGATGGCGGCGGCGACGGTCTTGCGCCGCTCGGGAACGGAGGCACACAGGTAGCCGCACCGGGCCTGCTTCACCGGAAGGTACTTATTCATCATCAATGGACCTGCAACGAGAACGGACAAGAAAAATGGGGGCCGGCCACACGGCACGCACCACAGACCTCATGCAACGGCGGCGACTCCTGACTGCGGCTCAGCGCAAATCCCCATGCCGTCTGACAATGCCATTGCATTATGCCGCCGAGATTGTAAACAAATATCAGGCGATTGAAGCTGTAATTTCCTGTTAATTCTTGGCCAAGACACGCCTTATCCGCGCCGGTCGTGCCAGACGGTTCCGCCTTAATGACTTTTTCATGAAATGATCGGGCTTTCGCCTGATCGCTCTGCGCCAAACTCCATGTCCGTGAAATACCGATTCTGCCTCGTCCTCCTCAGCCTGGCCCTGGGTGCCTGCACCACCCTGCCCTCGCCCCGCGAACGGCAGGACCATGCCGACAACTTGGCAACCGCCAGGCAATGGCAGAAAGGCACGCTGGAGACTCCGCCCTTCACCCTGCGCACCTACGAACCCGCCACACTCCGCCAGGGGGAAACCCTGACGGTGTATATCGAGGGCGATGGCCTGGCCTGGCTCAATCCCAGCCAGCCCTCGGCCGACCCCACCCCCTTCTCGCCCCTGCTGCTGCAACTGGCCCTGGCCCAGCGGGAAGGCAAGGCGGCCTATCTGGCCCGCCCCTGCCAGTACGCCGAGCCCGGCGCGGCGCCCTGTGCGCAGCGCTACTGGACCGACGGCCGCTTCGCGCCGGAGGTGATCGACGCCATGGACCGGGCTCTGGAGCAGCTGAAGGCACGCCAGGAGGCCCGCACCCTGGTGCTGGTAGGCTACTCGGGCGGCGGCGCCGTCGCCGCCCTGCTGGCGGCTCGCCGCAGCGACGTGGCCCGCCTGGTGACCATCGCCGGTAATCTGGACCACCGGGCGTGGACCGCCTACCACCGGCTGACGCCTCTCGACGCTTCCCTCAATCCGGCCGACCAGACGCAACGCCTCGCCGCCATGTCCCAGATCCACTGGATCGGCGGACGGGACACGGTGATGCCGACAGAACTGGCCCGCCGCTGGCCGGCGGCCCTGCTGGGGCCGCGGCAGGAAAACCTGAAGCTGGTACCCGAGGCCAGCCACGGCCAGGGCTGGCCCGATCCGCGCCAGATCCCGGAATTCCCCCTCGGGTCCCAGGAGCAACGGCAAGCCCCAGCCCTGAGGGCGGCTACCAGCCCCACCCTCAATCCCCCTGCTGCCCCTGTCGTACTTGCCCCCCCGGCCGGGGGACAATGCCGATTCCCCTTTTCCCAAGGCGGCAACTTCCGCTTTGGGTCGGAAGCCAACGTAGCTAGGCAGTTACCCCAATCGAAACACAAATGGCCGGTCTGAAATCAGAGCCGGCTTTTCATTGGGAAGGTCACCGGCGGCTTCGAGCGAAGACCAGAACGCCAAAAAGCACAAAGCCCAGCAATTTGCCGGGCTTCGTTCATCTACTGTCCGACAGACTTCATTATTTCCTGTCACAGCGCTACCAGTTCGGCTCCCGCTCCGGCGTTGCCGTGATCTTGTGGATCGAGAGATCGGCACCGTTGTATTCCTCTTCCTGGTCGAGGCGCAGGCCGACGGCTTTCTTGAGCAGGCCGTAGACGCAGCCGCCGCCGACCAGCGCGACGACGATGGCGAGCGCGGTCATCAGCAGCTGCGGCATGAAGGCGACGCCGCCGAGGCCGCCGAGGGCCTTCTGCCCGAAGATGCCGGCGGCGATGCCGCCCCAGGCGCCGCATATGCCGTGCAGCGGCCAGACGCCGAGCACGTCGTCGATCTTCCAGCGGTTCTGCGTGAGCGTGAACATGGTGACGAAGAGTCCGCCGGCGACGCCGCCGACGACCAGCGCGCCGATCGGGTGCATCAGGTCGGAGCCGGCGCAGATGGCGACGAGACCGGCGAGCGGGCCGTTGTGCACGAAGCCGGGGTCGTTCTTGCCGAGCACCAGCGCGACGAGCGTGCCGCCGACCATGGCCATCAGCGAGTTGAGGGCGACCAGGCCGGAAATCTTGTCCACCGTCTGCGCGCTCATCACGTTGAAGCCGAACCAGCCGACGGTGAGGATCCACGCGCCGAGGGCGAGGAAGGGGATGGACGACGGCGGGTGCGCCGAGATGCGCCCTTCCTTGGTGTAGCGGCCGTTCCGCGCGCCGAGCAGGAGCACGGCGGGCAGCGCGATCCAGCCGCCCATGGCATGCACGACGATGGAGCCGGCGAAGTCGTGGAACTCCTCGCCGAAGCTGGCCTTCAGCCAGGCCTGCACGCCGAAGGCCTGGTTCCAGGCGATGCCCTCGAAGAAGGGGTAGACGAAGCCGACGATCATGAAGGTCGCGGCGAGCTGCGGGTTGAAGCGCGCGCGCTCGGCGATGCCGCCCGAGATGATGGCCGGGATGGCGGCGGCGAAGGTGAGCAGGAAGAAGAACTTGGTCAGTTCGTAGCCGTTGTGCGCGGCCAGCGTTTCGGCGCCGGAGAAGAAATGCACGCCGTAGGCGATGCCGTAGCCGACGAAGAAGTAGGCGATCGTCGACACGCCGAAGTCGGTGAGGATCTTGACTAGGGCGTTGACCTGGTTCTTCTTGCGGACGGTACCGAGTTCGAGAAAGGCGAAGCCCGCATGCATGGCCAGCACCATGATGGCGCCGAGCAGGATGAAGAGAACGTCGTTACCGGTTTTGAGCGCTTCCATGATGCCTCCTGATATTCGTACAGGAGGCCAACAGCAAGAAGCATTCCATTCGCAAGGCGGAGGCGCCTCCCTGCAAGTTCAATGACTTGCCGCGGGCATCGAAAAGCGCGGGCACCGCAACGGTGCATTCCGGCGGCGAACGCCCCATCGTGGGGCCGTACGCGCACCACGGCGCGGCGCCCCGCCTATTTTGGTGCGGCGCCCGGCGGCAGGAGCACCCACATCTGGCCCGACTGCTTCATGCGCCCGGCCTGATTGCCCGCTTCGGCGCCGAAGCCCCAGAAGAAGTCGGCGCGCACGACGCCGCGGATGGCACCGCCGGTGTCCTGCGCGAGCATCAGGCGGTTGAGCGGCGCGGCCGAGTTCGGCTGCGTCGTGGCGAGGAAGACCGGCGCGCCGAGCGGCACGTGGCGCGGGTCGACGGCGATGCTGCGGCCCGGCGAGAGCGGCACGCCGAGCGCGCCGAGCGGGCCGTCCGGCTCGCCGTTCTTCGGCGCGGCGACGGGCATCTCGCGGAAGAAGACGTAGCTCGGGTTGGCGTTGAGCAGGTCGTTGAGCTTCGCCGGATTGGCCCGCGCCCAGGCCTGGATGCCCTGCATCGACGCCTGTTCGAGCTTGAGTTCGCCGCGCTCGACGAGGAGGCGGCCGACCGACTGGTAGGGATGGCCGTTCTGGTCGGCGTAGCCGACGCGCACCATGCTGCCGTCGGGCAGCTTGACCCGCCCGGAGCCCTGGATCTGTAGGAAGAAGAGTTCGACGGCGTCGTCCACCCAGAGCAGCACGCGATCGGCGTAGTTCTTTTCGCGCTCGACGATTTCGGCGCGCGAATAGTAGGGAACGACCTTGTTGCCCTGCAGGCGCCCGCGCAGGCGCATGTTCTTCAGCTCCGGCAGCACGTCGCCGAGTTCGATGGTGAGCAGGTCGCCGGGCACGCCGAGCACCGGCTCGCGGTAGGCGCTGCCGCGCGTGCGCGCGCCGCGCAGCAGCGGTTCGTAATAGCCGGTGACCATGCCGCTCGTGCTGCCGTCCGGGTTGGTCAGCAGATACGGCTCGAAGCGCGCCTCGAAGAAGCGGCGCAGCGCGGCGGGGCTGCGCGCGGCGGCGTCGAACGCCTTTGCTTCGTCGCAGGCCGGGCGCCACAGGGGCCACTGCGACTTGCCGGCGAGCCCGCGGCAGGACTGCAGGAAGGCCGGCCAGGCGGCGCTCGCGTCGTCGTCGCCCCAGCCCGGCAGATCGCTCCAGCTCGCCGCCTGCAGCGGTTTGGCCGGCGGCGCGGCGGGCGTCGGCGCGGCGACGGCGGGACACTGCGCACAGGCCGGACAGGGCGCGCACGCGGCGGGCGCCGCTTCGCGGATGGGCGCCTTGCCGGTCGTCGAGCAGGCGCCGAGGAAAAGCGCGGCGAACAGGGCAAACGGGGAAATCGGCGCCGTCCGGCGCGGGATTTGGAGTTTGAGCATGCTTTGGCTAGAGTGCGGGGTTCTCGATTCCTCGAAGTATACCGTCTGATGACCGACCCCATTTCGCAACTGGCCAGCTTTCTCGCCCGCGCCGAGCAACTGCTGGAACGCCTCGAACCGCTGCTGCCGCCCGCCCGCCGGGAACCCGACTGGAAAGCCGCCCGGGCTTTCCGCTGGCGCAAGAGCGGCCACACCGGCTACCTGCAGGCGCTGCCCCGGCTGCCGGCGATCCGCCTGCGCGACCTGCGCGACATCGACGACCAGAAGGCGCGCATCGACGCCAACACGCGCCAGTTCGTCGCCGGCCAGCCGGCCAACAACGTGCTGCTCACCGGCGCGCGCGGTTCGGGCAAGTCCTCGCTGATCAAGGCGCTGCTCAACGAATACGGCAAGCGCGGCCTGCGCCTGATCGAGGTCGACAAGAACGACCTCGTCGACCTGGCGGACATCATCGAACTGCTCGAAGGCCGCCCGGAACGCTTCGTGATCTTCTGCGACGATCTTTCCTTCGACGCCGGCGACGCCACCTACAAGGCGCTCAAGGTCGTGCTCGACGGTTCGCTGGCGGCGGCGCCCGACAACGTGCTGATCTACGCGACCTCGAACCGCCGCCACCTGATGCCCGAATACTTCGAGGAAAACCTCGAAAGCCAGCGCGTCGGCGACGAGATCCACCCCGGCGAGGCGATCGAGGAAAAGATATCACTCTCCGAGCGCTTCGGCCTGTGGATTTCCTTCTACCCCTTCGACCAGGACGCCTATCTGAACATCGTCGCGCACTGGCTCAAATCCTTCGGCTGCGGCGCCGCCGAAATCGCCGGCGCCGAGCGCGAGGCACTCAACTGGGCGCTCATGCGCGGCTCGCGCAGCGGCCGCGTCGCCTGGCAGTTCGCCAAGGATTGGGCCGGCTCGCACGCGCCGGCCGCCGCGGCGCAGAACGCCCGCGGCCCGCGCGGCAAATGACCAAGATCGTCGAGGTCGCCGCGGCCGTCATGCTGCGCGTCGGGGAAACGGAATTCCTCCTCGCGCAGCGCCCCGAGGGCAAGGTCTACGCCGGCTACTGGGAGTTTCCCGGCGGCAAGGTCGAGCCGGGCGAAAGCGTGCGCGACGCGCTGGTACGCGAACTGCGGGAGGAACTGGGGATCGCCGTCACCGCCGCGACGCCGTGGCTGACGCGCGAATTCACCTACCCGCACGCGACGGTGCGCCTCAACTTCTGGCGCGTCACCGCCTGGGACGGCGAGATCGGCATCACGGCGCCGCTCGAACACAGCGCCGTCGACTGGTTGCGCTGCGCCGACGCCTGGGCGGCGCCCTCGGTGGCGCCGATCCTGCCGGCCAACGGCCCCATCCTGAAGGCGCTCGCGCTGCCCGCCGTGATGGCCATCACCAATTCGCAGAAGACCAGCGAGGACGCCGAACTCGAACGTCTGTCGGCCGCCGCCGGGCGCAGCGTCCGCCTCTTTCAGATCCGCGACAAGACGCTGCCGGCGGCAGAGCGCGCGTGGTTCGCGCAGACAGCGATGGAAATGCTGCGCAACAGCGGCGCGCTCGTCGTGGTCAACGACGATAGCGCGCTGGCGCAGCGCATCGGCGCGCACGGCGTGCATCTGTCGGCCGCCGCCCTGCGCGCCTGCGACGCGCGCCCCGACCAGCCCTGGGTCGGCGCCTCCTGCCACGACGCCGGCGAACTCGCGCGCGCCGCGCAGCTCGGCCTCGACTACGTCCTGCTCGGCCCGGTGCTGCCGACGCCGACGCACCCCGGACGCGCCGGACTCGGCTGGGAGGAATTCGGAAAGCTCACGGCGGGTTCGCCGCTGCCAGTCTTCGCGCTCGGCGGGATGCGCCCCGAGATGCTGGAAACGGCGCGCCGGCACGGCGCGCACGGCATCGCCCTGATGCGCGGCTGGTAAGCCCGCGCCCCGCCGGCTGGCCTAGCGGCAAAGACATACCGGTCGGGCGGAAAGAAAGGCCGCTTTCCCGAGGCGGGAAAGCGGCCTTTTCATCGTCCCGTACGCCTGCCTTGCCCATGAGCCCCTGCGGCCGCCAAACAAACGAACGGCAGCGGCCGCGCCGGCGATCATGTCGGCGGGGGAGGCGGCAACGACAATCGGGAAGTTCGGGGAAAGCGGAGCGCGCGGCGCGACGCGCGACAAGCCAGAAGCCGGCGGCGTCGAAAACGCCGTGCGCGGGTTACGAGCCTTCCGGCGGCTCGGCGAGCGGATCGGTCTTTTCTTCCTGCACCGGAACGCGGTACGACTCGGACGCCCAGGCGCCGAGGTCGATCATCTTGCAGCGTTCGGAGCAGAAGGGACGCCACTTGTTCTCGGCGCTCCACGGCGATTCGCCGCCGCACTGCGGGCAGCGCACCATGCGTACAGGCTTGTTCATCGGGGGCCTACAGGTTGCAGAAGACCATGTCGAAATCGACATCGCTGTCGACGTGACGCGGCTTGCCTTCGCCCTCGGGGCGCGAGTAGCGGATGTTCAGCGCATATTTGTTGGCGCTGATTTCGGGAATGAAGGGCGCCTGCACGTGCAGCGAGACGCGCACCATCTGGGCGCCGCTGCCGCCCAGCATCATCTGGAACAGGCCGCCCTTCGCCACGTGGTGCTCGGGCCGGCCGCTGGCGCGCAGGAGGCGCAGCACGATGGTCAGGCCGTCGCGCAGCGGCAGCAGCGGCTTCAGCCAGCCGCCCAGCGCGTCGCGTCTATGCTCGGGCGCGTGGTGCAGCCAGTAGTGGTAGGACGGCAGGTCGAACTCGCAGACGCCGCCGGGGATCGCGGCGCGGCTGCGGATGCTCATCAGCCATTCGTTCTCGCGCAGGTACTGGCCGATCTTGCCGGTCATCGCCAGCAGCGCGGCCGACGCCTGCTCGATTTCGTAGAGCGCGCCGGACAGGGCTTCTTCGGAAATGTCGGGGTTGTTGCGGTAGGCCAGCAGGGTCTGGCGCTGGCGTTCGAGTTCCTGGATCAGGTCGAGCTTGAGGTCGGCGCGGCCGGCCACTTCGAGGATTTCGAACATCGTGACCAGCGCGATGTGGTGTTCATGCGTGCCGTCGAGCTGCATGAAGTAGGCGGCTTTCTCGAACAAATCCTCCAGACGCAGCAGGGTGCGTATGCGTTCGTTGAAGGGGTATTCGTAAGTGATCACGCCGCCGCCGCTGGGTTTATGGATTCAGAATCGGGAAAATGCGATGATTCTGAATCATTTGCATCAAAATCTCAACAGTTTGCCTTAACTTTGATCATAGCCATTTCGAGATACTTCCGGTGCAGCTTCTCGACTTGCGGGGCGAGCGATTCCAAGCCGTCATCATTGAGCACGAGATCGTCGGCGACGGCCCGCCGCGCCGCGCGCGTCGCCTGCGCCGCCATGATCGCGCACACCTCGTCGGCGCTCAGGCCGCTGCGCGCCATGACGCGCGCCACCTGGACCGCTTCGGCGCAATCGACGACGAGGATGCGGTCGACCCGCGCGCGATAGCCGTCGGCGCCGGCCTCGACGAGCAGCGGGACGGCCAGCAGGACGTAGGGGGCGGCGTGCGCCGCCGCGCAGCGCGCGTCGCTCTCGGCGCGGATCAGCGGATGCAGGATGGCTTCCAGGCGCGCCTTGCTGGCCGGATCGTCGAACACGCGCCGGCGCATCGCGGCGCGGTCGAGGGCGCCGTCGGCGCGCATCACGTCCGGCCCGAAGGCCGCCGCGATGGCCGGCATGGCGCGGCCTTGCGGCCCGGTCAGCTCGTGCGCGATGCGGTCGGTGTCGACCAGCGCGGCGCCGCGTTCGGCGAACAGATCGGCGACCGTGCTCTTGCCGCTGCCGATGCCGCCGGTCAGGCCGACGACGAAGCTCACGACTTGCGCCCCGCGCAAACCGCCTCCTTCGCCTCCGGCAGGAGCGCGGCGACGGCGGCGCGCACGGCATCGACCTGCGCGCCGGGGCCGCTGGCTTCGAGCGCGGCCCGCGCCGGCTCGCCGTTGCGCTCGCCGACCCTGGCCGAACGCACGCCCTTGGCGCGCAGCGCGTCGAGGCGCTCGCGCGCGGCCGCCTCGGTGGAGAAGATGCCGAGCGAGATCGCCAGCCGCTGCGGGCCGGCGTCCTGCACGATGAAATACTCGGGGACCGACAGGCGCTTCAGTTCGCCGGCCTTCTTCTCGGCCTCCTGCTTGTTCGCCAGCGGCGGGATATAGACCCAGTAGCTGGCATGGCCGGACGCCGGGCTGCGCAGCGTCGCCGTCTTGAAGGCGGCGAACTTCTCGGCCAGCAGGCGCTCGACGCGCTCGGCGTCGGCCGGGACGAGGCCGGCCCACTGCAGGCAGACGGCGCTTTCCCCGGGCTCGGCCGCTCTCTCGGCCGTCTTTTCGGGGTTTTTTTCCGGCGCGGCCGCCGGCGCTTCCTGTCCGCTCTCGGGCGCCGGCGGCTCGCCGCGCCCGACGATGCGCAGGCGCTCGGGCTGCAGCTGCTGCTCGAGACGCACCGCGTCGGGGCTGTCGCTGCCGCCGAGATAGCCCTGCGCCCAGGCCAGGAAGAGCAGGTTGCCGAGGACGAGCAGGAAGATCAGCGCGCGCATGGCCGGAATCACCCGAACTTCGGCAGATGCTGCAGCGACGTCGCGATGGCTTCGGCCGGGTAGTCGAAGTTCTCGAGTTCGCCGGCGAAGTAGCGGTCGTAGGCGGCCATGTCGAAGTGCCCGTGGCCGGTGAGGTTGAAGAAGATCGTCTTGGCCTCGCCGCTCGCCTTGCAGCGCAGCGCCTCGTCGATCGCGGCGCGGATCGCGTGGCTCGATTCGGGCGCCGGGATGATGCCTTCGGCGCGCGCGAACATGACGCCGGCCTCGAAGGTGGCGAGCTGCGGCACGGCGATCGCCTCGATCAGCCCTTCGTGGTAGAGCTGCGAGACGAGCGGCGAGCCGCCGTGGTAGCGCAGGCCGCCGGCGTGGATGCCGGGCGGCATGAAGTCGTGGCCGAGCGTGTACATCTTCATCATCGGCGTGAAGCCCGAGGCGTCGCCGAAGTCGTAGGCGTAGATGCCCTTGGTCAGCGACGGGCACGACGTCGGCTCGACGGCGACGAGGCGCACCGGCTTGCCGTTGCGCCCGCCGGCCGCGTTGTCGGCGACGAAGGGGAAGGCCGCGCCGGCGAAGGACGAGCCGCCGCCGCAGGGGGCGAACACGACGTCCGGCCAGTCGCCGGCCTTCTCGAACTGTTTCTTCGCCTCCTGGCCGATGATCGTCTGGTGCAGGGCGACGTGGTTGAGCACCGAGCCGAGCGCGTAGTTGGTGTCGGGACGCGACGCCGCCTCCTCGACCGCCTCGGAGATGGCGATGCCGAGCGAGCCCTGGTTGTCGGCGTCCTTCGCCAGCAGGTCGCGCCCGGTTTGCGTCATGCTCGACGGGCTGGCGATCACCTCGGCGCCCCAGGTCTGCATCATCGAGCGGCGGAAGGGCTTCTGCTGGTAGCTGACCTTGACCATGTAGACGCGCACGTCGATGCCGAACATCTGCCCGGCGAAGGCGATCGACGAGCCCCACTGGCCGGCGCCGGTCTCGGTGGTCAGGCGGCGGATGCCGGCCTCGCGGTTGTAGTAGGCCTGCGGCACGGCCGAGTTCGGCTTGTGCGAGCCGGCCGGCGAGACGCCTTCGTTCTTGTAGTAGATCTTCGCCGGCGTGCCGAGCATCTGCTCCAGGCGGCGCGCGCGGATCAGCGGCGACGGACGCCACAGGCGGTAGATCTCGCGCACCGGCTCGGGAATCGGAATCCAGCGTTCGGCCGACATTTCCTGTTCGAGGATCGCCATCGGGAAAATCGCCGCCATCTTCTCGGGCGGCACCGGCAGGCCGTCCGGGCCGAGCGGCGGTGCCGGCGGCGTCGGCAGGTCGGCGACGACGTTGTACCAGTGGGTCGGAATTTCCGACTGATCGAGAACGAAACGCAGCGAATCCATGAGATCTCCCTGAAACTTCTTATTGGTTTATGGCAAAGCGGAAAGTATAGCCCCGCTCAGATTGCGCCGGCATAGCGCCGCAAGCCTTCGAGGACCAGATTGTCGACGCGGCGCAGCGGCAGGTCGAGACGATCGGCGAGCAGCGGCGCGGCGCCGCCGGTCAGCAGGCAGGGCGCCCCCGCCGGCAGCTGGCGGTACAGGCGCTCGATGGCGCCGGCCTGGGCGTGCAGGCAGCCGCTGACGATGGCGTCCTGCGTGTTGCGCGGCGGTTCGGCGTAGCGCCCTTCGGCGAGCGGCAGCTGGGCCGTGTTGCCGGCCAGTGCGCGGCGCATCAGCTCGTAGCCGGGCAGGATCGCGCCGCCCTGGAAGACGCCGTCGGCGTCGAGCAGGTCGACCGTGGTCGCCGTCCCCGCGCTGACCACGAGGCAGGCGCCGGCGACCAGCCCGCGCGCGCCGATCAGCGCCGCCCAGCGGTCGGCGCCGAGCGTCTCCGGCCGTTCGTAGCGGTTCTCGACGCCGCAGGCGGCGGCGCTCGCGCGCAGCCAGCGCACCGGCCCGCGCCGCGCCGCGAAGCAGGCGTCGAGGGCGCTTTCGACTGCCGCGCCGGCGACGTTGCACACGGCGAGCGGCGCGTCCTGCGGCCAGGCGCCGGCAAGCTCGGCCAGGTTCCCGGCCTCAACGGTGTCGAGAGCGCCCTGCGCCAGCCAGCCGCGGCCGTCATGCACGCCCCACTTGATGCGCGTATTGCCGGCGTCGACGGCGATCACGGCGTTCATACGGCGCGCAGCGAAAGATCGCCGGACAGGCAGCGCTCGACGCCGACGGCGGTTTCGACGAGCAGGGCGCCGTCGCGGTCGGCGCCGCGGCAGATGCCCTCCTTCTCGACGCGGCCGTCGTGCAGCAGGCGGACCGGCGCGTCCTGCCAGGCGTTGCGCGTCTGCCATTCGTCGCGCAGGGCGGCGAAGCCGCCGCGCCCGAAGCGGTCGAGCGCGCCGGCCAGTTCGATCAGCAGGCGGGCGAGCAGGTCGTGACGTTCGGGCAGGACCGCCAGCGCCTGCGCCAGCCCCGCCGCCGGGTAGGCCAGATCGGCTGTCGGCACGGCCGGCGCCCGCAGGTTGAGGCCGACCCCGATCACCGCGAGCATGCTGTGCCGCTCGCCCTGCAGTTCGACGAGGATGCCGCCGAGCTTGGCGTGCCGCTGCGCGTCGAGATGCAGGACGTCGTTCGGCCATTTGAGCGCAACGCCCGCCGCGCCGCAGGCTTCGAGCGCGCGCGCGACGGCGACGCCGACCGCCAGCGAGAGGCCGGACAGGCGCTCGACGCCGCCGTCGAAGCGCCAGAGCAGCGAAAAGGTCAGGCTGGATTCGGGGTCGGACTGCCAGTGGCGGCCGCGCCGGCCGCGCCCAGCCGTCTGGCGGTCGGCCACCAGCACGCTGCCGGCCGGCGCGCCGCGCGCCGCGCGTTCGAGCAGCAGGGTGCTGGTCGATTCGCACTCGGCGAGCGCGTCGACGTCGAAACGCCCGCGCGCGGCGGCGAGCAGGCCTTGCAGGCGGACGGGGTCGATCAGGGTGGAAGTCATCGCGGTGGACGGGGGAAATGGCGGAACGCCGCCATTATCGCCGAAACGCGGCGCCCCGGCCCAGGCGGCGCCGGCCGCCGGCCCGCGTGCGCCGGCTCAGGCCGGTTCGTCGCCGGCGCTCTCGGCGCCGCTGCCGTCGAGCTTGAGTTCCTGGATCTTGCGCGTGATGGTGTTGCGCCCGATGCCGAGCGCCAGCGAGGCCTCGATACGGCGCCCGTTCGAATGCGCCAGCGCGCGCGAGATGAGGACGCGCTCGAAGGCCTGCGCGAGCTTTTCGTGCACCTGGCCGGCGTCGCTCGCCAGCATGCGGTCGACCTCGGCGGCGAGCGCGCTTTCCCAATCCGACACGGCGGGCGGCGGCGCCGCCGATTCGCGCAGCTCGGGCGGCAGGTCGGCCAGTTCGACGAGCTGGCCGGGCGCCATCACGGTCAGCCAGTGGCAGAGGTTTTCGAGCTGGCGCACGTTGCCCGGGAAGTCGAGCGCGGACAGGTATCTGAGCGCCGCGTCGGAAAAGCGCTTGGCTTCGACGCCGAGGTCCTGCGCGCTCTTCTGCAGGAAATGCCGGGCCAGGATGGGAATGTCCTCGCGCCGTTCGCGCAGGCTCGGCAGGCGCACGCGGATGACGTTGAGGCGGTGGAAGAGATCTTCGCGGAACAGCCCTTCCTTGACTCGCGTTTCGAGATTCTGGTGCGTCGCGGCGATGATGCGCACGTTGGCCTTCAGCGGCGAATGGCCGCCGACGCGGTAGTAGTGGCCGTCCGACAGGACGCGCAGCAGGCGTGTCTGCAGTTCGGCCGGCATGTCGCCGATCTCGTCGAGGAAGAGCGTGCCGCCCTCGGCCTGCTCGAAGCGCCCGCGGCGCTGCGCGGCGGCGCCGGTGAAGGCGCCGCGTTCGTGCCCGAAGAGTTCGGATTCGAGCAGGTCCTTGGGAATCGCCGCCGTGTTGATCGCGATGAAGGGCTTGTCGGCGCGCGGGCTGTGGCGGTGCAGGGCGCGCGCCACGAGTTCCTTGCCGGCGCCCGATTCGCCGGTGATCATCACCGTCGCGTGCGACTGGCTGAGGCGGCCGATGGCGCGAAACACTTCCTGCATGGCCGGCGCCTGGCCGAGGATTTCGGGCGTCAGCTCGACTTCTTCCGATGCACCAGCCTGGTGCGAGCTTTCGTCGATCGCGCGGCGGATCAGTTCCAGCGCCTGATCGACGTCGAAGGGCTTCGGCAGATATTCGAAGGCGCCGCCCTGGAAGGCGGCGACCGCGCTTTCCAGATCGGAATAGGCGGTCATGATGATCACCGGCAGCGCGGGGAAACGCGCCTTCACCTGCTGCAGCAGGTCGAGCCCGGACTGGCCGGGCATCCGGATGTCGGACAGCAGCACCTGCGGCGCCTCGCCGCCGGCATCGAGCAGCGCCAGCGCTTCGTTGGCCGAAGCAAAGCTCTTGAACGGGATCTGCTCCCGCGCCAGGGTCTTCTCGAGCACCCAGCGGATAGACCTATCGTCGTCGACGATCCAGACGGGTTTCATCGTTTTCTCAACTCACTCAGAAAGTCACAACACGGACACGCAAGCACCAGCAAGAAGCCTGCCATCAGGCGGCGCCGAGCGGCATGCGGATGGTGAAGCAGGTGTAGCCCGGCCGGCTTTCGCACTCGATCGTCCCCTGGTGCTGCTGGACGAAGCTCTGCGCCAGCGTCAGCCCGAGCCCGCTGCCGCCTTCGCGGCCGGAAACCAGCGGGTAGAACATGCGTTCGCGGATGTCGTCGGGAATGCCCGGTCCGTTGTCTATCACCTGCAGTTCGAGCGCCAGGCGGTGGCGGCGCTTGACCAGCGTGACCTGGCGCGCGGCGCGCGTGCGCAGGACGATTTCCCCGCTCCCCGCGGCCGCGGCGTCCGGCTGCGCCATGATCGCCTGCGCAGCGTTGCGGGCGATGTTGAGGATGGCCTGGATCAACTGCTCGCGGTCGCCGATCAGGTCGGGCAGGCTGGTGTCGTAGTCGCGCCGCACCTTGAGCGTCTGCGGGAATTCGGCGGTGAGCAGGCTGCGCACGCGTTCGAGGATTTCGTGGATGTTGACCGGCCCCGGCTGCATCGCCCGGTGCGGTGACAGCAGGCGCTGCATGAGGTCCTGCAGGCGGTCGGCTTCCTTGATGATGACCTGCGTGTACTCGCGCAGACCCGGATTGTTCAGTTCGTGCTCGAGCAGCTGCGCGGCGCCGCGGATGCCGCCGAGCGGATTCTTGATTTCGTGCGCGAGGTTGCGGATCAGTTCGCGGTTGGCCTGCTGCTGCTGGATCAGCTGCTCTTCGCGGGTCGCCTTGAGCTGCTGGTCGATCGGCCACAGTTCGACGAGCAGGGCGGCGTCCGGCGCGTCGGTGGGACTGACCGTGCAGTTGAGGTGCAGCGCCTCGCCGTCGCCGCGCTGCAGTTCGATGTTCTGCCCGGTGTAGCTCCAGCCGTGCCGGCGCGCGTTGTCGAGCGCCGACTGCAGCGCCGGCGGGCAGGCCAGCACGCGGTTCAGCGGCCGCCCGGCGAGCACCTTGAGGCTGGCGGCAAGCAGGTTCTCGGCCGCCGAGTTCATGTAGCGGATGGCGAACTGCTCGTCGAGCAGGACGACCGACGACGACAGCAGATCGAGTCCGCCGTAGCGATTGAGCGAGGGATCGGTCATGCGCATCGATCGAGGAAGGCCGCGCCGCGCGTCAGCGCAGGTTGGAGATTTCCTTGCGGATCGCCTCGATGTTGCGTTCGTGCAGCGCCGCCTTGTCCTTGAAGGGCTGCAGGCGGTCGAGCACGCGCTGGTAGTTGCGCTCGTCGCCGCTGCGCACCGACTCCTGCTGGGCGAGTTCGCCGCGCGCCTGTTCGAGGTTCTTCTGCTCGGCCGCCAGCTCGCTTTCCAGGATGCGCCGCCGGTCGTTGTCGCGCGCTTTCTGGGCGTTGTCGTCCACACGCGGGAAGGTCGTCGGGGTCGGCGTCTTCGCGGCCGCCTTGGGCGCCGGCGCGGCACCCACCGGGTCGAGCAAGAGCTTCTTGCAGTCCTTGGTCGGCACGTTGGAATAGGTCACGTGGCCGTCGCCGCCGGTGCACTTGTAGATGTCGGCGCGGGCCGCCGGCGCGGCCAGCGCGAGCAGGACGAAGGAGAGAAGCGGCGCAAGAAGCGGGAACTGGGGTTTCATCGCAATCCTATTCATCTGTCGTGGCAAGTGTATTGACTGACTCAACTATAACAAACGCGAACGGCGCGCTACGACGGTACGGGAATGCAAAAAAAAAGGACGGGCGCGCCCGTCCTTTTGGCCTGCGGGCCGCTTAGCAGCTGTAGTACAGATCGAATTCGACCGGGTGGGTCGTCATGCGGATCTTGTTGACTTCGTCCATCTTCAGGTCGATGTAGGCATCGATCCAGTCGCTGGAGAAGACGCCGCCGCGGGTTAGGAAGTCGCGATCCTTGTCGAGCGCGGCCAGCGCTTCGTCGAGCGAGGCGCAGACGGTCGGGATCTTGGCATCTTCTTCCGGCGGCAGGTCGTACAGGTTCTTGTCGGCCGGATCGCCGGGGTGGATCTTGTTCTGGATGCCGTCGAGGCCGGCCATCAGCAGCGCGGCGAAGCACAGGTACGGGTTGGCGATCGGATCCGGGAAGCGGGTCTCGATGCGGCGTGCCTTGTCGGAAGCGACGTGCGGAACGCGGATCGAGGCCGAGCGGTTCTTCGCCGAGTAGGCCAGCTTGACCGGTGCTTCGTAGTGCGGCACGAGGCGCTTGTACGAGTTGGTACCGGGGTTGGTGATCGCGTTCAGCGCCTTGGCGTGCTTGATGATGCCGCCGATGTAGTAGAGCGCGGTTTCGGACAGGCCGGCGTAGCCGTTGCCGGCGAACAGGTTCTTGCCGTCCTTCCAGATCGACTGGTGCACGTGCATGCCCGAGCCGTTGTCGCCGACGATGGGCTTCGGCATGAAGGTGGCGGTCTTGCCGTACTGGTGCGCGACGTTATGCACGACGTACTTGAGCATCTGCGTCCAGTCGGCGCGCTTGACCAGCGTGCTGAACACGGTGCCGATTTCGCACTGGCCGGCGGTCGCGACTTCGTGGTGGTGCACTTCGACCGGCACGCCGATCGATTCGAGCGTCAGCACCATGGCCGAGCGGATGTCGTGCAGACTGTCGACCGGCGGCACGGGGAAGTAGCCGCCCTTGACGGTCGGACGGTGGCCGGAGCCGCCGCCGCCTTCGACCTTCTCACCGGAGGTCCAGGCGGCCTCTTGCGAGTAGATCTTGACGTTGCAGCCGGACATGTCGACGTTCCACTCGACGGAGTCGAAGATGAAGAATTCGGGTTCCGGGCCGAAGTAGGCGGTGTCGCCGATGCCGGTCGACTTCAGGTAGGCTTCGGCGCGCTTGGCGATCGAGCGCGGGTCGCGGTCGTAGCCGCGGCCGTCGGCCGGATCGACGACGTCGCAGGACAGGACCAGCGTGACTTCGTCGAAGAAGGGGTCGATGTAGGCGGTGCCCGGATCCGGCATCAGCAGCATGTCGGAAGCCTGGATGCCCTTCCAGCCGGCGATCGAGGAGCCGTCGAAGGCGTGGCCTTCCTCGAACTTGTCTTCGTCGAAATGCGAGACCGGCACGGTGACGTGCTGTTCCTTGCCGCGGGTATCGGTGAAGCGGAAATCGACGAACTTGACGTCGTTTTCCTTGACCATCTTGATAACGTCTTGTGGGCTTGCCATGTGCAAAGTCTCCTAAGCAGGTGCCGGCGTACCGGCGAGATTCGAAAATCGGTGCCTGGGGTTGAGCAGAAATCGTGCCAATCCCTGCGCGGCGAACGAAACATTGTGCCACAAGGGATTTTCCTTTTCCCGTGGATTTTGCGCCGCACCATCGCGGTGCGCCAGGCTCGGCAGCGCACCATGTTGGTGCATCAGCGCCGCTTCCGCACCTCGGCGGGACATCGGCAAGTGCTTTATACTTAGGGTTCGTCCAGCCTCGTCTTTCGTCCCCATGGGAAAACTGACCGACCTTCTCAACCTCGCCCAGGCTCGCGCCAGCGAATTCAAGCTGCCCTACGCCGGCGCGCTGACGCCGCAGGAAGCGTGCGCCGTCTGGCAGCTGGCGCCGGGGGCGAAGCTCGTCGACGTGCGCACGCGCGCCGAATGGGACTGGGTCGGCCGCATTCCCGATGCGCTCGAGATCGAGTGGATGAGCTATCCGGGCAACCGGGCCAATCCGCATTTCCTCGCACAGCTCAAGCAGCAGGTCGATCCGGAAGCGCTCGTACTCTTCCTGTGCCGCAGCGGCGCGCGCTCGCACAACGCCGCGGCGCTCGCCGCCCAGGCCGGCTATCCCGAGTGCTACAACGTGCTCGAAGGCTTCGAGGGCGACAAGGACGCCAACGGCCAGCGCGGCAAGCTCGGCGGCTGGCGCCACGCCGGCCTGCCCTGGCACAACTGAACCTTCTTCAATGCAGGCAGTCATCTGCCCATCCCGGTATCGATTCGAGAAACATCCATGCCCACCGCGACGATCAGCTTCGACAAGTTCAACCAGATGCAGGACGACGCCTGCCATGAACGCATCCGCGCCGCGCGCGCGCGCCTCGGCAAGAAGGCCGTGCTGCTCTGCCACCACTACCAGCGCGCCGACGTCTACCAGTACGCCGACCTGACCGGCGATTCGCTGAAACTGTCGCGCCTCGCCTCGCAGACCGACGCCGAGTTCATCGTCTTCTGCGGCGTGCACTTCATGGCCGAAGTCGCCGACATCATGTCCAAGCCCTACCAGATCGCCGTCCTGCCCGACCTCGCGGCCGGCTGTTCGATGGCCGACATGGCCAACCTGGCCAAGGTCGAACGCTGCTGGCGCGAGCTGAACGAGGTGCTGAACGCCGACGAGCAGGTGACGCCGGTCACCTACATCAACTCGGCGGCCGATCTGAAGGCTTTCTGCGGCGAGCGCGGCGGCATCGTGTGCACCTCGTCGAACGCCGGCAAGATCGCTCAGTGGGCGTTCGCGCGGCGCGAAAAGATCCTCTTCTTCCCCGACCAGCACCTCGGGCGCTGGACCGGCGCGCAGATGGGCATCCCGCTCGACGAAATGATGGTCTGGGACCCCGACCTCGAATACGGCGGCCTGACGCCCGACCAGATCCGCAAGGCCAAGCTGCTGCTGTGGAAGGGCCACTGCTCGGTGCACCAGATGTTCCAGCCGGCACACATCCTGAAGTTCCGCAACCAGTACCCGGACGGCCTCGTCATCTCGCACCCGGAGTGCAGCTACGAAGTCTGCCGGCAGTCGGACTACGTCGGCTCGACCGAGCACATCGTGAAGACGATCAAGGAAGCCGCGCCGAACACGCGCTGGCTGGTCGGCACCGAGCTCAACCTGGTGAACCGCCTGGCCGAGGAAGTGAAATCCGAGGGCAAGATCGTCCAGTTCATGGCGCCGACCGTCTGCATGTGTTCGACGATGCAGCGCATCGACCCGCAACACCTGGCATGGACGCTGGAAAACCTCGCCGACGGCAAGCTCGTGAACCAGATCAAGGTGCCCGAGCACGAAGCCGGCCTCGCCAAACTCGCGCTGGAGAGGATGCTCGCAGTATCCTGAGCGGCATGAGCCAGCCGACGCTGCATATCGCGACCTACAACATCCACAAGGGTTTCTCGCAGTTCAACCGGCACATGATGGTGCACGAGCTGCGGGAGCGCCTGCGCAGCCTCGCGCCCGACATCGTCTTCCTGCAGGAGGTGCAGGGCCTCCACCTGCGCCACGCCGAACGCCTGCACGACTGGCCCGGCGAGGCGCAGCACGAGTTCCTCGCCGAGAACGTCTGGCAGGCCACCGCCTACGGCCGCAACGTCATCTACGACCACGGCCATCACGGCAACGCGATCCTCTCGCGCTTCCCCATCGTGCACGCCCACAACCAGGACGTCACCCACCTGCGCTTCGAGCGGCGCGGACTGCTGCACTGCGCGGTCAGCCTGCCGGGGATGACGCAGACCGTGCATTGCGTGTGCGTCCATCTCTCGCTGTTCGGCCGCTCGCGCCGGCGCCAGATGGAGGCGCTCGCCGCCTACGTCGAGGAATTCGCCGACCCCGACACGCCGCTCATCATCGCCGGCGACTTCAACGACTGGCGCAACCGCGCCGACAACCTGCTGGCGCACCGCCTGGGCATGACCGAGGTGTTCTGCGGCAGCGGCGGACGGCCGGTGAAGAGCTTCCCGGCCGGACTGCCGCTCTTCCGCCTCGACCGCATCTACGTGCGCGGTTTCCGCATCGAATGCGCCGACGTGCATTTCGGCGCGCCGTGGTCCTCGATCTCCGATCACGCCGCGCTGTCCGCGCGCCTCGTCCCGGATGCCCGCTGAGTTCCTGCCCGGCAACCGTCTGACCCTGCTCAACAGCGGAGCGGAATACTTCCCGGCGCTGATCGCCGCGATCGAGGGCGCATGTCATGAAATCCACCTCGAAAGCTACATCTTCGAGGACGACTGCACCGGACGCGCGGTCGCCGCCGCGCTGGCGCAGGCCGCCCGGCGCGGCGTCACGGTGCGCGTGCTGGTCGACGGCTTCGGCGCGCGCGACTTCCCCGATACCCTGATGCCGGCGCTGCTCGAAGCCGGCGTCCAGGCCATGGTCTACCGCCCGGACATCGCCCGTTTCCAGCTGCGCCGCCACCGCCTGCGCCGCCTGCACCGCAAGCTCGCGACGATCGACGGACGCATCGGTTTCGTCGGCGGCATCAACGTGATCGACGACCGCAACACGCCGCACCAGACGCCGCCGCGCTACGACTACGCGGTGCGCGTCGAGGGTCCGCTGCTCGTCCCCATCCAGCGCGCCATGCGCCGCCTGTGGGAAATCGTCGTCTGGGCGAACCTGCGGCGGCGCTACCGCATCACCCAGATCATCCTCGGCGACGCCGGCCCCGACGGCCAGCAGACGGCGGCCTTCCTCGTGCGCAACAACATCCGCCACCGGCACGACATCGAGGACGCCTACCTCGACGCGATCGCCAAGGCGCGCGAAAGCATCCTGATCGCCAACGCCTATTTCCTGCCCGGCCGGCGCTTCCGCAGCGCGCTGCGCGACGCGGCGGCGCGCGGCGTCGCCGTCACCATCCTGCTCCAGGGGCGCGTCGAATACCGGCTGCTGCACTACGCGACGCAGGCGCTGTACGGCAGGATGCTCGGCGCCGGCATCCGCATCTTCGAGTACCGGCGCAGCTTCCTGCACGCCAAGGTCGCGGTGATCGACCGCCGCTGGGCGACGGTCGGCTCGTCGAACATCGACCCCTTCAGCCTGCTGCTCGCCAAGGAAGCCAACCTCGTCGTGCTCGACGAGCGCTTCGCGCGCGAGCTGCGCGAAAGCCTCGGGCAAGCCATGCTGGACGGCGCCCAGGAGCTGCCGCCCGAGCACTGGCTGCACCTGCCCTGGCATGCGCGCCTGCTGCGCCGCCTGAGCTACAACCTGGTGCGTATCGCCATCGGCATCGCCGGCTACGGCGGCAAGCACTAGGGCCGGCACCACAGACTCCATCCGGCGCAACTGCCTTCGGGACGCCGGCGACCGCGCCGGCCGCTACGCACGCGCTCTAATCGGGGATTTTCCCGCGCAGCGCCGGGACGCGCGCCATCGACCACTGCGCGACGGCCCACGGCCAGAATTCGGAGAGCGGCGCGGCGGCCATCGCCGCCGGCACCGCATGCCCGAGGAAGCGCAGGGCCGCCGCCAGCGCGCCGCTGCCGGCGCCGACGTCGAGCGCCGCGGCCAGCGTCTGCTTGGACAGTTTCTCCCCGGCGGCGTTGGTTGCGACCGGAAGGTGTGCGTAGCGCGGCACGGCGGCGCCCAGCCGCTGCTGCAGCCAGATCTGGCGCGGCGTCGAGGCGAGCAGGTCGGCGCCGCGCACGACGTCGGTCACGCCCTGCAGGGCATCGTCGACGACCACCGCCAGCTGGTAGGCGAACTGCCCGTCGGCGCGCAGCAGGATGAAATCGCCGACCTCGCGCGCCAGATCCTGCGTCTGGGCGCCCTGTACCCGGTCGGTCCAGGCAAGGCGCGCGGCGTCGCCGTCCGGCACCCGCATGCGCCAGGCGCGCGCCGCGCGCCCCTCCTGCACGCCGGCGCGGCAGGTGCCGGGGTAGACGAGGCCGCCGTCGACCGACGCCAGCGTCGCCGAATCGGCCACCTCGCGCCGCGAACAGGCGCAGGGATAGACGTCGCCCGCCAGCTGCAGGCGCACCAGCGCGGCATGGTAGAAGTCGAGGCGGCGGCTCTGCACGACGACCTCGCCGTCCCACTCGAAACCGAAGGCGTCCAGGGTGCGCCGGATGTCGTCGGCGGCCCCGGCGACGCTGCGCGGCTGATCGACGTCCTCGATGCGCAGCAGCCACTCGCCGCGCTCGGCGCGGGCGTCGAGATAGCTGCCGAGCGCGGCGACCAGCGAGCCGAAGTGCAGCGGCCCGCTCGGCGACGGGGCGAAACGGCCGCGGTAGTGCGCCGCGCGGGGGCCGCTCGCGGCGGCGGGTGTAGGATGGGTCATTTACTCTCGGGAGCGCAGCATGGCGACAATCGAACTGACGGCGGACAATTTCGAACCGGTCGTCTCCGGCAACGACATTGTAATCGTAGATTTCTGGGCCGCCTGGTGCGGCCCCTGCAAGAGCTTCGCCCCGACCTTCGAGGCCGCGTCCGAAGCGCACCCGGACATCGTCTTCGGCAAGCTGAACACCGAGGAGGAGCAGGAACTCGCCGGCCACTTCGGCATCCGCTCGATTCCCACGCTGATGGTCTTCCGCGAAAAAGTGATCCTCTTCTCGCAGGCCGGCGCCCTGCCCGCCGCGGCGCTCGAGGGACTGATCGAGCAGGTGCGCCAGGTCGATATGGCGACGGTGCACGCCGAGATCGCCGCGCAGCAGGAAAAATAAACCCGCCGCGGCAGTCTCCCGGCCTGTTCAAATCGCCGCCGAGCGGCGATACTCCATTGTTCTAAAAAAACAGGGTATCCGGATTTGAGTGTGTTTGAACGGTCACAGCCGGCCTTCTTCGAGTAGCCGGATCAGTGTGTTTATGTCGGCGCCGTAGTTC